>Ga0163217_1078902_pt1 | contig 12852 bp, 18 predicted proteins | sample SynspAceP_FD_185933 | JGI IMG/M metagenome (GOLD analysis project Ga0163217, IMG submission 185933) | Saline lake microbial communities from Ace Lake in Antarctica - Synechococcus sp. Ace-P (PacBio error correction) | ecosystem: Environmental > Aquatic > Non-marine Saline and Alkaline > Saline ... | reverse complement strand
CGTGTCCCCGGCAGCTATAGCCATCGTTGGGCAGGGATATCGATGTATTCGTGCTGGCTGCGTTCAAAGCTGTTGGTCGGTGGACGGGATTGTCCTATTCTGGCGGGGCGCTTACTGGCATTCGCCCGCAGGCGTGGGAGCCTGAACACGCACCACGATGATAGACGTACAATTCTACCGGCTTGTTTGCGCGTGAGGAGAAGTCCGTTGCCTGATATGGTCAAGCGCGACGCGGGGGGCATTATCGTACTCGAGCTACGGCTATCGTGGATTGCCAAAATCTATCGGCACACTGCCTCCAGTGGCGGGGTACCCTTCGTGGGCGGGAATGTATGCACGTTTGATCTTGCGCAAAGGACGGCCATTTCAGGGTGCAGGGATCAACCCCGGTTTTATTAAGACGCAGGCTGACGACAAGAACGAACTTTAAAATGCCGTTTTCTGATGGAGCGAGGCACCGCCGCCCAACAGGGGTCGAACAACATGAGCGGCACCAGCTATTAGAAAGCTTTCCCCGTTCGGATTTTCCGCATGTTCTTCCGGTGGCGCAGTTCCTACCGACGGCATTTATTACGTCGGTCGGGTTAATCGGTCGGAGTGGTGACCTTGCCACCAAAGGGCATACAGCTTTGGCTAGCGTGCGAAACTGCAGCGTGCACGCTTGCCAGACAGGGGCTTCATTTTTCATCGGCCAGGCGACGGACAGCGTGGGCAGCAGCTCGCGGCGTACGTAGTTTCAGAGCTTTCCATCAGCGGCAGATCGATGGCAGGTTAATCATCGCGGTGAACGTCCAAGTGGCGGGGTATTGTGGGACGCGCAAGGGCAGGCTTCTTGCCATGTTTGAGTTTTCGCGCGTCATAGACCGGCACAGTGGTTGAAATCGCATCGGGGTCGCAGGACGATATCCCCGATCACCCGCAGGCGCCCGTGAGCTATCGAGCGCGCTTTGGCACAAAACCAGGCGTTTGAGGCCCCGCCAGATGCAGTTTGAAAAAACAGGCACGTGCTTGCAAAGATTTCCGGCAAGGTGGCCGCGCGTGAGCAGTTTCCTTTCATGTCCAACCGGTTCACTTTTGATGCAGGCGCGCATAAAATTCCGTCGCACCGCTGCCGACCCGACCAAGGCGCGCCGATGACCAATGCGTTCCGGGCACCTTCGAGCCCGGGTCAATCTGTGCCGGCAAGGTCGCGGGTCAGCGCGTCGGCGCTGGATAAGGGGCGTGATCGCGGCGACGACCTTGTTTTTGCGGGGTTGTTGGGCTGCCCAGCATTTGACAGGCACCGCAGACCCGCAAACCCTGCCCAATACCAAGGCGGCGACACGGCGATGGAATTATCTAGTTAGATATTTCCAAATCAGCACATGCCGCCGCCAGCCTTGAAAGCGTTGCAGCAGGCATGCGCCTGCCGATTGGCCCTTTTATAGGCCGTGCACCGAACATGGATGTGTCGATGGGCCAGTGGCGTGCGTTTTTTCGGGCAGCTCTTTAGGCCAAAAGATGATCTCGCATTCAGCGGGGGCATCAGGCCAGCTGTTTCTGTGGGCGCGATGGCGCAGCCTGGGCCTTGTAGGCGTCGGTTGCGATGACCGGCGGGTATCCGACGCTTCGACCGTGGGACGGCGGAAAACCCTGTCCGATTCAGCGTCGAACCCCTTTGGGCGTAATGCCCACGCGGGTTTCATTGTCGCGCTGTCGGCACGGACCAGAGATGTGCGCGGTTCATTTGCATGCCTTTGTCTTTTACCGCACGACACCTGTCGCGGGCCGGTCAATCTGCTGCATGACTCGGTGATTTCTTGGGGAAGACGCATTGCTCTACGCCGGTTCCCCCGCAGCCAGGTTGACACGGACGAACAGATACGGATCGGCGAGGCTGAAAGCGTCGCCCAATACATTAGGCCCGCAAGGATATATTTTCGACAAAATCGGCGCAGGCGGCCCATGGTCTCGCGGCACCTGAGCAGGGTCATTATCAGTCAAAGCTTGGACTGGTTTGCTTGGCCCACCGCGATCCGCGCATTTTGTGGGCGTGTGCGACAGCATTGGTCGAGGCGGGTAATACATCGCCACTGCGCTCTGTTGCCGCTGCGGTCGCGTTCCAGACGGAGACAGCCCTGCATTTTGGGGGCGATGGCGGCGACATTGATCAAGCAAGGCACGTTTCTGCAGGATCGTATTTCTCAAGCGCCAGCGCGGGGACGCGCCCTTGGGTTGATTGCCAGATAGTTCGGGTTTTGGTCTGCTCTGCCGTGGGCGAAATTCGACGCGCACGCGCGCGATAGGGCAGGCCCGCTTCTTCGAGGGCGATCGCCACCGCACAGAGATGTGGTTCCGGGCGTTGTAATAAAGCGAAAGCATCCATTTACCTCCAAATATGGGTCTGCGCCGAGCGGCGTGCAGGCGTGTCCAGATGGGGGCACCGCGTTGAACAACACGAGTGACCAATGGCGCCGATGCGGGAACAACCGGTTGCATTTGATACCGTGGTTGCATGATCGGCAGCGGCAATGCGCGACATGGCCGGATACCCAGCCCCATTCGCCTGCGCCATCACCATAGAAAATCAGCCCCCCCGACGTCACCACCAGCGCGGGTGACCGTACCCCGTCGAGATTTCCTGCGAGCACGATTTGATGCGGCTTTCGAAGTTGGCGTAGGCGTTTCGTTGCGGTTTTCAAAGTGGTCGTTTTCCACGTATCGAACCACCGAAGGGGGAGGTGTTTTTGGTAAAGCCGCCGTGCTCGGGTCGGAAAGGGGATGCCGTGCTGTTCGCTCCATCATGGTTGGCAAGCCGTGAAATACTCAAGTCGTTCAGGCCGTGCATTGCGCGGACCGGTTTCAAGGCCCGGTGTTCCATTTGCTTACGGCGGTTTCTTTATGGCGCCGGAAGCGTGCCGGGGATAAAGGCCGCGTATTGATCCGTTTCCGACTGCGCAGTGATCGCCCAGGCCCGCGGCCTGTTCATTGACCAGGGGCTGAGCTGTCAAAACTGTGATTTCGTCTTTGGGCTTGTTGAATTTGACCTGACCGTGGCGGATAGAGTTTAATGTGGGACATGGTCGCGCCTCTTTTCTGTTTGCGCCATTGATAGGCAAGCCTGGCGGCGGGTTTGAAAGGCTGCCCGACCTTTGCGCCAGGGATTTTTGCCGCAGGGCCCCCGCGCGCATATCGGAAACGCGGTGGCGCAAAAAACGGGTGCAGGGTGTCGGATTATGACTCCGACGTGGAGGTTGCCCTGCCTATACTGTGGGGCGGTACAGAGAGTCTTCCACATGGCGAACAAGTTAAAATTCACGCTCGACGGCGAAATGGTTGAGGCCGATGCCGGGCTGGACCATTATGGGAAATCGCAATTGGTCGCGGCTGAAAATCCGCATTGTGCTTTACGCCAGAGCCGGGTATCGCCTGGACGGGAACTGCCGCGCCGTATGGTCGAGGATTCGAAGGGCGGGAGCGCGTTCTGGCTGGTCTTTGCCTGCGGTGACCAAGCGACGGCATGGTCGTGAACCACAACAATGCCCGCGCGGAAAATGCGCAGATGGTGATGAGCTGTTGGGTTACGAGATCAGCCCGCGCGTCGTGAAGGTGGCACATGATAAGTCAGCATCTGTGGGATAGGGGCCGATGGTAAGGGGTTACCAGCAAGCCGCTTTCCCAAGCTGGAAGAGGGGCGCATTCCGCTGCTGGACGACAGCAGTTGCAATGCGGGTTCAATTGGATGCTGTATCGTGCCAAATTTGTGTGTGCGTGGTGCGCGAGGTTGCAGATAGTCAACGACGTGATCGGCATGGCCGGTCGGGGCAGAGGGGACCAGTATTTCCGGTGTTCGACATGGCCGACCCGATGGGCGGCGTCCTCTTGTGTGGCATGCGGCGAATTGTGTGTGCAGGCTGGCCCCACCGGAGCGTGATGGAAGCGACGGTTACTGGACGCTGATCAGGTCGGCGACAGTGCGGATTTCGACAGCGAGGTCGACAGCATCTGCCCGTTCTGCGGTGTTCGGCTGTCAGGTCCTCGAAGGTTAAGGAGACGGCAAAATCCAAAATACGTCGATTGGCAATAACGGCCCCGGAACGAGGGGCGGCTGTGCGTCAAAGGGCGCTTTGGTTCGACTATATCCCACCACCCGCACGGCTGACAAAACGCTGATCCGTCGCAAGGATTGCACCACCCAAAGGGCTGGATGTCGATCCGGCAACTGGCAAAAACCCACTTCCGTGCGAAGCGGACCTGGGGACAAGCGCTGGATTTGGCCCGCGCGTGGCATGAAAAAGATCGGCGCACGGGGCGTGGCGGGCTTTGGGTCGGCCGGAAATTGCACGAACGAGGAAGGCCTACCTGTTTCAAAAGGATCCATCCGTCAGGAGATTTGGTCATAAAACAAGCCGGTCGACCACTGCACGCGGCTTGCCATGCATCTCCGGTGGCAGCCACTGATGGAGAACGTCGGTTTCGGGGGCGTTACCGCACCTTCACAGATCGAAAAACGCGATGTTAGCGATTTGTGATCGGTGGGCGAATTCCGACGGAGAACCACCCGTCGCGGCGACATCGTTAAGCAATTTTGGCCAAAGCGCGGCGGCAAGTGATCTGTGATGGACCCGACGCGGGCAAGCCGCTTAAAAACGTCATGATCGCATATGCTGCATTCCGCCCGGCACGATGTGTCGTTTAACGCGATCATGCATGTTTATCGTCGAGGAAAGCTGTTCGATCAACAGTATATCGAGAGCTTACACTGAAAACTGGGAAATCGAGAAAGCCACCTTGAAAACCTTTTACCCCGAGAAATGTCAAGATTTGCAGGTATTGAGCCTTTGAGGTCCTGCGCGATGTGGCGCGGACCTTTGCGGGGGCAATGGGCGATGATTTTTTTGGGGGGCATTCGGGAACTCGCGAGCCATCCACGGCACCGATTAATTCGCCGCTTGCCTGGATCTCGCTCGCGCTGATGAACGGGGCAGATTCGGTCGGGCCCGGTTGCGGGGCTTACACCCGTGCGGGGGGGGCAGGAACAACTGTGCAGGGCGCGTTGATGCGGGGCGATTCCGATGTTTCCTGCCGATTACCAGGGCCGGTGTTCTTGACGACGGCGTGCGGGTCTCCTTTACGATGTGTGGCAAGACAGCGATTTCAGCAACCAGAAGGGTCTTACCGTCGAACCGAAATCATTGGTACGGCGGTTATGGTTGGCGACAATCCGCAGCCTATATGTTCTGGGTTGAGAACCCCGCCATGTCGACCCGATGTGGAAATTTTGCCCGCGATTGCGCTGGCCAAAAGCTTGGATCTTTCGTGGAATGGCAGGATATTCTTTTTGACCGAAACGCGAACTTTCCGGACGGGATCTGCCCGCCAGCGCCTTTGGCGAGGAAATTCCGGCACTGTGACCAAACCCAACGTCAGTGCAGAATGGGCGCCCGGCGTGCGCCGCGGGCGAGCGAAGAGGACTGGTGGATAGAGGTCGAAGCTGCGCGAAACGTCTGGGCGCTGGGGTGGACTTAACCGACCGAGCGAGAGTCTTCGCGAGATGAAGCTGAACATGTTCGTCGTCTGAATAACATCACATGGAACTCGGTTCTAGAGAGCGAAGGGGCCGTGACCTATCCGTGCGATCAGTCCTGATCCGTGGGAAGGCGATTGTCTTTTGCCGAACGGGTTTCCCGCGGCAAAGCGGCGCGCGCACGGTCAGCTGCAGGCATTTTATCGACCTGATGATGCGGCCCGACGAAGACATCCGATTGTCCTGGACACAGGGCGCCAGCATGGAAGCATTGGCACACGGGGTCAAATGACAGGCGGGTCCATGTGCTGGACGGGTTGGAAGCCGAGGGCGAATGTTCGGCTGCACCGTCGGACGCTTGCGCAAGCATTGGGGGTGCGCGGGGGCGTATATCCGTTGACGACAAGCGTGGATCGATCGAGCTGATGGCCGGTGGAAGACTTCCCGCGCCGTGTCGCCGAGTGGTTTTTTCTGCCTTCGCTTATGTTCGAAGGCCGCGGCGGAATATCCTGACCAATACGGCGGTTTGACCCCCTATGGGGAAAATCCCGAGTTCAAATTTCTCTGCCGTGAAAAGTAGAAGCCGCGACAGTTCCCCAACCCGCAGAGTAACCTGCAGATAACCCCAAACCTTTTTGCGCGACCACAAATATCGCGTGAGACGTTTGGCGCAGATGCCGGCGGGTCGGCACCGCATTTGGGATCAGTGGTCGATAGTACCCGCGGCGTTAGCACGGTTGCAGATAGCATCGGCATTTTTTGAGCCTCGCGCCAGGTTGCCGAACACTGACGACCGCTTTGGGTTGTCCCGCCGGCCACACCATTTCGCGCAGTACGGATACTTCGCTGAAAAGGTTCGAATCGCGATTTCCACTCGGTTTTAGAACAGCGTCGATTGGGGCAGCGGTTTGGTCGGTAGAGCAACATTCGATTCATCGGTGGAAAATACTAACGGGCCACAGGGGCAGGCGCGGCGATTACCAAGGTTTCGTGTGGGTTGCGTAAAAAGAGTGGGACTATGAACGGGGTGTCAAGCTCCATGTGAGCCCACACCTCGCCCAGAAAAGATATAGCCGCGCCATTAGATTCGTCTTGGAATAAGTGGGGTTCTTAGGGGTTCTTCGCGCAAGCTTTGGTGCGCAAACGAGAGATGGACATCGCATCGCCTGTCAAAAGCTTTCAGAGGCTACGCCGCCCAAGCTTGCATTGCATTTCTGTGCGCGGTCAGCAAGGCGTTTGGGCGCGTCGAGAACAGGCGCAGACCTCCCCCTCGGCATGGGAAAGCGGGATTTCGGCACCGGTTGTTCATCCTCCAGCGGCGTAGCGGTCGAAATGCGTTTCACCGTGAACGCCGCACCGTGCCTGCCTGGGGCGACCGGCTTTGGCCGCTGCGCAGGCGGGCGCGGTATCGGGCGACGACTCGGGCAGGATCCAAAAGGGTTTGGATGATGATAATCATCGCCCAAGCTCAGCCCCGTTGACGGCGGTCTGCACATGGCGCGGCCCGAGATGATGATAAACAATTCGCGCCCTGTTCCAACGCGAGTACGTTGCACAGCGTCAGGCCCGTTCGGAATCGGCAGGGACAGGTCGGACAAGGCAAACGTCGGGGGTGTGGGTCGCCAGGCCGCTCGAACGCGCGGCGCGGCGAACGAGAGCGTGTCAAGCCGCTTCCTCCAGGCGTCAGCCAGCAGCGTTGCGGATTTTCGGGTTTAATCGTCCAGTATGGTGACAGGGGCGGGTCAATTGGGCGGCAGATCTTCTTTTGGGGCAATCAATGCGGTTCAGGTCGCTGCTTTCGAAACGGTTTGCGCAACACGGCGTTTGCGGAGGTGTTTTGCGCCTCGTAGGAACTGGGCCGTCATCGGCGGCAGCGAGGCACAGCACCAGGTGGCGGCGCGTCGGGTGGTAGCCGTTTGGCAAGGTTCCAGCCCTGTCGCCTCGCAGACAAGCTGGATGGATCAGGACAGGAATCAGCGCGATCTCGCGGCAGATCGGCGAGAGGCGCGGTCGCTTTCGTCGCGCTGGCAGCTTCGGACACGGAATGGCCGAGGCCATCAGCATTATCCCGCACCAGGACGCGCGCAGATCATCGGACGTCTTCGACCAGCTTAACCAGGCCGGTGGTGGCGGTAACTGCAGGGGGGCGGGGGGGGGGGGGGCCGGAAATAGGGCAGGCGCATGGGTCACCTGCGCGCCCCTCGGTTGTGTTGCCAAGCCGCAAGTCGCCCCCCCCGCGATTTCACCATTGTCATAGACCATCGGCGCCCCAGTCCCGATTCCTTCGGCCCCTTTGGTGTAAAAAAACGGGTCGAACCCGTGTTCAAGCGCCATGGCGAAAAGCCGGGGCGGGTGTCGAGCAAGAACCCATTCCGATCAAAAGTATTCAGGACCTGGCGACCTTCAAGCGATGATGGCCCCCGCGGCCCGCAAGGCATCGCGGGCGTTCAGGATTAGGTTTCAAACAGCCCGCCGTGCACCACAGCCACTATCCCAAGGAGAACAGGCGCGTCGACCATCTGGCTGTCGATGCTCAGGCGTCATTTCCCTTTGGAGCAGGGTTAGGCGCGCATCAGGGACAGATCCTCAAGCAAGCGCGGATATGTTGTTTGCGGTCGGGCGCAGCGTGCGCGCCCCGGTCATATCAGAAATAGAGCTGAAGCCAGTGCCACCCGGACCGCGCGGCGCAAGGGTTCCCTCGATCAACGGGGCCGGCTTTCAGCCGGTTGGCACATCAAGGTCGCCCAAGCCGTGAATTGACGGCAAGCGATGATGGTCAGCGGTTTGAGAAAATCTGCGCCACAGAGATTCACTGCGCTGCGATTCGCGCCGTCGGGTTTCTTGTTGCAGGGCGACACGGTTTTGGGTTTCTTCGGTTCAATCCATCGACAGGATTAGACACCGCGATGCGGTTATCGGGGGTAAAGGCCCCGGATGGCGGCGGGCGGCTCAGGGTCGTCAGTAAATTCGATCACGACGGTTTTCCCAAGCGGCGCTTGGACCAGCGACGGGGCGACGCATTCATAGGGCCTGCTGGGCCAGAAACGTCGGCGATTATTGGTATGCCGTCAGGTCAGCGCGGGCCGGGCCCGGCATGACCAGAGGGCGAGCCGCGGTTGGATAGGCTTATAGCGTTGCGTTTGCAATCCTCGACATGCGCAATATGAGGCTGGCATCATTTCGGTGTTGAGATCGGGGGACCCGGCTCTGACAAGGTCAGGCTGGCGTTTCTGCTTTCTCCAGCGCGGTGTTCATGGCGGCAAGTTCGCGGTTGGTCGCCGGGACAGGCTTCTTCGACGTGGGGCCCAACACCTGCCCAGACAGCGCGTCGAATCCGCGCCGCCGCAGCAGGGCTCATTGCTGTTTGGTACGGGGTGAATATCGGTTATAGACGGTGACCCATCCCACCTTGGCGGCAGCGGGGACTTTCGGATCCGAAATGGTACGCCCGTTCGCGCGGTTGCGTTCCATATAATGCGGTTCAAACGCGCGGGCCTGTTCACGCGTTTCCGCCACAAAGCGGCCCAACATCGTCCACGTCGCGTATCCCCTGACTGCGCCAGGCAGCGTTGATCGTTTCCTGAAAGCTGGGCACAGGTGTCACAAGCGCTTGGTGGGAGGTTTGAAACATCTGCTGGAACGGCGCGTTGCAAAGCACAGCCGCCAAATCGGCGTCATTAGAGTTTGTCATTGCCTGCGCGACGGTTCAGCCCGCAGCCGTTCATTGAGTTTCGTTCTGATTATCGTCAAATCTGCATCGCGGCGCCCCCCCCGTTCAGATGCACATCGCCACGTGCGCCAAGCGCACCTGGGTGTGAAATTTCCGCCTGTTACAATTCGTTAGATGAGAAATATTAGGTAAAAGTTGACGCAGAGCATCGGGTTCAACATTCATTGGTGCGACATTTCAGAATCGCACAGCGTATCGACCTGCCGAAGGGCAGGGGTTTGGAGGAAGACATTGGCTCACACGGCTGTGAGAGCGGACGGCGCAATCGGTTCCGGCGTGCTGCATCGTAATGCAACGCAATTTGCGAAACGCACCGCGTATCGCGAAAAGATATGGCATCTGGCAAAGTGGACCTGGTCGCAGGCCACGCGACGAGGTTCGAAGCGCTGCGCTTGGCTTTGCTTGGGAACTTGGCGGAACGAAGGCGATTTTATCGCCATCATCGGTCGCAAACGCCCTATCTCATATTGGGCGATGATGGGGGCCGCAGAGATGGTTGGCGCGGTTGCGGTTGGCCGCAAACTGTATCAGGATGCCACGCAGAGAGATGGCTTATGTAATGGACCATTTGCGGCGCACGGTTTTGCCGTCGTGGGCGACCGACGGAACGAGGTGACAGGTGCTTGGACGTTTCAAGACCAGCTGACCCAGTTCGAACGCATGACTTCTATCTCGATCAGCGCGGCTTGCGCAAATACGATAGCGCCGCGCTGAGGACCATATGCGCCGTCAAAGACATGGGCGCAAGGCACGCGATAAAACATCAAGAGTTGAGGACGTCAGGCCAAGCTGGATTACGACAGCAGGGCGTCATTGCTTTTATACCTCAGGCACCACGGGCAAGCCCAAGGGCGTGGTTGCTGAGCAAACCGCAACATTATCGGACAGCCAAATCTTCCTCTTGTGTCTTCGAACAAGTTTGCGCCAGACGGGACGATATTCTGGCCTACTGCGATGGTTGGTGGGGGATTTCATTCTTTTCCGTAGGTCAGGCGCTGTGGACAGGGTTTTGCACGAAACTGCCTGAATCGGCTTGATACGATGCATGTTGATTTGCGCGAGGATCGGCCCGACTACTACTTTGCCCCGCCGCGTATTTTTGAACCAGCTTGAAATCGGTGATGATCGCATGGGGACGGCAAGCGGTTCAAAAGTGGCTGTTTGATAAATTTCATGGCCCATGACGCGCAGGGTTGGCCCCCGCGATCTGATGGTAAATCGGTCGGTGCGATGGACCACGCGAAATATTGCCACTTGGGCGGTTGATGATTCTATGGCCCGCTGAAAAACACGTGGGCCTCAGCCGCGTGCCGCGTCGGCTATTACGCGGGGCGCAGGCAATCGGGCCCGAGATTTCGATTTCTATCGCTCGTTTCGGATCAATGAAACAGCTTTACGGACAAACAGAGGCGACCGGTGTTTATCACGCGCAGCGGACGGCGAAGTGCCGTAGTGACGCCGGTTGTGTGACTGCCCGGCGATGGAAGCTAAGATCGTGCGAAAAATGGCCGAAGGTTCTACCGCAGCCCCGGGCGTTTTCGTCGAGTTATTACAAAAACCCCGAAAGCACCGCCAGATTACCAAGGATCGACGGTTTGGGTCGCGGACCGGTGACGCTGGCTTTATCGAGGAAAGCTCGGGCCATCTGGCGCTATGATCGACCGCGGCCAAGGATGTGGGCAAAATGGCCGATGGGAAGCCTGTTTGCGCCGAAATATTGTGGGAAAACAAGCTCAAGTTCTTTCGCCAATGGTTCCTGGAGGCCGTGGTTTTCGGGAACGGGCGCACGGCCTGGCACCGCCTTTATCAATATCGACTGACAGCGTCGGAGCTGGGCGGAGCGCAACAACATTGGGCTATTGCGTCCTATAAGAAAACTGGCAGCGGCATCCAAGTTAATGGACACGATCCAGGCATGTGGAAGAGGTCAACGCCTCTATCGCCGGAGATGAAATGCTGTCGGCTGTCAGGTGCCATTCGCTTTGTCCGTGCTGCCACAAAAGAGCTTCGATTGCCGGCGACGGAGGAAGTTGACGCGCACGCGCAAGTTGCGGCGCAAAGGTTCATCGGCGAGAGTTCGCCGACAATCATGCCGCACTTTTACGACGGAGTCGCCTTCGGTCAGCACGGTCACCGAAGTGACCTATGAGACGGGGCGCAAGGCGGGTCATTCGCGGCTCGCTTAGAGGTGCGCGGGACGCAAGGTGTTCGCAGACACCGGCAAGATGGCCGCAGCGCCAATGAGCTGCATAAACGGACCATTGCGAGCGCTGCGCGTTGCGCAGGGATTTTAGACATTTGGAAGGGGCTGCGGCGTTGAAGATATGACGGCGGCTATGTCAACAGCGGTATGGGGCCAGTTGGCCAATGTGTGATGGAAAATGAAAAACATCACCTTAGCGGTTCGGTGGGGTTAGAGGCGTCAAGGATATCTCCTCGATTATTTCCTCACGGGCGAAATCGCGCGCCGATTCATCGGCCCGAACGGCGCGGGCAAGTCATCCTGACTGAACGTGATCAGCGGGTTCTATGTGCGCAAGAGGCGAGGCTGGTACAAGGTGCCCAGTTTCCGGCGATGAAACGTTCGAGGTGGCGCAGAAGGATCGCCGCACGGTTCCAGAACATCGCTTGTTCGAGGGGATTGTCGGGTGCTGGACAACGTCATGACGGGGCGTTTGACCAATATGAAGACCGGCTGTTCTGGCAGTCGATTGAAGGGCAAAGGCAGAGCGCGAGAGACCGCGAACCCCCCCCCCCCCCCCGCGAAGTGGCCGAAAGATCATCGACTTCTTGGAGTCCAGGCGATCCGTGCAAGACGCCGGTATTGTCGCGGTGTTCTTATGGTTTGAAGAAAGCGGGGTTGAACTGGCGCGCGGCGTGGCTGCTTGAGCCGTCGATCCTGCTGCTGGGACGAACGATGGCGGGGATGAAACGTCGAGGAAAAAGAGGGACATGAGCGCTTTATTCTGGATGTGAACGATTGAATTTGGGCACGACGATTGCCTGATCGGAAACACGACATGGCGTTGGTGGACCTGAGGCGACCGCGTCGTCGTGATGGATTACGGCAAGAAGATCGGCGACGGCACCAAGCGAGGTTGCAGCAACAACCCAAAGACGTTTGATCGACGCGTACCTGGGGGATTGCCCGATGACTGATTTTTGCCACTGATAACGTTGGTGTGTCTGTTGTGTTTTGTGGTTTTTTGCGATAGAGGAGGGTCTTGAATATTTGGCTGCAAGCAACTTGGCCTTTACAAATCGAGGTGTTTTCCGTGGAACGGGTTCTGAATGGCGGCGTTGCTGTTATTTTTGGCATTGGTTTTCGCGTTGGGGGTTTGTTCTAATCTTACCAAAAAAAAGCCTCGGGGGTATTTTTTTCAAAAAACTTTTATGGGCCCAAGGGGGGTGATGGCGCTGTTTTTCCGCGGCCTCTGGACCCGTGCCCGGGGGAATCATTCGGGGACGGGGCAGGGTTTTTGCCGTTCCAAAAAAAAAAAAAAAGGGGGGGCCATTTCTGATTTTTTTTTTTTTTTTTTTTTTTTTTTTTTTCCAAAAAACGCGGATCCCTTTTTGGGGGGCCCCACCGGGATTTCCTTTTTTCCTTCTTTTTTCT
>Ga0163217_1086537_pt1 | contig 12853 bp, 19 predicted proteins | sample SynspAceP_FD_185933 | JGI IMG/M metagenome (GOLD analysis project Ga0163217, IMG submission 185933) | Saline lake microbial communities from Ace Lake in Antarctica - Synechococcus sp. Ace-P (PacBio error correction) | ecosystem: Environmental > Aquatic > Non-marine Saline and Alkaline > Saline ... | reverse complement strand
GAGGTGCTCCTGAAGAGCGAGCCTGGAACACGGTGCATCTCCACTGCGCACCGTCAGGCGTAAGAGATCTTTCAGTGCATGCCTCCCGATCGCACCGTTTGCTGCTGATCCTCGCGGCCGCCGTACCACCCAGTACCCAAAAGAGGATTACAGCGCAGAATTTGCTATATCCGAGCGACCGGATAGCCGCATGGCACTTTACTGCGCCAACATTTTCGCGGTGCTGCCGACTCGGTGATTGCGGGCTGACTCGACGAGCCTGCGAGTTTGCCCAACGCTGATATCTCCGCTGTGATTTGATCCGCAAACGCGAGATCGTCGGGCGTGTTTCTCCGGCGGCTCGTCAAGTCCCAGTGATACCCTTTCGTCCATGTTGCCGCGCCCTATGAAATTTCGCTTTGATTAAGCATTGCATAGGGCTGAGGGCGGCATTGCGGGGCGAGCCGGCTTGTACTCTGTGTCTGAAGGCCGCGCGCCATGGGTACGGATCGGTCTGCTGCCTTACGGGCCAAGGTCCGGCCTAGTGCATGAACCGCTTTGCTCCACCAGTCTCGACCATGCCTCGAGCGCCGCAAGAAAATTGGTATGCCAACGCGGCCGTCGGTCTACCTGGATCGTTATTAATGCCGCAACGTCCCTTGCCCTTATGGCGTGCGAGTCTGACGAGTGACCCGGCTCTCGCGCCCGCGATCAGGCCGCTGAGCGATTCGTGTCGCTAGCCGACAGGGGGAGGGGGTGCGCCGATTGTCATCAGCCGTCACTGCGCGCGCAACCCGTTCCGCACAGGTGTGAATCGACCTGGCAAGAACCATCCCGAACCGACCCATTATGCCCCATCCATCGCGATCCGTAGTTCGCAAAGCCATATCGCCACGCGCCCCCGCCCTCTCCGCCACCGGCCCGACCCCGATTTGTCGAAACCGTCGCCCTGTCGCGAACCCGCGCTCCTCTGCCGCGACGCACCTATGGCACGTTCTGGGCCGAGGCGCGCACGTCTGTTTGCAACCTTGGGCGCGCTTTTAAACGCCAAGGCCACTGCACGGAAACGGAACCTGAATGGGAGGGCACGCGTGTTGCGTCTGGATATTCCGGTGGTCTGGGCGGCAATATCAATGCTTCGCAGCGGCCACGCGCCATAGGACGAACACAAAACAGTCCATGGGCCGTCGTCGAAGAGATCTGCGTGAACAAGTATCAACGCCCCATGTGGTCTTCGCGCGGCCTATGGTGCGTATTCGCTGAGAAGAGACCAGGCTGCAGGCTGAGTGTCCCCCTCCGCGCACACAGCCTCGCGTCGCAGTGTGGGCGGCCGCTAGACCGTCTGTGCTCCGCATGGCGCGTCGGTCTTCTCCTGACTAGTCTGGGCTCGCTGCGCATGCGCTCGTCGCGCACGCACAGGGTCATATGCTGCAGATGCAGGTGCCTCGGTGATTGTATGTAGATGGACGGACTAGGGCTTTCAGAAAACCGCGCCTCGCTATCCTATTGGAGCCGTGTCGATACGTTGGTCGCGGTGGATAGCGCACAGGGAATTTGGCAACGTCATGTCATATGCCTGACCGGCGGCGGCCGCTTTATGTGTCCCGTGAGCCGACGCGGGTCAGCCAAGACCACGGTATCGCGCCCGCATTGTGACGCGCCGAAATAACGTCCCATCTCTCACTCGACCAAATCCCCTGTCTCAAGTGTTCGCAAAGAGTCAGGCGCACAATTCCGATACCTACGAGCGCTATGCCCGCCAGATATTGCCGCATGATGCCTGTTTGCCGAAAGCATCTCGCCCCATTGCATTACAACCGCGGTGCATCGTGGAATCTGGTTGCCGACGCACCCGCGGGTCGCCTCCCTGACGCACTCTTTTATGCAGCCCGAGGAGTCGGCCCACCCCGAGACTTCTTTTGTCCCCGACCCGTGTGCCAGCGATCTGCGAGGTGCCGAGATTGTTCCACGCCGAAAGCGCTGGACAGGATCGACAACGATCACCCACGAACTGACCCCTGTCGTATGATCGGTTACCGCTACTCGACGCTGCCGTATGCGGGTGGGGCTACTATGCTTGGTCAAACGCTGAAAAAGCGGTCGGTTGGGCGCGTTCGCTGCCCGCTTCTGTGTCAGATTGAACGGGAATCACCTGCTCCGTGGCGTGCTGGCAGAATCTCACAAGATCTCTCTGACAACGCGCTATTGTGCGGACGTCATCCGGACCAACTGCACGCCGATTGCCCATAATAGTAGCCGGCCGACACTGTCACGCAGGCATCCAGGTGCTGCTCGCAGCGTTTCACACGTGGTGGGAGAGAGCCTAGTCCGTCAACCACTTGCCCACACTGGCTTTGTCGCTGCACAGATGCAAGCGTGCAGCCTCGGCTCGAGAATTTGAACGGCTCCGAGCCGGACCTTCCGCGCCGCCCCGTCCTCTAGTACAATCGACATAATGCATGAGCCACGGCCGCGCATGACTTTGGGGGTCATTCGTGGAGACACTATCGGCATAATCGTTGATCGCGCCCTGCCGGCCACGCCCTTCGCCTCGGCAGGCGGCGAGCAGACTCGTCCACGGGTGCGTCGTGGCTGGTCGGGCCCGTGTCGAAACGGCGGATATCATCTTCGGGCGGCTATGGAACGAGGCCTGGTCGGCTGGCATTCTTGAGCATAGTCGGTAAGCCCGAGGTGCAATGTCATCCAGCGCCAAATCCGGCCAAGCCACGTATGAAGAGACTGCCGCGGTCATCTCGGCCGCAGTGGCAATGAGTTCAGATGCCCTTCACAGAGCGTTCGCAACACCCGCTAAGGGGCCTCACGGTTCGGAGTGCGCATGCCCATCCGCGTGGGCACTTGGTCCCCTGTCAGATAAATTCATCGCCTGATGCCATCACGGCAAGAATATTCCAATCCCTATGCGAGTGAAGAGATCATGACGCAAGCATTGGAAGGATAATGGCCGGCCCCGCTGGCAGGGTCAAAGGTTCTATTTAGCTGGTCGTATTTATCTGGCGATGCCCTGGGCCGCCAGACCTTTCGGATTGGGCTGCGAGTCATCAAAAGGTGGAGCGGCGGCGACGACACCCGCCAGTGGGGCCTTCCGTTCATTGAACGCGAACGAGGATAAATCTGCTCAGTATTTCCATTTCGCCAATCGGGGCAAAAAGGCGCCGGTTGTGGCGATTGGACCCAACCCGTGACTCGAGCAGGTCACAGGCCACACAAGTCCTAAGGCAAGCCATGATACGAGCTTGATTATGCTTTGTGCGGCAACACCGGTAATGGCCACGCTGGATCACCGCTGCAAGAATCGGCGCATTCCGGGAGATAAGTTTCCTAACGGTAAACCGATAGTTCTGTGATCTCCTTAGCGTACCTCCGTGTAGTCCTCTCTGGGGCTGGCGGTCGGGTTCACCGGTAATCGACTCAGGCACGGACTGCCTTGGATTGATTGAAATATTAGCCAGCCGCCGCGTGTATCTGCCGCAAATAGGAGCCCCGGTTCCCCCTCGAAAAGCGTCCAAATCCTCTTGTGTCGTATCGGATTACCACAATGAGATAGTCTTGTGGGATAGTTCAAGGACCGGGGCCCTATGCGCATCGTCGGCTGGCGCCCCTATGTATAGTTCAGATCTAGGCTTCCGCGACAGTGAAATAATCTCACCCCTGCCGCCCGTGGGGTCTCACCGTTCGCAGCCCGGCGGGGTTTGAAAGTTTGGGCGGTCGGAGTCGAGGATGATCGGCTTGGCCAAAAAGCTCTTTCATCTTGGCCTGGTACCTTCATCGGTGGTCAGATCGAACCCACAACCGACGCTTTGCCCCGATTGGGCCTTAATGAATTACGAGGCGATTTATCCTCGTCGCGCTTCAATGAAACGGGGAGGCCCCCACGTTGGCGGTGTGCGTCGCCGCCGGGCCTTCTTACTTTTGGATGACCTTCGCAGGCCCCAGATCCGAAAGGGTCTGGCCGGCCCAGGGGCTGCCGAATTACGGAAGGCCAGCTCCAATAAACCTTGAAGCCCTGCCCAGCGGGGCCGCCATTAATTCTTTCCAATGCTGCGTCGGATCTATCTCATTTCAGATCTCGGCATAGGCATGTTTGGAATGTTTCTTGCCGTTGAGATGAAGCTAGCCGTGGCTGGTGATGGTCGTCCGCCTTTTGGTTTTTTCCCAACCATGGCGACCAGGTTGTGCTTTTTCACCGTCCGAAGGCAGGCATCCAGTTCTTCGTTGTCCAAGGCCGGCAAGCGGCCGACTTGCGCAGAAGCTCCTTACGACGATGGCTTGTGGGCTCTCCTGCGCGGGACCCATTCGGGTACTGGCGGCAAGATCATGCGCTGATGCAAAGAACTTGGGCCTCGCCCCCGCGCAGGCAGCGCGACACCATTCGAGGCCCAAAGGACCGTAGCGGTCAAAAAACCTCGCGTAGGGTGAAGGCCGGATTTTGTCGTTGTCGATGTAATCCACCTTGAGGCTGCTGGAAGGGCATTTGGTTCAAAAGTCGGCGCAGTGCGGTGCAGGTGTAGGGAGGGGCTGTATTCGATGATCTGAACAGCGAATCGGGTTACCCACGTGTCATGTCCTCAATAGCAAGCGGTTTCGGCAGCGTTTCGGATGAAAAGCGGTTGTCTGCTTTGTCCGCGCTAGCTGTCTTGTGGCGTTGGCTGCGCTACCAGAGGGTGATCTGCGTGCTATCCACGGCATTCGTACCGCTGAAAGCGTTCAGCCACCTGCGGCGGCCACGGCAAACCAGCGGCAAGGATGGGGATGTCGGGTGTTTCATGTGATTTCCTTTTTTCAGCGTTAGTCTTGTTCAATATGTTCCCGCCCAGCGTGCAAGTGCATCCGCGCAGGGCGTGTTTCGCGGAACAGGGCCCGACAGGTTTCGACAGCGCGCTGATGCAAGACGGGATTCGTTCGGCATTCGGGATGGGGGCTTGAGGTTGCGGTGCAAAGGCGGACTGCCGCTTCGGGCAAAGCCGCGTCGCGGCGGTCTGTGTCACCCGCGACACGCGCAATCGCGTTTAAAGCCGTAGACGGGCGTTTTACCTTGGCGCGCAGTTGTTCTTTTTTTGCATTTCCAGCATCGGGCGCTACTTCCGCCCCTGTCGTCAGCCAAGGGTCAACGTCGCCCCATGCCGCCCGCAGCCATTAGCTTTACCTCAACGGGCGCGAAATGGGCCGCGGTGTCTTGCCCCGATTCTCGGCCCATTGGGGTCAACAAGCGGGATTGGGCAAAAACCACGGGTTTCGGCTCGCCTGGACGGATTTTGGCCGAAAGCAAAGCTGATCGGTCCTTCTTGAACCTTTTGTACTGGTATCCGCCGTGGCGGGACCACATGATGACATATCTTTCCCGAATTGGATAGCCCACAACTATAGCGATCCCGGCCTTCGTATCACCAGCCATACCCAACCGAAAAGGTTATAACATTGCGTTGACACCGACCCGATCCGGGCGACTGCCGCTGATCCTTTTGGAGGTACGATGAACCATTGCCCGTGCCGATGCCTTGGACGGACACCTCCGGCGGACCGTCAGGCCGGCGTGCGCCCCGATCCCTATCGTATCTGCTGAGCGAGGTAGTTGCAAACAAACCACGTTGCGAACGGTTGCGCGACTATTTTCAACCGGTTTCACCGGCACGCTGGCCTACTGTGGTTTGACTGGCGGCGGCGGACGGATGCCGATGTGATGGGGGAATGGGCTGGCTTGGGTATTACGCCCGCGCCCCGCAACCTGCTGAAATGCGCCCGCGAACCGTTGGTGCGAGCACGACGGCCAATTCCCCCGCCGATCACGCCGCCCATGCTACAGCTACCAGGGATCGGGCCCTACACCGCTGCGCCGGTATCTTCTATCGCGTTTGACCTTGCCCGTTCACGGTGCTGGGACGGCAATGTCGAAACGGGTGATGGCCCGGCTTATGATATTCACACGCCACTGCCCGCCGCCAAGCCCGATTCATAATTTGGCACGTGCAGAGGTGCTGACCCAGCCCATCCGCCCCGGAGATTACGCCCAAGGCGGTGATGGATCTGGGGCCACAATCTGGCACGCCGCCGAAATCCCCCCCCCCCCCCACCTGCGGGCATTTTGCCCGTGGCGCGATCCCTGCCTTGCCCGCCCGCAACGGCACGCAGCCCAGCTGCCAAAAGAAGACCCGGAAAAAAGCCGAAACCGATCCGCATCGGTACCGTTTATCTGGTGGCAGCGGCGTGATCGGGGCATGGCTTGCTTGAGACGCGCCCCGACAAAGGAGGCTGGGCGGTATGCTCGGCTTGAGCCCGGGCACCGACTGGATCAACACCGACACGCGCGCCCGTCCCGGTACGCCGGCCTGCTTCCGCCGACTGGCAGGCCGCTGCGGGCGAAGGTGCGCCATACCTTTACTCCCATTCTCCACCTTGATGCTGACCGTTCGATGCACCGCGCCCCTACCGGCCGGAGGCGGATACCGGAGCGCGGGCATTTTGTTTGCGCGGACGACTCCGCCCCTCGGGATCTGCCCACGGTTGTGCGCAAAAGCCTACGACTTGCTTATTACGGTAGCGGCATGCATCGTCATAGTTTATCGCAGCCCAAAACCTTGTGCCCGTCCATCGGGGGCCAGGACACCCTCAAAAGGCCGTGCAGCATTTTGGACCTCGCCCACACAAACGTAAGCACCCATCAACTGTCGCAGTTCCGCCGTTGCATTGCCCTTTGCTCTGTTCATTTGGGTTGATCCCGCTGCTTTGGATATCGGCCTATGTTGGTGGTGGACTGTGAATCGTGATGCCGGTTGTCACATGGTTACCTGTTTTCGATCATCGGACGCGGATCGGCGGGAGCTGAACCTTGATACGCCGATTCCGGACGCGTCCGATGACGATCTTGTGTTGGTACCGCTGATTACGGACCGCGGGATGCCTGTGCAGTTCCTCACGTGTTTGGGCTGCTGTTTGGTACGTGCCGCAGGGCCGCGCATCTGTCGGCGTGGAAGAAGGCCGCGGTTTCTTCGGGGTGGGCGTCTATGACCAGGCCCAATCGGATCAACTATTGCCCACGAGCTGATTGCACCAACGCAAACAAGCGCGAAACGTGTCTGGGCCGGATCCTGCTGGCCGATGGTGCTTATTCGCACTTCCCGGTCCGAAACATTTGCTGGTGCGACCACCGCTATGTCGCCACCCCGGCGCGGATCCGGTTACCGCGCGCTATTAACGAAGGAGGTATCCACCGCTTTTATCGCGCGTGCTGCGGCAAATCGCTTGTGTCCAGCTTTCAGGCTGAAAAAGCGATGCTGGCACGCAAAGAGGCAAAACCCTGGACCGACCTGGGCACCCGTCTTCAAAATATTGGGCCGCAGCAAGCGGGGCTGCCTGATTTCCTGGCGTGTGGTACTTGGAGGCTGAGTCGGACTGGCCCTTGTTCCTGTGCAAGGCCGGCGTGCGATCTGGCAGCTCGAACTGGTTGAACTATTATTCAACCACTACGGCTGCCGTAAACATCTGGGCGAGGGCAAATAACGAAATGTCCAGCCCGCGCCATTCATGAGAATGCCGCGCAATGGCGTCGAACTGGCTGCTGATCCAAATCTTAACACGCCATTCGGACCACCACTACAAACCGGACCGTCGGTTCCCGTACTACAAAACCTATGGCGACGCGCAGGCACCGCAGCTGCCCTATGGCCTAGCCCTATTATGCCATGCCGCGATGATGCCCTGGTCTGGCCGGCGCGTTGATGACCGCGCGGGTGCGTGCCATGGCGGCGGACCTACTACCCCGAGATTACGGAATGGCCGACTATAAACGGGGCAAGACCCCCTATCCGCGCTAACGCCCCTCGGTTTGAAACGAAAAAGACCCCGCCAATGAAGAAAAGGGGGCCAACGTGAGTGTCCTGATAGCCACGCCTTTCTCATAAGGCGGCAAGGACACGGCGGTGTTCGTTAAAAGGGTGTAAATGGGGGGTGGAGGAGGCCTCAGTGGCCACTCTCGCCCCGATTTTGCTGACGCCAAGATACGATCGGCACCACGTTTGGCCGTTCTTTCTTGTAGCACCAGTATGTCCAGCCATTGCAGCTTGGCGCTTCTCATACGCCGCACCAACCTGGTGGATCGATCCTTTTGACTCGTTTGCCGATCAGCGTTGCCATCGGCGACGAACCTTGGCAGAGTAACGGCCGTTGAGGGAGTTAAAGCCTTACCCGGACGAGCATGCACGCTCAACCAACTGGCCAACGCACACGCGGTTCTGCACGCTTCGACGTGGTGGTTCTGCAACGGCCTCTTTGTCGATTTGCGCACGGATTTGATTCCGCTTTTCAGCGACCTTGCGGTTAGGCTTCTTCGCGTTCGATCCCGATGAAATTCACGCCCAGGCATACTTGGCCAACAGCGCCTGTGGTGCCGGTACCAAAAGAAGGGTTCAGCAACGTACACGCCGGAGGTGGTAGGAGCGACGAGAATACGGTGCAGAAGGCTTTCGGCTTTTGGGTCGGATGTGCCTTTGTCGCGCCGCGCGTGTCTTCAGACGTTCGTTGGCCGGTGCGAGATCGGCAGCACCAGTCGCTGCGCAATCTGGGATGCCTTCGGTCAACGCCTTCAGCGCTTCGTAGTGAAGGTGTATTTCGCGTTTTCGTCCTTGCCGGCCCAGATCATTGTTCTCATGGGCGTTGGTAAAAACGCTTGCCGCGGAAAAGTTTGCATCGGGTTCGACTTGCGCCACACCACGTCGTTCAAGATCCAGAAGCCCGCATCCTGCAATGAGGCACCGAGCGGAAGATGTTGTTGGTAGCTGCCAATGACCCAGGACGCGCCATTGGTGTTCAGCACAATCGACGTGCGGCTTTCAGCCATTCACGCGTAAATTTTGTCATAGACGGCCCAAAAGCTGGAAAAACTGGTCCCACGCATCGTCTACGGGGCATCGACTTTAGAGTTATCGGGACGATGCAGTCACCCCGCAACTGAAGGTTTGTAGGGTGGGGTCGCAAAGATAGGTCCACCGACTCCGAGGAAGGATTCATCGCTTCGATACAGTTCGCCAGAAATGATTCGTGTTTAAAGGGAGTTGCTGCCGCACCCTTTGGTCATCGTTCCTTCATATAGCTGCCTCTTTGCCCGGCACATTTGTGTGCTCTTGGTTTGATCACACAGATGCCCTGACAGACGATTCATGGTCAATTTCTTTTTTGAATCAAAGTGGTTTAGTTGATTTCTTGAATACAACATGTTGTGTACCGCTTAACAAACGTCTATGGTGTGGGTCACACCAATTTCCTGCAACCGCTTCCATGTGCTTTTTTGACCCGTATCCCATGTTGGTTTCCCAGCCATATCGGGATGCTGTTGCGCCAATGACCAACATGACACAATTCGAATATTTTTAGGCCGCGAATAGAGGCCGCAGAAATGCGACTGCGATCGGGCGTCTCCCTTGATCACGGTTTCCAGCGGCTACCGTCAGATCGCGCGGGATCATATTGCCGTCGATCAGCGATAGTCGCGGCGTCTTCAGCCCCTCCAATGCGGCGCACCATCGCAAGGTGGTCGGCCCTCAGGATGTTCAAGCTCTTCGATTTCCTCGACCGAGGCATGGGCACGCTTACATCTGCGACCTGCCAAAGATCTCTGCTCATACAGCCGTTCGCGCGCCCGTTTTGGTCAGCTTTTTTGAATTCGTTCAGCCCCTCGGGGATACGGTCAGGGTCCAGCACCACGGCAGCGCTGGTGACCGCCGCCGCCAATGGCCCCGCGCCCCACCTCGTTCAACGCCAGCGACCCGTCAGAAAGCGCGCGCATGGCGGCCCGTCAAATTCAAAAAAATTCTGGTTTCATAGAGTGTGCAAACCCCAAACCCGCCCAAAAGCTCAAGCCCCGACACCGCGAATTGTTTGACATGCGAAACGCGGCGCCACAATTCGAAAAAGATATCCACAGCGATAAGAAGGGGAGGAATGCCCGAACATTTCCTCCCTTCCCCGATGAAGGACACTTAGATGCCCCCGGTATTGACACACGGAGATTAACCGCGCGCCAAACTGTATCCCGACCACGAAGGCAGCCGGCGTTCAGTAACCAATTGCGGGTTGTCCGGATGGGTCCGGAGTTTTGCTGCGCACATTGCTGCGGCAAACGTGTCGGCATGACGAATGATTCTCGAGACGAGCGCGCCGAACATTAGCACCTGACGCGCGACGCGTTATCGAAACTTTTGGGGGAAACATTTGCTTGGGCAACAAGCTTGGATTGGCGTGCCTGTCGTACTGCTGGCGCTATGTTACCCCTTTGGCAGCGGGCGGCGCTCTACAATGCGCTGCGCTTTGTGCGCGCGGTAGGACCGGTAACATGTTCAGCCGAGGAGGGCGGGCGCGCGGTACACAGCTGTCGGGCGCATTGGCGATGCTTTGACACTTGCCTGCCGTTGCCCGTTCATTCGTCGCGCTTGTTTCATTGTCTGAATGATTTACCGAGCCAATGGCCACACCAAGCACCCCCACCGCGGATCTTTGCCAGGTTCCCTATGCGATCACCCGCGGCCGGCTGGAACGGCGGGTTAAAGCCGTTGATTTGCGACAGCTGCGGTGCAAATCGAGGCGCGATGAATTTATGGTGCAATGTAAAGCCGCATTGTCTGCATCCTTTCGTTTAAGGGCACATGGGAGCACCCCTGCAAAAAGCCATCAAGAGCGAGGCCGTGTGATCAAAATGGGCAAACCCCCCTCAGACAGGCAATAACACCCCGCTGTTATCGGGATATCAGGGCCCGCCTGCCCCAATGGTATGAATATCCGCCCGGATAAGCGCCAGTCTATATACATGAACACATTCCTCCTTTCCCTGGCCGCGGGGGGCTGGCCTCGCCTGTCCGCCCCTCTGCCCAAGCGGAGGAATGGCTTTGCCGATTATAAGGCCAAGGCAGGAAACCCCTTGCGGCCTGCATTATGGTGTGGCGCAAGTATCTGGCGAGCTGCAGCCGCCGGCCACGGCACAGTCACAAACTGACAAACGCTTGGCCGCACAGGGCTGGACGCTGCTGACGGTTGTTTCTGTTTGGCGAAAAGATGGGGCTTAACCAGAAGGAAGAGAGTGCCGGAAAAAAACTTCCTCCGCTTCTGAGATGCGGCGCACGGGCGGACGTTTTGTCGGGCGGGTTGTTATCGCGGCCGTCGTGGCGATCATTCTGATCGGCGCGGGGCTTTTGCTGTGGGCTCGTTGCCCGACGCCAACGCCTGTTAACGCACGAGGTCGACGCATCTTTGTCGTAAACGACGATTCTGACCACACAGGCAGAATCAAGCTGCCATGAAAATCCTTGCGCAATCGGGCACGGGCTTTCTCTGAAACCCTGTCGAGCTACCGGATCGTGATTCATCGTGCTGCTTGGTCTTGCCAACCGCAAGCTGGTCGCGGCGCTTGGTGTTCACTGATCATTGCTCGTTCGCTTCAACCGCCGCATGGCGCAATCGAACGAGGTTGGGATTTCAGTGTGAACTCCCTGCTGATCAGCCGCGAAGAGAAACACCGTTCTATCTCAATAACTCGGTTTCAAAATTTTGACCGCCGCCCGATTGAGGGAAGACGATGTCGGTTCTCGCCGGAAGCACGTATGGATTTGATGACGGTCCGTCCGCTCGGAAATCGAAGGCCGTTCATTTCCAGGCCGGACCGGGCCCCGATTGTGACGAAGCGGCGGGGGGCCAGCGCGCATCAAACGGTCTTTACGCGAGGACACGGCTCGGCAACCAGATAGGTGTGCTGAACTGCTGGTCAGAATATCGCGCGGCGCGGTGACATGGCTGGCCTCGACAAGGACTTGATTCAAAGTCATTCTGACCCCTTCATTTGCCTTTTTAAACTCCGGGGAGGCGCGGCCGCGCGACGGGTGGCAGCGCGCCCCCTCTGGACAACTTCGTAATGCTTGGACCCTAGGGTACGCTGAAACAGCACCAAGGATTCATTGCCCATGCCAGCCCCTTCAACGCGTTCAAAACAGGCTTTAAAAACAAGGCGATCCCGTTCTTTGGCTGCTTGGGCTGGAGGGTGCGGATACCTATAGCGCTGAAACTGATGGGACCTGCGGGTTTCGACTGGCGGTCAATCGATGGCGAAAACACGCCCCCCAACGACCTGCGCTCTATCTTGGCGCAGCTGCAGGTGGCTCGAAGCATCAGACAGCCATTCCCGGGTTGTTTGCGCGGTTCCCCGGTGGGCGGAGACCCCACCTGATCAAGACAGATGCTTGATTGCCGGGGGGCGCAGACTTTGCTGGTGCCAAATGGGTCGACAACGTCGATCAGGGCCGCACAAAACTGGATGCAGCGACGTCACCCTATTACCACCCGCATGGCAGGAATCGCAGGCGTCGCCTATGCGCTGACCACGACGAGCAGACACGGTTTCGCAGATCGGAGGATAATATGGCACCCACAGCGGAACGACGAAAATCTGTCATGCTTGTGCAGGTATGGGGAAAAAGCGTTAAAAGAGGGACTGAGAAGGAACTCGAGACGAATATTCTGAAAATTGACGGGGGATCACGCGAGAGTGTTCGATCGGGGGACCCGCGAGATTCTGAGGCGAAGGACGGGATATGGGGATATAATGGAAGGCAATGGGCGACTAATTCCACCCGAGGAATGGGCCAAGACGCGATATTCAATGACCCGCGACTGCAACAGATCCCACCGCGCGGGTAAAAGCCGCGGGGCAATTATCCTGTTAGAAAAACCGAAGAAAAACAGGAAAAAAAAAAAAAAAAAAAAAAAAAAAAAAAAAAAAAAAAAAAAAAAAAAAAAAAAAAAAAAAACCCAAAATTTTTGTTTTTATTTTTTTTTTTTTTTGGGGAGGGACCCATCTCCCTTTTTTCTTATGGAAAAA
>Ga0163217_1080567_pt1 | contig 12854 bp, 7 predicted proteins | sample SynspAceP_FD_185933 | JGI IMG/M metagenome (GOLD analysis project Ga0163217, IMG submission 185933) | Saline lake microbial communities from Ace Lake in Antarctica - Synechococcus sp. Ace-P (PacBio error correction) | ecosystem: Environmental > Aquatic > Non-marine Saline and Alkaline > Saline ... | reverse complement strand
CCCTTCCCATACGACGCGGCTTCGCCACCGGCCGAGAATGGACCCGCTTCACAGTTAGGGTAGGAATAATCAATATGATTTTTGCATTTATGGCTTTTTTTGTTGAGTGAGATTAATCGGCGTAAATTTACGAATTTTGTTGTTCATTATACGATATTCCATTTAACGCATGGTCGAAGGATTACCAAATTTATGGTTACCGACTAATTTCGTGATCACGCCGTAGGTAGGAAATTAATGGTAAGCAAACATTTTTGTCCCTGTTGGCCAAAAAGACTCCGGAAGGGGTGCTTAAATCAGCGCAAAATAGCAATCAGGCGATACTGGAGAATGCGGGTAAGCGCGCTGTTTTGAGCTGAATAATCGGGTTGGAGGTGTCTATTCCGCCCGCAGAAATGCGGGTAGTCAGCATCTGGCCAACCAATGGCATTATCACACCAGTGCACAATCAATGGCTTTACCGTTGATTTTGTTGTGGATACTGTGCTTTCCGTCATCGCAGTTTTAAATGGCCAAACGGCAAACGTTTAGGTTTGAATTTCTAGAAGCAAAAAGCAGGTTAAGTCAGAACGGCTTCGGAGTTGAACTGGGCTTATAGCTTCAACTCAATCTGTGCAGCTTGGAAGATTTACGTTGAACAATATCGCCGCTGTGGTGATTGATGGCCCGGAACCACAACGTGCATTACTCGGAGATGAGTTTCTCAATGCTTTATATGGTAACGTTAAAGGTTGAACGAATGCGATTTACGTCGGAAGTTCTGACTATAAAAAAAGCCCGGTTATTAACCGACCGGGGCTGTTTTTAAAGCACTTTAAAATTTACCGAATCAATCAAAAAACCCGGGTGATCAATGCATTAAGCAGAATGGTTATGGATTTGATTTTCAAAGTTTTCTGATTCACGGTGTACGACCTTAATTACGATTTCATCCGCCATTTAAACGTGCCGCAAACATCACGAACCATTATCTTCAACAAAATTTCGGGTTGTCATAAAGCATAGTTCGGTGGACATATTTTTCGTTCTGGACGCTTCAGCAAACCGTAGAATTTGGCAGGGGCTTTCGTCTTAACTAAATCGCATCTTCAAGTTCTTCAATCCAGATAAAGCTGTCTTTGTTTTCACGGTCAATGTGATGTGAACGCTGATTATGCGCAACCATAATTTCCGAAATATTTTCTCGACATGGCACAAGCTGCGGTGACCGTGAACAATGACCTTCACGGTCATGCTGGGTTTTTTTACCCACATTTCACCGATAAAGCTCACTTGAATCATCAGGTCTGCGGACTTTTGGAAATAGGCGCTTCCTTGTTTACAAAGTAGGGAAAAGCTCATTTCATGAACCGGATTCAGCAATCAAGACGCTCGTCATTCGCCAACATGGTTTTTGAACGATTTGACGGTAATTTTCACGCTCATGTTTGATTTAAAGGATTTTCAACAAAACGAGACATATGTTGTGCCTTGAACTGGTTCGAGGCAAATTCACATTACATATTTTGAAATTTTGGCAACAGTGTGCTGTTCACCCGGTAGTCGCGATCACGGACCACAACAGGATGGCGAATCATCTTTTGATGGCCAACTTTATCAATCGCCAAGATGACGTTTGTCTGTGATGTTCTGCTACGTCTTCGATTTTCTGCTTAGCTTGCTTCGGCTTATTTTGATCAGTCATGATCAGGTTAATCCTCACTATATTTGACACAGGGCCACGGCTCGGTTTCCCATACCGTGACACCAGAAAACCTCTAGCTGTGTCGGTGTTTAAAGCGTTAATCGCTAAGGCGCTGGTTAAAAAAAACTGGGCGATCATTTTCTGCGTTGGATTAATTTCATCGAACGGGGGATTATCATTTAAATAACGGTGATCCAGTGTTTTTGGCTAATTGACGAGTTCGCCGTTTTAAGGTTTTAAATCCATACCCATACCATGCTGATTTAAGCGCATTTGGCGGTGACTCCGACTTTCAAAGTTTCAGTATGGCCATGCATGCGACGGACAATCCCGGGATAATTCCCGCAGGGTATGTTGCAGAGGCAAAATCAGCCAGGAATTTTTAAGGTGATAGGTGGCGCTCATAATGTTGACTATTATACTCAGGAATTAGCCTGTCGAACGGGCCATTATTACGCAAAATAACGAAAAATTGGATTGGTAAATCCGGGGATTTAATACCACTTGCATCCAGACCACACGCACTGAGCATTCTGGCCATGATCGCCATGGTTCAATAAAGCTGTCGGGCAGCCCCATCATCTGCAAATTGAGTCTGCACGCCTTGGTTTGCTGGGAAATACTCATTTACTGGCACTGCCGGCACCGCCCATTACTGCATTTTCTTTCAATGGTGATATCAATTCATGATGGGCAAGCAATCTCATCAAGCATGGCGGTGCCAGTGTTGACAAAGCGCATATTCACCACGGTTGACATCACTTGGCTCCAAGCAGCGTCAAGCGACGCCGTGTAATAAAGCTACCAAATGCCCAAAATGGCCAGTTTTTCTGTTCCAGGTGCGGCAGGTTTGCGCTTACAGATGGCAAAGCTATTAAGTTGTTTTGTTCAATTGCCGAACCCATTGCCACCAACCACGGGGATAACGGACTGCTGCCTGTGCCATCATTGGGTAAAACCCTGTTGTCCAGCATTTGCCGGCATTTTCATTTCATCACTGGGTGTTCGATGAATCAGCCATTGTTGGGAATACAGCGAGAATACTTAAATCAAACTGCCTGCATGCGTAGGACCGTCAGCCCCACCAGACCTGCTCTATCAATAGCAAATTTAACACAGGAGATTTTGCAGGGCTATATCTGTGAATTAATTGATCTAGCGCGCTGCAAAAAAGTGAGTAAATGGCACGGACCGGTTTTCTTTGCCTTCGCGCAGGCCATACTGCTGCCAATGTCACAGCATTGCTGTTTCTCTTACCCACATCAAAGTAACGCCAGGAAAACGCTCCGGCAAAGGGGCGTTTCAAGGCCGGAACCTTTCACACATCCGCGGGTGTAATCGCAATTACACTCTTCAGAAGCGGCTCCATATCACACAGCATTGGCTGAATACCTGGGTAATGTGGGGCCGGATTTTTACTATTGGCAGGGGACTGGAACTCCATGATATTTTACACGGTTTGCTGCTCTGCAGGCTAAGCCTTTACCTTTTTTTGTAACAATATGCAGGAAATTGGACCTTTACTGTTGCGCAAGTTGCTTAAGGTCGTAAATTTAACGTGTCGAGATCATTGCCATCAATCGGACCGATATAGTTTAAACCCCATCTCTTCCAAACAAGGTTCCAAGGCCACCATCATACCTTTGACGTGTTCTTCTGTCCGGCGGGAGGCAAAACTCCCAGGCAAGAGGGGATTTTTTACCAGCACTTTCTTACTGCTTTCTCGCGCAGAACGATTAAAACGACCCAGAAAGTAATCGAGCCAGGTAATTCGCCATACGCCGACATTTCTGGAGATCGACATTTCGTTATCATTCAGTACGGGACTAATAGTCGGCGTTCTAGATCCGCGGCATGAGCCAGAGCTTCATTACGCTTGACCGGCTGTTAAAGCGCCATCACCGGATAATTCGCTACGGAACTTCTTGATTTCACCACTTGGCACGTGCAGCAATGGCCATACCCAAAGCGGCACTGATGGAGGACTCGATATGACCAACACCAAAGCTGGTCATAGTCACTTTCACTGCGTTTTGGAAAACAAGAAGGCGCCTGGTTGGAGCATGGTATGCAGTTGGTTCACGTCGACCGCGTAAGCGAATTTTTATGCGCGATAACTTTGATTGGACCGACATCCCACCACCAGCCGGGTCTTCAGGTGTGGTTAAAACACATAGTGTAAAGCCAGCGTCAGCTCAACAACCCTAAATTTGATGAATATGTCCAGCCGGGTTGTTGGATCTTATCGATGATTAACTCGCGGATTTCAATCGCTAGTTGATCCAGTTGTTTTACGTTCTAATTGACGTTAACTGGGCGGGAGAGTCGATTGCGAAGTAGGCTAGTCATGTGAATCAGCGTTGATTAAAAGGTTCGTTGCCCGACAAATGTTGCCAGTGCCGTAATGCTAAACATGGATTGTCGAGATTATCCAGTGCAGGACAACGCATCAGATATAAAGCCTGCGCCTTTTTCCCGGGCGCTTCCAAGGGGCCCATCATATGCTTGGGGGGGGGGGGGGAGGGGGTATGTCGTTTGTTACGTGCAATATCTTGACACCTTGCTGCCGTTACCAGGGTTAGGCGTATCGGCAATTAATCCAACACATCATCCTGTACCTTGGCAAATGCCAAGCATAGGCGGGACAGCAATATTCATTTAGATGTTTTTAACTCTGCTGGTTTGTGATTTGCGCTGCAATAAGCGCCCAACAATACACTGGCTTTAATTAAGGGCTTCCTGTTTAATAAATGCATGCTTTCGAGGTCGGATTGGCTAAGTTGTTTACCCATGAAGCCAGATCGATAGCCTGACCACCAGCCACATGCCATGGACACCCAGAAGCATTGTTGCAAAGCATTAAACCCTGGCATTTGGCTGAATCTTGCTGGCAAATTTTATCACTTAAACTTCAAATGCCGACTTTTGCAAGAGGCGTCACTACATTAAGCCGTTCTTCATCTACGCTTTGTGACAGGTAGGTTTGGCCACGGCGCAAATCATCATCCGTCCATCAATTGGCATATCATCATTGGCACCAAAGAGTAGGCATGTATCCATTTCAAACGGCACTGGCGGCTGAATCAATGCATCAGGATCAGCATTGTAGGCTTCTCCGGTTGCATAGACCAACATTGCCCGCAGGCGCTTCCCACCAATTTTCATAGGTTGCGTAGTGCATTTGCGTTCTGCCAGTGGAGTATTGTCGCCGCAACAGCCATTTTTTGATCGGGTAAACGTTTGTTTGCAAGGCCAGACTAATACGTTGCTGAGTGCGCGGGAATTTCCGTCATGGAAAGCGATATTTTTTGCGTCACGATGCCTCTGTATCAGCGAATCCAAAGTCCACTAACTTCAGACTGACCGGATTTGCTGCAATAACATTTGTACTTTTTGTTCTGCGGCTTGCAAGCTTCCTGTGCATCACGGGTTAGTAAAACACCACGTCATGGAGTTTTTAACCGATTCTCAGGCTAAATACGCCTTGCTTCTAAACGCTCTACCAGTGACTCCAGTTCACTTACAGCTGCCTTCATAATCCAGTTTTGCGTTTTGCCACCATATCGGCCTCTGTACAAAATCTCGCGTTAACGTCACATTATAGTTAAATTCGAAGCTGACGTGCCCGCTGGAATGTTTGTTAATTACCCGTTAATCTGTTCATTTTCCTCTAACACTTGGAAACTGTTCATGCCGAAAATTATTCGCGGCTTATTATAATTTACCCAAGCCGGGCACAAGGATTGTGTGGCAACAATTGGTAACTTTTGATGGCATCACAATTCTGGGGCATCAGGCTGATGCTGACGCCATTGGCTATGGAAAGCCGATTGCCTCAATTATGCCCAGCTGTGTGATCACTCTTGAACCTCAGCCATTTGAATTATTTTGTTACCGGAAAAAGCCCCAGCCAGATTACTCGTTTCCGTTGAAAAAGTGGAGGCCTTGCGTATGCTTTATTCGATTTCAGCAACCTCTCGTGTTACGTTTTCAATCGCAATTTTAGCGCAAATGCATGCCGAAACCTTTATTCAAAAATTATTGATAGAAGGTTTGAATGTCGCATATTTGGTGGTTGGAGATGACTTTCGGCTTTGGCAGGATCGACTGGGTTGGACTTTACCTTGTTGCAACAAGCGAGTAAGAAACAAGGCTTTCAGTAGTTCATATTGCATTACTTTGCGTGTCGATGCGAATTTGCGGGTTCAGCAGTCCCGTACTTCGTGAAGCCTTTTGCAGGATGGGGATTTTGACGGTGGCAGAAAAAATTATTAGGCGGCCATATCGGATGAGTGGTCGCGTGGCACATGGCGATGACGTGGCCGTAAAATGGGGTATCCAAGCGGCAAATATTTCATTTGCACCGGCAAAAGTACGTTGAATGGTTGTTTATGGCCGTGCAATTGTATGGTATTAATTGAAGAGCCCGGTAAATGAAGGTGTGGCAAATATCCGGCGTCAGGCACCATTTCAGGGAAGTGACAAGCATTGCTGGAAGTGCATCTTTTTGATTTGATCGTGATATTTATGGTGAGCATGTGCAGAGTATTATTTTTCATGGAAAAAAACTGCGTGATGAACAATAAATTTGCCAGTCTGGAACAACTGATTGAACAGATTCATATTCGACTCAGCACAGGCTAAAGCTATTTTGCGCGAAATAAAACGCCAATAATATATTAGGGCTTGTTGACCGTCGTGGTGTGCATCGTCACGCACTCGCCCCTAGAGAAGGCTATTTTGGGTCCAACAAGCGGCTCTGAAAAAGACCCGTCAACAAGGCCCTAGGGGTCTGGAGAATTTTGCCGGTTTTCATAATCGGTGATTGAGCTTTTCAGCAGGTGTCGCATCCCTCATCATTCACAAAAATATCGCCGCAAAATCCACTGGGCAGGAAATCACCTCAACCGCCCTTGTAAATTAATTCGCCCGCCACATAGCATTGTGTGTTCTTCGCATTCTCTGCCCATGTGCGCTCTCAGCGACGCCCTGCTACGACGTGAGTTACCAACAATTGCAATATGGAAGAGCGGATTTAAGCAGATCAGAAACAATGGATTTATGTGTCTGAACTGTCGCTCGCCTTCGAATCGTGCCATTTACGTTCTTCACTCTCCTACATCTCGCACGCACGCCGGTTCCTGACGACTCGACTGCTCGCCTCAATCTCTGCGCGTGCAGTAATCCGACTTCTTTCCAGACACATAAAGTGAATATGGCAACAGCCGCCGCTTATCCATACCTGTCGCTTGACCATCAGCCACTCATCACGGATGGCCCAATCCGATGTGAATCGTAGCTGCCATTATTCATTACAAGCCATCCGAACCGGCAGGCGATTTTCTTCCTGGCTAAAATAGTGAAGGTTCACGTTGATTCGTGGTAAACCTCAATGGCTCATCATCTCAAGCGAGTCAGTTTCCAGTAGGGTATTGATTAAACTCTTCGTATATAACCCAGCTTTCCCACAGGTCTCACCAGGGCCAGAGATATCCTGGCTTCAGTGTACGATTAATGTTGGGACCGTATTACAACCTGTAATCGGTTATTTAGACGAGGTTCCCATATAGCCGGTCAATTCGACTAATATGCGGTTGAATTTTGTCTCAATCGATGATAGCTCAAGAATACAAAGATTTCAAGTGCCGCATTATCAAACTTCCTGGGCAACAAAACATCGCTGACCGGCGGTCAATTTCTGTTAGAAGCCATGCAAGTGTATCTATGCCTCTCGCTCTCTAGCCAGCAACTCGTATCATCTCACTTGAAATTCAGACGGAGATCAAAGAAGATTAAGATCGCAGCTCGTTAAAGGTCAGTGCCCATCCTTTTGTTGAGCTCAGACTAAAGTTCACGGACCGTGACGCTTGTTCGGCATATCTTCGCTGATCAGTAAATCGCGGCGAGTCGTCTCGACTGCTTTTTCTCGAGTGTTCAGAATGGCCGTTTGTTAAGAATGGAGAGTCCTCCAGACTCGCTCAGCCTCTATCAAGAACTGGCCATGGTTTGTTTGCCCGGCACTGACCTGCTGATAATAACGGTCGCAGTTATCCGCGGAGTCCTGGATATGCAATGAAGCTGATTCGCTCTGGTCGGCAATAAGCTAGAGATTCGATGATCATGGAATGCATGCGTCAGCACAGGAGCAAAATATACGCTGGACCTCACTGAGTCTCGCGCTGGTTTCAGTTGTGTCTTACTTTTGACTGACAAGAGGACGTTTCTCATCGCCGGGCTGCGTGGTGTGTACAGTGGTGGCGCGTGCTCTAGAACTGGATCAAATAGTAGAGTCTCAAGAATCAACCAGTACGTTGAAGCATCGTTGAATCCTGTGGTAAGTTTGGATGGTCTTCGATGAGGTCTGATTTACCTCTGCTCCGAGCGCTGTCTCCGTGGGTGCGCACTATTCTCACAATGGCCCCGCTCTCCAGACTGTACTGTAGGCTGTGATAACATTCCAGCTGCTATTCCATGCATCGCATCGCATTTGCATTTTCCTACATCTCCGCCGATAACTTATTCGCGGAACGTTCTAGTTATTGCTCCGGATGAGATCCGGTAGGAGGGCAACTCGACCCGCGCCGTACCTCGGTCGGCTCGCCTAGTGAAATCTCGGGAAATTTGTCTGTTACCGCGGTTTACCGGGGCCACTTTTGTCTCCTTGATCACTTGGGTTTGATGTTAGACCTCAATTCCCGGTTACAAAGTTACCCTCTGTGAGATTCGGGCATATCTCGCGCGTGCACAGATGCTCACTCGGTCTGAGAGTTCATTGATTTCCCGCCGCGATGTCCGGCATCTGTTCTCTCGGCGCAACCAGTTCCAGCGCGTTGATCGGGAGTTTGCGGTTTCCAGATTTTTTTCGCTTTGATAGATCGGGGGAATCCCCATTCAGATGCCTGCAGTAAGGTTTCGATCCGTGTGTAATTCTTAAGCTCAGAAATTGATAATGTCAGTGCGTATTCACATTAAACTCCTTCAACAAAAATCAAAGACGCATCAAAAAGCTACCTCAAAGTTTGGACGGCATTACTTTATGGGGCGTTGGTGTGGGAGGAGATAAAACTCTGTATAGTGCTCTTATGGCTTCTACTATAGCCTGATGCAACGCTGGCAGACAATCTCTCAGGGTCGATGTGTCTACTCCGTTGGATGTCCAGAGTATCAACAACGAGAATTATGGAGTGGAGCTTGCTTTTTTAGTAGCAGTGTATAGCACTCCCCAATTTACTGCCGGTTGCGCGCAATAATCAACTCCGACGCTTCTGCTAGGGTGGAGATCCTCTGAGTGATCCTGCTGGCCAACAGATAAATTTTTTCAACGCCCCTCGTTCACTCACGTTGCAGACAAAGATCGTCGGCTGCATACTCCGATTAGTTTTCAACTCAGCCAACCATGTGCTACGCGCGGGCGGGCCCATCCAACTCTACGCTGCAAAAGGTCATATCTCTCTTCGCAGATTACATTAGGAAATGAGTCCTGTCTGCGAATTATTATTGCTATGAGTCGACTCACTCAGGCCCGCAGGTTCAGCTAGACGGACTCCGAAGAATCTACAAGTCACGCGTCGCCGGCTCTGAATTTGATTGGTCGCGCGCGCGCAGCCTTTGTTCTCAAGTAATTAGCTGTGCGTTTGTCGCTAGGCACTTGCTGTTCCATTAGGCGGGACCGTCTTGATTTTTATAATCTTCTAATACATCATTTTACGGATAGTATGTATTGCGCATAAACTCGCGTGCAGACGGAAATGTTAATGCGCGGCCTTGTATACTTGGGTGTGATTGGAAGCGATATCTCGCCATATGGCCATACCGCAGATTTTGCATACCGCACGCTCTGGCGCCGCGCCAGGTGCATGTTTATTTGTGCTAAATCTCGTGTGATGATCGTTCTCGAGCGCAACGCTCTCGAAAGTGATAGGCAGTTATGCGAGGAAGAATAATGCTCGGCGCTCCCGAGTGTTGATCTTCTCTAGAATGTAGTATACGTTCCTAACATTCCATTTTATTCTGTATTCTCCTTAGAGATTCTCATGGATATTTTTCCATCCGCGCAGGGTGACGGAAGAACACCGCCTTACGCGACCTTGCACGCTATTGCCCTCGCGTGAACTCAAAAAACGTGGTGCGAGTTTGCTGAGTAGTAGCGTGGCTGCTTTTCCTCGGAATGCCTTTGGTATTGGTTGTTCTCTTGTGTTAGCCCGCTCATCTTAAGATGCGCAAGTCGCGAATGGGTGGCGTAGGTCTCTGGCTGAAAAATCATTTTCGACCAAATAGACAATAATAATTGTCGGCTCGGTCCGGGATGTTTTAGTCATCGGCCGTTCAAAATAGGCGACCGGCAGCCCAGGTCGGAATGCACGGCGTAATAATTCGGCTGCAAGCGTTTCCAGCTGCCGTCGGATTTGCAGGGCTTGGATTTATCAATAAAAGCAATTTGTCGCTCGTGCTGCAGTACGTATCGGGGTTGTTTTGACGACTCGCGCTTGGTGGTGGTGTCTATAAAACCTCTCCATCTCGCCGCCAACCGCGATAACTATCTCCGGTAGCTTCCAGAGAGGAAACGGTTTGGTGTTCTGTTCAGTTCGCTGGTCAGGTAAATACGCAGGGTGCAGTTTGGCATGTTTCAGTTCACGCGCGATGTGCTGGCCGGGATTACTCTCCAGCCAAATGATTAATACTTTCCAGCTCCCCATTTGTTTCGAATTGGGCATAGCAAGACTCCCGTGTCCTTGACGAGGGCGGCATGTCGCGAGCGGCCTTGAGGACGCCTTATTACTGTGAGACCGCAGTGTCGGACGCGCGCATTTCGTTCTTTATATAAGCCTAATATTTGTATGCGACCGGCGCGCGGCACTCGGGCACAGAGAAAACTACGCGGTAGGTCTGTGTATGCGGCATATACAGCAGTACTCGGGTGTTTCTTTCAACCTCCGCGGATTTCTCTACGTCACGCGCGACTGATGACGAGTCGACATATCTTCACGGTGTGAGCTTTGGGCGAGGCAGGGCCCCATAGCTCGCATGAGCTACTCTCGCGCGAGGCAGTCGACCTCCCGAGTGGCAGTCCATAACACATGATTAATTTGTCTTTGTACGGAAAGCATTGAAACTTCAATGGCTTCAGCGAACGGCCGTTTGGAGTTGCTCTGGTGCGTTGGACGTGGGGAGTCGGACCTTTCGACAGACCTTCGCAAGAGGAATTGTGCGGATGTTAATTAATTCTCGAACGCATGCATAAAATGCCGGGCGCATGTCCGAAAATCCTGGGACGTTTGTCCCAAAGCACTGAACTTGCGATCATGTCGAACGGCACGCTCAGAGCATTCTCTCCAGCGTCGAAGCAGGATAAAGTTCTTCATAAACCATCATTCAATGCGAGCCCCTCACTGGCGGTTGCGACGGGGGCGGGTTGGGCGGCCCAAGGATTTTAACAAAAAATGGGGGGGGGGGGGGCCCGCCCAGATTGGCGCGTTGACTTTGCATAGTCTCCCGATGCGGGCCTCCAGGCAAATTTGGTCATGGGTGTAACGAGCTCAGATTAGTCTTGCATTGTTATCATCTTCGACCCACTTCGAACACCAACTACGCTCGGGGATTACGCGCAGCAAGAACATACAAAAGGCAATAGATCCAGAACGCTAGTTGCGCGAAATAAATTCGCGCCTTAACGCCAAATCAGTCTCGGCTAAAAGTATTTTACGGATGAACTCGGCAAAACACAAAACCTACCGTAGCAATGGAAAAGGCCGGTATTCTGAAAAGGACTTCTTCACCCTCCCGCTTGCGGGCTTGTACCGCCACTTCAATCTCGTAAGGAACATTTAATTAAATTCATCCGCGGACGCGTGCGCCGGAGGTTTCCGGCATGACTGCAGTGTCAACGAGATTGGTGCTGAGTAGGAATGCTGGTAGACTACGTGAGCCGGAATTTAAACGACAGTCGAGCTCGTCGAGTGCCACTGGACAAGGGATATCTCGGTCGCCAGCGCTTCCTTGCAAAAGCGGTGGCCATGTGGTGCGGCCGGTCCTCGGCGGGATTTCGGCGGATTTACATGAAGCACTTCCGACGAGGACGATTTTTATCAAAATCATGGGACACGGGCCGGCGGGCACCATTGGGAGCGCACCCTTTATCTCCTCGCTAGGAAGGTGGCGGACTGCGGACCGGAGAACCACTACCCCCAGCACCTGCGAGCTCGCACCGTCCCTACGGAGTCCACCACACAGCACAGAAGTCGGCGCACGCTTACGGTCGGATGAAACCCGAAAACTCGGCTGGAATTGCGCAACGCTTCCGGTGGATGAGCCTTAAATAAGCACATCGTCACAGTATTTCGGACGTAACCACGGTAGAGCGTCTCTCTGAGGACGCTGAGGAATTGGAGTCTCGGAGACTCCGCCTACGTGAGGTATCTGCCGAACCTTTTCCCCGATGTGCTTAACAGGCCCGGCTTTGCGAGAGGTTAAGTCAGTCAACACGCCGAAGTGCCCCTACTCACCTCGGACACCATGCTTCAACCGGTGCGCGGTTTTCACCGGTTCAGGCCAGGTTTTCACCGGGCGGGCATAACCCGGGGCCGGTAGGTTCGCCTCGAGGACTTTGACGGAAGGTATTGGCTGATTCCGCCTCGTGGCGTACCCTTCCCGCCGCCGCGACGCATCAGTGTGGCCATGGCCGACAAAAGCTGCGAAATCCCGCCATGCGGGGAATGGACCGCACGCGACGCGGTCGCCCCGAAAATCGGCAGGCAACATCAGGCACAACACGATCCCGAGGAACGCGGCGTGCATCGTGATCAACGCCAGCGGGCATCCTTCTGTCAAATTCAATTCCCAACCGTTGGGACCCTCGGACGCCGGCGGCTTCGCCGAGGAAAACCGGGAATCGGGAAATTATCGCTCGGACAAAAACGCGATCTTCCAATCGCTGCCTCTTCGCCGCGTTCGCCGGACCGGATGGGATCTTCGCCATTCCCAAACGGGTCGCCCATTACTGACGAGCCCTCGTTCACCGTTTCGTCAAACAATCCCGCCGGCTGGAGGGACAACCCAAGAATTTGGGAATCCTTCCACCGACGGGGAAAAAACTGATCCGAGGCGAAGCGTGCGTGAACCGTGATCAGTTTCTTGCCGGGACCGTGCGGGGCGTGGTTCGGTGGACGACGGG
>Ga0163217_1072581_pt1 | contig 12854 bp, 18 predicted proteins | sample SynspAceP_FD_185933 | JGI IMG/M metagenome (GOLD analysis project Ga0163217, IMG submission 185933) | Saline lake microbial communities from Ace Lake in Antarctica - Synechococcus sp. Ace-P (PacBio error correction) | ecosystem: Environmental > Aquatic > Non-marine Saline and Alkaline > Saline ... | reverse complement strand
GATCGTGCGCAGGCCTGGTCATGGGACTCAAAACTATTCAAGGCGCCAGCAGCGGGGTGATGGCGGCCCGCGCCCAAACAGTCCCCTGCATAGGATTTCGTTTTTCCACACAGGCGCAAGCCGGAGAGCGGAATGGCTTCGGCGATTGGGACATGAGGGCTGGGAGGCCTGATCGGCCTGGGAAACCACGTGCAGCTGGGTACGGCCAGCAAGCATTCTTCACCGCCGCTCACCAACTTCGGCGGACCAGCCCAACAGCCACACGGATCCGGTTGGTGCTGGGGTTGCCCCGGCAAAACCCCCTGCCGGTGCTGGATATCAGAAGGTGCTCGAGTATGCGGTTGAAGGCGCCTCTGGCCTCAATCTTGCAGGTGGCCGAGCCACAGCAAGTTCGACCCCGCAAGCAGTATTCTATCCGAACCTGCCCAAGAACTACCAGATCCCCAGTTCGATCAGCCGATCGCGGAAAACGGCTGGATCGAGGTGGAAGTTGGCCGAAAAGGGAAAAGGACACCTACCTCAAGACGATCGGCACTCGAGCGGGGCTGCACATGGAGAAAGGATTGCGGCAAAGCTTGTGCATGCCGGCAGGAATCGTCTGGCCGCAGCACCCATTCGCTGGGGATTACAACGCGCCGGTGTTGGCCCTAGCCGAGATTGTTCCAAGCCGATCTGCGCACCGGGCCGGGAGGCGCCGAATACGCCTCAGGAAATCCGCGCGATCATGCGTTACTTCTGGGCGTCAGCGGACGGCAACATGCAGGAAGGATCCCTTTGCCGCTGCGATGTGAACATCTCGGTGGCGGGCGCGGACCCAACGATCCCTTCGGCGTGAAGGTGCGGAGATCAAGGAACATGAACTCCTTCTGGCGATCCAGAAGGCCTGTGACCACGGAAATCGCCGTCAGAATTCAAGGCCGATCGAGGCCGGCGAAGCCGATCTTTCAGGGAAACACGGCCTCTGGATGAGAGCAAGCAGCAACCCGCACATGCGCAGCAAGGAGGGCAGGCAGCGATACCGCTACTTCCCCGAGCCGGACTGGGGACCGGATTGAGGTGAGTGCCGAGCGGGCGAGGGGCTGGCGCCGCCGAGCGTGCCCGAGGCTGCCTGCGCCAAGCGCCATCGTTACGCCGATTGCCCTAGCGGCTCTCAACTACGACGCCCGGGCTGCTCACCGATGAAGCGCGCCATGGCCGAATACTTCGAAGCCGCCGTGGCGGCTTGGTGCGACGCCAAGCGGAGTGGCCAAAACTGGGTCCACGGGGCGAAACATCGCCGGCCCATCTCAATGCCGCAAGATGATCGATCACCGAATGCCCCTCAAAGCCTGCGCAGCTTGCGCGGAATTGGTGCAGCTGATCGACGACGGACCATCAGCGGCAAGGATCCGCCCAAGATCTTCTTGGCCGGAGCTGCTGGAGCAGGGTTGGTTCCGCCCCAGGCGATTCGTGGCCGACCGCGGTCTGGCATGTCAAGCGACCCCGCGATCACGGCCGATCGTGGCGGAGCTGCTTGGCGGCCCAATCCAGCCGAGGATGGAGGCCGTCCGAGGCGGTTAAAAAACAAGCTGCAGGGTTTCTCGTGCGGCCAGCTGATTGAACGCACCGGCGGCCGCGCCGATCCCCAAGCTTCGCCAACCGGATTCTGGCGAAAAAAGCTGAGGGTTAGCGCACAACCTGCTGGAACCACCACGGCTAATCCTGCCAGCAGGCTGGGCCATCGTTTCGATGATCTGGGGGGCGTCGAAATATCACCGTTGGTCGATGGAGCGGTGGTGAGCATGGTGCGGTTGAAGCCGCGTCATGTTGGCTGGAGCAAGCGAGGGCAGCGGGTTGAGGCCGAGGCTGCTCTCCCAGCGCTTGTCGATGTCGGCGCCGGCCACAAGCTCTTTCACCTTCTGGAAGGGGTTCGCGCAGTTGCATCTTTTTCGAGCACTGAGCTTTTCAGGGCGGAGTCATGCGCGAATAGAACAGGTACGTTATGGCGACCAGATGCTTCCAAACCGGTCGCTGGAACGGCCGTTGTAGTCCAACAGCTCGGAGTTAATGTGATGTTGTGGCACTGTCGGTGACTTCGCGGCGCTCCCACATCGGGAGCCAGCCAGGATCAGCGATCGATGAACGAACTTGCTACCGGCATCGTCGCGCCGCTTTCAGCCGTTGGGCGATCGAGCGGCGATTCGCGTTGTTTCTCCAGGCCCGGTAGGCCAGGGCAGAGCGGTCCACCAGGCTTTTGAGCAATGCTGCAGACCAGATAGCTGCCCAGGGCTGTGCGATTCACATCCACCTCGACGCTGTTCGTTGGCGGCGCGGGATGTTGAGCGATTCAGGTTGGCCAGGGCGTTTCGCGACTGGGCCGCCCAGCGGTCGGATTGGTAGGCCAGCAGGCGGACCGTCTGAAGGCAGGAGAACCCCCCACGAAGGCGATCTGATTCCTTTATGCACAGCTCGGGCCCGGAGCGCGGCGGGCTGGTGGAGGGCTCACCGCCAGTGGTTGTTCTGCTGCTGGCTCGGGATCCAGCAACCAGGGGAAAGGCCCCTGCGCCTCAAGGGTGGCGGCCAGGCTTCGGCTAAACAGGGAAAGGAGGTTGATGGCGCCAGCAACGGCACATTGGAATTCCATGGATGCCGATCACCACCTTTCTGATTTTCAGGCTTTGGCAAGAATTGTCGAACACCGGCTCGGTGGGAGGGCGAAATCCACCCGCATCGACGGGAATGTGTTGGATTGGTGGTGCTAGGTAGTGGCCCATGCAGATATGCGGTGTCGACCCAGTTGATATCCACGCCTCTGCAGCTGATTCGCTGATTGCGATCAAAAGCGTTGGCCCAAATTGGCTGCCGGTCGCGGTTGGTGGCGAAGAAACGCGAATTGATTCGTGGTCATGGCGAGAGGACGCTGGGAGGGGAAGGGATCACGGCAGCTTTGCCGAGAACCAGTGACGCTGCACCTGTCGATCAGCTCGGCCTCGCCGCCGCGGTTGTTGATCAGTTACATCGGCCCAGCTCTCGCTTGCGGGCCAGTGGCCACTGGCGTTGATGCGGGGCGGGCTCACCGCTGCTGTAGCCGGTCACGCTGGATTCAGGCGCTGGGAGTTGTTGCTCCTCGTCGCAGTCCACCAGCCAGACCTCGCTGCAGAGCCCCTGCAGGATTCACTTCATAGAGCAAAGCGGATTCATCAGCACAGGCAGGTGGCCCCAGCGAATGTGCAGGGCTTGCTCAAAGCGGCTGCGCACCAGGGTGCACCAAGCGCTCAAGCCAGAGCCGTTCGGCTGGATCGCAAACACGATGCGCCCCGGGCGGCTCGATCAAGGTGCCGTAGCGGGCCTGCACGGCCCTTGCGTCGCCCTGTACCCCGGGGCTAACGCGTCGCGGGCGTAGGCGTCGGCATTCCAGCACGGCAGCCGTAGCTGCCGCAAGAATTCCGCCCCAACACTGCTTTTTGCCACTGGCAATGCCCCGGTGAGGGCCGATGCGGACGCTGCAAGGCTGGGGTGACGAATCAAGCCATCAGGTCCACGTTGCGAAAACCGAGACGACTCGCGCAAATCAAAGGCTAAGCGCTGAACTTCAACGGTGGCACGTTTCCACTGCCCCCAAACTGAAGGACCGCCAGAGATTCACTATTGCAATGTGGGCGAACCAAACGTGGCTTGAATCGCCGGCACCAGTTGTTGCTGATCTGAACTCTTTCGAGATTTGACGCTCTCTGGAATCGGATACATCTGGGCGCCGCTGAAGCTCTTCAGGGAGGCAGCAGTACGTAATCCCTTCGTTAAGCGGGAAAGCTGGTGGCGTTGGTGGAGGCAATCCACATCGGCCTTGCGATTGCAAAGACTACCAACCAGTCAGGGCCGATGTTGAAAGTTTGAAAACCTGATTCCAATCCAGGCGATGCTGGTTGTTCTCCTCACCGTTGCTGCACGAGCCTTTGGTGGATGCTCGCGGAACAAAATCGCCGGAGGCGGATCAAGCAAAAGGCCTCAGACTTTCGTGCAAGGCTGCATCCTGGCGCTTGGTGGGCTGGAGAGGCTCCCCTGTTGGCCTCGGGCCCTGCACAGCCGATACCCGCCACGGGGCAAAGCCGAGATGGCCACAGGCGAATCCCAAGTGGATGCGAAACGGCTCGATTTCATCGGTTGAACTGATGCGAGTGGATTGTTCTTGACCGTAATCAGGTGTGGTCGTTTAGCGTGATTTTCCTTCGCGGTCGCGGCAGGGAGGGTGGACAGGTCTCCGCTTCCGCCAAAACCACTCAGACCTTCCCCTGCTGATTCCCCGCCACCCCGGCCGTAGGTGCGGCTGGCCGGTGGATCATGGCTGGGCCAATGCGACTCTCGCCCAAAGGCCCGCTGCTCTTGGCAAACACTGCGTGCACAAGAGCGCCTGCCTGTCCTGTGCCTGGGGCCACAGGCGGCCAGAACGGCGGCTTCCGCGATGAGCTGGGCACCGCTGCAGCGCTGCCTCAAGGCGGTCGAGGCGATTGCGGCGAACTGCAACCGCGGCCGTGTCTGGAGGGGGTGTTCGCGACAGCGCAGCCTGGCGGAACTGCAGCGCCTGAGTTCGATGGAGGCCGATCGCCTCGGTCGGCCTGCCATCCCTGATCCTGCGTTGAGGGCGGAAGCCATTACGAGCGCCTCGGCTGCGGGAGGACGTGTTTGAGCTGGCTGAGCCGCCTTCCAGCGCCCGCCGGAGCGGGTGGCCTCCTACAGCTCCGGCCGCTCTCCAAACGAGGCGGCCTATCTGCTGCAGTTGCTGCGCGGGGCCTGGGCTCCAACAACCTGGCGACTGCTCCGACCTCTGCATGCCCCCTCCACCGTGGGGCTGGGCGAGGTGTTCGGGCTCGGGCACTTCGATGGTGAGCCTGGAGAGCCTGCCATGCAGTTCTATTGCGTGGTGCTGGTGGGCTCAACGCGCGGCCAACCACCCGCGGCTGATGGAATGAGCTGATTCCACCTGCGGGGCGCTGCGGCAGGCGGATCGTGATCAATTCCGGTGCTGGAGGTTGGGGCTGCTCAAGTTCGGCTCGCCGGCCTTTCCGCATCAAGTCGATGCTGCGGGGCTCCGACGATCGATCGCTGTTCCTTGCAGCCAATTCCCCAGCGACACGGCCGTGTCCTGGGCCTCCAGAAGCACTGCTGGAGCCGGCAGGCCATTCAAGTTCGACTTCCTCAAGGCCCACGCCGAGGGCTGGCAGGCCGTGTGGAAAGCGGCTGACAGTCAACCTCCTGGGAGGCGATCACCAGGCTGCTGCGCCTCAGCCGCGAAGAGCTGGAGGAGACCGCCCGCCGTGATCGGCCGGCCAAAAGGGGGTTTGGTGTTCGCCTGGGCGATGGCATCACCCACCAGGCCAAACGGACGGCCAATGTGCATGGCATCGCCAACACCGCCCTGCTCAGCGGCAACGTCGGACGTCCGGGGGGGGCACGTGCGAATCGCGGCACTCCAACGTGCAGGGCTTCGGCTCGATGGGCGTGACCGTAAAGCTGCGCGCCGAGATGCAAAAGCCCTGGAAAACCCTCTGGGCCGTCCGCCAGTCGGGTGCCCGGCTATGACCACCCGCGCTTGATCGAGGGCGGCGAGGCCGAGCCGCGGACAGGCCTGCTCTGGCTGGGGGCAATCTCTGGGGGCCAACCCCGAATTCGAGCAGCCCGGCAGGCCCTGGGGCCGCATCGACACGATCTTCTATCTACGCCACCAAGGCCAACCAGGGACATTTCCACGGGCCTGGCGGCCCGCACCACCCTGGTGTTGCCGGTGTTCAACCGCTTCGAAACACCACACCGCACCACGACTGAATCGGGCAACAATTTTGTGCGCCTCAACGAACCGGCAGCAGCCACCTTCAGCGCGCCGATCTGATCAGCGAGTGGGCTTTCTCCGCCCGAGCTGGCCATGCGGCTGATGGCCGCGATCCAATCGACTGGGAACGCCTGCAGCGATCCGGTGACGTGCGGCCAGTTGATCGCCCGCACCTGCCCGGCTATGGGCCGGATCGCCGGATCGATGCCAAAACGGGAATTTCAGCGTGGAGGGGCGGCTGTTCGAGCAGCCCGCTTCCGACACCATCGGGGGCGAGCACGGATGCCAGGCCACGCCCCTTGCCGGCGCTGGAGTTGCCTGGAGCCGGCCCAACTTCGGTGACCTGGGGCCGGGCGAGCACGGCTTGGTGGTGGCCTTGATCACAGCCCGCAGCTACGGCCAGCAACAACACGGTGTTCTTACAAAGCCGGCGATGCCTACCGGGGCATGCGCACCGCCAGACGATCCTGATGACCGCCGGCATCTGCCCGCTCCGCCTGAGCGCACCAGCGGGTGTCGTGTGCAGGCGGAAGGCCGGCGTGCGGCATGCCCCGGTAGGCATCGCCGGCTTTTGTAGACCACCGTGTTGTGCTGGCCTGGTAGCTGCGGGCGTGATCCAAGGCCACCACCAACCGTGCTCGCCCCCGGCCCCAGGTCACCGAAGTGGGCCGGCTCAGGCAAACTCCAGCGCCGGCAGGGGCGTTGCCTGCATCCGTGCTCGCCCCGATGGATGTCGGGAAAAGGGGGGCTGCTTCGGAAACAGCCGCCCCTCCACGCTGAATTCCCCGTTATTTGGCATCGATTCGGGCGACGGCCCATAGCCGGGACCGCGTGCGGGCGATCAACTGGCGCATCGTAACCACCGGATCCTGCAGGCGTTCCCAGTCGATTGGGATCGCGGCCATCAGACCGCCATGGGCCAAGGCTCGGCGAGAAAGCCACCTCCGTGATCAGGATTCGGCGCGCTTGAGGTGGCTGCCTGCCGGGTTCGTTGAGGCGCACAAAATTGTTGCCCGTTCAGTCGTTGGTGCGGTGTGGTGTTTTCGAAGCGGTTGAACAACCGGCAACACCAGTGGTGCGTCGGGGCCGCCAGGCCGTGGAAATGTCCCTTGGTTGGGCTTTGGTGGCGAGATAGAAGATCGTGTCGATGCGGCCAGGGCCTGGCCGGGCCTGCTCGGAATCGGTTGTTGGCCCCCAGAGGATTGCCCCCCAGGCAGAGCAGGCTTGTCGACGGCTCCGGCCTCGGCCGGCCTCGATTTCAAGGCAGCGGGTTGTCATACGCGGGCACCCGACTGAGCGGACGGCCCAGCCAGGGTTTTCCAGGGCTTTTGCATTCTCGGCGCGCAGCTTACGGTCACGCCCATCGACCCGAAGCCCTGCACGTTGGAGTAGGGCGGATCGGCTCGTGCCCGCCCCGGACGTCCGACGTTGCCGCTGAGCAGGGCGGGGTGGTTGGCGATGGCATGCACATTGGGCCGTGCCGTTGGGCCTGGTGGGTGATGCCATCGCCCAGGCGACACACCCCCTTTGGCCCGGGCCGATCACGGCGGCGTCTCCTCCAGCTCTTCGCGCGCTGAGGCCGCAGCAGCTGGGTTTGGTCGGCCCTCCCAGAGGTTGACTTTCAGCGCTTCCACCACGCCTGCAGCCCTCGGCGTGGGCCATGAGGAAGTCGAACTTGATGCTGCCGGCCTTCCAGCAGTGCCTTCTGGGAAGGCCAGGAACACGGCCGTGTCGCTGCCGGGAAATTAGGCTGCAGGAACAGCGAGGCGATCGTCGAAGCCCGGCAGCATCGACTTGGATCGGAAGGCCGGCGACCGACTTGAGCAGCCCCACCTCAGCACCGGATTTGATCACGATCACGCTGCCGCAGCGCCTCCGCAGGTGGATTCAGCTCTTCATCAGCCGCGGGTGGTTGGCCGGCGGCGTTGGAAGCCACAGCAACCAACGCAATCATACTGCGTGCAGGCTCTCCAGGGCTCACCATCGAAGTGCCCGAGCGGAACACCTCGCCCAGCCCACGGTGGAGGGGGCATGCAGAGTCGGAGGCAGTTCGGCCAGGTTGTTTGGAGCCCCCAGGCCCGCCAAGCAGCAACTGCAGGCAGATAGGCCGCCTCGTTGGAGGAGCGTGGCGGAGCTGTTAGGAGGGCCACCCGCTATTCCGGCGGGCGCTGGGAAGGCGGCTTCAGCCAGTCCAAAACGTCGTCCAGGCCGAGGCGCTTTCGTAATTGGCCTTCCGCCCTCACGCAGGATCAGGGGATGGCTGAGGCGACCGAGGCGGATCGGGCCCTCCACGAACTCACGGCGCATGCAGTTCGCAGGCTGCGCTGCGCGAACACCCCCTCAGACACGGCCGGTTGCAGTTCCGCCGCAATCGCCTCGACGTCTTGGAGCAGGCTGCATCGGTTGCCCAGTTCATCGCGGAGCCGCCGTTCTGGCCGCCTGTGCCCCAGGCACAGGGGACAGGCAGGCGCTCTTGTGCAGGCAGTGTTTGCCAGAGCAGCGGCCTTTTTGGGGAGAGGGTCGCCTTGGGCCAGCATCGATTCACCGGCCAGCCGCACCTACGGCCGGGGTGCCGGATCAGCAGGGAAGGTCTGGAGTGGTTTTGGCGGAAGCGGAGACCCTGTCACCATTGCGCCGGACCGGCGAAGGAAAATCACGTTAACGACCACACCGTCTGATTACGGTCAGACCCCAATCCACTCGCATCAGTTCAACCGATTGAAATCGAGCCGTTTCCGCCATCCACTTTGGGATTCGCGTGGCATTCGGCTTTGCGTGCAGGGGCGTTATCGAGCTGTGCAGGGCGAGGACAACAGGGGGAGCCTCTCCCAGCCACCAAGCGCAGGGATGACCAGGGGGGGGGCCCCTTTTGCCACTAAGTTCTGAGCCTTTGCTGATCCGCTTCCGGAGCGATTTTGTTTCGGCGAGCATCCCACCAAAGGCTCTGCACAAACTGGTGAAGGAGAAAACCGCATCGCCTGGAATGGATTCAGGATTTTTCAACTTCAACATCTGGGCCCTGACTGGTTGTGGTCTTGCATCGCAAGGCCCGATGTGATTGCCTCCACCACGCCACCAGCTTTCCCGCTTAACGAAGGTGATTTACGACTGCTTGCTCCTGAAGAGGCTTCAGCGGCGCCCAGATGTATCCGGATTCCAGAGAGCTCAATCTCGAAGTGTTCAGATCAGCAACAATTCTGGTGCCGGCGATTCAATGCCACGTTTGGTTCTTGCCACATTGCAATAGGATCTCTGGCCGTTCTTCAGTTGGGGGGCAGTTGGAAACGTTGCCCACCGTTGAGTTCAGCGCTTAGCTTTGGATTTTGCGCGAGGTCTCGGTTTCGCACGTGGACCTGATGGCTTGATCGATCACCCAGCCTTTGCAGCGGTCGCATCGGCCCACGGGGGCAATTGGGCCAGTGGCAAAGCAGTGTTGGCGAGATCTTAGCGGCAGCTCACGGGCTGCCCGTGCTGGATGCCGACGCCTACGCCCGGACGCGTTAGCCCGGGTACAAGCGGCCGACGCAGGCCGTGCAGGGCCCGCTACGGGGCAACCTTGATCGAGCCGCCCTGGGGCGCATCGGTGTTTGCCGATCCAGGCCGTAACTGGTCTTGGCTTTGAAGCGCTTGGTGCACCCCTTTGGTGCGCAGCCGCTTTGAGCAAGGCCCTGGCACAATTGCTGGGGCCACCCTGCCTTGGTGCTGAATGGATTCCGCTTGCTCTATTGAAGTGAAATCTGCAGGGGCTCTGCAGCGAGGTCTGGCTGGTGGACTGCGGGACGAGGAGCACACAACTCAGCGCCTGATCCAGCGTGACGGCTACAGCAGCGGTTGAAGCCCGCGCCCGCATCAACGCCAGTGGCCATGGCCCGCAAGAGGAGCTGGCCGATTGTACTGATTCAAAACGCCGGCGCGAGGCCGAGCTGATCGAGCAGGTGGCAGCGTCCACTGGTTCTGGCAAAAGCTGCCGTGATCCTTCCTCCAGCCGTCTCGCCATTGACACGGAACAAATTCGCTTCTTCGCCACCACCGCGACGGGAGCAATTGGGCCAACGCTTTTGATCGCATCAGCGGAATCAAGCTGCGAGGCAGTGGATATCACTGGGTCGACACCATATCTGCATGGGCCACTACCTAGCCACCACCAATCCAACCCACCTTCCCGTCGATGCGGTGATTATCGCCTCCACCGAGCGGGTGTTCGACCAAATTCCTTTGCCAAAGCCTGAAATCAGAAAGGTTGGTGATCGGCATCCATTGGCTTCAATGTGCGTTTGCATGGCTGCCATCACCTCCTTTTCCCGTTAGCTGAAGGCCCTGGCCGCCACCCTTGAGGCAGGGGCCTTTCCTGGTGCTGGATCCCGAGGCCAGCAGCAACAACCACTGGCAGTGAGCCTCCCCACCAGCCGCCGCCGCTCGGGGCGAGCTGTTGCAAAAGGATCAGATCGCCTTCGTTGGGGTTCTCCTGGCCTTCAGACGGCGCCTGGCTGGGCCTTAAAAAAACCCCCCCCATTTCCCGGGGGGGGGGGGGGGACCGGCTGGAGGCGGCCAGTCGCGCGAACGCCCTGGCCAACCTGGATCGCCAACATCGCGCCGCCAACGACAGGCGTCGAGGTGGATGTGAATCGGCCACAGCATGGGCAGCTATTTGTGTCTGGACAGCATGCCTCAAAAATAAGCTGGTGACCGCTCTGCCCTGGCCCTACCGGGCCTGGAGAAACAACGCGATCGGCGCTCGTCGCCCAACGGCTGAAGCGGCGCGACGATGCCGGTAGCAGTTCGTTTCATCGATCGCCTTACCCTGGATCCTGCTGGCCTCCCGATGTGGAGCGCCCGCGAAGTCCACCCAGTGCCACAACCATCACATTAACTCGAGCTGTTGGACTACAACGGGCCGTTCCACGACGGTTTGAGCATCTGGTCGGCCATAACGTACCTGTTCTATTCGCGGAATGACTCCGCCCTGAAGCCTCAGTGCTCGAAAAAGAGATGCCTGCGGCGAAACCCTTTTCCAGAAGGTGAAAGATGCTTGTGGCCGGCGCCGACATCGACAAGGCGCTGGGAAGAGCAGCCTCCGGCTAACCCGCTGCCTCGCTTTTGCTTCCAGCAACATGACCGGCTTTTTCAACGGCCACCATGCTCACCAACCGCTCCATTCGACCACGGTGATTATTTTCGAGCCCCCAGATCATCGAAACGATGGCCCAGCTGCTGGCGATTAGGGCCGTGTTGGTTCCAGCAGGTTTTGTAGCGCTTAAACCCTTCAGCTTTTCGGCCAGAATCCGGTTTGGGCGAGCTTGGGATCGGACGCGGCCGCCGGTTGCGTTTCATCAGCTGGCCCACGAGAAAACCCTGCAGCTTGTTTTTTTACCGCCTCGGAAACGCCTCCACCCGCTGGGAATGGGCCGCCCAGCAGCTCCGCACGATCGCCGTTGATCGCCGCTGGGTCGCTGATCATGGCCCAGACCGCGGTCGGCCACGATCGCTGGGCGGGAACCACTGTCCGCAGCTCCGGGCAGAAGATCTTTGGCGATCTTGCCGCTGATGGGGGTGCGTCGTCGATTCAGCTGGCACCAATTCCGCCAGCTGCGCAGGCTGAGGGGGCATCGGTGATCGACATCTTGCCGGCATTGAGATGGGCGGCCGATTGTCGCCCGTGACCCAGTTGGCCACTCCTTTGGCGTCGGCACCGCCGCCACGGGCGGCTTTCGAAGTATTCGGCCATGGCGCGCTCACGGGTGAGGCACCCCGGCGTCGTAGATGAGAAAGCCCTTAGGGCATCGGCGTTAACGATGGCGCCTGGGGCAGCAGCTCGGGCAGCTCGGGCGCGCCAGCCTCGCCGCGCTCGGCATCACCTCAATCCGGTCCAGATCCGGCTCGGGAAGTAGGGTAATTCGCTGCTGCCCTCCTTTGCTGCGCATGCTGCGGGTGGCTTGCTGCTGTCTCATCCACGAGGCGTTGTTTTTCCTGAAAGAATCGGCTCGGCGGCCTCGATCGCCTTGATTCTGACGGCGATTTTCGTGTCACAGGCCTTCTGGATCCTCCGAGAGGGAGTCTTTCATGTTCTTGATCTCCACCTTCACGCCGAAGGGATCGTTTGGGTCCGCGCCGCCACCGAGATGTTCACATCGCAGCGCAGGATCCCTTCCTGCATGTTTTGCCGTCGCTTGACGCCCCAGAGTTAACGCATGATCCGGGGCGGATTTCTGAGGCGTATTCGGCCCGCCTTCCCGGCCGTGCGCAGATTCGGGGCTTGGAAACAATTCTCGGCTTAGGGCCACACCGGCGCGTTGTAATCCACAGCGAATGGGGTGCTGGCCGGCCAGACGATCGCTTGGCCGGCATGCACAAGCTTCCGGCATTTCTTCTTCCATTGTGCAGCCGCTCGATGCCGATCGTCTTGAGGGTAGGTGTCTTTTCCCTTTTCGGCCATTCCACCTCGATCAGCCGTTTTGGCCGATCGGCTTGATCGAACTGGGCAGATCTGGTAGTTCTTGGGCAGGTCGGGATAGAAATACTGCTTGCGATCGGAAACTTATGCTTGTGCTCGGCCACCTGCAGATTTGAAGGGCCAGAGCCGCCTTCACCGCATACTCGAGGGCCCACCTTCTGATTTCAGGCACCGGCAGGGTGCCGGGCAAACCCAGCACACCGGGAAATCGATGTGGGCTGTTGGGCTGGTCGCCGAAGTGGGTGGAAGGGCGGCGGTGAAGATTTTCTTGCTGGGCCGTTACCCCCCCAGGCTGCAACCGTGGGTGTCCAGGCCGATCACGGCCTTCCCAGCTCATGTTCAATCGCCGAAAGGGCCCATTTTCCGCTCTACCGCTTGCGCCTTGTTGTGTGGGGAAACGATCCTATTGCCAGGGACCTGTTTTGGGCGCGGCCCGCCATCACCCCGCTTTTTTGGGCTGGCGCTTGGGGGATAGTTTGGGAGGGGGTTCCATGGGGGGAAACCAAGGGCCTTGGCCGGGGGCCCCCCCCAACCGGGGGGGGGAATTTTTTTCCATTTTTCCTTTCTTTTTTTTGTCTTTTTTTTTTTTTTTTCCTTTGT
>Ga0163217_1040772_pt1 | contig 12855 bp, 10 predicted proteins | sample SynspAceP_FD_185933 | JGI IMG/M metagenome (GOLD analysis project Ga0163217, IMG submission 185933) | Saline lake microbial communities from Ace Lake in Antarctica - Synechococcus sp. Ace-P (PacBio error correction) | ecosystem: Environmental > Aquatic > Non-marine Saline and Alkaline > Saline ... | reverse complement strand
TTATAAAAGGGGCACTCTATGGCCACCTTCATATTCACTTTCCTTTTGAACCCCTTATCCTGGCATTCGTTTTTAAACCTTGTTCTCCTGCGGTCCATTATCTGTCATAAAGATCAATGGTTATTTGTCCGCTATCTTCATTCGTCCAAATTGTCTTATTGTGGCAACAACTTAAAATTGTCGTCGATAGTTGGTTATCATCCCGTAAACCGTTGATACTGTCCTCAAGGCCCTTTGAATTCTTATAACATATCCCAAAGTATTACCTTTGGGGAAGATTCAATGGTCACATGTGGCGCTGTTGGTTAGCGATATAACAGAAAAAAAAGGGTCGTTCTTGTTTTCTTCATAAATCCTATTGGCTTCGGAAAGAGACGTCATGTACAGTAACCCTTGTATTTTTGAGATTTGTCCATCTGTGCCAGTAGGTATTCGTCAAAATAATATCCGTTCCCCCAATATCGGGCCTTGGGTGATTCACCGCCACCATGTCGGAACAACTTCATGAAACCCCCTATCTTCCGGACGGTACGGATTATATTATCACCTAAATGCCATTTTTCCGATACATACCATTTGTGTATCCATTTTGAGCCAATACTTGGGTAAAATACCTCATCCTCAACAAAGCAGGGAACCACGGCCAGTTTATTAGTGTGAACATACATTATCCTTAGGTTGGTATGTACTTCCTCTATGGATGGCCCCAACGGGTGGGGGGCACAGGTGGTGGATACATGGAAAGGTTGTATAAATCGGACCACTCACTTATAAAACTCGATCACATTATTGGGAGTGTTATGTAAGGATTTCGCGTACAACCTAAATTCTCCCCATCCCCTTGGTCATCAGGTTAATAACAATGATTACAAATTTGGGTTTTTTCTTACCAAAACTTTGGGGCATTTAAAGCCAAAGGGAGGTAAACAAAAATAAACACCCCTAAGTCGTAACCAAATGTTAGGGATTTATGGGTAGTGTATTTGGGGAATATCCCCTGGCTAACATCCATTTAGTCGCCTTCTGGAAATATAGTTTCAATTCTTTCTTTAAAATTTTAATTTATTTCCTATGTATACCTTTTAATTCCTATCCTGGAAGCCATTGAATTACCAGACAGAGATTTAAAGAGGCCCAAAAGGGTTTGTATTATTTCACATTTGAATTGTGGAATATTTAATCCCGGATTTTGGAACAGATTTTCATTTATTACGCAATTCATCCGTTAGGAATTGGAAATTAATAACTCTCGCTCCCGGTCCAGCTGTGAGTCCATAAGCAATGTATGTCCAACAAAAATCCTCAAAGTTGGGCCCGTCGCCACATTCAAAGCCTTTCTTAAACGGGACCATGTCGAACCATTGTTACATTTTCGAGCTTAATTCATGCCATTTCTCTTTCCAAACGCTTCCCTGAATCTGTCTTTGCTTAGTCCTTGAATATTCAAGAAGTTCGGCTCTCCTTCTAATTTTGTTCAATGCCTCTTCGGTATTCAAGCTGTTGGTCCGGAACTCTCATTTTCTGGGCTTCGGGCATAATCAGAGTACCTCGGCATCACGAATTTAAATCCCAATTAAGGTCACTGCTGGCCTTTTCAAGAGTGGCATACATTATCAAATGTTTATATAAAAAAGTAACCTCCCAAGACGGAGGTTTCGTTTCCTATCATAATTTTGAGGTTTTATAGGTCGTGTAATAATAATTCCTTTTTCTCAACCCTTTATCACCGGCCTCATAGGATTGAACAAATTCCTGATTTGCATAAATTGCACCAGTTTGGGCCGAATATGCGAATATTTCATATTTTGTACGGGATTATTTAATGGCTGCCAATCGAGGGATCCACAAAAGCTTCATATATTGTACCATAAAAATATCTCTCCCCAATATTATTTTCTTTTGAGATCGTGAAGATTGCATTATGATGGAAATTAACATGTATTGTTCTTTGAATCAGATTACTTCCTTGATTTTTATCTTGCTTCGCCTTTTTATGATATTCAGTTCCTTTTTGTAAAGGAATAACCTGCCATGGTAAGGTAAACGCTTGGGACAATAGGGACTTTAATGGCACCATAGTAACTTCCCGAGGTTCATTAAGTGTTAATCCCGAAGACTCTGCCAAGGTTAGATCATCTTCAATTTAAAGCATAGATATTCTCAACAGATTTCTGGTGAGGGCATAAGATTTTCTGAGCCGTTAGATCAATTAGGATCGTAATTAAAGGACCTCCCGGAAATTCTGACTAGTATAGTAAAATAAAGCCACTTAAAAACCTTGGCCTCACCCAAATAAGTTTATTTTTCTTTACTTCATTCAGGAGCAATTTTCCGGAATGTTTGCATCGCCAAATTAGCATTTGGCAATTTCTTTATAAAAAACTTAACTATCCAATACACACTTTGCCGTTAACCATTATCTGAGGTATTGGTCAAATTTCGAATTAATATTGCTGTTATCGGCCTGGCCCAAACCACTATCAGGCAAAGGTCCGGTTGCAAATTCAACAATCAGCCTGGACTTACCGCCATATGATCCACCCCTTACAGACCTTATAAACTTGGAATAGATAGAAAATATAGCCAGTCTCCGCATGCTCTGCGTCTTAAATAGCTCTTCGGCCGTAATATGGATGGATCTGTTTCCTCAAGAAAAATCGGAACAACTATAGTGATGAAAAGTGATAATTGCTGTTAGCATAACCCTTCTTCGATTTTATAATATTTTTTCCATTTTTGTCATTGTTTTAATAGAATGTTGCATCTTCAACCAATCATAAAAACTCTTAGGGCTATGGGGTATTGATCAAAATTAACCTCTCCTCTTGGTCCAAAAAGTATTGTCACTTGTATTGCACCTCAGGATCATTAACCTTGATATTTTGTGATCAAGAAGAAGTTTGTGCTAAGTGTAATCGTTCAGCCTGTCAATCGCATATTTTCCCCAATTGCAGAGGAGAAAATATGTAACCTAACAAAAAGGTTTCTGCCCCGAATTGAAAGGACCACATCCTGAATCATGTGGGAAGGTGTCCAGTTATTCATAGCCGGCCGATACTGTCTTCCACTTGGGCTATTGGCGTATCTTGATTATCTTTGGTGGTCCAACCGTTCAAAACCGTGGATAAGCTATTTTGCAATCCTTGACGGGTTTCTTGTTGGCGTCTATGTAGGAATGTACATATGTCGTTACCGTATTGAATTGTAAATCGATCAATATTCAAAATCTTATAACGGGAAACGTATTGAATGCAAACTACCGTATCCATCCGGATACCTTTCCAATAATTGGTTCGGGTCCGCCTAGATTGATTACGCCGTTTCATTATTCCTATCCTCTATTTTTCACGTCTCCCGGCAATCTGAAATATTTTGCGGCTGCTGCCTCTTCATCCGTACCCCAGGTGCCCAAGGAACCAATCCAAAGAAATGAACCCACAGGGGTTCACCTTCCCTGATTATAGTCCTACTGAAAACCTATCACTACCTTCCAGAAAGGGCCCACAACTTTATTTCTATTTCCATGGCGATATTAAATCGGGTTTCCCATGAGAAATCCGTGTTCATTATATCTTTGTATTCAAGAAAATTCAAATCCCTTATTTTCCATACTGCCTATGTTGCGGAATACGGAAGCTTAACCACTACTGGCGCACCGGAGATTCAAAAAGCATGTCGGTGCGTCAATTTCGGTTAGACATCGGGCCTCCTGGGAAACTCTTCCATTAAAAAGACTACTCAACTCCAGCATCACAGCCCTGTTTCTTCCCATTTGCACGTTTGGGGTTGGCCAACCTGTCTCATTCCTATCCCATTTACAATGGCACTTAACTACATATAGCATGTTCCCAAGTCCTGACGTGACCCATAGTCCGGGAATTTACTGAGTTACCTGTAACCCCGTAGCTTGTACGCAAAATTTTAAGATTTGGAAATTGTACTGGGGAATCCTGATAAAATCTTCCTCGGAAACCTTCCAGGCCATGCCGGCAGAAAGGAAAGAAAGGCATATATTTATGTTAGTGGCCCCAAAACTTTGAGGGATCCATCAAACAACGGCAGTAACCGTAAAGTAAGATAATTTATTTAAGTAGGCCATAGGTTGATTCTTCGAAATAAGATATTAAACCATACGCAAAGCGCGGAACTAGGAGCCTAAACCACAGGAGGCCTGCAACCTAAATTGTCGAAGCTGAAAAATCATCCGAAAATTTGAGAACCAGCCACCTGAAATGGGAACTGGTTAACATTGTTGCCATGAAATACCAATAGACCAGTGAACGGAATGAATTTCGGCCTATATTCTTTCTGGTATAGGTCAATAATCTTTTCCAACATTGCCATTGACAATACTCGTTCAATGATTGCTCTGGTTGGCATATCCATTTGTGTTCTGTTACCAAAAAACTTTAGTTCTCGGGACGCATATTTCATTAACTTTTTGGTCGATACTATTAATCCCTAAGAAGTTCTTAGATCCATTCCTTTGGCAAAGTAACATTGCGCGGAATATATTTTCCGCGAGGGACGGATTTGGTTTTCAGGTATCTCTTACTATTCCTCTGCGGGACCCTTACCGGGTTGGGACCCTCCTTCATGGCCGGAGGTAATCTGCATCTGCTTGCCCAAGTTCCATCGGGATCATTTTACTTGGAGAATGATAGGAATATCTTTCTATCATATTCTCCCGACCCAAGAACCGTGAAATAACTCTTTCGGTTTGCTTATTATACTAAGGATACACCCAACTTCTAACAATCTCTATTAATGTGGAGTCGTAACACAAACACGTTCCGAATATCGTTTAGCCACGAATCTTCATTAATTCCCTCTTTCGTGATATACCTAGAAAGGCTCCATAACTTTGCCGTTCCTCGTTTCCTCCTGTAAAGGACCAGTTGGTGATTTGCGTTAAAGGCCGGCCTTTGGTAAACTTCATCCTTGCCAGCTCGTATCGTAATTGGATCACCATTAGAATCGAACCAATCTTTGGACGTTCCCTTTTTGGTGCGGCGGCGATCGGATATTTACGTTTGCAAAAAGCCTACGGCCATCATATTTTTTCTGCGTCTCTTGGTAGGCACCTCCTCGATCATTAAAAATCTTCTAGAATTAAGTACACGACTTTTTTAGAGAGTGTGCCCAAACTTAGTAGTGTCATATGAGGATACTACCGCCTTGCCTTTACTTCCTCTCTTTGGTTGGTAACCAAAAACCACAACCACCATGGGCTCCCCTCGAGGCCATTTTAAATAGCTTGTTGGCCGATCGCATCTTTTAGCACTTCAAACAGAAGCAATAATCATTAGGGTAATATAATCTATAGGGGTGCTGTTGTCTGCCGAACCGGCTGGAAACCAAGAATGACTCCGGCTACTTAACGTTACAATGGGTCGTTCAGCCAACTTAACAGCAGGGTTTCCACGGGATTCTTAGTTCGACTTCCCTCCTGGTCTACGGAATGATCGCAAACGTACTCCTGGCATTTTTACCGATAAGGATTTGTGTAAGCGAAAGCAGCTGGGGCGTTTTCCTGAGTTCTTCAGCGGAAACCGAACCACAGGCTTCCGTCAGGTCGCTTTTCTTTTGTGTTCCGTTACCCTAAGCACCAACTTCGGTCCATCCTGCAGCAACTTTCTTCCAGGCCCTTAACAGAAATAGTAGTTTGTCCATTTCGCGGGAATTTCTTTCGGTGGCTATCCATATAGGAAATTACCAATGTCCCTCATTTATCGCTAACTCAATTTGGGAAATTACCATCAAATCGGCCGTAACACCATATTCGTGGTACTTTTTTCTCAACGATGTTGGCCCCTGGCAAGGGAACACCATCTGCATCCGTTATTGTTACCATTTATCTGTGATTTTGCTGTTCCAATGCCATTATAATTGAATCTGCAGGCACAAAAAACCTATTTTACATTCCGTCTTTGCATTAGCAAGGAACATGACCATTGGAACATTACAAGGTGGTCCATATACCTTTTTTGCGCGGGTTTAAAACCACACACTGGTTCATTTTTTTCTTTCATTTTAAGTTTTTGTATGTTATTCAAGAAATTCTTGGTTGGTTTAACTTTTTCCGTGACCTAGTTGTTAGTTTTATAGTCAATGGAATTCTTTTAAGTGCTCCCATGAATTTTAAAAAACCAACCGAGGTCATCGTCTTGAGTTTAACCCCAAATATACCTAACTGCGTTTGCCGTACATCTTGCTTCTATCGACCAATCCATTTGCTCAAAAACTTGCATTACAGAACAACAAGAGTTTAAATTATTATTCTCCAAGACATTTATAATATATTATCGCTTTATTATTCCTGTCGAAAAGGCAATAATTCTTCATTTAGATGAAGATAGCATTGAGAATTGGACCCTATTTAGGCTATAATAACCTGCTCGAAAGGACTACTCATGACTCCGTTTTAATGGCATAGATTTTTTTGTGAGGGGGCGCTTTCCAAGGTTTTAGGAATCACAGAATTTCCAAAACCCTTGTAAACTAAATTAGGTCAATTTTTTTATTTTTGAAATTCAGAGAGAGACCCAGTAGTTTTTTAAAAGTGTTGGAAAATAGGAATTGGATTCCGATACCAATTTGATACATTACCTCGGCTACGTTAATAGCCTTCATTAAGGCTTTAGGAGTTCTGCTGCCTTTGCATCTAAAATTTCTTAAATAGCCATTTTGGAGCCTGGGTCCCGTAAGTTTGGTTTAAGGACCGAGGTAAACGTTGCAGGTACTAAAGTCCTATTCTCCAGGGGCGAAGCTCTTCAACATGCCAAATTGGGAATCCGAATATTCTTTTCCCAATTATTGACATGGTACCACTCAAAAATTCCTTGTCCCTGGTTCGAAATTCCGATGGCATCCTTGGGAAGGCTTGCTATTTCTTTTGAAAAATATTCCCTTAACGTTCTTTGCGTCTGAAATCAATTTTTTCGATCCTTAGCTCTAGATGTCTTAATGAAAAGGGTTGCCTATGTACTATCGGCACCGATTCGAGTCCCTGACATATCTTCGTGCTCGGTTCAATGCCGTTAGAGGCAACACGTGAATATGGCTTAGATCGGGATCGGATTTTATGTTTTCTCGCACATTTCGAAGCCGTCATCTCCGGGGGCATCATTACATCGCTAATGACCAGCGTCGGGTTCGTTGCCTTTTTTATTTTTTCCAACCCTTCAATCCCCATTGTTAGCACTTCAATATTATATTTTTCCGACAAAGTGCCCTTTAAAAAGGGTCGACATCCACTTCGGTTTCATCTTCTACTAGTAAAATTGAATATTTCTTTTTGGTGCTATTATTCCGTGGCCAGGTAATGTTTGCGATTCGCAGTAATGATGTAGGGAAGGGAATCAGTCATCCACAAAGACTTTTTGGAAGAATCAATTTTTCTTCCTCATCGTTATCCCTTATATCAGATTGGGAAGGTAGTAAAACGAAAAGCGGGTTTCTACCCCAGGGTTGCTCTTTTGCAGAAATCCTTACCATCGAGTAGATTGACCCAACGATTTCGCAAATGCAGACCGATTCCCCGCCGGCTTACTTATCGGTCCTATTTCCAATTGATAACTTTCGAAGATATTTTTTCTAAATCTTCTTCAGGTATTCCCTTGCCACTATCTACACATCGAATATATATTCATTTTTTGCCCTGACTCGTATTCTATTTTTGATTCGATGCCCATAGTGGCCAAAGGGTGGTGTTATTCATTATAAGGAGTTAGGAAGTAGATGAAGATAATTACGTTCAGTTTTTCTACATCGATTAATTAACTTTTCTCGTCAGGGGAGATTATTTTATGACTTAAAATGATATCCCTTTTCAATGGCGTAATTTCGAATGCCTTCCAATAGTAGGGTTTAATAAATGCGCCTTAAAGTCTGTCTTTCCTTAAATTTAATTTCAGGTCTCCCTTGTTCCGCTTGTGAAACGTAATTCATTTGTCTGCTAAGCTTAAAAGGTCTTTTTTTGGTGATTTTTTCTGGAATCAACCGCTAAATATTTGTTGTTTTCGGGATCTGTGTTTTTTGGTGACCAATCGTCCAAAGGACCCAGCAATCAGTAAGTGGCGTTCTAAAGTTCTGGGACATATTGGTGAAATACTGAAATTTTCCCTGATTGATGGTGTGCCCCTTTCTTTGTCCAATTTCATTCAAATTTCAACCGTTGTTTTAATTTCTCAATGTTCGCGAAAAATAGAAAACTATCCCGTACCGATACCACTGGTAAGCAATTGAAAAAAAAGCAGATAACTCCACGCATGGTCAGGTACCAGGGGCAATTTATTAAAGCGTCAACGTTTGGCTGCGGTACTCCCAAAATTCATCCGTTGGCCGGACCTACCATGAACACATAACTCCTGGCGGGCAAAATTTGTATAAACGCTGGTTTTGCTTCGTGGACGGTTACCCAATTCCTCATTAAAACCTCAAGTTTATACGCAACCTTATTTTTTGGAAGAGTAGATGTGTTGCTCCACGGCCAGACAAAAGCAACAAATTGTTCCTTTTTGGCTTACTTCTATGCTTGTCGTCCTTCTGAAATGGTTATCTCTAGAATTAACCTTATATTTAGTTTTTCCCCAATTCTTACCGCTCCGTTTGTTTACTAAAGTCTGTAATCAAACCTTGGGGAGGCTTGATCGTCAGTTGTAATGGTCTTCGGGCCTAAAAAATCGTTAGCCATTTATCGCCAAAATAAATATCCGAATTGCCCTTAAAAAAAGCCCCTTGTCTAAAATTTATTATGGGGGAGGCATCACGTACGTGCAAATACTCAATTGGTGCTGTTTTGGCGATCAAACTCTCAATAATTTCCATACTCAGGAACTAACCAATAAATAGTTGTTCCCCTCTGGCAAATCCGGTAGATGGCATCATCTGGAGCAACGTTTCATTTTAACGGTAACAAACTCTATCTTAGAAGGTTTCCTATGAACTATTCTATAGTTATTTTGTTTCAGTCCGCACAAATTACCTACCCAGGATATTTTCCTATTGTTATCATCATATAGGGAGAAAACATTTTCATAATCAATCGTTTAATTCGTTATTCTTGTCTACTCCTTTGAAAAGTTCGGAGGATTTCAATTTCGTTACCTCATAACTCGCATATATTCAAAAACCCTTTTTTGGTCCGATCCATATGAAACATCGCCCCTCTTTAAAGCGTAATGGCCAACTCCATTTTCCAGGAAATAACTGACTTACCTCGATATTTGGGTTTTTGTAACTATTCAATATATTAGGCATGGGTTCTTTAAACAAACTGTCAACTGACTTCCACTAGAAGAACATCATTTTTCTCCCACTTGGACAGAGTATTTCGAAATCTCCTATTGAAAAGTTGGATTGCCATCCTTGGCCAATGTTACTTTTTAATTGTCATTTGAAAGGGTTATAAAACACTAGTGAATTGTCGTGCCAACCAAAAATATCCTTTATTACCTCATACAAATGCTTACGGGACAATATCCCAAATCTGAATAGAAATCTATTTTCAGTTTTCAAAACTGAAGCGAATTGAAGGTTTGAGCATTTACGGTAGTGGTACTTCTGAAAAGTGGGTTGTTGTAACGGGGGACACCTATTCTCCCTTGTATCTTTCAGTATCGCCTTAATAAATTATTGGCAAGACTGCTTGTCATAGGGTTGTGGGAGTAACTTATAAATTGTTTCTGAGTAAGATCTAACTTAATTTATTCCCACCTTGTGCCGTCCCACCCACACACATTGAAAATCAATCTTGAAAAAGGGCATTGATATTTTGACTGCTTAAAACCAAAAGTGTTGAGGGGGGTCGTTAGGAACTAGTGGTTGAAACTGCCTTCATTATCTAATATTTAAGAGGCCGTTATTCCGTTGTACCAATCCAAACACTACCAGAATGGGTCTTCATTATATAACGTTCTACAATGATTGGCGGAGCTGGTGGCGGTTTTATTTGTTTTTATTCAAGATTAAAACTAGATTATAATATGAGCTTTATCCCCGCCAGGGTTGGCCTTTAGACACCCTCTTCAGTTCCGATCCAAAAAGATATTATTTCTATTTATTAAGGATGTAATGCCTCGTTTTTACCAAGCCTTAAATTGAGTCAAGGGATTTCATTTCCCCGATATCGGCCTAACGACTTAACCTCTTAGCGATAAATTTCCACCAACCCATGGAGTTAGCCAAAACCATAAATTATTATCCCTAAAACTAAATCGTTTAGTGTTCGACTGTCCCTTTGGATTTTTAGGATTATTATCGGAAATCCTTTGAAAACTCCCATATCCAAAAATCAGTTAAGGTTCGCAAACAAATAGTTGATTTTCACGGAAAACCAGATTTTGCCATCGCGTCCAGAAACCGATCTTACTATACTGATCTTTCGATTTAGTGGAACCGTCAGGGAATTTTTCGAGTGTTGGAATTATAAACATTAAGCCCTACATTTGGTGCCGATCCATATAATCCCTGATCATCATTTGAATAATTTCTTAATGTCATTGCCTAAGGGATATTTCCGTTTGATTTTGGTTTGGGTTAGTATACGGTGTTTTTAAAGTCGTAACCCATCATACCTATTGTCCATTTGGGGTGCCATACCATTAAAAAATCCGTGACCTGACTTGTTCCAATGGCAATTGTGATTGTATTTTTGGTTAAATTCCTTCTTTATTGGAAAAATCTTTTCAAAACTTTTGGAAACAGAGAATTGGGCCGTAAGTGTCAGAATAACGATTCCCAAAAAATTAAGCATAACTCCTTGTTTTCTGATATCCTTTCATACCTTGGTTCAATCAAATTAGTATATCCGGAATTCATCCTTTGGTTGGCTATAGTCTAATTATAACAATACAAATGTATACTTTTACACTATGAATGGGAGTTTTTTATCTATCCTGGCAATTTGCTCCAACCAGCTTAAACAACAACATCAAAATTAGAAGTAACTTATTCCAACAAAGTACTGGCAAAAAAGGGAATGCGATGAGGTTTGTTCACTAGAAAACCTTTTTTTTAGAAAAACTAGCAGTATAAGGATAATATTTTCCGGGATTATGAAGAACCATATTATTGTTACTTGCTCAAGGTATTTTTGGTATATACATCTTAAAACAAATACTCTTAAAAACACGTATACTATAAACACTGAGCGAAGTTGGCATTGAAGACTTACCCAGATTTTAGTGGTTTAAGGAAACGCGTTCAATAGGTGAAATAATTCAAAATTTAACCGCGCAAAAACACCAAAGTTCCCAACTGTTTTTTGCATGACAGTAATGCCTACGATGCTTGTTCATTGACGAAAAACCAATTTGAAGGGAAATCCAATGCGGGCATGATGGTTGGATACCACGGATATTATTCAAACTTCTGTTAAATTGGGGGTCCAACATTTAGAAAATTGATTTCCAATGGCAAATTTTCCGTTTCGTTGAGAAGTGATCTTGGAATCCTATTATGGTCCTGTCCGAGGATTTACGTATCAAAAAAGCTACGGACTATAGTCGTGCCATTCCTCGCCCAGCAAGGGAGTCTACGGACGCGCTTCCTTTGCAGGACGGCATCCACTTATTATCTGAACAATTTGAGGGTGGAGAAAATGCTGTGACGCCATAAGGAAGTGTTTTGCAATCCTTTATACGGACCGTTACCATTTTCGATAGTCGTTTCTTCCGAGGTTTTAAATCAATTTTTCATTTAAAATTATCGGTTTGTGTCCAAAACAATGGTACGCTCGGGATGTGGCACTTCAAAGCGTGCTTTTTCCACAGACAGGTTCGGGGCAAGTTCCCAAAGATGATTTGCAGGCTTCGCGCATTTCAACGCAAGAAAAAATAACCCGATAAGGATGAAGCCCAAACCAAAAAGCATAAAAAGGATGATGGAAAAATAAAAAACACGTTCCCTCTCATAGGCGTTCAAAGCCAAAACAATAAAGAGAAAATTAATGCTTTACCCAATGCCATAGAAAATGAGTTGTAACCTTGGACTTTTTCTGAACAAGTTGAAGACAAAAACAGGGGTTTGACGTTACTTCCGGAAAGATTCCTTGGGACAACGTAAAAAAACGCGTGACAATAAATTTGAATATTGTGTGCGGTAGCGGAAAGACAACAAAAACACAGAATTTGAGGGCAAGTATCATTTTTCCATATTCGTTTCCATAAATATTGGAGGATATATAGGAAGTCATGGACAATATGATTGTCAACAGGGATTTTCACAAACAATTTCCTCCATAGCTTCCTGGTTAATGGGTATTTTTAAATAGGCCATATGCTAGAAAGAAAGGATATTGAATTGAGTTGGAAACTCATTTGGATGTTTCTTAATTGCATGTAACATTTCTTCATGCTGTTGGGGCATTAGCTATGAATTTCCAATGATAACAGATTGTGGATATCACCTACGTGTTTAATTTACTTCCGTGTATATAGCTGTAATTTGTTTTTGCTACCTCCTTGTTGGTTTCTAGATGTTCGAAAATATCCAAAGCGAATTAAACCTTTTATTGCTTTTGGCAGACCAATGCTTTGACAGCTTATTTTTGTGGCAGGTATTTTGTTGGTCAGTAACTATAACCCAGAAATCAATTATATTATCGTAATAGTGGTAATAATGTAGTCCTCACCAAAGAAAATGAGATTGTTTAATGACACGTCATACTTCAGTCGTTTTCTTACCCGAGGTTATAATGCCTCTTTTTGCATATTTAATATTAAATACATTACTGATTCTTATTTTCTCGGATATATGTCCAAGGTAGGAATAAAAATTCATCAAGGGTTAAGTAAAACGTTAGTGGGAATTATGAAAAACAATATGTGAATTTACGTTCATTTTTCACGACGG
>Ga0163217_1060810_pt1 | contig 12856 bp, 7 predicted proteins | sample SynspAceP_FD_185933 | JGI IMG/M metagenome (GOLD analysis project Ga0163217, IMG submission 185933) | Saline lake microbial communities from Ace Lake in Antarctica - Synechococcus sp. Ace-P (PacBio error correction) | ecosystem: Environmental > Aquatic > Non-marine Saline and Alkaline > Saline ... | reverse complement strand
TGATCCGATGCAGGCTGGGCGCGCATGATTGCGGCGGGCAGCTCGCAACTCGCATAGCAAGTGGAGCAGCCTGAGCTGTGCGTTTTTCAGATATTTTTGCCTTTATGAGGAGATGTTGCGTTGCTTTGTTAGCCGGTATTTATTAGAGTGTTCAGCGAAGCGGGACGCATGGTGCAAACCTTACGCGAGCCTAGTCCGTTAGAGATTACTTGTGGGGATTAAGCGATAGCATGTCACCATTGCGAATTCTATCCAGTATGGGGAGCCTACTCAATTGCTCGTGTGCGGAATTAGTTTGAGGGATTGGCCATCGCCAGCCTGACCTATAACAAAGAGAGCATTTATCCTGAAGAGGTTCGCTAAAGTCATTCGTTTAGCGTACGGGCAGTGCTAATCTGGGTCAGAGGGGGACTCATTGCTGCAAATGCACGCGGCGGATGGAGTGGTCGAAGACGTGCCATGTTATATAGGGGTTAGGTAGAATACTTTAAATTTCCAACTCTATTGATTATACCCCGATGGTTATTGTTTCGAATGAGTCGAGTGTGAGTATTTAGCTCATTTTGTCGCCTTCGCTCGATGCTCGATAGTGGCCAAGCACATATAAATGCGTCCAACATGTTAGAGTGGCTTGCTGTTGGCCGAATCGTTGGAACCAGTGGTTTGCGGTCGAAACGCCCACGCAGCCTGAGACTGAAACATATTTAGGCAAGTCATTGGCATCGCCTCAGGCCACGCCGCTATATTTTGTTCGAGTTGTACATGCGCGTTGTTTATCGGGACTCTGCGACGCTTGAGCCAGCTGTGAGCAGTTCGGCTCGCTAAGATCGCCACGTCTTTGGGTCACACATTGATATCCGGCCGGCGATGCGAGTCAGTTCGGACCTCGCCTGTGAGCTTTGCCGTCTTGCGTCTGTTGCACTGCGGTTCGCGTTAAATACACTCATTCAGACAGTTTCTTGGCCAAACGTGCTGCGAATTACCTAAGCCGTCGGTAAAAGATGGCGTCGTATTATAGCAGAGCGTTTCTAGGCGGCCGCATGCGTACGAACTGCTGATGTGTTCGCGCTTGGTTTAATTGTTAATGATTGGGGGCGTATCGATTCGGTGTTGATTCGGGGGGTCAGCTACTGTTTAAGATGTGCATCTCCTGCTTGCGCGAAGCTCGCTTGAAATGCTGCTCGAGTTTCTGGAATAGCGCGCTCGGTGATCTCCGAAAATTGCTCGCAACCCGCAGCCCTTGAGCCAGAAGTTTGGTCTCGCGAGATCACTTCTGTGTCTTGTTAGACGAAAATCGCGCGTGATAGAGTGCAATCATATCAAGGACCACTTAAGCGGCGATTGCCGGCGGGGAAAAGATGCTGTCTTGGTGGGGATGTGCCGTTGTCGAATTGGCTCTTGCGCTTATCGCGATAAAATCTGGTGCCCACGTGTTTCTGGGTCCTCGCGATCTCCGTGATGCGCTGAATAACTCAATAGCTGCGATGGCTTGCGTTTGTTGCAGGTAGGTCTCAGAATAGGCCAAGGTTTCTCGTGTTCAATATCGATCAATGTTCGTTGGATGTGCACCGCAGTATCGTGCTGACCAAACCGGGGCATTATTTGCGTTCTAGGCGGTTTGGTGTCGAGCCAATAGCTTCGTCACAATTAGGTGGCTTGCGTTTCGTAATTCCTAGCAGCATGGCGATGAAGGATAGAGTCCTCGTTCGGGCTTTGAATATGGGGGGTGTAAGAACTTTTACTTGTGGTCTAGTCGAGGCCCGAAACAGCAAGTCTTCGCGAGGACTGTTGTGGTTATTATTCCCTATTCGGATGCAATCTCTGCGAAGGAACTTCGATGAGGGTATCGTTGTAACCTCTACTGAGCCTTGAACCATATTTGCAAAATGGAGCTAGTCGGGCCTGAGGATAAGTTCACCGTAATGTGGGATCTCATTGCCTATGGCGGTAAGGCGTTGGTCCGGTTCGGGGGCTTGTATATTGATGAAAAGATGCTTTCACGCGTCATTGTTTCGCAGTTGTGTGCTATTGCTGTACCCCGCGTACTCTGTAGCATTTATGCTAGCTTCCTGAAGCGACTGGGGCAGAATCGATGTCCGTGTTTTTTAGTGGTGATTATAGTGTATTTCTTAGTTATAGCATGGGTAAATGGCGTACTGCCTGAAATGGCATAGCTGTGTTAGTGTTCGTAGATCGGATAAATCTTCATTTCTTCAGCTGTTCGATGTGCTAGCAATTGCGCTACCAAGGTCGTAGGGCTTATTGATAAAGTATTTTGGTTAGGATGAGCTTAGGTGCGGCGATATTTTGTTTTCCGCAGCCATTGAGGCAAGTGCAGATAATCACATGTTCGTTCAACTATTTGGACCGTTAGGAGCGTGTGTTTTGCTCTGTTGCGGCGAGTGTTCCTGCTTGAATTCAAGGTGCACACTTTCGGAATATAGATCGCCGTATTCTCTACTGAAGGTACCGCCAACAGTCTTGCGCCAACTAGTTTTGCAAAGTGGGGGAAGAGCGCTCTATTCCGTTAACCGTTCAAGTTATGAGCCAGTTGCGCCATTTTCATTTCAATCACGAGATCAACGCTTACTGCGTCTCATAGATTTTTTTTGCACTGCCGACAGCTAGTGTCAAGCGGGTATGTGTTTTGTCCAGTTATAAGGAGTAGTGGTGAGTCGGTCGGTTGAGCGTATATTCAACTGGGGAAGTACGAATTCTACGTTGGATGTCGATGTCTATTGTGAATACATTCAGGCCACCTCTTTCTAATGGGAGAGATGCTTCATAGAGAGTACGGTGTACTTTGAATGCGTCGGCTAGATTCTCCGACATTAGTTAGGTACTCCAGGAGTCTGGCGTTGACGAGAGACCCTAGTCGGGGTGGTGGGGTTGCCAGCCATTAGTCTTACAAATAGGACTCGGGGTAGGTGGGTGATGTGACATTCAGCAATTTCAGCAGCGTGAGTCCGGCTCTGTTAAATACCCCTTTATATTAAGAGCTTCTCTGCAACTTAGGCAAGAGGCGGGGGGATGCTTGATAGTGATGGTTATCTTGTCCAGACGCTGGTACCTGTGTAGTGGCAAGAACGGTCACGCGCTTGGAATACGCATGCATTGGGGGGGATAGCGGGTGGGAGTCAATTGTGTATCAGTGATGCATATTGATGGAAGGCGAGTTGTTCATGATATGCACGTGAATCCTGGTTGCGGAAATTTCTTGGGCTGGATAGCATCCGATGCTGTGATTTAATGCGGGTTGAGACTGCCTGGAGGTGGTCGAGTCCGATTGGTTGGGTAGTGGCAGGTTCGAGAGCGTACTTTTTTGTGGCTCGATATAACAGGGAAGATGCCCGCGGCTCCTCTTTCTTGATTAATATGTCTAGTTAAATACGGGAGTCATTCTTACCAGAGGATGGCTTTGGCGTGTGGCGGGACCATTCCCATGTCATGAGCTCGATACTAGGTATGTCGCGTTTCGAATTGAGCTGGGCGAGATGGATAGCGTCATGGTGTGTCGACAAATTGGGTGTGCCCGAAGCCTGAGTATCTGTTGTGGGGCTGGTGCTTATGCTTGCCAGGAGGTATATAGGTGGAAGTGATCTTTTCAAAACTAAGGAAAATGTTAGTGATCGGTGTTGGTGACCCGCCGGTGCGGCGGGGCCTCAGCTCGGCGGATGAGCGGTCGGAAGACCAACCTTACTTAAGCCGTAGCCGATATTAGACTTATTCGGGGCTTTAACGCGCGCGTTGCGCTAAGCGCGCACAAAAAGGCGGGCTCATTGGATGAATGAGACCGCCTTTGTTTCGCGAATTCGCAATGGGCCAAGGCGTATTATTGTTTTGATTTTACTGGGTGATTCCAGTAGACTACTTCCACTTACGTAGGGCTTGAACTTGGTACATGGTTCTTCCAATGTCTGCCGGGCTTTGTGGCCACTGCTTCTCATCGCGTTCGGGTTCCTGTTGCGATATCTTTCGGATTGCTAGCAAACGAGAGCTTGGCATCGAACGATAGCGCGAGTACCCGCCTTGCATGCGCTGCCGCTGTCGCGCGGTTTTGTGCGCAAAGTTGCCGGGACTATCTGGTATGGGGCCAGCTGTCGGCATGGCAGTGGAATTATGCGTCTTCGAGGGTACCCATGAAAGTGTAACAAAGGATGGGAAGCTTGTTTTCACTCACAGGAGTCTCGAACTACACGTTTATCAGAGTGTGGTTTGAAGTCGTCTAGCGGGAGGGTAAGGTGCCCCAATAATGACTCGGGACGTACTCGAGCCCTGATTGCTGATAGGCTTCTAGCTCGCTCTTGGAAACTGTCCAGGCCATGCGTGGGGGGAGTGTGTGTGGCGACTGCTATCTTGCGCGCCATGTTTGGTTCGTGAACTTGACTGCACTACGGGTTGCTTTGTGCTGGTACTCCTGCGACACCAGGCCGATATATAAGCAACACGCGCCTTGGTGAACCAGGTGCCGTCTCGAATTATGTTTTTATAGTTAGTGATTAGAATATAAGTCAGTTATTTTGTTATACCGGAAAAGGGTGGTAGAATGAGGTTAATAAGGAGGTGAGTGACTCTAATGTCACTGCGCGGGATCGCAGTTTCAGGGGATATTGTGCTCCCTACTTTTGAGACGTGTGGCAATACTCGGGTAGGTCGTCGACTCCTAAATTGAGCATGTTGTTTTCGTACTGGGATCCTCTTCTGACGTATAACAATATCCGGTAGGGAGTGGTTGAATGCGCTTTGTTGAGTGGGGACTGGTAACTTGTGGCGATGGCGCATTGATCGATTTAATGTTGCTGATCGTCCGTGTCTCGGGGGGGGCGGCGCGGGTGTGTGTGGCGGGGCGCAGACCTGCTTGTGGATCTAGAAAGGTGTTGATGGCCAGATAAAGTTGCGGTAGGTGGCAGGAGGGGGGGTTGTGCCTTTGGGTTGTTGATCTGCTGATGGCGACATTGCTAGTACGGACCGCTTAGCGGGGGTAGCTTGTGTGTGTGTGGCTGAGCGCGTGGGTGCGTGTCGGGGAAACGTGTGTGGTGTGTGTAGGGGTGTGATTTCATCGTATGTGTAGTGGTGCGTGGGGCGCGCGTGTGGTCGGAGTTGAGTGTGTGGCGCAGATATTAACCCGTGTGTGCAGCGAGCCTTGGTACGTAGAGTGCTCGATTATCTTGGGGCTCACGCTTAGTATTTGCACCAGACGGTAGCTTCATTACGTGGCGGCGCGATGGGGCGGAACAGCTGTTTCGCACAAGATTGTGGCAGTTACAGGCAGAGGTTGTGTTGCGTTTGCCTTGCGCCTTTGACTCGTCGCACGCGAAACGCTTTTGTAGGGTAGATGATGACGTGCTTCTGAGAGCGTATCTCTCGAGTGGCACGAGGGATCAATACGACGGTTAACAGTATTCTAAATGCTGGTACTGCGCATCGGGTCAGGTTGGCTTGCTCAGCACCTCTAGGGTGAGCTTTAGGAGGCCGTATTTTCGGTTGGCGCGGGACAGATTAAACGTATTCAGGGCGTGGTGGGAATTATGGCTGGCCTCTTACGTATATGGTGTGTTTATGCACTCACGTAGTATAACTCGATTCACCCCTAATCGCGACAGGGGCAGTAGAGCCAGCGTTGGGATTCATAGTGGCGCACGCTTGGATTGTTCCTTCGCGCGGATGATTGCCAGTGATTCCGCTCACGGCGGGGGCTTTCGCGCAATGGAGGGGCACCGATACATGGTTACTGGCGGTTGTGTTCAGCGAGCTGTGTCTATCGTCTGATATCACGCGCTGGGAAGGTAGGGTTGCCACCGTGTTTCATTGTAGATACGAGAAATGTTTGGAATTACGCAGAGAAACAATAGTAACGCTCTCAGCAAGACGCGAAGTCCGGAATATAGACAGGCCAGATTGGCTTTACTTCTTTGGTATATTGACGAGAGGTAACGCGCTCGCAAGTGGGCGAAAAATAGAGGCCGTGGCAGAGAAAGTTAGGGAGTATGCTGGAAAATTACACGTATTGCCGATCTGAGCTCTCGCTCAAATGGATGTTATTTTACAATGCTCTTATCTGAAACCTGATTACACTTTTTATAGACGTGCATTTGATTTGAGGATAGTAGCGAGAGTGGATCCTCACTCCTAATTACCATATTTAATATCGATAACGTCCTGTCTGGGAGTCCTGCATGGAAAACGATCGAGAGCATAATTGCCGCTGATTAGAGTATTGCAAATCCTTTTTTGTGATATTGCGTGTGAGACGTATTTTTGGTCGCTGTGCACGGCTCGGCTTGATGACCCTAATGGTGTCTTACTCGCGCAAAGCAATGGAGTCTGCCTAACCGCTCGTAAACTGCTCCAGCGCCCACACTTTGCGGATCAACGGATGATTCTGATACGCGCTGTTTGCCTTAGTATGCCTTGCGATGATCAACTGATTGTCGATTAACTGCTGCAATTCGAGTGATGAGCTGCTTCCGTCGAGTACAGAGAGAGCTAGGCGTACACTCTTGCGGAGGATATATTGACGTTGGCGCTGATTGGGTAGAATGACGATTATTCGTCTCGTGTGCTCTGGACGCTCTTCGTATTTATGAAGGGTTCAATTGCGTTCAGTCTGGAAAGACAGAAAAACCTATCATGAAGCAGCCGGTTAGGCTTCGTCTATCCCTGCATATTTAACTGTCCTGTCCTAAATCGATACGCTGCGATAACGATCCAATACCCAGTTAACGGATCATTGAATTGCAGCGGGAAACTTCTACACCACTGCTTTTGCGAGAAGTGCCAATTTTGAGAAGCTGGATCGCAGACGTTGGCTGAGCCGCAAGAGATCGTGGTGTCCCTATACTATTTCTCTAATATACCTAGCTGCAACCGGGGCGATTGATGGCTGCTACCGTGACATTGATTGTATTCCAGTGGCCTTATGGTCGGTGATACGCAGTTTGAGTTGCCATCTGTGGGGCGAAGATCTGGGTTTGGCAGACCTTCGTATTATTTGAGTGACGGATCGGGCGGTTGGTAAATGTATCTGTTAGCTCTGCGTGAAATGGCGACTATGTAAACTTGTCTATTGTGTGCCAGTGGACTATGAGGTTGTCGTACTGGATATTTCAGCGACCGCTCGGCGGTCGTCCACTGGCTGATCGGCTCGCGCGCGCCGGCTCGCGTACTGTTGGGATTGTGGGCAAGGGCACTATGATGACCTGTTGCAGCCTCAGGGCTATTAGTTCGGGATTAGTGCCGAAAGCGATATAGTTCTGTAATCAGTTCGAACGCCATGGTAGACTCGATTGCGGACGCCTGTCATAGTCTGCATTCAAACTCTCGTTGTTCGGAGGCGTGGCTTTTCGTCGTCAGGAAGGGTAGGGGGCTTGGTGACTGAAGATTTCGATATATCCCCCGTTCGAATATCTCGAAAACCCTATGCCTCCTCTTCATAGTCTTTCTGCGAGTAATGAGGTGGCATCGGGGCGGACCGGTGCTGGCCGGTTTGAGGTGCGCGGGATCGGTACTAGTTAGATGGCGAACAGTCATCAGTGCGACTCGAGGTATTGCTAGACTTATCATTACTGTGCGGATTGAGCCTTTGGTAGTGATGATGTGCGGATGGTGTGATCCGGTTCACCGTCTGAGACAACCTTGAGTAGTATCGGCACTAATATGGCGTAGCTTAAAAAATGAGGCGGAATGATTTTAGATAATGTAGGGCTCCGCGGCTTTATTCTGTCTATAAGTTGCTCTTATGTGAGCAGTCTCTCATTGGGAGTGAGGAAGGGATACCGAGCACTGTAATACGTCTATCTCATTTGAGTCTGCTCCGTGAGATCAAAACCGAAATGTGTTATTGGGGTGACTCACTGACTATGTTCACAAGAATTGAGTACTCCTGACGTAGTTCTCGGCTTATGTCTTTCGGTGGGCGCGTATCAGCATCTTTACGCTACGCCATTGGCGTATGCGAAGAGCAATCCTTGCCCGAAGGCAGTTACAAGTTCTGGCTTCTGGATTGGTTGAGGAGTTGCGTCGAGGTGTGCAGCGGATATGGTTTCACTGATGCCGATTGTTAGAGACATAGGCGCGCGGAGAGGTTGAGTATGATCGGTTTCGAGTTCGGCATCCATGGTCACGTCGTTGCCTGTTGATATCCCCGTATTCGTTTCAATCGGAGTCGGCCGCCAAACGAATAGGGTGAAGATCGATTCTTGGATCCTCTTAGGCACTCGTTGATTGTCTATCAGGCCCCGTGGGGTCGTGATCCGAGGAGCTCGATAGATAAAGGGCCCGTCTAACAATAAGAGCAACCTGTAGTCTGGAGAGTTTTGATAGCAAAACTTCACGGGTTTGAATCCTCCTTTGGGATCCCTGATCTGCCTGCATTACAATCACGACACAGATGAGAGGTGGAGCAATTGTTTTTTAAAAGGCTTACTCTGTTGTCCTAATTAGTTGGGCGTGTTTTAAGCCCCTTTGGTGTTTTACTTTAGGAAATATCCTACTCAAAGCCTACTCGCAAATATCTTCAACTTTTATATTTCCAGTTCATGACGATCTTCCACACTTCATTAAGCGGACAGGAATGGGGTGTATATTTTACGCCTCCGAATAAGAATGTGTGACTTCGTAATCTCCCGTTGGAGTCGTTTTTAATATAGCGGTTCCTGGCCATGCAAAATGGTAGGAACCTAAAAGGAGTGCAGCGCTGCGACTCTTTCCTCTAGTTGAGACTGGCATTCTTGTATGTGTTTCGATCTTTCCAGAGAGCCTTATGATGTCAAGCGTACATGCGATACATGAGTTCTCTGTGAGCCGCTATATTAGAGGCGGGATCTTATTTCATTGTTCTGTGATATGCGTTGTGATTTCAAATTTTCGGATATGCTAGCGGGGCTATTATGATTTCTCCCCCTAACTTGGGAACAGCACTGCATCCCGATGAGTCTCGCTGCTCATGGTTTGACCATACCTGTGCATTGCGTACTCTGTGCGGTCACAATCACGCGCCTTTCGCGATTCTCAATCTCGCTCTGAAATAGCGTTGCGAGCATATATCTCCTGCTCTCTCCGACTATGTTCTTTGATAGCGGATCGCCGATACCGGATGTGTTTCATAGGGGTTTGCCTTAACTACTGGATGGATTAAACTGTTGGGGGTCGCTTATGACAGAGCTCTAGACGGGCGAGCTTGTAGAAGGTCTCTGATGAACTATCTCAGACGCTCGTCTTTGGCAAAGTGCTCCAAAATATCGATACTAAACCATGTCGTTGGATTGACTCCATATTAGCGTAGATCGACTGGCGCCCTATTTGAAATAGGTCGTAGGCATTCTGGACACTGTGGCTCGATGGCTGTAATGATTTAGGAAGAAAGCTTTCCGGCAGTTCGCTCGTACGATCATCGTGTTATTCTTATCGTCTCGAGTGCGGACGCTCATCCCTCCCTTCAATAGATTTCAGTGCCTGCAGTTTCGTGCGGGCTAAAATCCGTGATGTCAAATAGTAGGTGCTAGAATTTGACACGCTGCGGTTATAGACCGGTTGCTGTTTTTCAGATAAGCATTAATGATTGGGGCTGAATGTCGGGGTGCTGCTGCTAAAGCAATCAGTCCTGATTTCATTATGCTTACATCGCTCCGGGATTATATTTGCCCACCAGAGTTATAGTACGGATAGGCTTGAGTGATTCGTAAGACCTGTCATGAGTGGCGTGTGGCGCATTACGCCGTCTATAGAGTAGCTTGCTTTCGCGGTTACTTGTCCTTGGCCAGTACGGTGGTGTTGGTGGTTTTCCTGACCCGCTGGATTCGCTTTTCATCTTGTCCGTTTTTATAATGGTAGGGGTAGACGCGCGGTGTGACCATAATGAGTGGTAAATCAAGGAGCAGAGAGTTTTATAACCTAGTTTCACCGGCCTGCGAATTCGCGTGCCGGCACAGGATTTAAGATTAACGGACAGTGGATTATATCCATTGAAAAAGGAAGATTCCAGTCGTATAATGGATTTACCTACGCGAAGCATTGGATAACGGCCGTAAAGTAGCATAGATGAGTCGCCAACTATGACATTACCATCGGGATAACGGTGGTTTATCTCTTGTTCCGATATTTTTAATGATCGCTATCTAACGTGGCATTTCGCAATTTGGACTTCTGCATGTAGCGCGATTGGCTCCGGGGAGTTGCTCGGCGGGTATTCCTTTGCGCGGGGGCAATGGCAGACTGCAATATATTGGTTTCACAGTATGCGTGTAGCGATCGTTAGGGTTGCGATTAACTTACGCTTATCCACGGCCCTATTACGACCAACGCTTCCTTGTGGCCAACTGAAGGTCAGGACGACCAGGCCATTGACAGTCGTTACCACTCTCCATGGGCTGATGATTCAGTCTCGCGCCTGATGGGGTGTGGTGGGGTATCTCTCGTGCGCCATCAGCGTGGGATATCTTCCTGGTCTTTTGTGATCTCGTACTGATGCCGCGAACACGGATTCTTACGACCCTATTTTCAGAGGCTCAATCGGGAGTCGCTCGAGACAGAGGCCGTCATGAGCGGCTTTGCTGTCAGGGATTTCGTGCTAATCGATATGCTTGTCGCTCAGAGCGTGGCTCGCTCATGGCTCTATCACTTATTGAGCAGCAGATATAGTTAAGGACGTTGACACGCTGGAAGCACGGCATGTCCTTCCTTAGCAGGTTTTCGTCGTCTTCGCCGGTGGCAAGTGTCGAGCTGCTTGAAAATTCCTTTAGGGACTGCGTCGCAGGCAGGATATGCAGATGATAGATTAAGAAAATGAGGTAGTGACCAGTAGTTCTTGGGAAGCAGTGAGGGATGCGCTGTGTAAGTGACAGCACTCAAGTGCAGTTTAAAATTCCATTCATTGGGTATCGTTGCGATCGACAGGCCAATATCGCATTGTATGGCTTGGAGCTTAACTTCGTCAAGAATGATATTCGTACGGATGTCCGAGCCGAGGTAATATGCAAATTCGCATGGAGCGCAGAAAGCGCAGCTGTTGGCTCTAAGTGTGCAATTTACGTGCCACTTGATGATCAAGAGCGGCAACGCAGTGCCATTTCTGCTGTCGTAGATGCCATACCTGCGGGGACCAGCGAGAGCCATAAGTAGACTCCAGGACGCGGTACTGTCAAAATGCATAAAAGGTCCATTCTCATAGTGCGTACCCCAACATAACGCGACCAGAGTCTCGCAAATGTTAGGCTGGCATAGGATGCTGCCGCGTCCTGATACTGCTGAGACCAATCAAAAATGACGCGGCTTATGAGCACGACAGTATCAACTCGCGGCCGTAATGCGATTAGACGCGGCCGGTTAATTTGCCATAGGCAAGAATAATCAATGCGGCTAGCACCTATGAAGTATGGTATGCATTGTGTTGTGTGTCAATTTTTTCATCTGGTCCGTCAACAGGGCGCCAATGCTCGTTGGGAGTAGTCGCCGTCGGGTAATTCATAAGTCAGGCGCCATAACTGTAGCGTGGTCAAGAGCGTCAAGGCTTAGTTCGTGGGTGAAGCAATCTGGAATGTTATGGCGTGGGCGAATCCGCTTCAGTAGGGCTATTTGCAAGCACTAAAAGCGAGTACTAAGCGTGCACGCATGAGCGATAGAGGCTGGTTTCAATAGGCTGTGCGATTACGGTGCGCGGCAATACACGGTGCCTCCATCCTGTGTTTTCGGTATCGCTCCCGTAATTCGCGCTTCCTGGATTTTCACGATTAGCTCGTAGCACGAGCGGATCACGCCCGTGAGCTTGTGCCGTTGAACGATGTGAGGCTGCTAATTGAGTCAGTTCGCTGCAGTGTGTCAGTGTGGCCGGGAAAAGTAGAGTAGTTATGCTGACAGCGAACATCGTTACTGAATAGCTTTAGGATTGTAGACGTCAGATCTGCTGTACGAATTTGTCGCTGCCCACCAGATTAACGGTGCGGATTTTATTTACGGTCCATATGTGTGATTCTTGACCTTTTGTTTTTTGCTGACGAATATGTAAGTTATGTCATATAGCTACGAAACTTGAAAGACATACTGTAGGTTTTTAGCTTAAGAGCTCAGGGTGAGAATGAAAGCGGATGAGGTGTGATTTATACTTGTCAACTTATGTTGTTGCTGATGCTTCGTCGCAGTAAGTGATGTTTCGGAAGGACGTATAACGGTCTGAGCTCGCCTGTTGCATTGGCGCGAGTGTCGTGGGCGTAATCAAGAGTTCTACAGTTTTCGACCAAAACGCTGCTGTCTCGAATCATGATCCTGTTTTGATACGATTCAGTGAGTGGGCTTTGCGATTGAATAGATGCTGCCACGCTTCGATGCGAAAACTCTGTGGTTTTGAGCCTGTAGTTACTTACACGGGATATTTAGGTAAGGATACAGTAGACGTAAAATCTCGCATTCATTTTGTGCGACGAAACACGCGTGAATGATACGTTCGAGCATAAGAGGCGAAGACGTGTGTCAATGCGTGTTTCCCGGTCAGGCTCATGCTGACGGCGTATTAACGGAATCTTCCTATAGCGAAAAATTAACCTTCTTGACGAAAATATCTAATTTTTCCTATCGTAGCCCTTGTGCCGCTAAGAGTGGCACGGCTATAGGTAATTGGTTATTATACATGCTGTATGGCTGCAACTGGCATCAGCGCGTGTCCATTTATGGTCTTCGTCAGTGGCCGCACATTCGCTTGCCGCCATATGTGTACTTCTGGTCCAGAAACCCACATTCACTTCTGGCTGCCTTAATCACGGCCGTAGGCGTGCATTCGTGCGAGCCGGCCGTGCTCAATTGTTTCACTGCTTTTGCCATGACTCTATTCACGGTGTTTACCGGGCGTTTGCTAGCCATTGTCAGC
>Ga0163217_1032550_pt1 | contig 12856 bp, 19 predicted proteins | sample SynspAceP_FD_185933 | JGI IMG/M metagenome (GOLD analysis project Ga0163217, IMG submission 185933) | Saline lake microbial communities from Ace Lake in Antarctica - Synechococcus sp. Ace-P (PacBio error correction) | ecosystem: Environmental > Aquatic > Non-marine Saline and Alkaline > Saline ... | reverse complement strand
TTATATAAGGTCACAGCGGAACAGGTTTGTGGTTTAATGGTTCTTGGCCAACGAATTCGCAGGCCGAACTGCAGGGCCCCCCGGCATGGGGACAGTACCTATCTGACCTCCTGTCAGCATTTCGTCGTGGAGCATGGCTACCGACACTAGCGCGGGATGTATCGCACTCGGAACCGCCACGGAAGGGCCGGTGTGTTCAGCCAGATTTCGCTTCGATTCTTGGCTGACGGTTTATTCCATCGCCGTGATGGTCATCAACCAAGGAAACTTTCCATTGCGCCTCCATTTCGGTCAACTCGAGCCTGCTCTGGTTCTCAACGGGTCGACACGGAATATCCCGCTATCCAAAAGAGGATAAGGCGTCTCGATCTGTGGATGGACTGGGCCCGACGAAAACGGCGGACCCTCGGGCCCGTCTTATGGTAAACAGTGGCGCAGTTGGGCGGCACCGACGGCCGTGTGATCAGACAGATCCAGTGCGGTTCTGGATTGAAAAATCCGTTTTCCAGTCCGAAAACTCCCGCCGCCTCATCGTCTCGGCCTGGAACCGGGCGGACCGTGAATGACATGGCCCTGCCGCCTGCGCCACTGCCTGTTTCCAAGTTCAATGTATGGAGGCAAAGCTGAATGCCAGCTTTACCAGCGTTCGGCGACATCTTGCCTCGGGTTGCCATTCAATATCCGCGTCTATGCCTTGTTAACGCTTGATGATGGCGCGCGGCGAGCGGTCGGGAAGGCCGGAGAATTCGCCATTTCTACGTTGGTTGCGTGTTTCTGAGAACGCACATGTCGTTCTTGAGTCGTAAACGACTGTCGGAGAGCCAACGGCGGAGTCTTGCACGACGCTAATGATCGCCGACCGCCGCGCGCCTATTCGATTATTGATTCCGCACGACAGGCGCGCGACGCGGGGACTGAACAGGCTTGAGCTGGCTATGGTGAACGCGTTGTGTGCGCGCGTTCCAGGCAGGAAGTTACGGGCGCTGAACCGTCCGAACGCCAAGTGTACAGCAGTCATGGATACTAACATGTCGCCCTTGCGCCGCGCGCTCGGATCTTGATGATGTCCGCCCCATGTCGCCAGGCAAACTGAGTGCAAATTGGCCTTGGAGCAGGTGAGAAGTCGAGAACCAGCACGCCTCCAGTGCCTGGTTCATCGCGCGTATCTGCTTTCTGTTGATTCGGGTCCGATCGGTGATCGTTCTGTGGTCAGGTTTCAACGGCATACTGGCTACCATCTTCACTCGGTTTCTGGTCGCGCTTCGGTAACTTGGGATCACCAACAGGTTGGGGCAAGGTCAGGAAATAGCCGGGAGGCGTGACAAGCAGCACCACAGATAAAGTTGCCGCATGCTCGGGCAGGAGATTGCGCTGAACTCGGTCAACTGCGTACCCGACAATACATGTCGTTGTGTAGATCGTGTTCCGACCGGCGGCGTTACCGGGAGATTGTAGATTGGACCACATGACGATCCCAAGTGACCGGATCTTCCCCACGCTCTCGCCAGCGGTGCCAGAGTGGCGTGAGCAGGGATCGTGCGCCGGGAGGTGCCTGTCACGCAGCATGCGTAGAAGATCGGAAGATATTGATAGCAAAAAGCAAAAGCAGCGGGTTCTCGGTGATGCTCAGCGGATTGCTCCGGCACGCTGTGGAACACGCTCCAGGAATATAGAACTTCCAAAGACTGCGCGCGGATATGGATGGAGTGATGACGAAGTCGCAAAGGCACTGCTCGCGCGACGCCGGATGGCGGTGATCTTCAATTCCCGGTAGAGAGGTAGCGACTAGGGTGATTAGGCACCGCGATTGCCCTGCCTTGTTGTGGGAGTAAATGAAAAGCCCGAGCGGATGCCGCTGATATCACGACCGCGGGCGAAGCGCCAAGGCCTTCATTGATCGCAGTCCGCGCTGGGCCCCCCCCCCCCCCCCAGGTCGCAGAGGTGTCACGCGCGGGAAGGTAAGCGCGGCGGCTTGGCCAGGTCGACCACCATCAACCGAGACAATTAAGAATCCAGGAACAATACCAGCAGAAGAGGCGGCTATCGGACGTCGCAGAACCCGACGCACCATCCGTGCGGAGGAATGATCGGGGGCGTAACCGCGAGGATTGTGTGATAGCGGCGGACGAATGCGGAAGGTAGCCCGCTTGGTCAGCTCCGGGCCCAGGATCGTTGCTCTGAACGGCTTGCGTCGCGATTGGCGAGCCGGACATTTGCCGAGCCTTCAGACGTGTCAGAGCACTTTCACCTGCGCCAGCCGCGGTATGGTGGCCGACCAGCTCGTATCGCCAGCCGCATCCAGTCGGACTTGTGATACCGATGGTTCAGTAGCACACCGGCAGAATGAAGACGGGCACCGCCAGCAACGGGTAAGGATTGGTCACAACTGGACATTGCTGGATTAACCTCGAGCGGCAACGGCCTTTGGGCCGTGAGAAGACCCAAGGCTCCGCGATGCAATGGCAAATGGCCACCGTGCTTCCGCGCCGCAGGCCGAGCATGATGAGCGCAGGGCGACATCGATCATTTTGGGCCTCGCGTCAATCTGCGGATCTGGCCGCAATGCGAGATCAGCATGGACCCGAAACCAGCACAAGGCCAGTAGACCCACTGCTAACTGCTGCGCAAACCGGGGAGACGGTGGTTTGGTTCAACGTGATCAGTACCGCAGTAGGTATGTGTAGGGCCAGAAGGCCAGGCGAGCAGATCGTATTGCCAGGCGACCTTTGTGCAAGCGAGTAGGCATAAGGCGCGTCCGACGGTCGATACTGCATGCATGTTTATTGTTCGCATGGCCTGCTGCACCAGAATACGACCAGTTGTGAACGAGAGATCGCCCGTTCGGTCGCCCATGTCCGCCGATGGTCGCCTGTGAAAATACGCGGGTGATGGACGCGTTAGCTTACCGAAAATACGACGTCGCAAGGGCGAGGCAGGCAATTATTCTTCCGCGGAAAAGACTTGCCGTCACCCGCCCCATGAACGGCTGGATCGCCGGAAGATTACTTCCCATTCCTAGATTCAGGTGCGTTTTCACTGCAGGCAGTATCGCGCCGGATTGGTCGCAAGCCGTCGGACATGCCGGGACGGCGCTGGTACCCGGGAAATGGTGGGCTTCGCGAATGCTGGGCCGATTCAATCCATCGCGAATGAACGTTCCTGTTGCGCTAGAGACTTTCATGAACTCCGTTTTGTTGCTCAGCACCAGATCGGTCATGAATTGCCGCGTCGACCCGAAGTTCGCAACATTCCGCAATCCTCGGGCATCGAGGCGAAAGTCGTGTTCATGGGTCAGGACCGATCCAGGCTAGAAATGGCCTTTCATCGAAATGCCTTGCACTTTCCGAAGCGATAGGCACCGGACGATGACCAAGCGGCGCCTCTGCAAGCGTCGACGACACGAAGGCAACGCATAACCCTCATGCCATGGCAATCTGTTCGGCGGACCCGTGCTTCGAACGTCCGATATCGTGTTGGGGACGCGGATTGAAAGACCCTGAAGTCGGCTGCGGTAAGCACTTCCTTTTTGGAAGGACGGGGGTTGCGGTCGCCGAAAACCGTTGAGCGTGAGAGTTCGATTGTTTCTTCGCGAAGCGCATTGATCTGACAGCCCCAATACCAACGGGAGGCGATAAGATTTTGGAATTCGGCTGGCGTTTCAAGCAGTTAAGACATTGAGAATGCGAAGTCGGGAAGGAAGTGTGCCAGGTAACCGATCTGCAAATGATTGGATTTCAGAGCCCAGAATCTTACTGCCATCATTCGAGGTTGGTTGCCCAGCGCCCGCCGGGGACACTTCCGCTCCGATCCGGCGCCGCTGCGTTGGCGATCAGCTTTGCGAATGTTCAAGAGGCTCGTGGACCGGCTCGGATGCGACCGGGTGACATGGGGATGCGGAAAGTTAGTCCTGCGCATCGCGGATGAGGCACGACCCGATGCCGATGCTTAGAAAACTGGCTGCACTGCAGTGATCTCGTGTTGTCATTCGAAAGTCCCTCCCTAGTTTTTTTGTTGAGCCTACGTTTTGCGGGTTATCACGAGTTCAAACCGTCGTTCCGAAACGGCACCCGGCCAGAACTTAGAAAATTGACGAATCCAAAATTTTGCCGCTGTCCGGGCATTCCCTGAAACGCTCAGACGGCTACTCCATTTCCCGCCAGCACCCCGGCGTCATCATAGAATAGATATTCTATGACTTTATTTAGAGGCAACCACTTGTCATATCTTCAAGTTTTGCATGGCGTCAGGCGCCTCAAATCCATGTGCTTCGACGGGTCGCCCCGCGACCGCGCGGTTGTGCTCTGTCGAGCGTAGGACGCGCGCAGGATCGCGGCTGCCGAGCGTTGCGCAAGGCCTGCTTTGTTGTCGAGGCGGGTTTCGTCGATCAGCAGTTTCCCGGGTGCCGCGGCAGGCGATCTCGGCGGGAGAGTTGGCCACCAGAACGATTGCCAAAATCTCGCGGCGTGCGCGATAGACCGATTGATCGGAACACATTGAAGAACGCGGGCCGGCCTTGGAGAGCCCTCTGAAAGGAATTCGCCGGAGTGCCCTTTCGCGTCTTGCCCGGCCTTGCGGCCTACATCCGATGATCTCAGGCATGAGGTCTTTCTGGCGTGATCTGGTGATCACAGACTCTGTCAGGTAACGGGTGCAAATAGCACCGGGCTGAGTGGGCCTGAACGCAGATTGGCCCGAGCCGTTTGTTCGAAGGACATTTACTCTTAAACGCCTGAGTCGATCGAGAGTGCGGGATTTTAGCATTGCTGATCGTGAGGCGTTTGCGCGCCAACTTGCACGGCGGTCGTTCCGAAGCTACCGTTCCTGGTGAGGGCCCCGTTCTCGGCGCTCTCATCCGTGCAGGGTTCCGTGTCCTCTTACAGAGGTGCACATGTGCCTTTTGCGGGCGCGACAGCGGCTGTGTTGTGCGATAGTTTGGGGCGTGGAATCCGCTGCCGCTCTTTGAAACGTAAAGCTGTGAACGGGCGGCGAGCGCTGCGGTCGCGGGTCTGGGCTTCCTGCAGGGCAATAGTGTGCCGGCGCGTCTTTCACCTGCCGCGCGGCCTGATCGCGCATTCGTTTAATTGCGCCAGTCGGCGATCACGGTCGGCGAAGCGCCTCGAGCCTCCGAATCGCGGCACGCTCCTGAAGTTCCCGGCTGTATTCCATCACCGCGGACCATACACACGCTTTCGCATTTCAAAATCGCCGTCGCGCAGTCGGTCAACAGTCGCCGATCACGAGCGCGGCGGCGCTTCAAGCATCCTGCGTTGTACGGTCATTGGTTTCTTCGTGGTTGCGGAGACGTTCGCGAGCCGCCGCGCCGCTCGCAGGTGCGGACGACAGCAGGAAGAGGATGGGGACGGCAATGGCTCCATAGCGCAGCGCGGTCCGTGCTGGGCTGGCGACAATCCAGGCCAGCAAGGGCGGCACTTCTTCGCTGCCCCCTGCGCATTCATCACCGCGGTTAGATCGTCAACGAAACTGCGAGTGGCGCGTTAAACCAGCGGGATCGAGTAGGGCACGAGCGGAGGATCGCCTTGCGCCTTGCCAGAACTTTCTGTGCCACCTCGACGGCCCACTCCTCAGCTGCCAGCGCTGGACTCCGGGTGGGCAGATGGCGCGGGCATGAGCCGACGGATCGCGGTTGCGCGTTCGACCTGGCCGCTGTGCGTGACTTGTCGCATCGAAAGGCCGAGCTCAGGGCTGTCTCCTTGAGGCTGAAGGTCATTGGCGGCGTCCATGCCGCGCGCGCCGAAGAACCCGGTCTTGAAAGGCTGGCCGGTCGTTTCGCGGCGCTTGTATCCGTAGCTCGATTCGGCCCGGGTTATTGATGATGCCTCGCCGAACTTTTCCAGCGCGGCAAGGGTTGCTGAATTCGAACCTGCACGTCCTCCACACCTTGTCAGGCATTCCACGTTGTTCAGGCCGCTGCGATAGCCGCAGCGTCGTGATCCCATGCGGTGAGGTTCGGACCCGGCGCAAATCGCCCGGCGACCTGTCGATTTTCGAACCGGTCGGCCCGCAGCGCTGTTCCCGCCCTTCCCGGCCCGCTGGCGCCGCTGCCCTTTTCGGATTGCCATCTTACCGCACCTTTGAGCCAGCGCCTCTTGGTGCGCTTGAGTCGGCTCGCGTACTGTTTCGCCAAGAGATTGTCCCAGGGGTTGATGCAGGATGGGTCCCCGCAAATTCAAATGCCGCTGATCAGGATCCATTTTGCATACTCTCTTTTCCCCCAAGATGGCACTAGGAGCCTGACCTTCCGTTCCGCCGATCCGCCGAGAGCGCCCTTGTTCCGTCCCTGTCGCCCTCCGGAGCTTGTGGCAAATATTACTAGGCGGCACGTTCATCGGCCCCGGACGCGCAACTCGCAGCCGCCTGCCTCAGAGTGTTTTGTACGGTGGTTGCGGAGCTGGTCGATCACGAGAGGACCGTTAGCACGATCCGAACAGGGTCCTGGCGGGGTGTCGCGGACGATGGGACGGCGCTGGCGGCGCCAGTCCGAGCGGTTATATCCTCGTCAGGTCGCGCTCGCGCAAGCCGGCCTCAAGAGGTAGAAATGAATCTGGTGCGCATCAACGTCCCCCGGAAGTCCAGCATTTCGCCCGCGGCTGACAGAATGAGTCTTTCTTGAGTGTGTCCAGTTTCCCGATTCTAAAATTGCGCGGCGATTACAGGTGGTCAGCAAAGGGCGCAGCCGTGCGCAGGCGCGCCTCCGCCATGATGGGCAGATCGATGTAGGCATTCCAAGACAGCACTAGAGCATAAGGGCACCTCGGGAATAAGCGCGAATGGCTCCGGGCCCGACCCGGCGCCAGATACCTCGGATTGAAGTAGCTGAACCCGACTTATATTGTAGGCGACGGTTGAGACCGTGAGTTTTAGTTCGCGACGCGCGTAAGGGTCGATCCACGTAGTGCGTACTGACGAGGCATTGAGGGATTCCTACGCTGGCGACGCGCGAGCAGTGGCGACGGCCTGCGTCGCCCACGCGACCAGTGGGCAGGCGCCGGATGCTGCGTGTCGGGCGTTCCGTTATCAGGGCCGGTATCCGCTAGAGAGGGGCGATCTACCACGACCGCTGATCCGCCGGCGAAGAATAGAACCGCCAGTACCGGCACGCTCGCGCCAGCCGCATCGTCATGCCGTCGAGAGTTCCATCAGCGTCAGACCTCGGTGCGACGATCACAGCGCTGAACGTTTGCGCCAAAGGCCGCCAGGGCCCCCCGAATGGACGTTTCCGACAACGAGGCTGATCTGAGTGCACCGCTCACGCGAGGAGTGCGAGGCAACCCAGCGCCCGGTTTTCCACGCCGTTTCGCGCAGTAGGTCGCGTCTTGCGCTCCGAGCCCAGTGTTGGCGCCTTCCTGAGCGCCGATAACGTCTTCCAGCGTTGGCACTGTCGCTACTTTGCTCTTGGCAACTGCACACAGAGCGCGCTCGGAACACTGCTCAAGGTCCGCCACCGACTGCCCGGGCCACCTTCCAGCCTCCACCCGACCCCGAACACCGACCGAGTACCCCTGGCGGGGAATCGCAGGGTGGTGCAGTTTGAACCGCTCTGTTCCGGCATATTCGGCGAGCCCGCATCTTCGCCCTGACGTTCTGGTTTTGGCCGCTCTGCAGACTGGGTTTCTTCCTTCTCCCGCCGGGTCGCTTCCGCCTTTGTTCGGCGAACCGGTTCCCCCACCCCTGGACCCCGTCGTGTCCTCTGGTTCGAGGGGCGTGGTTTGACTCGATGGCCGACGGCCGCTCGCAATTACTGGAACGGGGTACGCTGGCGAGGGCGCCAGAAGGGCCGGACGCCGACGGGGTTGTGGTCGGGGCCGTCAGCGCACTCGCTGCGCAGGTCTGTCGGCATTCGACGCGCCGCGTAATGCCCGGCGGTCCATTGGCGCGAGGGAGTTTCTTCCCAGGCTTCGCCAGCCGCCGCGGGCTTGTCGGGGTGCGCCTGACGCTTGTATGCGTGCTCATTCGCGACGCGGATGGAGCGTGGCTTGCAGAGGATCGCGCTTTGTGCCGGAACCCACTCCGCGAGCCTTTGCGGCTCTCGCAGTGGTGGGCTCGTCGGCCTCCACGATGCCCGGAGTGCAGCTCGGGCTCCGGTGGCTAGGCGCTGTATGTCGTCGTTGCGCCCAGCGCCAAGATTAGGTATCACGCGGGAGCCAAAGGCGGCGCGCGCCCGGCCACGAGAGGCGGCTGCGCGCGTCATCATGTCGAAGCCAGCGCGGCCATCAGTCGGGCTTGCACCGCGCTGGTGTATCTGCTGCGCCCCGACATCGACCGCAGGCCGAGCATTGCGCATCGTCGCGTGTCCGCGTCCGGCCACCGAAGCGGCGCCCCCGGCCACCCTTGCAGCGCGGGGGAGACCCGCCGACGCCACCCTCGGCGAGGGCATCGATCTCCCATACGCCCGGGCCGCTCACGCGCCTCGGCCCATCCTTCCGCTTTCGCAGATTCGTGCGCGTCGTCGGGCGTGAAGAGACGACTCGGTTGAGAGAAGTCGGCGGCTGGCTCTCTGAGATGCGGGGCCTCAGAGCTTACACATGGCAGAAGAACAAAGATGGAACAACACGGTTTGCTGGACCGCCCCGTCGACCTATGTTTCTGCAGCGCACGACACCGCGGACTTATGGCCGCTTGTACATTCGGTCCGAAAGAGCTGCAGGATCCGGGTGCATCAGGGGCATTGCGTAGCGGCTTGGGCGTCGAGCTTTTTTCGATAATTTATTTCATGCGCCAGGGACCGGAACCTACCTCTGTTGGGCTATCGCGTTTGGAAATCTGCGCTTGAAAGGGTTAACTGCGCGAACTGTTTCTTTACTTTCTGTTGGTCTTCGTCAGATGCCAGATGAATTTTCATCTCCTGCCGACGCCGACAGCCCAATCGAGATTCCTTCTTTTGCTGAATGATCCATCGGGTCACTGCTGATGCGATCGAGTTTCATTTCGAGCCACACCAGAATTTGTTCCCCGGCCAGGAGTTGGCGGCTGATACGAGGGCGGCTATACTTGGGTAGGTGTGGTATTGTCACTGGACAGGGGATGCGCGTTACCGGAATGCCCGTCGTGACGCTGCATGTGGTTGGAAAGGGGGGCAGCCGTTCGATTTCGTACCGTCAACGCTGATCCACCGAGGCCCCAGTTGATCTTGCTGCCGCGCGACTTTTGCTGGGAGCGAGACGGCGTTCTGGGTCTGTGGGCGCAGTTCCTATCGCTGTGGGACTGTTGGGATACCGGGGCCGCTCGGAAGGGCGCTGATCTGGTTCTATGGGTCCGGAATTGCCGATGGGCCGGTACGCTGGTGCTAGTGCCGACGACGCAGGCCGGGCTCTGAAGTGAGCCATTTCCTTGTCGACAGCAACTGACAGTGGGGTTCGTCAGCCCCGGTTTGTGCTGCGATATGGCCCGATGTGGACCCCCCAGGTTGACCATTGATTTAGCCCGCCGCGTGACGGCGGCGGGGGATTGCGCATGGTCCCCCCCCGCGTCGAGGGCATTGTTCGGCCCCCCAATCCACAAACCGAATCCTCCGCGCTTGGCGCGCGAGCCTCTGGCCTGATGGGTTCAGCGCTGGGAACGTTGGGCGTGCAGTTTCCCGGGGTGGCGGCCGGTCGACTGTGTTGGGGTCGTCTGGGGCGGCATTGCCAATCTCACCCGGTCCCGGCGGTTAGCGTTGGCCTACCCGTGGCCGGCTTTGGGTGCGCAGGGTATCGGATGCGTTGGTGCTGCCGCACGTGCTTGTTCGTTCATGACCCGGCCGAGCTTAATGCCGAAATTGCCGGCGCTCCTTCAGCCTTTCTGGAGCGGCGTGCGATGGCCGTTCGCTTCTTGGATGCTTGGCTGACTTGTGCCGCATCCGATGCCCGCGTCTGGCCAATGTTGGCTTCGCCCGCGCATGGCTTGGCGGTGTACGCCGTGAAGCCCGGCGCTGTGGGGACATCCCGCCGCGCAGTGACTATACCGATGCCGGCATTTGGGCTTTGCGTTTGGTGGTCTTCGAGTGTTATCGCGGCCCGGTCCGCTATATCCTTGGCGGTCTGCAGCCAACGCGCTGGAATGCACGAGGCATTCGGGCACTGAACAACGCCCGGTCACTTCCAGTTTTCCGGACCTGCCTGTGAACTTGCAACTGCCGGATTTGGGGGCCGTCCAGGCCGAGGACCTTTCCGAGTTTATAGTGGCTGGACCGGATGCCGCTATTATGCCCGAGATTTACGTATCCTTTCTGACGACCTCTGCGGATCGACTTGCGCGTCTGTGCGTCCCGGGGGCTGGCTTTTTCGGGGCCCGCGGAGGGTGGCTACCGTTTCTCGTGTTATGTGCATGTTGCCAGCTCTACTGGTCGCCTTTCCGTCCGGACGAATTGCTGAAACCGAGTGGGTTGTTAGCACGCCTTTGCAGCGCAGCGAGGCGTTTGATACCCCCCCGGGTGTTTGATTGCGCTATCTTGCTAAAATGAAGGAAGTGTCGGGTTATTTCGTTAGCCGGAGGCGTCCTTATAACGCACACCGTCCGGCGCATTGCGACCGGAATTATTCTCTCTCGCAGTGAGCGGGAGCTGGGTCGTATTTGGCGAGCAGGTTGATCTCGCGGCGCTGTCGATCAGATTACTGGTATGTGGACACGAGGATTGTGCAGCCGCTGCGAGAGTTGCCGGTTGCCGACCGTTTTCGTTCTTTAAAGTGTGCAACGTCCAAGCACGCCCGCGCCTGATCTTGCGCAACGCTATCGCAATCGCCACGTATCACGCGTCTTGGCGCTTTGCGATTTCCTTCGCCCCCGCGCTGCTTTCCTGCTACATCTTACCGGCGGGGCGGTTGGTTGTGTCAGGCCCCCTGCGATGCCCGGTCCGCCCAGGTGTCGCGGTGCGAGGGCGCGATTGGCGGCGGTCGTTGGGTGGATGAAATTTGTTGCGCCAGTATTTCGAGCGTTGGTTTGCACGTTCCGGCGCGTCGGCTGCGCGGGAGGTTGAGGACGGATTGGTGGGGCGGCCGAGGGCAAAGTCGCACCGCGCGCGCCCATCGGCCCCGTCAGTCCCGATGGCTTGGGCCTCCAGGTCGACCGCTTCCAGCGTCCGAGGAGCGGCCCCCATGTCTTGCCGCAGCCGTGCCCGTAGCGGAAAAAGTGTCGAGGTAGGACCAGTGGCGGATGCGCCGGTCCGGTCAGTTTGTGTGCCACATTCAATCGGTGCGCGGTTGTGCGCCCGGCCGCTTCCCGGTTACGGAGGGTCGATTCTGGGCCCCCGTTTCTCCGCAGAGGGCGGGGTTTCCCGGTTACAAATGCGGCCTTGGTGGCCGGCCGCGCCAGCCGGTCGGGGCAAGTCCGATTGTGTGAGCGAGCGCGATTAGGTGGAACCAGAACGCAACTCCGCCGCGACCTCGGGGCGGCCGGATGTGTTATGGGACCAATGTGACCGCACTCTCTGTGCTTTGAGCAGGGCCCTTTCACGCGCGGTTGTGCTTGGTCGGTAGCGGGGCAGATCAGCGGGCTTTTCAGCGGTTGCGCGGGTGCCTGCAGTTGTCGGGTCTTGGGTGCAGTTTCCGCGGCCGTGCGGGAAGCTTTCGGCGGGGGGGAAGTTGGCCGAGGGGGGGTTGGGACGTGCCCGGATGACGGAAGTGAGGATGGTTTCGGGCTGGGGACTCTGTGGGATTGGGATAAGCGGGGAATGGCTGCGCCGGGGGGGGGCGGTGGTTTGGGGCGGGAGGATGGGTCCGCCGGCGGAATGCGGCGAGATGGCGGTTGGTTTGGGGGGCGGGGAGCGGTTGCGAGCCGGGGCAGCCGCGAGGTAGGCGCGGCGAGACTTCAGCTTGGGCCGGATGCGGGGCATGCCGGATGATGCGGGTGTGTAGGCCGACCGTGGTGTGCCGGCGGTTTGCGGGCCGAAACGGATTGGCGGGGGCGCGGTGGCGGTGTGCGCGCCTCTTGACGCCGTCAGCCGGTGCGTGCTGGGGGTTGGCGGCGGGACATGAGGGCTCGATCGATCCGGTGCGGAATGTCGTCCGGAGATGGGGTTGCCGCGATCCCCATTCTGTGGCGGGTATGTCGGTCCAAGGTGGGCGACCGGGTTCACGGCAGTGGATAGACGGATTGGCGAGGGTCCGGCGTCCGCCGGGTCGTTATCGTTGCCAATGCGCCCGGCCGGGAAGTGGCGTCGGGGGGCTGGCAATGCTGCGCGAAGTCTTGCTTGGATGCAGCCGCACATGCCCGGGTGGCGGGCGGTGGCCGGTGGCGAAGGATCCCGCCTGCCCGCGCCTGTCGGACGCCGTGGATGTTGCCCGTCGGCGGCGCTCGATGCTCCCGTATTGGTTGAGTGGGCGGAACGGCGTTCGGGTGGCACGCCCGCGCCGTTGGTCCCGAGGACGGTCGGCCGCGTATGGTAATCGGTCCGGTTCTGGTTTCATGCCGTGCCGCCGCCACTGGGTTGATTGGCCAAAAGCCCTTTGGCGGCTTGCTTTGCGTTTGTTTGCTGCGTGGGGCCTCCTCGCCGCCCCTCGACGTAGTTCCCGATTGGTTGTACGGCCCGACCGAAGAACGTAAGTCCAGCCTGCGGCTGATTTCCCGGCCAGGAAGCTGTGGTGTGGGCCTGGGCCGTGCTGCTGTTTGCCGTGGAGAACTGCTTTGGTCAGCCGCGCGGTTCGTTTAAACCCGATGTATCCGTAGGGTCTGGATCCCGATTTGCTTGCCGGATTGGGGTGAGTCTGAATTGCTTGCGCGAGGACGCTCGCGCTGAAGCGCGCATTAAAGAAGTTCAAATCCCCGAGGCTTTGGTTTTCGTGCATTGTCGAGTGAATTAATTGCGCCAATGGCGGATTGGAACCAGGGCCTACCTATTCTTTTTCTTTTTTGTGTGTGGGGG
>Ga0163217_1040627_pt1 | contig 12857 bp, 11 predicted proteins | sample SynspAceP_FD_185933 | JGI IMG/M metagenome (GOLD analysis project Ga0163217, IMG submission 185933) | Saline lake microbial communities from Ace Lake in Antarctica - Synechococcus sp. Ace-P (PacBio error correction) | ecosystem: Environmental > Aquatic > Non-marine Saline and Alkaline > Saline ... | reverse complement strand
GTGTTCCCGATTAGGTTACAAAACGGACGCTCTATCCGCTTTTATACTCGTGAGAGCAAATCAAACCGTCGCTATATCTACAATCCCAAATGACATTGCGATTTCCTCAAAGCAAAAGGAATGCAAATTGCAGTGGTGGAGTGATTATTGCAACCCTATTCAGAAGAATTTGCGATGGGATAAAGCCGCGATGATTCGGCCATCAACAGGCATTAGCTGAGATTGAAAGAACAACGGTGCGAAAAGAAGTCCCACTCCTGTTCTTATTTGGCGCGCGTCGTTGAACTGAACGGCGGAGATAGCTTAGCAAGCAAACATTTCAGTTGGTGTTTTAACAAACGCTTCGCCTTGCCGCTAAAAATTGCCATCGCACTCAGAAAAAGCACGTTAGAAGAACAACTACTGGCCCGTCATTCCTTAATTTCTGCCAGTAGTTTGTCTTTTCCAAATAATCTATTTGGTCGTCTTCGAGAAGCTCCAAGCGACCCAAAACCGACTGAGTTTTTTGACCTGTGGAGCCGATGATTCAAATCGTCTTAACTTGGACGAGCACCCAACGTCTTTTAATGACGGAGATAGCGTCTAAATTCCCCGACGCGCCACCAAGGAGGGTAAAACCAAAAAACAACGATTCAGGTATTGAACACTTTCTTTTACCATTCGGACCAACAAGCCGCTTCCCACCATCACACCATAATTCAGTGCCGTTTCGCCAAAATTTAAAACAGGCTTTCTGTGCTCGCTCGCTTTTACCTTCGATAGTCGTAGCGAAGCTGCATTTACGCTGTGAGCATCTTATCATCGCCGATTCACTGGGTATGAAACGGAGTTGACAGAGTTAAATCAAACCGTCTTTTTTCTTCCCACACGCATCCAAAGATCTTAGCCGGAGTGAGTTGCAAACGAGCAACTACCGCGGCCTTGTTCAAACCAGGGGTTGGATTTTATAATGGTATTGCAGTCGACACGGCAATAGGATTCACATCGCAACAACAAATTTGCCAGCCTTTACCTTGCATGTCCGATGATGGATAACACGAATCTGCGCTCAACAAGCCAAGCGATGATCCACTCACACAACCCTCTATGAACGTTATGTACCAACGCGACACGGACTGCGAGACGTGCATTAGAGTCTCAGGCCTATGCGCTGAATAGACTCGGAGGTAATAATCGAGATGAATGTAGATATTCGTCACACCACGGCCAATCTCCGAGCAGACGACGACAAAGGACTCACTTCGGTGCTGAACATGTCCTCAAATCACAACTAAAAGAGAGCGCGAGCCGATAGACACGGCGATTTAAGGGTTCTTCAGACGAGCTCATGAGAAAATTAGAGCGCAAACATCTACTACTCATTTCCATATAGGTATGGAGACGTAAGCCCTACGATCACCCTCAGTAGAACGAGTCCCGGGAAGAGGAAATTCTGCTGTACAAGTATGCATGCCAAGAGAGATCGAATTACAAGCGCAGACAACACTGGCGCGCGACGTGTCCTCATAACAAGCGGATCAAGAGCTATAGCGTGGACATATGGTACTTTGCTTTTCTGGTAACTTATTGCTCTATGTGCATATTACTGTATAGCAACACAGTCGTAACTCCATCTCGTTTTAAACCATAGAAAGATCAGCCGTATGTATAACCGTGAGATATTTCCAGCGTACTAGTGACTTCTCAGATCGCCATGAGTCAGGCTCATCTAGCTGAGCATAATGGCGAACGTCTCTCCCTACGATAACGAACTCTAAGGCTCAATTAGCAAGCTTCTCTCTCCAAATCCCACTTCTGCAGAGCCCATACTATATCTCGGCAGTCGGTGTGTCGTCGCGACGCATATTGCTCTTGCCATGCGTCATCGCATCATCATGACCAAATTTAATGACTCGATCAAGAGTAAAATCCATCGGAAGGTTCGGTTAATAATAGTCTCTATAGAGACCGAAAGTTAGCTATTGCGTGAAATCGGTATCGTGCAGCTTATCTTAAACCGAGCGTGTTGAGCAATCATATACCGGACTAGTGAACATCGTCAGAGAGCGTCGGGCCTATATCGCCTTGACCAAGGCGATTCCTCGCGCAGCATGAAAGAGTGTACAAATGTACCATACGCGTGACGAGTCATCTCTCGGCAGCATCCGCTGCGATGCACACTAGCTCGTGGCACATACTCTGAATTCGACAGATGTGTAGATACTGGCTCAAATGCTTTACACGAGTTAGGTACATTGAGTGATACCAGCCCTAGGAAACGATCATGTCTACGTCTAGTCGCGCGTGCATGTGCTCTTTAGCACGGCCTCGAGTTTCCAACGAATATGTGAGCTCGGCTGGACATGAACAGGTCATGACGCGTAGAATATCTTTTCGTCGCAAGGTTAGTCATTGTCTCGGCCATGGTTTGGAAAAGCAGGTATCGAACATGACACTCTACTCGTCTATAGAGCGACACATGAAGGCAGATACGGTACAAGGTATTTCTCGCGCCCATGCCTTCTGGCAGAGCGAAACCTCGTTTCAGCTCAAGCGTGTGGAGATTCTACCTGAGCGAAAGCTGAAAAGGCTGCTCCTACTCCCGAAAAACCGGCGCGCTCTGCGCCATCGAAGCGGCATTAGAGTCTCTGAGGCTTATTGCAGACAAGCACACAATCAGCATAGCACCTGGATAAGTACGTACTACCACTCGCGTCTCTACGTCTGATACCTCAGACTACTGCCAAAACGACTACGCAATTTCGTTGCTCGCAATGCAGCCTATTAATGGGCCGCTCGCCAAATCACTAATGCATTCACGCATGTCTGGTCCGGCACCCATGTAAGACCCTTTATGCTGTACGAAATAGAAACGAACTTAGACGGTCTACAGTCGACAGGCATCTACTCGCAGATTCGTTTCAAGATAAAATCGTGTACCTTTCATGGCGACTGGGCTTCAGCGATTACAACGGCGGGAGGTACCGTCGGACCGGCGTCGTGCCGCGAGCCTAACAGTGGACGCTGGTCGTTTCCAGGTAAGCTACTAGTACAGTCCTGTGAGTATGAACTTTGAGCAGTGTCCAAATGTTCTTAATGCGCTAGGTCATCCTCACGCGAAGAGTTACATCAGTGATGCGCACTATCATGAAATCTCGGACCTATTAGCACTTGGATCTTTGAGATGAAGGAGGAACATAGCCCAATATATATGATCAACCTCCGAAAATCGAGCAGCTGCGTGGTGTGGAAAGTATGTAAGGCTTAATCAGTCAGCGTAATCGCGAACCGACCAGAACAGCATCCTATTTTTTGTGCCTCCATCTCTCAGGCACATCCGACAGTTACACGCGTAAAGCGTCTCTAGAGAGGGCTATCATCAGTCAATTCACACATAACAAAGCTAGCAGCCAGATATTTCCTCTGCGACCTCCTACCACTCCTACTTGGCGATCTGTGTACGACATGATGGTCGGCAACTTCGCGAGTGTTGTCATGGGTCGACGTTAGATTGGACATCTCGACAGTCGCTTGGACAGTCCAGTTCGTCCTGACGAAGTGCACTGACAGAGTGAAGCTGTTCAGATATACATCTATGTCGTCAAACCAGATTGGTTAGCTGCATGTGTGAGCTCCAGCCCGAGTCTGTGAGCTACGGTTATCTCTGCAGTATGTGTTTAGACGATGCACTACCACACTCGCCTGCTGAGGCTGCGGATTTTATATGCACCCGAAGCTCCGCACGTCCTGCCAAAGGCTCAACAGCTTATCCCAATCCCTCCATATGATTCTGGAACAAATAACCGGTGCTCTCGTTTTATGTAATATCCCGACACAACCGATATCAACTACGGCGAGACAGTCGTGAATAGTGATTCTCGGTTAGCATTATCGACTAGGGCAGCAGTCATAGATTCCTCCTGTCATGCCTACCACTGTTAGGACTAACAGGGAAATCAAGGACTCCACCGGGACAATCATTGGTGTGTGCGCTCTTTGCGATAATGGTCGCTACTGCTACTGCGTCTGTCAGTGCGTGCGCGCTCGTCGGGTGATGTATGCGTTGATGTCAACAAGCATTCGCTTGTTGCGGCAATCTGTTGCGGCCGTCCAATATTCTCCATTATCCTCTAGCTAAGACCCCTACTCGGGATCGTCTCAGTGCGTCGCGTCTCGTCCAGACGTCCCCTAGCTATGTCATTAGTTATAAGTATGATCGACGAACGCTCTGTGGAAGTTCGACTGTGTCTCTCGCTTCCACTGGTTAGCATTGCTATGCGATATATATGCGCTCTCAAAGCGCAATGCACTCTGAGAGCGTCATGGCAACCCGACTGTGTCATCCAGGTTGAGAGTGAGCTCTAGCGTTCCTCATACGTGCGTATCAGAACACTCGGAGTATAAGCGAGAGCCTCGCATCATGCTTGAACGGTGAAGTATTCTCTCTCCTACAAACGAACCATTCGCCAGTACTGCTGGGATAGGCCATGCGCAAACCGTGATGCGAGCTCATCAGACGCGCATAGCACCAAACTGTGACTCGAGCCTTGGTTCGTCTCGTATAGAGTTGCTAGTCTCGTCACCCATATGAAACGCCGCAGGAGTACTTATAGCAAGGGAGTGCAATGCGCTCAAAGGCGCCTGCTTCACCTCTGCAAACCAACCAGCTGAGAGAGCTCTAACAGCCAGACATCACCTTAAGCGCGAACAGCCTACACGGTCGTGTCATAAAGGCAGAGAAGTTGAACATAGCAAGTAATCAGAGGATAACCATACCATCATCGAGGTGCTAGCGACAAGCAACCATGCGATAGAATAACAGATAGCCTTCTCGCTGTGCTGTCATAGAACGAGTCATCGGACCCGTATCCACTCAATCTCATACCAACACCTAGTCAGCGCGACCGTAAAATATGGGTCGCATTACTAGTTGTGGCGCGAATTGATGCTACGATTCGTCAATAAGCGCCAATAGCCGGCTATTTAAAAATCGCCTCGTTCATCCGTCTGTCACCCCAAAGACTTGCGCGACATGAAGATATCGCGGCACGACGCTGCATTCGATTCCAGTGAAACAACAACCCATTATATGTCACTCTCATTGACGTATCTATCCGCGCGTCCTTCCGATCAGGAACATATTTAAGCCGAAAAAAACGCACGGATCATACCGACACCATCGTCACTAACTCCATTAGTGAGTCGTCGTAAATAACGTGTGCGCGTGAGAGATTCACGAACTAAATGGGAAGTAATTAGAAGGCCACAAGAACACCAGAGATGATATAGACATAATCCGTGTTATACAGCCTCGAAAGCTGCCGAACGGACCTAACTGGTGACCGATGTTTCCATGCGACACCATACGCGAAATAATTATGCGTATAACACAGAACGAGAATCTAGAACAAGCATTATAGAATCAACTTTGTCATCATACGAATCACGACTAACCATAATATACTCTCGACCTGCTATAGCTCCGGCTGCTCAGACACGCGTGCTATTATTATGCTCGGGCGAACAGGGAATTACGTGACGAGAGACCTAGTCACCTTATCGCGGCGAGACAGCGCGCGCGCACCTAGCCAACCGGCCCATGCTAAATCTTCTTGCTAGATCTGATATTTTCAGTAAACATCAAGAACTACACTAGTACGTCGCATTAACAGAGCTGATCCGTGCGTTTTGATAGTACTGTACGAGATGCTACACCGTACGTCCCTTAATACCAGACTGTGTAACCGATGATCGTCGTTATAAGACGAGAACAAACAACACACCTGCGCGAGACACTTTCCTCACACCCAGTGCCAGAATCACCGGCTACACGTACTATATGAATCTACTACACAACTCTCACAGCAGCACTCGACGAGTTCAGTAACCTGCCTATAACACCTAAGGCGTCTATTCACTCCATCATCTCTCTACTAGCTTACGTAGAAACTAGCGATCCTCCAAAACACCTGCGAGCAAGCCTCACGTTACACCATCTCGCTCAGAGTCCTCCATCTGTCCCGTGGTACATCGTCCTCTGCGCTTGCGGTCATACCTGCAACATCGCTTAGATCAGCGCACCTAGTATCATAACCCTCGCCAACTCGACACGCGTCTACGTACTATATAATGCCTTCCAACGTCGTTGGGCTGTAGCTTTCTTTGCGAGCTCTCGGTCACTCACAGGAAAGTGATTATCTCTCCATCCTACTAACTGTGTGTGTGAGCGAGAGCTCTGGGGCGCACCACCTCGAGATCCCACCACCCACTCCAAATAATTCACAGATATATCATCATCAACGAAGCACCAGTACTGAGATGACAAATGCTACCAACCCTCCGCGTCACTGCGAGGTGACAAAGGCGCGAGAAAATGCTTTTGACACATCTGATGAGGAGAAGTGCCACATCCGAATAACGTGGCGGGCTTCCACCTCTCTCCAGAGGTTGCCGCGCCGCATTTAAAAGTGACGCTTCGCGCTGGGACATGTACGCTCCCTCATATGTCCTGGTGGTCCTTTGATTTGTCGTCTTTTTATACTCAGACGGCATATAACAGCTCAGTAGGAACCTATAGTACTTCGAAGATGCGCGCACCGTGAGCGGGGCATCTAAACAGAGTACGACAGCAAAATTCGACAGAATATCAATAAAAAGAGACTTGGCACTCTCTACAAGTACGTATTCGAGCTGATTGATCTATCGATGCCTGAAATGCAAAATAAGGATCACGTAAACTCGACGATGCGGCTAGCGTGATCTTAATGACTAAATCGCCTTAGCCTCGAGCCGTACTGTATCCGCTATATTCGACATAGAGCGACTTTACAGTTGCTACCAATATGACTTCGTATTGTGATGGCTCAGGCGGAGCAACAAGTCATTCTTACGATCTACCGCGCTCGGTGCTGTGGGGCTCTGGAGCCAAACATTTGTATACCACAAAAAACCTATTCCCTTGAGCTAGAAAGCAAAACAGTGATCTCCTGCTCAAGGTACGTATGAGAAGGCGCACGGCCAAAATGAATACAGTGTTTTTACGTTCGCTGCTCGTCTTTTATTCGTATCTCAATCGACGAAAAAATAGCAATATCTCTTGGGCCGCGGGGCTTGATCATCACAGCGATAGGTGTGCAATATACGACGAAACATCATCGTATTAAACAGACCTATCTCTTTAAAGATTGGTGAATAGAAGTCGTACGTCAATATATCAAATGTCTTCTTTTTACAAGAAAGTTTGCTGCTATTCAAACAATGTGCTTTCGTTTCTGAGAAAATACCTTCATTCGGTGTTGTTATGATTTTTGCAGACTCAGATCTTTCTCTAAGTTCTTTAATTGATGATAAACCCCAACATCTATAACACAAAACAAGCTTAGGAATAGAGAATAAAACCCAATAAGTAAAAGAAACACCTTTTTTAGAAGACATCATGAGTTGATACGTTTTAAACATTAAGCAAACTTCCTATCCAGAACGCTGATATTAAATAAAAGTGTTATTTGTAAAAAAAATGTTACTGTCATCAAATAATTTACACACAAGTATCTCTACCCACATAAAAAAGGCCGCCCAAAGGCAGCCTTTCATGAAAAGACAGAAAATACCAGTGACATCATAGAAATGAAATGCTTCATTAGTATTATATACCTCTAAGATCTCAAACATTCCTCTCATCTATTTCTCCCTCTCACTCATATATTATCTATTTATAATTTTTACATGCGAGCCCCTGAGTTGTCTTTTTATGCCAGATCACAATGACAAAAATAACCTATTCGAACGCAAATTTTAGTCATGAATAGATTCGTTAACCATCACTACACCAGATTCATTTCACCATGTACATGCGGTCATCCACATTGACTTCCAGTAAATCACCGTTTCATAAGGAACCTGTAAAACCAAAATTCATAAACCAAGGCGTTGCCCCCGCAATTTTAATATCGACGTCTTCACCTCTGCCGGTACCAATAACGTCGTTCGCGGTGCGGCTATATTCACCATTATCATGGGGGTGTCATTATCCATGTTGATTTGAATTTCGCCATCATCAAAAGTAAAAACCTCAAGCAACGAGCTAAAGAGGCGTTCCAACACCGTTCTTCCCAAATCACCTTCTAGCGTGGGCGTTAATAACTAATTAACTTCGCCGCTTTGCGATTTCTTTTAAAATGGCCATGTGCCTTTTAATGATCCTGAGAAGAATCCTGCAGTTCAAATTTAGGACTCATTTCTTTGCGTACAAGGACACATCTTGGTGTCGAGCATCCGCGGACAGTAAAAGGACGCTCAAAAAACAGCAATAGTAAGCAGCGGAAAAAAAAACGTTTCATCATGGATTTCATTAACATCACCTAAAAAATCGAGCTTATTAAATTTAGCGAATAATATCGACACTTTGGTATTACCCCTGGCGGGAATCACAAAATATTCGCACGGCCAGGTTAAAATCGTAATAGCCTTTTTTGAACTGGTTCGTATTGGCCACAATGATTGGATCCACCTGCGAAGCTTTACAAACCAAGACACCGGAATAAGAGAGAAACATTCCGCCCCTTTTTGAGTTCCTTGAAACACAAGACGCTTGACTGAACCGAAAAGATAAACCGTTGTTTGCTTACTAGGAACCAGATATTCAATGTCCATCTGATTACCGCTTCTAACGCGTCCCAATATTGTTTATAAAAGGCGATCAAAACCCGCAGGCAACGATCATTCCTGCGACCATTTTACCGAGTCTTTTTTTGCTTCGTGTGGCACTATTTTCTAGATACGCTATTGCCAACGTTTATTCGTTTGCATAACGTCAAATTCTTTTTCGCCATTACGGTCATTAACCTGACTAAAGTGGGGGTGTTATAGCAGACTCAGATAAGTCAATTGGTCTTATGCCAAAAACAGTACCATTAGGTTCTGCAGTATTCGACTCTAGTACGGTTTATCACTGAGCGGTTGATGAGTTTCGCGGTACAGTAAAGCCCTGTTTTTTAAACTGTAAGCACTGCCCACATAGTAGAAGAAAGCGCTTCAGCATATAGCAACTGAGTCTAAATAGAAAGGTAAAAAGTGCCATGACTACAGGCCACTTTTTAGATAAAAGAATTAAGAGAACGCTTATCATTGTATGATTTATCCGTTACTTGACAATAGTGTCCACTTTCTCGGCTAAGAAAAGGCCCCAATATGGCTAGCCACCCATTGACCAAACACACGCCACCACCAATAAAGGGCTAACAAAATGGATCTTGCTAACGTATACCTGCCAGCATTCGCGCCGCGCTCAAAAAAACTTCCAATGTCGCTCCGGATCAAACCCATCTGTAGCACGCCAATACAATAGCGAGAACGCAAGAAAGCAAACTGTGAGCAAATAACAGTAGGCAACACTTGACCCACAGACCAAAGTAACCACAAAGGAGGGAAAACTATTCTGACTGTGTTAACATTGCGCCAAAAAGAAATAACCCTAGCTGAAACAAAGCACCATCCAATCATATGTCCAATGCCAAACAATACTCCGAGTTTAAACGCCACTCCCCTTACCGTGTGTGCGATGTTCGAGACGTAAAGTAGCGACATACACATCTCGCACTATAATAATATAGCGCCGCTGGTTCGCTAGACCTAGATCCGCGACCATACCGACAAATTGAGTGCCATGCGCTCTCACGGCGCCATATTATATCAGACGTACCATACTCTGAGTAGACACCACAGCGACTGACCAGTTAGGCTTGATTAAGGCTGCATGTCATTCGCCTCGTTCTATTTTTGTCAATAGAGAGCGATGATCTGGCTTGGCAAAAAATAAACTGCCCAGTACTGATCGGCTCGTTTCTTTAAAGGCCGCTTCACAGTAGGCAAGGTAGAAATGCCACATCCGGCAAAAAATACATTCGTCAAAGGCCCATTTCGGCGGACCTTCATGACCGCCGCCTCATAAAAAACGCGCCCGCCAATCAGCAAGGGTTCTTGCATAATGCTCGGTAATGGTCTTCCAACCCTCCTATTAATTTGCATGCGCGTTTTAGAAGGGCGATTTTATGAGCAATCACTTGATTAGATGGCAAGCAAACACCGGGGAAAAATGTAAACGTATGGATAAAGTCCACAGATACGACGCGCATAATGTCATAACGTTGATTCCCGCAATACGTTAAAATGGCTTGAGGGAAAATATAATCAAAAAAAATAACAAAAAATACCATCTAACACACCATTGGCGACTTTTAATAGCTCACTGCATTTCCATGAAATAGCTGTCCATAGTATTCATGTCGACGGCTTCAATCATTTTCGATAGAAACCAACTTGTCTATTGGCCCTGTAGATTCTCGGTAGTTCTTCTCAGCAATAAGGTTAATTTATCTTTGTAACCCTTCAAGCTTCGAACTCGTTATTTTAGCCAAAATTCATATTGTTTCTTTAGGAAATGGTCGTCGTGGTACTTGGCAGCCATAATGTTTCGCGGCGGTGATCGCCATTGCCACCCCAAACCCGTTCCAATTTCTAAACAGTATGATTTCGTCTTTGCTAAAAGGTTGAAGCTTTCTGACAAATACGCATCTAATTTGTGAACAGACCGCTTCTTTCCAAAGACGCTTTTTTTGAGGATAAACCGCAGACCGAGTTACATCATGTAGGATCAAGACAAGAGCGAGAAAAAATCATTGCCCAAGTCGTATGGGCCGAGATATTTTCTTTCGATCCGTCTTTGGTAATTTGGCGTTTAATCTATTGAGCTATTTTGGCGCCGATACGGCTCCAAAATGGGCGCTTGGCTCCATTTTATTAATAATATTAAGTTGGCCACCATCAAACGAATCACCGACACCACATTCCCGAAAGAAAGACACCGCCTTTCATATTACGCTTTGCGCCTGCAGCCAATACTGCTGTTTAAAAAACAATCTCCCGGTAGTATTGAATGTCAGTGGATATGAATGTGAGCGAGTATTTTGAACCCTTTTTTTTCTTCGGCCAAATAGATAGGTTCGCCATTTCTGTCCAAGGTAAGAATGAACCACTTCAAAATCGTTCTAACATAGGTATACAATTACATTTTACGCGCTAGGTGTATCAAACCATGTTGTTGTTCGGTTTTTTTGCTCCACTTTTACGATTATTCCATACTGACGGGAGTCATAGATTATTAGTCTCCTAATGGGTGTTTCAGCTTGTGGTAGGACGATGAGTTAGTAGCGGTGTGAGTGAAAAAGGAATCTTTTCACCCAACAGCTTCTAAAGTGCTTGCCAATAAATTCCAAATGGCTTACTTCATCGTTCATAACAGGGTAAACTAAACAGATACCTTGCCATAGAATACGACGTCAGCGGATACGAGACAGTGATAAACGTTTGCATCAAACAACGCATTCTTCATCAGGGCCAACTCTTTGGTTTATGGGCAATATGCCACCGCTATTTTCTAGGCACATTTACTTGCGCCAGTCATAAAACTGATCCAATAGGATGAAAAAGGAAGACACCATGCATCGCTTTACTAAATTGATACTCCTGCGTTTACATGGTTTGATTCACACTTAAATTACATAGGCCAATACTTTTCCGCCCACGGTGTATTGGTGGACTTTCAGCAACCATGGCTTGCAGCGGCTCGTTTTCATCCAAAGCAAGTAATAAAATGGTTGACTGCATTAATAATGAAGCCAAAATACGGACAGTTAGTGAGCATGCGCAGCTGAACCGGATAACGTCAGATCGAGACGCTGATTCACTTTCCCGCGCCTTGGCACAGCCTTGCTTGAATCGGTTAAGCAGAAATTCACCAAAATAATCTTTACGAGAAAAAAACCTCGGCTCAAGACCCAAGACCGTCATTTCGACCACCCATAGGGCTCATCGGCCAATACTATCGTCTAACTCGATCTGTCAAAGTAACATCATAAACAACTACTCGATAGCGAAAGGCATGGACCAACAGAAAGGTGAAAATCGACGATGATCGAACCGTGCCATGATAAATAAGCGACTCTGTTTGGGTACGATAATTGTTTTCTTTCAAAAACACCGCTCTGTACTTACCATACCCATTTTGTTTCACCCAAGTAATACCCAGTCCCGTTGGCGGCACACGCACACCGCTCCAAAACACAACAATAATTCATGACAAAACCAATTGCCGCCAACATACGCGCCGCAGAAACCACGTAATTAATTTCAAACACCATTCAAATTGGCTGACCCAACGATCCTGAGCCGATTAATACCCTTTCCAACGAAAAAAGAGGATCGAGCACGTCACTGATAGCGCCACCTATTATTTTTGTTCTTACGTCGATTTCATGTCGGTTCTTGATTCAAACGTCACCACGTTACGTAGTGTCACTGGGAGGAAATGGCTGACAGAGAATTCATTGTTATGTTAGCTGAGGCGTCGCAGGCTTAGTTCGAATCCGCGCCAAAGATGACAATTCCAGCTGGGGACCAAGCCCAATTTTTTTCATTCGCCAAAACAATCTTGGTTATCAGTGTGCAGCACGGACTTCGTATTATTTCGGATAAGGAAATGGCAGCCAAAGAATCTCTTGGGCTCGTCTCTGTGTTGGGGTCCGGCTTAAACAAAACCGTAATGCTTCGTCGCTATGGACAAGCGAAACACCAATTGATCAAAAAGTTCTTTCTGCAGAGCCCACCTTTCAAATTGAAATCACCAAAACATTTTTTTCATGATGCCGAAAACCGCTGGGACGATTGGTGATTGCGCCGGCTTCCCAGCTGGGGAATTCTGTCCCTTTCTAAATTTTAGCAAAACCAACGGGGGTGCTGATAGAATAACCGGTGCCGATGATTTTTCATTCTTTTTTTTTCCTCCTTTTATTTTTTCCGCGGGGGTGGGGGTTCCCCCATGT
>Ga0163217_1021574_pt1 | contig 12857 bp, 7 predicted proteins | sample SynspAceP_FD_185933 | JGI IMG/M metagenome (GOLD analysis project Ga0163217, IMG submission 185933) | Saline lake microbial communities from Ace Lake in Antarctica - Synechococcus sp. Ace-P (PacBio error correction) | ecosystem: Environmental > Aquatic > Non-marine Saline and Alkaline > Saline ... | reverse complement strand
ATTTTCAAAAAGTTCATTCCATTTCAATATATGAAAATAGCCTTTTTTTTCTTGTTAGTATCATTTTTTATTTCCATTCGCTCAGCGTTTCAGATTTTAATGACATTCAATTTTCAAAAAGCTGATAGTGTTGCCGAAATTCCATAAAGGAGAAAGTTTAATGAATTTACTAGCTGTGCTTGTTTATAATTTTAACAAGCACCATTTAGATTACCGATGTGAGAAATTTAGGGCCTATTTATACGTGATTAAGTTCAAAATTGGAATGATTTTTCTTCATATGTAAAAATTCGTAAATAAAACGAAAGAGGCTTGTCAACAACAGGCCAAGCCTTTTTAGATTGGAATAAACAATATAACACCCAATAGTCTTCGATTGGCTTACTTAACGAGCGAAAAACAGCCGTGTACAGGGTATGCGTATTTGGTTTAAAGAGATTGGCCAATCTTCTGCTTCAATTGGTGGAAATTTTATTTAATGGTTATGGGGACGACACCCACTTGCTATTAAAGAAGATAGGTGCACCAAATCATTCTGGAATTAGAATTGAAAAAAAACAATATATGGATATCTGTGATGCCACTTGGTCTGTGGGGCAAACGTATTCTAGAGGATGGGTAAACTCGAGGTTTTTGAACCTGATTATTTCGATGGGATATTTTTTAGCAGGGAGCCCGATTGGTTTGCGAAAAAATCATTTTTTCAATTAATAAAAAGAAGAAAATTACAGCTTAAATTGACACGGAAAGTTTAACTGCGTTTATTGAAGGTCCTGTTATTTTATTAAAGGAGCTTTTTTAGCATCAATTATTCCCTTAAGCCCTTCAAAAGATGCATTGTCTATATTAAAAAAGGGCGGGATTTAGGTTACATTCAATTTAAATTTGCCTGATTAATTTCAAAGGAAGATTAAATTCAATTATTAATAATACTGGAGGTCGACAAAAAAACAATTCAACCTAACAATCCTTACGAAAACCAAGATGAAATCAGTTTGCTCATCGATTTAAAAAAAAACAGGTTTACCACGATGTGCATTATTTTAGTAGATAACGACTTTGTAGTAAACCTACGTGTTAAAGTGAAAAATGCCCGTTAAATTAAGTGAATTTTTAAATAGGCTTTATTTCGGAGGATATTTACTTAAATATCTTAGTCACTACCGCCTTGAAGTTTTTCTGTTTTCAATTGGTGTGTTCTCCTTCCGAAAAGGACTTTCACTAATTGCTGCCAAATTAACATTGTCTTTATTCGAGTCGACAAAATCTAATTGTAATTCTCGGTTTAATTTTGGCCCACCAAACGGGAATTCCAAATAGGGAAACTTCCTCCGCCTATGTTACCAACCGCCTCCACCAAGTCCAACTACCCAAAACCATTGTTGCCTTGCTGAAGATTAAATACAGAACTTTATATTTTTTGATAAAAAATTATTCGGGTTCTTCTGCAAAACATGGGAATCCTTTTTCACCTAAAGTAGCATCTAAGGGCATCCATTTAGTCTTTTTCGTCTAATTGACTTAAGACGGTTTCCATGTCAGCAATATTTAATTATAGGTAGTATATGAAGTGAAATCAGTCTTGGTTATTCATAGTCATAATTAACTCGAGGCGACTTCCGCAAGAAGTCAAAAGAAGTAATAGAACACTTAAAAAAGTAGATTTCTTTCATGATATTGTCTTTCTTTAAAATTAAAGAAAAATAAAGCTTAATCGAGTTTTTAAACAGGTATTCGAATTAAGAGTTAAGCATTGCCCAAAGCTTTTATTCCTTTTAATTTCAACAATAACCCATTTGAGCAACTGATGATTATAAACAGAAAACGGAGTACGTTAAATCTTTGTTTAATTCCTCTTTCTTCATTTCATCCATGAGCTCATCATCAAGGCATATCACTTTTAGAGATACATATTAAACGGTTCTTTATCAAGCAATTCAGGATTGTAACGTCTTAAATCATCTAACAAAAATCTCGTATTCCTTACTTATATCTTTGACTATCTGAGGCTATTAAAAAAAGTAAGTTTGAATTACGCTTCAATATGGTCTTAAGAAATAATGACCTAAACCTTTTACCTTCTGCTGCTCCTCAATGTATACCGGGAATATCGGCCATTACGAAACTCTTAAAATCCGCGATATCACAATTTCCTTAAGTTCGGTTTTAAGGTAGTAAACTTCATAATCGGCAATTTTTTGGTTTCGGGCTGAAGTTATAAACGGACAATAAGGTTGATTTACCAGCTTGGGGAAACCTACCAACCAACATCGGCCAGTACTTTTAATTCTAATAAAAAACTCGCCTTCAAGACATGCAACACCAGTTGTGATATCTAGGAGTTTTTGATTTAGTAGAAGTTCTAAATTGCCAGTTTACACGCAACCGCCCATTCCACCTTTCAACAAAATTTTCTCCTCACCATTGCTCCGTGATTTCAAAAAAGCACGTCTTTTGGTCTCAAAAATCTTTAATAATGGTACTAAAGGAACATCTAAGATATACATCTTTCACCAGTCAGCCCCAGTTGCTCCGGCTTTTACTGCCATGGTTTCACCATGACCGGCCTTAAAATGTTTTTTGATTAAAGTTTACCAGTGTCAAAGGTTTTCATTTACCTCGAACAATGATATGACCTCCACGACACCATCACCCCCCATTCGGGCCACCTTTGGTAATTAAATTTTTTCTCTGTGTAAATGGCACAGACCCCTTGCCTCCTTTACCAAAGCAAAACCCACTTTTACAAATCTTACAAAAATTACCTTCTGTCATGGTATAATTATTAATTTTTTCAATAAAAACCCCTTTATTAAAGAGTTACAAGGGTGTTATACATTGTCAACAAAACTACTTGCAAATGAAAACATCTTGTCGTTGTGCTATAGGCTCAAAATCTAGAGAGCATCTATGTTAAAACACATAAACAAGTACAACTTTATCAATTATTACAAAATGTCAATATTTTGCAAAAACCCTACTGTAAACATTGCAACTCTTTAAACCGGTCTTTTGGTCTTATTACTTCATCTGGCATTTACGTCTGTTTTGTAATCGGTTTAATAGGCGTTAATTATAAAAGCCTCTTTATCAACCTTAGTTTAAACGCTCCCTAATTTCTACTTATAGAAACGATACCGTTTACATCTATGAAAATTTATCTTGTGCTTTTCCGTAAAATTCCTTTACAGGAGTAGTTTTTTGATTATACTCGTCGAAAAACGATTTCTAATTTTGGCGAATCTTGATCATTCACTACGACCACTAATTTTTACCACGTTCTTAAAAGACGTTCTATTAAAATTTCATTCATTCGGCTCTAGGAAAAGTTAGATTTTTAATTCCCATGTCCTTCGATTCTTAAGAAATTATCAATGCTTCAGCTTAGTGCTGCAGTTCTTGGGAAAATCCATCAAAGATAAAATCCTTCAGCCTTCAGGGGATTTTTTTCAACTTTCTTCCCTCAACATTCTTATTGGTAACCTTCATCAGTTACCAAATCACCTTTATCCATATATGATTTGCCAAAGTCCTAACGGTGTTTTCCGTTCTTTGATATTATAGCGGAAAACAACATCACCTGTAGAAATATTGTTTGAGGTTATTTTTTCTTTTTAGGAATTCTTTGCTTGTTGTGCCCTTCCGGCTCCTGGCTTACCAAAGAGTACCAAGATTGATCATTTATGTTTCTGTTTAGTTGGTATACTTCTTTTTTAAATTTCTTCCTTTGCTCTTTATAATTCAAGACCATAACCTACGATAAAATTATCTGTATGGCCAGGCCAAAATAATCAATGGCATATTCCACCTTTTGTACACATCTGCGCTATAAAGACTAAGCTTTATTTAAATTCCTTGACATTGGTTTTTGAAAAAAGATGGAACAATTTTTGCAAGGTACGCCCTGTATCAAAATAAATATCTTCTAAGGATTAATAACACTGCGTGACCTTTTCAATAATTTTCTGGGAACATCCCCAATAAAGTTTCTACAATAACCTGTAGAGTTAGCCTTGGGTAAGAACTTAAACCTTACAAACGAAACTTCACATGGATGTTGATAGGCCTTCATTAAGTCAGGAAACGAACATTTAAATTTAGAACCGTTCAAACGCCCACAAAAATTGGCGTCTCGTCTTTATAATCTGCAGCAAATTTTATCAGCGACGATTTTACGGCCTGTTTGAACGTGGAATTCGATTCGCTTTTAGAAAACGTTTAAAAAACTTGTCGTGAATTTGTATCAATTTTCTTAAATTATCAGGTTCGCAAAGATTAAGGTATTGCCTTGTAGTTTTTTTAATTAGAAAGGAATTGGTTTTTCTAAGATTTAACCTGTATTTTGGGTACTTTAAGGCGTTTTTTTTTACTACTAAAAGAACATATCTATGCGATTACTTTTTCTTCAGATCAAATTAGGCATTTTAGGTGGTGCCAAACTTGGTAAAATGATGCTGTATGGAAACTCGAAAAATGCGGATATTTACACCAAGGGTTTTAGATAATTCTTTCTGGAAGCTCCAAGCCGCATTCATGTAATGAAATTTGTTAAAGGGCACCTTCTCGATTATGACACTGTATATGATTCGGGAAAAGATGTTTGATGTACTTTACCATTCGAAATTAGAAAATGTAAATCTTGATGCTTTTTAGGAAAAATTAGAAGAGGAAAGTGTAAAGGATTTTTCCACAGCCAAAAGCATTGCGAATTATTTCCAAAACAAGGCAAAAAGCAAAAATTGTTTATGTAGGACACGCAATACCACAGCAGATTTTCAACGTTTGCCCTTACTTGAGTGAAATTTGAGGATAGCATTGCAAATGGTGGATAAATTACCGTTTTGTTATGGGAAAGTGGCTCAATTTGGCTATGACGGGGCCATAGGAGTAAAAGTAGTTTAGAAACTTAGCTATTTTTAAAAGGCTACCTGCAGGAGGAATGTATTGCAGAAACTAGATTCCGTTTAAAAATGATCAGGTTAGCCGGTTCATCGTTTTCTTAGAAAACTTCTGAAGGCAGAAATAAAACTTTACCCTGTTGTAGAAATGAGTTTTCACCCAGAAAGCCAACCAAGGTAGATATGTTGATTTTTGTCGGCTTAAGAATTGATGCTAAAGTTGCTTCTTGAAAAAAAGCGCGATCGTTTAGCATTAACAAGTTGCCGAAAAAATTGGCCTTACGGTTTACTTGCCGTTGAAATGTTTGCAGGACCATAGACGATAAAATAGTGAATGAAAGTGGCGGCCGAGGAACCACCATAAATAGTGGTCATTAACAGCCATTGAAGCTAGCCTATACCATATCAATTCGAAACAAAACAATATACGTTAAGCATTTTAGGCTTTACACACTAGGAAGCACCAGATAGCAAAAGTAATCGGGTGTTTATGGAAACCTAGTTGGTTAAAAAGGCTATACGGGGATGTAGTCTACAAAAAAACATAGCTGAGATAATTGGCCATTGGAAGGTGTTTACCCCGCATATTTATGGAAAAGCACAAACAAGACCATTTTCGAAAAATGGGTCATGTGGACCATTGTTAATAATGATTTAGACCAAGGCGAGGAGTATCGCGCAGAAAGTAAAGGAAACTATCAAGTTTGATTTTTCAAAAATAAAAAAAATGAGTAAAGTAGCCGTAGTAATGCGGAAGTTACAAGATGACATGCCCGTAATGCAGGGAAAGCCATAGATATTTTTAAAAGTTTTGGACATAGAAGTTGCATTGTAGAACATTGGTTTCTGCCACACCGAAACACCAGAAAAAATTATTTCGATTTTTAGCAAAAACGCACATATTAATGGTTTACTCGGTAATATTGGCTGGTGCTTGGTGGCGCTGCTCATTTACCAGGATATTGGTGGCTCATTTGTCTCCCTTAACCTGTGATTGGCGTACTGTAAAAAGCAGTAATTCTATGATGGTTGGATTTCTATTCTTTCTATACTTCAAATGCCAGGCGGCGTACCAGTTGCAAACAGTTTGGCGCTAAACGGAGCAAAAATATCGAGGTATTCTTGCTGCTCAAATTATAGGCAGTTCAGACAAATGCGTATTAGATAAAAAAATTATATTTTATTAAAAGAAGGTTTGAACAAAAAAGCTTATTGAAGGTGCTTTTAAAGAGTACTTGGTGAACGTGTTAAATAAAAACCTTAGCCTTATTAAAAGGAAATTTATATTTTACTAATACAAGGCAAAATCATAAAACTCAAATTCTAATATTTCATTTCCATTTAAATGAATCCACTATTACCCCATTCGATTACAGCTCCATTTTCACAAATTTAAAAAAATGAACATTTCAAAACCTGGCATTTCTTTCAAATCTATTGAAGATGCTAGACAAGAAATTGGATTGCCATAACATTAAATACTGATTGCTCTTCTTTTGAGAATACAATTGACGGCATTTTTGAATTTTCTGGTCAACAAACTAGACCGCATATCAAGTGTATTCTTTAATTTGAATTCTGCCCGAAAACGAATTGAAAGAAATTCAAAAAAATTATCGCTCAAGAAATTTCACCATTACTTCAGAGTTTGGAATGATATTACTTTTAAACGAAGCGCTTTTTTAAAAGGGTAAAATCAGTTTTCGCTAAAAAAGTACTCATTAGGACCTTACGCAGGAGCAAGAACATCTAGATAAGAAATACAAAAGCTTCAGCGAAACGGCGCCAATTTATCTGAAGAAAAAAAGATACGTTTACGAAGCCATGATTGGCAAGTGGCAAAATTGAAAATTTGACTTTCGAGAAAATTGTTTAGCCGAAACCAAATAAATACCAATTACATTTAACGGATGAAAAGCAGATTTAGACGGACTCCCAGAAGGCGAAAAAGAGGCTGCAGGCACAATTAGCCGTATTTTAAAGGGAAAAAGTTAGATGGTGGTTGATTACATTTTAGTTATCCAAGCTATTATTCCCTTTTGAAATACGCTAAAAACCGAAAGTTACGCAAAGAGCTTTCCATGGGCTTCGGGCAGTAAAGCTTCATAATGGGATTAAATTTGGACAATCAAAAAAAATGTTCTTGAAATTTGCAAAAAATTGAGATACGAAAGAGCGAATTTTTTTGGGATATTAAAACCACATGCTAATTTTGTTCTAGAAGAACGCATGGCAGAGACTCCTGAGTAAAGTACATTCATTTTTTAAATGAATTTACTTGAAAAAGCAAAACCAAGCGCAGAACGTGAGTTTCAGCAGCTTAGAGAATTTTTGCAAAAAAATTAGATGGAATTGAACGGTTTAGAAAAATGGGATAGTAGTTTTTTATTCAGAAAAATTAAAACAAAAAATTATTCAACCTTTTGATGATGAAAAAAAGCTAAAACCTTATTTTAAGCGTAGAGAATGTTTATTAAGGAGTTTTCAAAGTGCCGGAAAACTTATTTCGGACTTCAGTTTTGAAAGAAGTGAATGAATTATAGAGAAATTACCCACGGACCGAGTAAAAAACCTACAAGGTTTACGATGAATGACAAAAAACTTCGTTTCCTTATTTTTATGCAGATTTTCACCAAGGGCGGGGCAAACGAGGTGTGCATGGAATGACATCATTCTAAACGCAATGGAAAAGAAATTTGAAAAGAATGTTTCGGACCACACATATCTAATGTGTGCAATTTCACTTCCTTCAACAAAAAGCAAACCTTCCCTCTATTGACGGTTTAAATGAAGGTAAACTACATTATTTCATGAATTTTGGTCACGGTTACATGGTTATTGTAGCCAACACGACCTACCCTAGTTTATCAGGAACATCATGTTTTTTTGGGATTTTGTAGGGGAATTACCAAGCCAGAGGTTTTAGAAAATTTGGTGCTACGAAAAAGAAGCGTAGAATTATTTTGCAACCATACCAAACCGGTGAAAACCATACCTAGGAAACTGGTAAAAAAAATAAAAGATGTTCGAGCCACATTCAAGAAGGGATGGCAAACACTTCGCCAGCTTAAAGCTTTTGGCTATTAGACCATGGTCATGGCACTGGCACCAAACCCAACAGATATTACAAACGTTAAGCAAAACACGCGAAGACGAAAGTATTTTAAAAATATAGCCTTTACCCAGAAAAACTCCAGAATAACTTGTATGAGCACAGCATTTTCCCATATTTTTCAGCGGCGGATATTCCTCTGGGATACTACAGTTACAATGGGCAGAAGTATTAGATGCAGATTTGCCTTTGCCTAATTTTAAAGAGAAAGGTATTTTTCAAATAAAGAGGGTGGGCCCACTAAGTTTAAGGAAATGTTTTGCTATCAAAAAGGAGGAACTGAAAACCAATGGTTTTCTTTATAAAAGGTTTAGAGGGTCTGAACCTAAGGTTGAAGCGTTATTAGAAAAAAACGAGCAGGATTACTATAATTTTAGCCAAACAAACAATAGCCATTCACAAGTTCATCTATGCAAAAAGAATAGAGTAATAGCATTTTTACGATTGCCGCCTTTTTCAATTGGCAATTGACGGCAACCTGTGTTTAGAAATAGGATATGTCGAGCAAGCGACGAAGCTAAGTCAAATTGATTTTTTATCCCGTTTTATCAAATCCGGGACATACCCAATTTTCATTTGGGGTTCTTGGTTAAGCTTTATAGGTCATAAGCTATCTTACTAGTTTCACACCTTACGAGTATTATAGCTATGTACCGGCATATCAAAGAAAACTTATTTGGTTGAATTTCATTGTCTTCAATGCTGTTTTTAGTTATAGACTTTTAGCCGGCTATTTTTGTGCCTTTGTTACCTAAAAAAACAGCACGTGTATTTTTGTGTTGATATTTATTATTCAGGCTATTAGGTAATCGATATTATAAAAAAAAATTAGAATGAAACCGGTTTTAGCATTAGAACTGTTTCATTACATTTAAAAAAAATATGCAGTGTTAATTAATAAGAGTAAACTTGGATAATTAATCCTTAGATTAAATTGCCAACATATCATAAAACCACCTTTCAAGGGTTAATTACATGTAAAAATCCAAGTTTTTCTTTTAATTCTAGCTTTGAGATTTTAAGCTTTCTACCAACCTTTTTCTTACAATTAAACATAAATGGGTTTTATCCTTTTATCAATCGATGCCACTTTGTTGATAAAGTCAGCTGAAAACCAATCGATATTTAAGTGCACCTTCAATACAAACCTTCAATAAATTCTTTTTGGTGTTCTAACATCAATAAGAATTTCTTTTAGTTGAGTCAAAGCTTTAAAATCAGTAAATCTAGGTCGTTGATTTCCATTTGTGCAAAGTCCGAGTGGAGCACGTATCAATAGAATAAAAAAATATTAAGTTTTTTTTCATGACTTGAGCGATTTATTACCAAAAGTAATCATAAATCCCCAAAATTAATTTTTACTTTTGGAGTGCAGAATAAAAAAATGGAAAACCACACAACTACATTTCCTGAATACATGGGTAGATCTTTATGCGAGACTACCTTTTCAATTATTGCCGTTTACAAGGGTTAATGATTTCTGAATCGCAAAAGACCTTGTGCAAGACACTTTTATAGCTGGTTTAAAAATTCGCTAAAATTTTAAAGGAGATGCCTGCAACGCAACTTTGGCTTATTGCTATTTTAAAAGAAAGGTATTGATTCATTATCGTAAAATATATTTTCAAAAAAGAAAAGCAGAGTACGAATGAGCTATAGCTCACAAACTGATTAGCAGGAGGGCGATTGGTAGAGAAAACGTATCGCTGCATCCTAATAGCAATTTCGAAAAATGCATGCTATTTGGAAAACGAAAGAATTGGGCCTTGCTATTCAAAAACTGCATTTCTAAATTACCAAAGAAACAAGCTCAGGTTTTTTTATTATGAAAACTATTGAAGGGAAATTGGAAACCGGAAGATATTTGTTTAATTCTCTTGGAATAAATGCGTCTTAACCTTTGGGTTAGATGATTCATAGAAGCCAGAAACAGGGTTTTAATGGGTTGTTTAAATCAAAAATTGGTTTAATTATTGATGATTTCGTGCGAAAAAGCGGCAAAAAAATTTGCGATAAGCTTCAATTACAAAGAAGCCTTCAATTGGTAGAAAATAAAAATTAAAGTTCATTTTCACTTTATGTGCAAACACTTGCGCAAAAACATAGTTTTTAAAAATTAAAAAAAATTGACCTCGCTATGTTAAAACAAGCGGAAACTTGTTGTATTGTCTGGAAAGAAGGACAAAAAAGAAAATTGAATAGATTCTTGTTCTAAAGCCAAATTAAGAATATTTATTAACCTACAATTATAAGTAACCACCAAAAATAAAGGGAATAGCCTCCACCCAAATGAGGGAAAAATATTCTTTTTTGATTCCATTCAGTTTTAGAATTATCCCTAATAAAACTAATAACAGAATTGTGTATTACACCAAACTAATTAAAAATCCAAAATTGTTTTTTTAAAAATTGTGGCTGCGTAAAAAATAATTTGACCAACTATATCCAATTATCTTTGCCCCCTCACCCTACTCGCTTGCGGCAAAGTCTTCAATCTACCACTATTCATATTTTTAAGTCACGAATTTCAAAAAGGGAAACTAAACAATACAAGCACCAGCATTAAAACGTTGAAAGGCTTCAAACCTTTACATCCAGGTTTAATTACTCTAACTGTTGAGATGGCAGGGTAATATACAGTTGTTCCTGCCCATACCGTTGCTACAATTTTAAAAATTTTTAATCCACTTAAAACTCCTGAAATTTTTATGTTTCGCGTAAAAACAGGCAAAAGGCATACAAAACCCGTAATTAGCAATCAAAACAAAAAGTTGAAAATCAAAAACTTTTTCAGACAAAAAGAACATCTGATAAAAGGATATAAGTAAACATTCCAAAAAAAACTAAAAAATTGAATATTTTTATTGATACCTATTGGCTACATAGGATATATTTCTCTGCTTCAACGCCATATTTTACAAAGTTATAACGAGCCGATAGGACCAAAAAATATAAAAATATTAAGGTTCTTGAGGTACTTTATGTTTAGGTAAGTGCGGTTACATGAACCAAACTAAATATAGCTAAAGCCACGATGAATGCTAGGGCATCTTAAGTTAAAACATCAAAAAATCCTTTTTATAAGGGCCATGAACAAAAGTAGTTAAAGGTTTTATAACCCCTTGTTTTGGGTTTAAAAACTTTTCACCTACTTGATCACTTACAATCATAATTTACACACATAAAGTTGGTTAATTTTGTACATTATATAACAATAGCATCTATTGAAGACTGACGTGTTTGCTCTGCTCATATCGGCATTTAGGGAAGAGATTGAAACTCAATGGTGCTCAATACAGTAGGTGTATGATAATCTGGAAACAGGCTTATTTACGAGACCATAACCAAGATATTCGCCTTAAAGAAACCCTTACAATTAGATGCTCCGATTGAGTGAGCAAGATTTTAGCCACATTATTGAAGGAGAAGCTATCAAAAAAGAATAAAGTATTTAGATTCATATATCGGTTTAGGATACCACGAAAGCTTTAATTACCTTCAGTTCATTTAAGCGAAATATTCTAGAAAAAAATCGGGATGGTTACACCGGCCTATACTCCTTTACAAGCTGAAATTGCTCAAGGTAGAATAAGAGGCACTTCTTAACTTTTCAAACTATCGTTACAGATCTTTACTTGGTATGGAACTGGCCAATGCCTTCATTGCTAGACGGAAAAGTACAGCAGCCGCAGAAGCAATGACTATTGTTGGTATTTGAGTGTTTAGAAAATCGTGATCAAAAGCAAAAAAACGATGTTCTAAAATTCTTTCGTTTCCGAAGAAATACTGCCTCAAACACTTTCACTTTTTAAAAAAAACCACGTTCTATGTCCTTTATGGTAATAGAATTAGTAGTTGGAAATTATGAAGACTTTGAATTCGGTAATGATATTATGGAGATTATTGCAATACCCTGGGCAAGGCCACGGTTCAAGTAAACGATACTCAGGTTTTCGTAGCCAAAGCCAAAAGTGAATGAAGTTAAGGTAAGCCGTTGCTGCCGATATTCATGAGTTTGGTTTATTTGACACCACCTGATGAATTTTTGGTGTTGATGTTAGTAGTAGGTACAACGCAACGTTTTGGTATTCCATAGGTTTATGGCGGACCACATGCAGCATTTTTTTTGCCACAAAAGAAGAGTATAAAAAGAAGTATACCTGCCAGAATAACGCGGATTACTAAAGATATCGATTGGTAAAACCGCCTTTTACGAAATTTGGCTTTTGCAGGACCAGGAGAACAACATATTAAAAGAGACAAGGGCAACTCAAATATTTGTACTGCACAAGTATTATTTAGCTGTAATGGCAGCGGATGTATTGGTGTTTACACGGACGAAGGCTTGAAAATATATCGCAAACAAAGATTCATACAACCGCAGTGACATTAGTAGACGCTTTAGAGAGGATTTGGGCATATATTCAAAATTAACTCTGGCCTTTTTTTGATACCATCACAATTAAGGCCGACACTAAAAAAATAAAGCCTATTTGCTGAAAAAAATGAGGTTAATTTTCTTATGTAGACAACAGTACTATTTTCTATTCGCAATAAACGATGGGCCAACATCATTAAAAGACCTCAATTTCAAATTGTTTCTTATTATTTTCTGAAGCCCTCAATAAAAAAACAATAGCGATGTACAAATCCGGTGACTCACGGTTGACAAACTTAATTCCTGAGCAACACTTCAACGAAACTACGTTCTTTCACTCGCGCGAACAATAACAGAGTGATTCAATTCCTACCATTCGGAAAAACTGAAATTAATGCGTTATATCAAAAAATTAGAGCGTAAAGATCTAGCTTTTTAAATCACAGCATCAAAAATAAACTTCCTATTG
>Ga0163217_1048966_pt1 | contig 12858 bp, 15 predicted proteins | sample SynspAceP_FD_185933 | JGI IMG/M metagenome (GOLD analysis project Ga0163217, IMG submission 185933) | Saline lake microbial communities from Ace Lake in Antarctica - Synechococcus sp. Ace-P (PacBio error correction) | ecosystem: Environmental > Aquatic > Non-marine Saline and Alkaline > Saline ... | reverse complement strand
GAGCATGCTTGATTCTGGCCACCGTCGTTTGCTGTTCCGGCCCGGGCTTTATACTGGACGCGGAATTCGACATGATTTCCGCCGGGCCTATTCCCCTTGCGCCATTGGCCTGAGCGCCTACGTGATTTGCTCGGGGTCTGGCTGGGCCGGTTTGGCATCTTTCGCGCCAGGCTTAGGGAGCGCCGCAGCGCAGCCCATTTTCAGAACTTTGCTGGTAGGCTTCCAGGGAGATTGGCCCAAGCACCTTTTTGGTTGTTAATGCCGGGTCTCGTGGAAGTAAATGGGCTCCACACACCAGCTTCCGTTCCGTTTGCAAGCTGGGCCTCAAGCCAGCCCTGCACGCCCCGGGACCGGACGATTGTATGTGGATCGCCAGAAAAGGGATTTTGCCCTGCCCACAGGGGCGCAAACAAGTTCAGAACGAGGATAGCGCCGCGCCAGCGGGGCATTAAAATGGCTGGGTTGACTGCAGCTGCTCGGTTGCTCAAGCGGCTTGCTGCTAGGCTCGGCGGGCGGTGGCCCGGCTATCAGTTTCAAGCAGGCGACGGGCGCCTGCTTGCTGGACGTGCACGATCCGCGGCGAAGCCGGGCATATCCTTGCCTTGGGGCCAACATGCCAGCAAAAAACTGGTGGATCGATCCCCGGCCGGGCCTGGGGGCCGCTGGTGGAGAAACATCCGTTCCGTAGGGCAAACGGATGGAGTGAACGCTCCAGGTTCGAAGGGCTTTGCTCGGACAGCGGGGGGGGCTTCCCAAACTCCAGCGCAGGTTCCGCCCGCTCCAGCTCGGGTCCAAGCCCGGTCTCATTCATTCCCGCCGGGACCCCTGGGACGGCAGTCCGGCCCTTTCCAGGGACCAGCAGTTCCCGGGTTGTGGGGCTCGGTGTCGCCCCGCTGGTGAGTGCCCACATCTCCCAGGCCTTTCCAGGGGCTGGCCCAAGCGCATGAGCTGATCCAGGGCGAAGGCCACCGACTTTGCAGCGGTTTGCAGCTCAGCGGTTCCAATGGCGCGGTTGGTCCCACTGCGAGGCAGGGGAGGCTGCGGTCTCCCGCGCCTGCCATGCTCAAACCTTGGCGCGCCAAAGTCACCAGTTCTTAAATGTTTAACCCCCAGGGAGCGCAGGCAAGGCAGGTCCTGCCGCGGGCGTATGCGATGTCCAGCGCGCCTCGCCCTGGCGCTTCAAGAGCTACTAGCACACGCTGCGGCTTCGAAACTGCAAACAATAGCTCAAGAAATGGGCATGGGCGGCGGCGGGCCTGGGGTCCGGGCAGCCTTCGGCGGGCAGCGCGCCGAAGGAACCGGGTCGGCGGTCTGGCCGCCCACTGCTGCTCCAGCAGGCAGTGGGCGGGCCAGGTCCACTGGCAACTCCGCAGCTTGGCCGGATCGGCTGGCAGCCGCTTCAGCACGACGGCCAGCCTTCGGCTCGCTCGTCGATTGGGCGCGGCGGGCCTGCACCGGGCTGTTCCTGCCTGAACGGACGGGCAATAGCGGGTCCAGCAGCGTTTTACGGACCCCCTCTGGCCCTCTGGGGGACTGAGCAGGCGGGGGTTCCGCTTTTCCCATGGGCCCGCCAGAGCTGGGCGGGGCTGGCGCCGGCCTCCAGGGGACAGAGGCAACGCTTTTCCGCCTCCCTGGACTTGTGCTGCTCCCTCTTGGGCCCTGGAGGGGCAAGGTTGCGGGCCAGGGGCCAAGCGCTCAAGTGGCGGCCTCCCGGGGGCTGGTTCGGCCCGTGTCCTCAGAGTTTAATTTATACCGATGGCAGGCCAAGGGCTTCCGGGCGGCCCAGTCGCCCCAAGGCTCCCGGCCAGGGGCTCACGGCGCAAGCTGGCTGCGGGCCCGTGTGCGGCTGGAGGTTGCGCAAGGCCTGGGAGACGGCAGGGCCTACGCCGACGTTGCCCGGGCCGCTCCCGGAGCCAGCGCGCGCCGCCAACGGGGGCGCAGGGTGAGAGGCTTCCCTCTAGCAGGGCGGTCCGGGGCTGGGGGGGTGGCGGGCCTTCCACGGGCGGGCGGTAAGCTCGCGGATGGGCCGGGAAAAAAGCGTGCTGCAGAGCACGCGGCTTCGCTGGCTGCGGGTTCCTGGCGGACCGAGCGCATTTGAGCGATTCTGGGTGGGCCGGAGAGCCGACCGGGGAACCGCCGCCGCAAGCAGCTGGACCCGCCAGAGGAGTTACGGCTTGCGAGCCGGTCCATGGCCCAGAGGGTCCGTGGCGGCCTGAGGGTCGAGGTTGCACACCAGTGGCCGACCAGAGAGTCGCATGCCCCCAGGTGCCTGCAACCAGGCCAGCAGGAGGGCAGGAGCTGCCGGGGTGAGGTCGGCCTGGGCGGCCAAGGCCTGGGGAGCAGGGCAGAGGGGCTGCCTCCGTTCGCCGGCCTGGGTATCGGGATCCAGGCGGGCGGGACTGCGCCACCAGGTTGGCCGAAGGGTGGGCCGGGGGATGGGTACGGCCAGGGCCGCCCGCTGCAGGGCCTGCGGCGAGTGCGAAGGAGCACGCCGCCGCTGCCCCACGATGGTGAGGGCAAGGGTCAGCAGGGCCACCGCGCTAGGAGAAGGGCAGATTGGGCAGGGGTTGGGGCACGGAAGAGGGGACGAGAGCGGCCGAGCGCCTTCCTGCAAGCTGCCGGCATTCTAGGGTGGACATGCGCTTCACCGCCTACCCATGGCGGTTTGCCACGCTTCCAGCCCGTATTCACCACCCTGCCCGAGCTGCCCAGCGGCGCCGGGCCCTGGCGGATGGGTCCCTAATGGACCCGCTGGCTTTTGGTGCCCGGCGGGGGCCGATTCTGGCCCTCCCAGCCACCTGAGCCGTGGGGCCTGCGGGGTGGTGCGGCAAGCCTCGTTGCTGCTGGGGCCATCGCTGAATATGGTGCGGCTTGGGACCGCTCCTGGGTGGGCCCCCGCCGCCAGCGGCTAAGAGACACCTGCAGCACGCGCATAGAGTGGCCCGGAGACGGGGAAGCTGGCGTCCTTCCCGTCGGTCCACCCAGGGTTCCCCACCCGGTTTCGGGCACCACTGTATGGGCATCCTAATGGGCCGCGGATTCGGCCACCACTGATCACCCAGGCAGCTGGCCCCGGCCAGGTGGAGCTACTGTGCGGCCAATGTGCTGCCGGGCCAAGAGGGCCCTGCATGATCGCATGGGACCTCCGCACAGCAGTGTCCGATCGACTGCTATGCGGCGGCTGACGGCGGGCCCTGACACGCGCGGGCCGTGGAAGTGTTGGACTTCGGGGCTTAGTCCTTACCCGGCCGTTCCCGGCAGGCATCCGGCCCGCCTGGCAGCGGGCGGGAGGGTATGATGGTTGCCGCCAGCCACCAAACCCAACCCGTGAAGACAAGCGGCCATCAAGTTGTGCGGCTTCCTTTCCGGTCGCGCCAAACTCACGCAGAGAGCTGCTGCAGGCAGGCCATCGAACGAGTCGGTCTGCGCAGTCGACAGCCTGAGCGGGCCCAACCGCCAACGAAACGACCGAGGGGAAGTGGGGCCTACGCTGCGGCCCATGGGCCCCACCAAACGGCACCGGGGACTTGCTGGGCTGGGGGAACTACCAGCAGCCCCGCGTTGCTGAAGGGAAAGGCCGTTGCGGAAATGGGCCGGCGACAGGGCTGCAAAAAAAAAATTCGTTCTTCGATCTCTGCTGGGGATCGGCCCACCCGGCCTTTGGTTGCGATTGAGGGTAGTTCCGGCGCCTGGGGCCGACTCCAGGGTGCTGCTGGCGACCCGGATTGGGGGGGACGCCCGCATACCCAGAATAGTCGGGTTTGCGGGGCCAGCACCCACCTGGAAGCCATTTATACGCCAGGGCTGATATGCTGGGCGGTTCTGGGGCCCAGAATGGGGCTTTGCCCCTTTGCATGGCGATGGCGATTCCGCATGCTGGGCCGTTCGGATCGGCGCTGGCCGGGTGTGGACGCGATCAGAATTTCTCTTTCGTCTGGGGGTGGGGCCCGTGCAGGAAAGCCGCCCAGTGTCCGGACAACCGCCTGGGTGGCACTGGTGATGTCCAAACCTCGGCTCTCCAGAGCGGGACCTGCAGGGCCCGTGGCGGGGCGACCAATAACCGATCGCACACGCCGGTCGGCGACCAGCATGCCACGCCCCAAGCGAGGCCAGCGGTGGGCACACCGAGGCGTAGTTGAAACAAATCCGGCCACATCCTTTGCCTGCATGACGGCAATGGAGCGGCGGATGGCCTGCTCACAGCCCCTGCAAGGTGGCCAGCCTGATCCATGGCCGGGGGCGGGTCCCTGTTGGCTGGAGGGCTGGAGAGCAGTTTCACGGTCCCTACCCCAGCGGGCTTGGTCAAGTTCCATCGTCCCCGCCCTGGAACGCGCCAGCACTGGCAACAGGAGTGACCAATTACGCCGGGCCGATGGAGCAAGGCGGAGGCGCCTCGTATGTCCGGCGCCGGTGACTGGCCGGGCCAGCCGGCACCGAACACTCGCGTGTTGTGGGGAGGCGGCGATAGGGACAGGTGGATCACTGTCCGTCCATCTGGCGGCCCTGGCCCATCGGCTTCAACCCGGGGCCTGATCCCTCGCAGGCGTTGATCGGCAGCTGTCGGCGGGTCCAGAGCCACCAGGGCTCGCTGACGGCAATCCCGGGGGCAGTCACGCTGGCTGCATCCGGGCAGGACATTGGCCCCAGGAGCGGACGGGGAGGCGGCGGGCGAAGGCGTGGGAGGTCGCGTCAGGGCGCCCCCAAAGAGTCCGCCAAAACACAGAAACACTGCGCCCTTCGAAATCCATGGCACAGGCGGCGGGCGCACCGAGTGACCACCCGGCCCCCCAGGCCAGACCGAAGGGGGACGAGGCCGTACGAGCACGGCTGGGTTTCGGTCTCCCCTGGCAGCCAGAGACGTCCACCGCGGCGCGACCGTGGCAAAGACCTGCCGCGCCGAAGTTGGGGTCACCCAGCGGCCTTGATGGTCTGGGCAGAGGTGGTGGCTAAGGCCTTGCCAGATCGCCGTTGGCCGCAAGCGGGATTTCGCCGCCGGGCGTCCATCGGCCATACTCCAGGGAGAGCTCAAGGGCGTCGCGCCCGAGTGTCGCAGGCGGAGCCGGAGCGATCCAGCACCAGCCCCAGCTCCGCAGCGGTTGTTCCCGGCCGGCCGAAATCCTGGCCCAATGCGGATGTCTGGCCGGTGCCGCTGATCAGCTCACTGATGCCCCTGCGCTGTTGCCCTGGAGGTCGCCATGGGCCCCGCGGCAGGCCGTGCGCTCATCGCCGGTGACCAAAAACCTGGGCAGGGCGATGGCCAGCGCGGCGGCCGCTAGGGCACCTGCCTTGTCTTGGATGGCGGTGCCCATTGCTCGATGGACCGCTGGCCCCGACGGCAGGCCGCTGCGAGATCGGCTGCGTTCCGAGGCCCGAGCCTGGCCAAGGCTGGTTGCAGCGCCACCAAAACGCTCCGGCCCCGCTCGCCGCCAGAGGCTGACCCCGGACTCTGCCCTCGCGGCACAAGAGATAAAAAGGCGTCCATCGCCGCGCAGGCGGGCGCAGTCGGCAGTTGGTGTGGTCTGCCGGCATCGAAGCAGCGGCGTGGACCTCGATTCGCTCCGCTATTAGTTGGTTCCGCGTCATCTGACGGGCAGGACGGCCAGGGGTCAGGCCACGCAGAGCCAAGCGTCAGTTAATTCCGGCCCGTAAAAGATCTGTGTCGGTGAGGCCCTGCACCCAGGCCGACGATGGCCCCAGGGGCCCGATCGCCGGCAAGGGGCCACGCTGCCGGGGACTGACGCCAAACTGGCTCAGACCGCAGCGGATCCACTGCTCAGAACAGGGCCAAGTCCGGCGCAGCCAGCCCCGCAGCCCCCCCTCGACGGCCAGTTCCGGGGAGAATGAAATAGGCGCTGAGGGGCATTGAACTTGGGTTGTTGTAGAGGGGGTAGTATTCAGGTGAAGGCGTTGTTCCCGGGCCGATGCCAGCCCAGGGCGGTCCTGCAATCATACTGCAGGACCGCCAGCCAGGACGTTGAGCGGAAATGTTGGAGCTGTCTTCCCGACCTGCCAGCAAACTCATCAAGCCGCACTGCAGCGGCTCCACCAGGGCGATCTCATACCGCCAGGCCGCAGCTCGAAGCGGCAGCAGCAACAACGGAAAAAACAGGCGTTGCCATGAGCTACGGGCAGTTCCGATCCGAGCGCCAGACCAGCACAGTCCCAGCGGCTGCCGGGCTGCCACCAGGCCCAAGACAGACTCAGCCTGTAGTTGAACGTAGAGGGCGTCTGGCCCAATAGCAGCCGGGTGCAGCGCCGAAAAAGGCCGGCCCCTACGCCCCCGCCAGACGCTAGCAGGGCACCACCGCCAGCAGCAGGATCGGCAGCAGATAGCCGCCAGCAGGTCGGGGCTTACCCAAGGGTGCTGTTATCGAATCGCACAGTGGCCAGCGGCGCGACTCATTCGGATCCGACAGCGGCCAGCGGCACTGAAGGAATATCGACGTAAAGCTGGCGGTATGCGATCACCGACGCCAGCAACTGACCGCCAGCAGGCGGCCGATCGGTACCGCCACTCATAGCGGTAAGATGTCTTGCACGGTATGCGAGCAAATCAGTGCATAGAGGACCCGAGGTAGCTCGAGCAGCTTCAGCAGCGCCCTTGGCGCGGGCCGCGGAACCGGCGAGAGAAGCCTGTGACCAGCACCGCCCACCCACACGACGCAGCAGCGCAAACCAGCCGCTGATCGGTCCGATCCGCCCCGCGGGCGTCCAGGCAGCGCACAGCAAGCAACTCCAGAGCAGGCCGCAGGCCAGAAACCAGCGAGGGGCCAGCCCCCGGACGTCAGGAACGGCAGGCCGGCCATCAAGATGCAGGAGCACCAGCCCCGAGATGCCGCCACGCTGCGCGTGACGACAAAACCGGTTGGGGGCCGTACGCAGCAGCGCCCTGCAGGGCAGCAACCAGGGAACGGCGCCGGATTCGCGCAGGATGGCCGGAATTGTATGCCGGGCTGGAGCGGCGGCCGGGATCAGACGCGGAAATCGCTGCGGAACGGTGCTGGATCGGCTGGCCCTTACGCCAGCGCTTGATGCGGCTATTAAGCGGTGGGCCCGGCAACCGCCTCCAGCCTCTAGGGGTCGCAACGCTGCGTTCGTGCGCTGCGTGGCCTTGGCTGAGACCGTGCTGCCTCCCGCTCGCTGGCTGCCACCGGCCAACGCGGACCTTGGTCCCGTTCGCCAGGGCCGTCAGGGTCCGTTCTGGGCCGATCGAAGGCGCGCGCAGGCTTACGCTAGAGCGCACCATCGCTCCGATCACAGCTGCCCATCCTCATGCAGGAACAGCTCGCTCCGGGCGAGGGCGCGGCTGATCTGCAATGAAAGCGTGTCTGCATCACACGGCGCTGTTGCTGGTATTCCCGCTGAACAGGGATCGGGAAACGCGATTCGACTCAACACCGATGCAGCTGAGCAGCGGCTCGATAAGAGCTACCCTGAGCTTAGTCCTGGAGGCTCCACGATTGGTTGCAAGAACGAAAGGACAGCTCACCGCGCGCCCAGCCTGCTCTGCAGGTCTAGCGCCGGCCCGCTCGGCGTCAGGCCTAGGTCCTCCAGCGAATTGGAGCGGCTGCTCTAATTGAATATGAGCCTATGCTGCGGGAAGCCATTCGGCCAAGCAAGGAAGCGGCCCCTGTCGCTGCCAAGTCAGGGTGAAGGGCGTGGCGTTGCTCGCGCCCACCTGCGAAGAGCCTGTGCGTAGTGGCGAGGGTCCGCGGCTGAGCCTGGTCGACGCATGCTGAGCGGGATTGGACAGTGCTCACGCCAGACCTAATCCGCTCACTCCCCCGCGCAGTCGCCGATCGGCCTAGTTCTAACTATAGGTAGGACGGATTGTGAAAAGCACCAAGAAAGCCCCAGCTGGCTGTATGTACAAGCGCGATTGCAGCAGTCTGGGTCGGCCTGTCACAGGGTGTCCCGATTCGCCACTCAGAAGGCCGTCGCGGATGATCACGCAGGGAACCGCCTCATGGTCTAGAGGTCCCAGCGTCGCCATCGGCTGGCCACTCAACCTCGCCCGAACCGCGCACACAGACGCAAAACCACCAGGCGATCGAGCGGCGTGGCTTTCGTGTGTGCTGCGACGACGCTAGCCACAGGCCCGTAGTCCGGCGGAGGCAGGCGGCTATCACGGAGCGAAACTGCACCTGTCGACCCGCAGCGCTGCGGCCCCCGGCACACTCGCCGCCTATGCGGCATCGACGTCCCAGGCGGTTGCGTTAACAGCAACGCGGTGGACTCGATGTAGTTGCCTTGGCCTGCACAGGCTGGAAATCTACTGCGACCCACGCTCAGAACAAGAGTGCGGAAACCTTGCTCACGTTCAACGCAGTCAGCGACAGGAGGAGCTCCTTGGCAGCGCAGTTCACCGGCGGTTGCGTTCCTGTCGCAACTGATTGCAGAAAAACGTATGCTCTCGGCCTCTCGTATTTCCAAGACCGGGGTTGCCGACCTCGGCCCCCAGCCCTTGTGCCACCACCACGGAAGTCAATCCGCCAGCCGCCAGATCACCCGATCAAGCAAGCCCACCGCACCCGCACGCCCCGAGTCGCTCGTTCCAACTATGCGACCCGTGGTTGAAACGTGCGGGGAGTCCAGCGATTTTTCCACCATCTTGTCGACGCGGGACAGCCGTAGTCGATGCCGCTGATCAGTGATACATTAGATTCGACTCACTCCAGCAGGTGGAATCGACGAACGAGCAACATCGAGCGCGCACGGAGGCCGGAGTCGCGGCACCGACCACAATTCACCAGTCCCGGCTGTCGCCGTCCAGGAAATCCGGCCAGGACTTTCGGGTTCGAGCTGCAGAACCTCACTCGGCGCCCGGCAGACTGCAAGCAGGATCACGCTCAGCTGCCGCTTTGCTGCACCACTTCATGGCAGCCCCTATGACCGCTGCCCACCACACCACGCACCGGCGCGCAGCCCGATCCAGTGGATGCATTGTGCATTTGGCGCGCCAGCAACGCAGCAGCGCGGCAGTCGCTGCACAACGGACCGCCACAAAACAACCAGGCGACGTCGCGGAACCGCCTGTCTGAGTTTTGCACCCACCTCGCCCAGCGCCCTCATGAGCGCTCACACCGTTTTCGTCGCTCCCTTCGGAACAGGAGGCTATAACCAGGAGACCAAGCCAGAAGATCGCAAGCCGAGAGAGATCCAAGCCAGAAGGCAGTGAGAGCGGAGAGACATGAGCGGGACCCTACGTTGCGATTGCACGATACGGCTAATGGCAGCTTCCCGTACCCCGTCGTGTGCCAAGATGATCAGCGTCTACCGAGCCCTCGTTGTGGCTCGGAACTATCGACTGGCAGTGGTGATCACCGTGCCTGCCCTTGGTTGTTGCTGGATAATGGCGCGCTCGACGGAGAGGGCGATGGTGCGCTGTGCATACCCTCGTACTGAATGTGCCAGCCTTGCATGGCGATCACAGGTTGACTGCTAGCTGTTCGACGCCAGGCGCGCTGGGCACGCGCTCGGCGTGCATGCCCAGCTGCTTGATGTGGCCTCAGTCTGGTTCTGGTGGATTCTCATCGAGGAGCTGCGCGCCTGCCGCCCTGGCCGCCCCCTGCCGGCTGACGGTGCGCACTGCCGCTGGGCGGTCAGCGTGCTCGGCCTGCTGGGGGCGGCACTGAAGCGCCTGCCCCCCTCAGTTGCCTTGGGGGCAAACTGATCGTCGTCTGCCCGCGTCTGGCTGAGGACCCCAGAGCTCCATACCTGGTCGCCAGGTGTTGTGGTTCGCCTTCCTCTATGCGGCGCCAGATCTCACTGCGACCCTTCACGGGCGTTCATCGGCTATGTGGCTCTGGTGCTATGCGGTGCTGTATGCGCAGTGGCTGCTGGTGCGCTCCCCGCAAGGCCGGGTGGCTGGAGAATTCTTGATGACAGGCATCTGGTTTGCCAGTCGAGAGGCGATCAGCCGCGCCCGGCCGGACCGGTGTGTGAGGCTGCCGGGCACCGCTGCCATGCCAGCATCACAGACCAGCGCGAGGGACCCATCGGCAAGAACCCTTCGAGTTGCTGTATCTGCCGTGGCTCTCGAAGCAGTCGGCCATTTCACCCATCCCACTGCCTTCGATCCAAGATCAACCGGACCCCTGGCCCAGCGGGGCGAGCTGGAGCAGATTGCCCGACCCTGAACTGCACGGTGGCTCGCCTCAACCCCGACCCGGGAGCATGAGCAACTGCTGGGCCAGGTGCTCTCTTGATGCCTGGATGCCCTGCTGGCCCATCGCAAGCCTGGCTTTGAAAGCTGCGAGAGCCTCGAGCGTTAGTGCACAGGTCTCCTCAGGGCGACGGAGGCAGCTATTCGAGATCCGTCGCAGACCTGCCCTCCGGCAGGAACATTCCATGCGCTCGAGACGAGAGTCAGCGCCAAGCCATTCCGGCAGCGTTGGAGGCCCGCATACTCGCACAGTACTCTTCGCGCAAGCGGGCAACGCCCGCGCGGGCCTTGATGGCAGAGCGGCTGAAAGGTCCAGCGTGGTAAAGCCTGCGTTACCAAGGGCTGGAAGAACCAGACGATCGCGACAAGCTCGATGATCGTCGTCGTGAACCAGGTTCCGATCCGCAGCGCAACCGCGTCGAGCAAGTTCATCAGCCGATCGCTTGGTCGTCGGTCCCGTAATCAAGAAAAGGGATCTCTTCAGCCATTGCTATTGGTCTCCTTGTTGACCGTCTTTGAGATGTAACCGTGGCTGGACTTGAGAGTTCGGCAAGCTCTTTGATAGAGCTCGCTCCGATCGTGACGCAAGGGACGGGTGGCACTATTTGAGGCACCGCAGTTATAGGTTCCTGTAACCATTGCTTCCGTTTCGGCAAGCCTTGCGCCAGGCCGCAGCTTCTGCACCCCGCGTTCCCAGTTCACGTTCAACGTCAAAGCGACCGTCCAGAGTGGGCACCTTCGATGTCCGCCGCCAAGCACGCTCTGATGCGTTATTCGGTACTTCCAGATAGAGATCGTGGGCCTATCCCCGCCTTTACAAGTACGATGCGGCTGCGACGAATGGGCAGATAGAGATCCCGGCTGGCCCTTGCGATTCCGAGCACGCCACGGCACCGCCACGCGCAGTTCGCTTCGCCGTCGAGACGGCCCTATTGGGAACGCGCGAGACGGACTGTTTTGAAACCATGCATGTCCAATCGAGGCCTATCTCGACAATCATGTCCAGGGCGGACTTCCTCTCCACGGCCGCATCTTCAAGATCTGAGGTCGTCGCCACTATCCGTAAGTCCTAAATCAATGAAGATAATAGCCCTCGGACTACGCTACCCTACAGCGCTACTTCTGATGGGCTGACGGATGAGAAACCCATTCAGAATTTATCACTCGAACAGCTTGCAGATCCCAATGCAGCGTCCTCACCTCTCGAGTCTATAGGCACTAGCGCCTTGAGATGCGCCGTGCTTGCCAGGAGCGGCCCGCGCCCATTCCGTTGACAGGCGGAATCACTCGCCACGGGGCGTTGTCGACCCAGCTGGTCATTGCCTCAACCTTTCTCTTGGTTCAGATGAGTCTGGTAGCCTCATTGATATTCCTTGAACTATGGTACTGATTCCCTGATCCTTGCAACGTCGCCGATGTATTGCGTGCAAGCCTTCGGAACGCCTTATTTTGATTCGTCGTTGGAGGCCCTCCCTCTCAACCGCCAAGGGGGGTAGAATCCTGAATTTCACTCAAGACCATACAGAGCAGTCAACTCGCTCTTGAGAAGGCTAGTTGATTCCCGTCCATAAGCTTGTCAGAAGTAGCCGCAACCACAGCAACAGCAGCTTTCTTCGGGGTTATGCGCTGGTCCACTGAGAAGGTCACGCCGAGTGCAAGGAGTGCAAGGAAATGCATGGACGCGCAAGCAAGCCACGCTTTAGCTGGGCCCCAGAACAACTAGAGAAGGCCTCTCTATTTCCAGCGCTCTATTCAACCGCGAGGGGGGCTTGCGTCGAGAAGGATGACTTGCAGCAGGTCCGCAGGAGGCACATGCACCGTGGCGTTGTGAGCACGTCGCGCGTATGTCGGTTCGTAGTATCCACAGCGCTCGACCACTTCTCGCCCTGCCCGGCAATTGCGCGAGTGGTATTCCACCTTCGCTGGCTCTGCAGTAGACTCGGCAACGGTCGGCCAGTGATCCGAGCTTCGACATGCTGCAATCTCCAAGCATCGACACCAAGGCCAAACGGCCAGGTTAGTCCACATCCGACTGAGCGCTTGCTCAAGTTGGTCCAGCGGAGCCGGCAAAGGCCGCCGCGCTTTCGCCCGGACCAGCTCTAGCTGCAGCCTGGTTCAGGAGGAGTCGATTGCCCCCTGTTCTGCTGGTTTGCAGGCAGGCTCCAGTGGCGGTTCACCTGCTGCCGCAGTGTCCCTGCAGGGGGGTGACTATCGTCGCCTGCTCGGGCGAGCGTGAGCGTCCACTCGGCGCCGATTACAGCCGGCGGTTCGAACACCGAGTCTCGCGTTCACGGAGGTTAGGGGCGAGGTTTCTGCAGATGCTTTGCCATGTGGCAGAGCACCGGGGGCAAATCAGCCAGCCGGACGTGCCTCCACCACCAGGCCATTACTGTCTGGCAGCCCGTGCGGCGGAGCGCGGCGAATTGCGCGCCTCACGTAGAGCGCGGTCTTTGCGATTGTCGATGTAGAAGAAATTGGAGAGATCCCCAACGCAGAAGTTCTGCAACGCCTTGAAGAGCGTCTTCAGAAAAGTCGATAGCGCTCGAAATCAGCGCTCACCTCTCGCTCGACCCAGTCCCAGGGGTGGGGGGCACGGCTCGATGCAACAGTCCAGCGAATCCGAGCCAGGGCAGCTCGGCCATCGGACGACTGAACCGCACCTCGATCTGCGGCCTGGGGTCTTAAAATCGTGG
>Ga0163217_1010328_pt1 | contig 12858 bp, 11 predicted proteins | sample SynspAceP_FD_185933 | JGI IMG/M metagenome (GOLD analysis project Ga0163217, IMG submission 185933) | Saline lake microbial communities from Ace Lake in Antarctica - Synechococcus sp. Ace-P (PacBio error correction) | ecosystem: Environmental > Aquatic > Non-marine Saline and Alkaline > Saline ... | reverse complement strand
CTGCGCGGGATCACCTCGATCGCCATCGTTTCGATCGTTGAGGCCCTGCTGCTGGCCCTGGGCGGAAAAGCGTTGGGCGCCGGCGTGGCGAACTGCCCCAGGTGAGCCATCGATGGGGCCCTTGGTGGGCATGCCCAGGCTCTGGCGGTGATCCCCGCGTCTCCCGTTCGGGCCAGCACGCTGACGCGCGGTCTTTATTCGATGGCTGCGGCGTGCCGACGCCCGCCCGTTTCCTCCTTCCTGCTGGGTATCCCGCCATCAGGCCTGGCGGCTGGTGGAAGCTGAGGACGCTTTTGCCGCTGATGCGGTTCTCGGCCTGGTTCGATGTTGGTGGGGTCGCGGCGGCGCGGTTGGTGTCCTGGCCTGGCGATTCGCCTGGTTGCTGCGCTTCCTCCAGACCACAGCACTGGTTAGTTCTGTCGGCTACAGGCTGGCTTTCGGCGTTTTGTCCTGCTGATCTGGGTGGGCCAAGAGCGGCACTCCCGCCAAACTGAAGGCCCCTGAGCATCGATCCCGTGTTGAATGAGCCTTACGCCGGTTAATCCAGCTTGGCCTCCGCCGAAGCGGGCCGTTGGCCCCAACCAGCCGTGGTGTGGCCCACTGTTGAGCCGGCGATCGATCGGCGAAGAGCTCGGTTTTCAACCCGGCGACCGGCTGCTTGAGCATCAACGGCCGTGCGGCGAGGGATTCTGATCGATTCTGCGGGTCTCGTCGGCGAGGAAGACTTGGGTGCTCGAGGTTGGAGGATCCGCGGCAGCAGCCATCGGGCTGGAGATCGAAGAAGGACGCCGATGACGGCCTCGGCCTGGGCTCACCGGAAGCGCTTTTGATGGCTTGCGCCAATGCAACAAAACCATTTTGCCGCCTTCTGCCTTCATCGACAGCAACCAGCCGGGGCAAAACGCCGCAGTTTGTACGTCAAGGACGACGACTAACCCGGCTTCAGCTTTCTCTACGGCTTCCTAATCTCACGCCTCACCAATCTCAAGCTGCCGACTGCAAGCGCACGAAGAACAGCGGCTCTCCCCGTTGTTTGTCTCCGTTCACCGCCACCGGAGCCCTGCGCTGCGCAGCCGCCTGCTGGTCAACCCCGGGCCGGCTGCTGCTCGACCAGTTGGGCTGGGTTTGCCGAAAACGGCCCTGCAGTATCCATGCTCAGGTGGTGGTCTTTGCCCGGGCCTTGAAAACGACGGTTGAGGCGTTGCTGCGCCAGCCTCAGTGATCTGCCGGCTTTGCCGTGAGCGCCTGGCCGGCGGTGCTCTCGGCGGCGGTTGGTGCCGGTGGGGGCTGACCCGTTTCCGCCCGATCAGGAATTTTTCCCTTTTGCCCGTCGACCCGGGCCTGCGCCCGTTGCGTCATTAGTGGTGGAGCCCTTTCCAGAGGAGTGCCTTGGGCCGCGGGCAGCCGTCGCCTGAGTCTCTCCGATGAGTGTTTTAAATTTTTTCTTGGGAAATTTTTGCCCGCGGGCCCCTTTTTCGGCCCCTGCCGCCCCGCTCCGCCTACGATGGAACCTGCCCCAGCAGCGAGAACCGGTGTCGGCACCATCCGCGCCTTCTCGAGCCCTCGATCAGGCCACCCGCCGCCTCCCCGAGCGCCGTTGGCCGCTCCGCGGCGGGTCAAGCTGGGTGGTGGGGCAACTGGTGGCTGGCGCCCTCAGCCCGGTGGTGGAAGCGGCTCAATGCCGTGGATTGGCCTGGAGCTGATCCTGGCATGGCTTACCAGCCCGTATTGGGGCCAGGACCAGGTTGGTGACCGCCTGGCTGACCGGCTCGATCTTTGCTTGGGGCTGGCGGGACAAGACCTGGGCGTCAGCTTTGCTTTCTCCCTCGGTCTGCTGCGGCAAGGGGAGCCCGTCTTCGCTTGACGACATGAGCCTCGCAGGCAGTTCCTGCCCAATGCCCCGGGCCGATTGCGCTGGTGGCTGGGGCAGATGATTTCGTGGCGCTTGATGCGGCAGCGAAAGGCTTCGTTCCTTAAGCTCTGTTCGGAACAACGATGTTGTTTGGCGTTGCGGCCATCGATCTTGCATCACGGCACTTGGCAGGGATGGCCTTGGTACCCGTCCGTTGCACGGCCCGGGTTGGAGCCAGAGGCCGAAGGCCCCAGCCGGATTCCGGCCTGCGCAAGGAGGCTGTTGTCCCTCAATCCACGGGTATCCCCCTGGCTCCGGAGGGTGGTTGGGCGAGCGCCCCCTGCGGAATTCCCTCCGTGCTGCACCGGCGGCACGAGAAACTCAGCCCGGCCTGCAACCCCTGGCCGCTCCCCCCGCGCTGGCCTTGCGATCACGCCCATCAGCGTGCGGATTCAGGAAAATGAGACCCCTGGGGCTCAAGTGATGTGGGAGAAACCCTGGGCTGAGCGTCAACAACCCCCAACCTCAAGGCGGTCGCCTCCCAGATGGGTATCAGGCGAATCCAAACCTCAGGCCCAGGGATCCGGCCTTGGTACCCCCCAACAGTCAACCTCAAGCACCAGCAACAGCTTATCCAGGCCTCAAGCAACAACTACCGCTTCCAGAGCAGCAGCGATGGCAGCTTCCCCAACCCCGGAGCCACCCCGGCATGCGCTTCGGACGCCCAGATGAAACATCGGCATCAACTGGGATTGATCAATCCCCGCGGGTGGTCCCCCAGATCGCCAGGGCCCGTGACCAATTCGAGCAGGGCCCAGAACCAGTACCTGATTGCCCTGCGTGATCTCAGGCTGCAGGTGGCCCAAAGTCTACTTTCGATCTGCAATCTCTCCGATGAGAACGTTTGCGCAATTGGCCAGGAATCGTTCCGAGCGTCTTTGGTCAGCTGCGCGATGCCCAGGGCCCGCTTCCCCAGGCGGGTGTTCTCCACCAAGCTGGAGGTTGCTTCCAGGCCGAACCCAAGCCTCACGCCCGCGACCGCAGCTGTGACAACGGCACTGGCGATCAGTCCGTGGGCCGTTCGCACCCTGGCCTCCTTCCTTGATCTCCCCCATGACGTCCACCCCACGGGCCAAGGGAGCCTTGCCGGGTGCTGGGCTTCCTGGTTGCCCTCGCTGCAGGAAAGCATCGTGGCTGCCTACGCCTTCCGCGAAGAACTCGACCAGATCATTCTCGATATTCTCAATCTCCAACAGCAGCGCCAATGTTTCAATTCGGGCGTTCAGGCCGTTCTTGAGCATCGTTAATAGTTTGGCTGGAATCGATTCAACGGAAGGACCAACGTTGCCGGCAGGACAATCCGATTCGACACGAGCATCTTCACCTATAACGTTGACAACGCCATCGGTGGGCCTCATCTGAGCTGTCGCTTTTGATGGGGCGCGCCGCCGCTGAGTAATCGCCCCAGCAGAAGGCAGGCGGCTGAGGAAAGCCGCTTCCGTTCGCCAGTCGGCGGGATTTCGAATCCGCAGGAGGTGGGAAACCAGCTTTTATGAGCTGCTCAAAAACAACCGTGACATTGCACCACATCCGAGAAGTGATTTTCCTCCCGCGAGGGCGCTGAGGGGCTGGCCCGCCTGCGTTTCCAGGCCGTGTGTCACACCAGCGGAGGTGTGGACAAGCCAGCGCGATCTCACCAAACGCCGAAGTTCGTTAGCCCGCTCGTCACCGGACTACAAACAGGCGGCTGGCCGGAATTGCGGCGGCCGCACCGGCCTCGACCAGCTCGCCCTCTGCAAGCCACGCGTCCTGCCGTCGGTCAAGCCCCAGGCTGACCCCACCACCAGATCCCGATCGAACCTCTGCCCTTGCAAATCGGCTTGCCAGGCGGATTCCGATCCTGTTGCATTCGTTCCACCGGCTTTGGCCCTGATAAGTCCTGCGGCGTTCGCCTCCGCCCCGATGAATTCCCGCGGTGCTTCCGGCCCCGGGCTCTCGTCCCCAGCACTTGAGGCTCGGGACTGTTTTCAGGCTGCCTTTGGTTTTCTGGCCGTGTGGTTTGCCGGTTTGCTGAATCGCGTCATGCTCAGCGAGCTGGGCTTTCCGGCCTGCTGGTGGTGGAGCTCTGGGCCTGCGGCAGCAAGTTCGTGGCCCCCCTCCAGGGTCCTGTTCGGACAAATCTTCCGACCGAACATCGTTTTGCGGGCGCCACCGCACCCCTACATCTGTTGGGAGCGGCCTGTTTCTGCGGATGGCCATGCTGGGTGGTTGCCGCTTCACTTTCGCGCCTCGCCGGGCTATTCTACGCCCAGGATCCAGCGGTCGTGATCGGCATGGCTGCTCTGCGGCCTGTTTCGCCGGCTACGGCCTGGCTGGTGTCGATGGCCAGCACGGCCTACCTGCCCCTCTGGTGATGATGCGCACCACCAGCAGCAACGCTCCAGGGCCGTCGCATCATCTGCGTGCATGCTCACTGTCGGGATTTGTCACTGGGGCCATTTCGATTGCCCTCAGCCCTGCGCAGCCTCGATGGGGTCAGCGATCCGGCTCGTTGCTTGAAGCAGGGATGGCTTGTCCCCCTTCCTTGGTGTCGCTCGGCCCCTGTTGTGTTCGCGATCAACCCTTTCTGGCCACCTGGGCGTGAAGCCCTCCAAGCGCTGCCAGCGGCCTTGAGCCGGCAGCGCCGAAACGGGAAGACCGCCCGTCCAACCAGGGCCGGGCCTGGGGCCTGATCACCTCCAGCCGTCAGGTGCTGTCTTCTTTCTGTTTGTCACCCTGTTTCACCCTGGCCGCTGTTCCTTCAAGGATCCGGTGCTGGTAAAGCTATGGAGCGGAGGTGTGTCGGCATTGGCCGAATTGCGCCACGCCTGGTTCTCCAATGCGCTCTTGTGGGTTCCGGCACGCCTCGTCTGGCCTCTGCTGGCTGGCTGGTGGATCGATTCCGCCGCCTGCTGGGACGGCTGGCCCACGCTCCGTTGGGCTGCCAGCTGATTCGCCGGCCTCGATGCTGCTGCTGTTTGCGGCCGGGCTCACCGCCCAGGTGACGTTTCTCAAGACGGTGATTTACTGGGCTTCGCCTGGCCTCCGGGATCGGAACCAACAGCCACGCTTTGTCGATGCTCGATCTCACCTTTGCCGGAGGCCGGGGAACCTTCATTGGCGTATTCTGGGGATTGGCCAGGCCTTCTCGCGGGCCATGGCCAAATTGTGGGGGGCGGCTTGCTGGATCTGCGGGCCGGTCGCTCAGTTCACGCCCAGGGGGCCTTTCTGCCTTCGCCCTGGTGCCGCCTTGAGGCCCTGATGGCCATTCGCGGGCGTGCTGTGTGCTCTGCCAGGTCTGAACCTGCGCGCTTCAAGCAGGGACACGCCGCAGCCTTTCGCAAGTTCTCTCGCTCGAAGCTCGGGACGCGTTCCTCGCTGGCTTCCCTGGGCCCGGAGGCGTTTGCCCATCCGATGCCCTCATCGATCAGGTGGGCTGACCGTCCACGGCCTTGACTGTCGGGGCATGCCACACCGGAAGCCCAAAAGGCCGATGGCAGCTTGATTCCACTGGCCTGTGGACCGCTGGGAGTGACGAACCCTCGTGTGCGGCCTGGCCAGCCTTTTAATCCGGTGAAGGGTGAGCTCAGTGAGGAAGCGACAAGCGCCTGGTCCAGCCGGCGGCTATTGGGTTGTCGATCCCCTGCGTTGGCACCACCAACTTTGCGGCGGGAAAATCCCTTACTGGCCGATTTCCTGCGCGCTTTGAGGGGGCGTTCCGGTGCTGGCGAATCCTGGATGTGGCCGCCCCTCCGGCAACGGATTCGTGGCGATTGCGGGCCAGGGGGCTTGGCGCAAACCGGCAAACGGCTGTTGCCGCCCTCCACAGATGCCGCTTCGATCGGTTGCGCCTCGCTCTGCAGCCCGTTCCCATCGGCGTCTGCAGAAGCTGCCGCGATCGCCGCTTTCCCGGCAAGATTCCGCCTGCTGGGTTGGCCAGGCCTCAATCTGGTCAGCGTGGGCCGATGGGGCAGACGGTGGCAGCTCTGGGAGGCCACCCCGAGATCTGGATCTGGCGGGCCGCCTGGCTGGTGCTCTCCGGAGTTTGGGCTGCCCTTTTGCGTGGTTGCAGAACCAGTCCGGAAGCCTTGAGCTGGCCGCCACTTCGCGGAACAGTGATTTTCCTGTGCTGGCGGCCAAGGATCAGCCACCGCTGGATGTGTTCATGCCCTTGGGGCGAGCGCTGGCCGAGCGCTTGACTGGGGTGTTGGGTGCGGTTCAGGGCCGTTTAGGTTTTTCTCCTGTGCTACATTTCGGACTGGCGCAGAAGCCGCGAGGCGAGTGAGCTGCAGAACCGAACCAGAGAAAGAAGGCGCAAGCAAACGATGCTGTAGTTTTCAAAAGCGGTTGAGAAGACCGCCGAGTCGTGAGCCTGAGAGGGCGGAGCGACGCAACTTGGACAAAGAAAAGTTTAGGAACGACGCTTTTTGCTGCGTTAGAGTCTTGGCTTGTGAGCGTGAGTGAGGCGAAGCGAAAGCGACGTGAATTTACGGTTAGGCAGGGCTGGGTTTAACGAACGAGCAGCAAGGTGTGAGGGTCCCGTCAAAAAGAAACAAGCAGCTTGTTTGTTGGGATTTTGCCAGTTTAGCGCTTTTCACGGTGTATGCGGCCGATGAAAAGTTCCCAATAGAGAAAGACTCGACCGGATCTGAGTTGATTTGGAAAGTCGATTGATGCGCTGGTTGTGCCTGCAAGGTTGATGACGAAGTGTTGATTGCACTCTCGAACCCTTCTTGCGAGAAAGGAGGCCCTGGTGAAAGCGATCTATCGTAAGTAACGGCGATTGTTTCAGTTGGGCGGGCAACGGTTGCGATTGTGAAGATTAGTTTAAGACGAAAGTTTTAGGTGGTTAGCTGGTTTACAGGACGATGACTCAACGGGAGAGTTTGATCCTGGCTGCAGGATGAACGCTTGGCGGCGGGCTTTAAACACATGCAAGTCGAACGGGCCTTCGGCTAGTGGCGGACGGGTGAGTTAACGCGTGAGAATCGTGCCCTCAGGAGGGGGATAACAGCTGGAACGGCTGCTAATACCCATATTGCCGGAGAGGTGAAAACGAATTTCGCCCTGAGGTATGAGCTCGCGTCTGATTAGCTTGTTGGTGAGGTAATGAGCTCACCAAAGGATCGTCAGTAGCTGCGTGTCGAGAGGGATGAATTTCAGCCACACTGCGGACTGAGACACGGCCCAGACTCCTACGGAGCAGCAGTGGGGAATTTCCGCAATGGCGCAGCCTGACGGAGCAACGCCGCTGAGGACGAAAGGCCTCTGGCTGTAAACCTTCTTTTCTCAAGGAAGAAGACATGACGGTACTGAGGAATAAAGACCACCCGCTAATTCCGTGCCAGCAGCCGCGGGTAATAACGGGAGTGGGCAAGCGTTATCCGGAATTATTGGGACGTAAAGCGGTCGCAGGCCGGCCCAGGAAAGTCTGTTTGTTGTTAAAAAGTGGAAGGCTCGACTCCATCGGCAATGGAAACTACTGGCTAGAAGTGTTGGTAAGGGCAGAGGGAATCCCGGCTGTAGCGGTGAAATGCGTTAAGAATATCGGGAAAGAAAACACCAGCTGGCGAAGGCGCTCTCTGGGCCATAACTGACGCTCATGGACGAAAAGCTAGGGGAGCGAAAGGGATTAGATTAACCCCTGTAGTCCTAGCCGTAAAGTATGAACAACTAGGTGGTCGGAAAGAATTATCCCTCTCGGTGTCGTAGCCAAACGCGTTAAGTGTTCCAGCCTGGGGAGTACGCACGCAAGTGTGAAAAACTCAAAGGAATTGACGGGGGCCCGCCACAAGCGGTGGAGTAAAGATGGTTTATTCGATGCAACGAAAGAACCCTTACCAGGGCTGACATCCTGGCGAAACCCCTGAGAGACGGGGGGTGCCTTCGGGAACGCGAAGTGACAGGTGGTGCATGGCTGTCGTTCCCAGTCGAGGTCGTGAATGTTGGGTAAGTCCCGAACGAGCGCAACCCACGTCTTTAGTTAGCAGCATTTAGTTGGGCACTCTAGAGAGACCGCAACGGTGATAAACCGGAGGAAGGTGTGGATGGACGGTTCAAGTCATCATGCCCCTTACGTCCTGGGCTACACACTACTACAATGCTACGGACAAAGGCAGCAAACTCGCGAGAGCTTAGCAAAATCCCATAAAACCGTGGCTCAGTTCAGATCGGAGGCTGCAAAACTTCGCCTACGTGAAGGAGATCGCTAGTAATCGCAGGTTCGCAACTGCGGTGAATACGTTCCCGGGCCTTTGTACCAACAAACGCCGTCACACCATGAAGTTGGCCATCCCGAAAGGCGTTACTCCAACCCGTTAAGGAGGAGGACGCCGAAGTGGGCTGCATGACTGGGGTGAAGTCGTAACAGGTAGCCCCGTACCGGAAGGTGCGGCTGGATCACCTGCCTACAGGGGAGACAAGAATGACTTGATGTCTACCAATTTGTGTGAGGCCAAAAGTTCCTGTCATCTCGATGGAAATCGGTTACCTCGATGACTTGCTGAATTGAACATGGTTGGTGACAGCAATGGTGATCATGATGGTGATGTCAGTTTAAGTTTATTCGTTTCCTAAACTTTGTCTAGGTCACACCCCACAAGGGTTCCCCTGGGCCATTAGCTCAGGGTGGTTAGAAGCGGACCCCTGATAAGGGTGAGTCCCTGCGTTCAAGTCCAGGATGGCCCATTTGTGATTTGGGGGTTTAGCTCAGTTATGGTAGAGCGCCCTGCTTTGCAAGCAGGATGTCAGCGGTTCGATCCGCTAACCTCCACTGACCAAACCTTCTTTAGCGAAAAAAGCAACAGGAGAAACTTTGATTGGTTGAGACTAGATTTTGTTGCTAGTGAATGGATTTCAGCTTCCCTTTCATTTGATTAAGATTAGAGTTTCTAATTGGGATTTATGTTTTGAATAGGATTCTACTGAGTTATTTTAACATTTTTAATCCATTGAAAAGAGCTGGATTCTTGCTCTGTTGGCTGTAAGGTGATGAGTGGTGGTCAGCAGAAACCTTGACAACTGCCATAGGGTAAGGTCTGAAAATATTAAGCAATCTCATAGATGCTCAATTCCAGAATCAGTGATAGCTTTCCATTGGCTTGATCGCTTGCTTTGGTGAGCGGCGATCGGATGGCGGTTGTTGCTGAGCAGGAATTGAGAGAGTTCTAAAGTAAGAGCCGAGACCTCTGTCATGGTTCCTGGTGGTTGCCGAAAAACGGGTTTGATCTTGTTTTACCTCTGAAGTCTTTAATCTTTTAATCCTTGTGGTGTTGAAAGGTTGCAGAGCTGATGATTGGTAAAAACCAGGAGAATCTGCGTACACCGCAGCAATGCTGTGTGGAGAAACATTTGGTCAAGCTACAAAGGGCTCACGGTGGATACCTTGGCACACAGAGGCGATGTAAGGACGCTAGTTACCTGCGAAAGATCTCGGGGAAGTGGTAAAACACGCTTTGATCGGGGAATTTCCGAAGTGGGCAACTCCCTAGGAACGGCCAGCTGAATCCATTAGGCTGGCTCGAAGCAACCCAGCGAACTGAAAACATCTTAGCTAGTGGAGGAAAAGGAAAGTAAAAACGACTCCCTGAGTAGCGCGGAGCGAACGGGACGATCCTAAAACCGGATGTTTCGACCATCGATGGTGTGGGACAGCAATGTGGACCAGGGCGTTAGGGAAGCGTTTGAATGGCGCGCCAGAGAGGTGTGAAAGCCGTACTCGAAAACGAAACTGGCCAGCTGTATCCCGAGTAGCACGGCAAGCACCGTGAAATTCCGTGTGAATCCGCGGGGACCACCTCGTAAGGCTAAGACTATCCTGTGTGACCGATAGCGCAACCAGTAACGCGAGGGAAGGTGAAAAAGAACCCCCGGGAGGGGAGTGAATAGAACATGAAACCGTGAGGTTACAAGCAATGGGAGTCCACTCATAGGAGGACCGTGTTTGTGCCGTGAAGAATGAGCCGGCGACTTATAGGCACTGGCAGGTTTAAACGGAAAATGGTGGAGCCAGTAAGCGAAAAGCGAGTCTGAATAGGGCGATCGTCAGTTGTTATATTAAAGACCCGAACCCGGGTGGATCTAACCTATGGCCAGGAGAAGCTTGGGTGATACCAAGTGGAGGTCCGACCGACTGGTGTTGGAAAAACCAGCGGATGAGCTGGTGGTTAGGGAGTGAAATGCCAAAAATCGAACCCGGAGCTAGCTGGTTCTCCCCGAAATACGTTGAGGCGTAGCGTTTAGTGCTATAGCAGGGGGGTAAAAGCCACCGTTTCGGTGCGGGCTGCGAGAGCTACAGGTACCCAAATCGATTACGAACTCTGCATTACCCTGTGTGGAAAGCTAGGCAGTCAAGGACTGTGGGGATAAGCTCCAGGTCGAAAGGGAAAACAGCCCAGACCGCAGCTAAGGTCCCTAAATTCAATGCTGGAGTGATAAAGGAAGGTGGATTGGCCAGACAACCAGGAGGTTTGCCCAGAAGCAGCATCCTCATAAGGAGTGCGTTAATAGCTCACTTGGTCGAGCGATCCTGCGCCGAAAATGAACGGGGCTAAGCATTGTACCGAAGCGCGGATTTTAATTGTTCTTAGGAACATTCAAATGGTAGGGGAGCGTTCCTTGTGGGTGAAGCGTTAGCGCTTAAGCGGGCGTGGACTGCAGGAAGTAGAAGTCGGCTTGAGAGTAGCGAAAACATGGGTGAGAATCCATGCCCCGAAAACCCTAAGGGTTACTCCGCAGGCTCGTCCGCGGAGGGTTATCAGGACCTAAGGCGAGGCCGAAAGGCGTAGTCGAATGGACAAAAACAGGTCAACATTCCTGCTACCTGTCATGTTTTGGGAAGGGGGGACGGAGAAGGCTAGCCAGCCAGATGGTGGTTACTGGTTCAGCGTTCGAGGCGTTGAGGAGCGGAGAAAAACGCTCTGAGCTGAGGCAGTGAGAGTACGAGCTGCACGGCAGCGACAAAGTGCGGTTGATGTTCAAGCTTCCCAAGGAAAAGCCCTATACCCGTTAAGGCATGATGGCCTGTACCCGAAAACCGACAACAGGTGGGTGGTAGAGAATTACCGGGGGCCGCGAATAACTCTCTCTAAGGAACTCGGCAAAAGGCCCGCGTAACTTCGGAGAAGGGTGGCACACCGCAGGTGAGTCGGCATGGTGAAGAGGCCCACGGCGACTGTTTACCAAAAACACAGGTCTCCGCTAAGATCGCAAGACGGATGTACTTATGGGGGCGCTGACGTCCTGCCCAGTGCCGCGGAAGGTTTAAGGAAGACTGGGTCAGCGAAGAAGCGGAAGCTAGCGACTGAACCCCGTTGAACGGGGCCGTAACTAAACCGGTTCCTAAGGTAGCGAAAAATCTCCTTGTCGGGTAAGTTTCCGACCCGCACGAAAGGGCGTAACGATCTGGCGCTGTCTCGGAGAGAGGCTCGGCGAAATAGAATTGGTCTGTGAATAGATGCCGGACTACGTGCACCCGGACAAGAGACCCCTATGAGCGCTTTACTGCTAGCTTGGTATTGTGCCGGGGCTCTGAATGCGCCAGGATAGGTGGGGAGGCTTGTCCATGGTTGCGGTCATGGTGAGCCACGGTAGATACCACTCTTCAGAGCTAGGGTCTAACAGCCACCCGTTATCGGGGGCTGGACAGTATCATGTGGGCAGTTTGACTGGGGCGGTCGCTCCTAAAAGGTAACGGAGAGCGCGCAAAAAGGTTTGCTCAGGCTGGTTGGGAAATCAGCCGACGAGTGTAAAAGCAAAGCAAGCTTGACTTCGTGAGACAACAAGTCGAAACAGGGACGGAATAGCGGCTTTAGTGATCCGACCGGTTCTGAGTGGGGAAGCGGCCGTCGCTCAAACGGATAAAAGTTACTCTAGGAGAACAGGCTGATCTCCCCCAAGAGTTCACATGCGACGGGGAGGTTTGGCACCCGATTGTCGGTCATCGCAAACCGGGCTGAAGTCGTCCCAAGGGTTGGCTGTTTTCCCCGGGGGGCCCATTTAAAAGCGGTACGCGAGCTGGGTTCAGACGTCGAGAGACAGTTCAGGTCCCATATCCGGGCAGGCGTAAGAAACATTGCAGAGGAGTTCTCCCTAGTACGAGAAGGACCGGGAGGAACGCACTCTCTGGTGTACCAGGTATCGTTGGCCAACGGGAAACGCGGGTAGCCATGTTTGCGGAGAGATAACCGCTGAAAGCATCTAAGTTGGGAAAGCCCACCTTCCAAGATGAGTGTTCTCATGGGCTTAGCCAGTAAGGTCACGGGGAAAGAACACCGTTGATAGGCTCTCTACGTGGAGCGCAGCCAATGCGTGAAGCGGGCAGGGTTACTTAAAGACCGAGGGGCTTGACCCCAACAACTTCGCTCTTGCGTCAGATGAGCATGAGCTGTTTGATATTCAGAAGGATTCTGCCAACGGCCTGAAAGGGTGTGTTGATGGGATTCTACTTTACCTTAGGCAGGTTCTCAGGGTTCACCTTGGGGGCAAGAGATTATTTTTCCTGGTGTTCATGGCACTTGTGGACCCACCTCCGAATCCATTCTCGACTCGGTTGTTGAAACGCAGAGCGGGCGACGATAGTTGGAGGGAAAGCTCCTGCAAAAAATAGCTCGATGCCAGGATTAAAAAACTCTTGGTCCAATCCCATTTTTGGTTTGAGCCGCGGCTAAAAAGGATTTCTAGGCGGGGCTAGGGACCAAAAGACGGGAAAGGGCCCACCGCAAGTGGGGCCTGTTTTTTTGTTTTGGGTTTGGAAACATCAGGTTCTTTTTCCAAACTCAAAGTCCACCTTTCAAAAAAAAACTTTCCAAAAGGGCCTGTTGGAGATTGAAAATTTGGGTCCGTTTTCCCCAAAAGGGGGGGGCTGGTTGATTTTTCAGGGGTTTTTTTTTTTGTGGGGGCCCTTTTTTTTTGCCCCGGGAAATAAAAAACTTTTTTTTTTTTTTTTTTCCCCCCTTTCCTTTCCCCCC
>Ga0163217_1103421_pt1 | contig 12859 bp, 17 predicted proteins | sample SynspAceP_FD_185933 | JGI IMG/M metagenome (GOLD analysis project Ga0163217, IMG submission 185933) | Saline lake microbial communities from Ace Lake in Antarctica - Synechococcus sp. Ace-P (PacBio error correction) | ecosystem: Environmental > Aquatic > Non-marine Saline and Alkaline > Saline ... | reverse complement strand
GCATCAAAGGAGATTTCCTAGGGAGAAGTATTAATTATGGCTTACTCAAGATGGAGGTTGGTTTAACTGGTGGTCAACTTTCAAAAGAAATAATAATAAAATTGAAGGGTTTAAGGCAACAAATTAGGATGGAGAGATAGAATCAGCAGAAAAGTCAGGGAAAATAAAAACGGATGCCAAAAAAACAACCTGTTAACTATTCTATCATTAGTTAACAAGGTTGTTTTGGTTGCTGTCATTTAAAGTTAATGAATTTTACATTTTGATCAGAGATTTACTCTAAATAGTCTCAAATCTCTTTTAAGATTGTTGCGACTGATTTGACTAAAGTAAACGTGCGGGTTTTTTCGAATCCTCGTTAGTACTTTGCTATTTGCATAATAATCTATTTGAAGCCTGAGCTAACTGTAGAGAAATGTTTAGCAATAACGACGGTTCACGTTTTTCATAAGCTTTTGTACAAGGGTTGGATACTCTGTAATAATTTACAATCCCAACTATAAGGCGTCATTAAAGCATAGATATCATTAGGTTAATGTCTGTTGGATTTCCAGCTTTGCCGAAGATATCCATTGCGCGAGCTTAGTATATTGAACATTCGACCAGTTTCGCCCAAAACAACAACTTCTCTAATACAAAGTCAAAGTTATTAAGCGATCATTTTAAGATCATGGAAGATTAACAGAGGCCGATTCCAACTCTGGCTAGGCGACTTCGTCTTTATTTGGTAAATCAGGATTTTTTCTGCAATTTGTTTAGAAGCTAAGTTAATAGCTCATTTTTAAAACTTCTTCAAGTAACACGATTTTACCTTGCGTGTAGATAATTTATTTCCCACCTTGAGTTATTAAAACCAAAGGCCAATATGTTGCATAGCATCTGCCCAGCTAAGGATCCATTCTTTTAAACAGCATTCCAATTGCTTGAATGATTCTTTGTTCCATTTCCAACGACATACAAACTTTGTGCAAAGTCATAATTCCGTTTTACGGTAAAAAGGGCTGCTGCCAAGTCACGATGAGTAAAGAGTGGCACCATCAGAATTTTTTGATTAATGCAGGGTAAGTTGTATTATCTAAATCAACAATACTAGCTTTTTGAATGATTTTTAAAAATTTCTTTCTCGAGCAATTCGACAACTTCGGGTCCATTTTTACGTTATAGAAAGCTTCCCACTGATAGCGTCCAAATTGGTATCCAAACAAATCAAAATATGGTTGAATTCTTTTAATGATTCTTCACGGAACCCATTCCCAAAGGAACGGCTTCTCATTGCCATCTTCTATTTTTTGAACCATACACGAGCTCTTTCATTAATTCTGTTTGTTCCTCAGCTACTGCATGGAATTTAAATAAAGTCGCAATAATTCAGTATTGGCCTCAGCATCAATAGCGTCTGCATTCCCCATATTTATAAGCAACAATTTAGTTTCCCAAATTGAGCTTCCCCAGTCGCCTAAGTGGTTAAATTTTAATTGCTGAACAACTTGTTGTAAATTTAGCCAAGCATTTCCGATAACCGTTGAGCGTAAATGTTCCCATTGAAATAGTTTGCAATATTAGGCGAGACATATCAATCGGAAACATTCCGGGTTTCACCAACCATGGCTAAGTCACCATTAATGTTCTCCTTGTGTTAAAAAACATCTGCTAAACAGCCAGCAAACTGTTTTTTTATCCAAGAAAAAATTTAAATAAGGTCAACGACTTCCGTTTTTTCGATAATGGATGAAGAGATTTTTCACCCAAATCTGCAGCAATTGCTGAGGGCTTTTTTAAAGACTTTTGCTATATAAATGTTGGGAAAACACTCACCCATGTTCACTGTTTAGGTTTTCAAGTAGTTAAAATTTTATCAACAGGTAAGTGTTCACCAATATTGTTCATGTGAGCAGTGGCACGAGTAAATTATAATTCATTTTTATTCCGTCGATTGTTATAGGTTACTTGTATCTATCTATTAATTGAAGCTCCTAATAGCGAAAGATAATGAAGTCGCCGATTTGTGATACAAAGTAAATCGAAAAAAGGATGGAGTCGGAGGTGAGCCCGCCTACGCAGCTCGGTGGTGTAGTTCTTAGAGAGTGGGACAAAACATTGTTTTGTGTAATAAACGGCAAAGTGCAAAACCGGAATAATGCTACAGTTTCAAATTATTCTCAAAAGTCGGTTTCTGATTTGTTGTATTGGCTTTCACACTATCCCAATTCCGCTGTGAACAACCTAAATCAATACTCTCTTTATCATCGAATCAATATTTTCTGGTAATTAATTAGTGCAAAGTTATTTTACATTTTAATTCCATTGATTTTAAAAAAGGAATTTTTATTCATTCTTTTATAGATAATTCAATAAATCTAAGCGTATTCATCCTTTTTTTGGTATTAATATCATGAAATCGTTTAATTATGAGGAGGTCTGCAGTATGAAAAACCTAATAGACAACTAGCTATAAAGCAAATCATTAATAAACTATGATGTGGGTACACAAGAAGAAGCTATTGCACTACTTAAAAAAGAGGGAGTAGAGCAACACAAGCAACGATTTCACGTGATATCCAAAGGAAATGCATTTAGTGAAAACGACGACTTCAGTGGAAACGTTAAGTATGCTCTTTTCCAAAATATAAAATGTCTACTGAAGAAAAACTACAATTCATCTCTAAGTGAGGTTGTGATTAAATTAACGCGGTGTTGAATTTTTCTGGACCATTCTGATGACTATTCCAGGTAATGGCTATGTTATCGGAGCTTTAATGGAGCATTGTTTGGCCTGAAAAGTAGGAACAATTCTGGTAATGATTACCTGTTTGATTATTTCGAAAAGGGAGAAGATGCAGTAAGATGTTATGATATTTACACAAATTTTGATAAAATGTATGAAAGGGGGTGTTCATCATGGGCCAACACTATCTGAATTTAAAGTTTAACAAAACTTACAAAAATGGATCTGATATTAGAGGAATTGCTATTCAAACAAAAATAATGAACAAACGTTTAACCGATGAACCGAATTGAAACAAATCAGCTATGGTTTGATTAGTTGGCTAAAAGACATAAAAAATTAAATACAAACGAATAGTATAAAAGTTGCGATAGGCTATGCATAGTCGACTGTCTGCTAATAGAATTCAAAAAAATCGCAATGAATACGTAAATCAAAACTTAGGAATTGATGTTGTGATGTCGCCTAGCTACAACGCCAAGCCCATGTTCATGTCAACACAATACAAAGGATTTTAATTGTGATCAGCAGTTTGATTACGGCGAGTCATTTACCTTACGAATACAATGGCTTTAAAAATATTTACAAAGAGGCGGAGCAGAACTGAAGATATGAGTTTATTTTAAAAAAACGCTGTGTGAAAAAACTAACTGATGCATGAAAGTAAGGGAACTGTAAAAAAGGCTAATTTACTAAAAAGTCACGCAGCCGATTTGAGAGAAAAAAAATCAAACGAGGGATAAATGATGTTTAAAAAGCATGAAAAACCGTTAGCTGGTAGACACCATATTGTAGATGCAGGTAACGGAGCTGGAGGTTTTTTTGCAACTGAAGTTTAGAAAATTAGGTGCAACTATCTCAGGTAGTCCAATTTTTTAGATCCAGACGGACATTTCCAAATCATATCCCTAATCCAGACAACAGGAAGCCATGACTAGCATTCAAAAAGCAGTTTTAAGCATTCAGCTGATTTAGGAATTATTTTGATACCGATGTAGACAGATCTGCATTAGTCGACCATGAGGCGTGTCCATTAAATAGGAACAACTTGATAGCGTTATATCTGCGTATTCTTATAGATGAGAATCCAGGAAACGACAATTGTAACAAATGCAGCTACTTCAGAACATTTGAAAACCTTTATAGAGATTAGGTGCAATCAGAATCGTTACCTAACAGGATACCGTAAATGTCATCAATCAAGCATTAAAAGCTTAAAACCATGAAAGTATCCAGTACTTCTTTAGCTATAGGAAACAGGGCATGGCAGCCACTTAAGAAAACTTACTTTTAGATGATGGTGCGTATTTAGTTGCAAAAATATTTAATTGCTGATGCTCGGTTGCGCAAAGAAAATAAAAAAAATTGGAAGCTTAATTGAAGCGTTGGGAACAACGTTAGAAAACGATGAAGTCGTTTTCGTATTCTGACTCAACCATTTTAAAAAAATTTAGGATTAGACAACAAGGCGAAAAAATTTAGTAAATTTATTAAAGGTATGCCGATTTGACATTGAACCTAATAATAGTTGAAGCGTAAAGGGTAAATACTTGAGGAATCTACGGTGCTGGCTGGTTTTTACTACGGATGAGTTACAGAACCCATTATTAGTATACTTTGAAGTGATACAATAGGAAAATCAAAAAAATCTTCGTCAAAGACTAAAAAAGTTTTTTTCAATGCACCAGGATTTTTGGGAATCATCTGACTTGTAATCAAACTTCAAATTACCTTATTGATAAATAGGTAAATACAATGAGGAGCTGTGGGGTAATGAATTTATGCATTGTTGGATAGTTATGAATGTTACAAAACGGAGTTGAAATTCCTAAGATAGCTTTAGGTGGTTTTTTTAATGAAGGATGAAAATGAACAATCGGAAGCAATCAAATCCGCTGTTGAATTTTGGTTTTATTCGCCACTTTGATACAGCTAAAATATATGAGAATGAAGAGTATGTTGCAAAGGGACTAAAAAGAAGCTGGTAGTTTCACGTGAGACATTTGTTTTTAACTTCAAGGGTCTGAATTATGATCAAGGATTACGAAGAAACAAAAAATAGCTTTCAAAAAAAAAACCATTATGTATAAATGTAGAAACAGGACTATTTGGAATTTATATTTTAATCCACTGGCCTGTAGAAAAAGTTTTGTAGATACACTGGAGAGCCATGATTGAGTATATGAAGCCGGAAAAATTAGAGCTATTGGTGTTTTCAAACTTTCAAATCCATCACTTAAAGAATTGAAAATGAAAGGCCTACTTACAGCCGATGTTAACCAAATTGAACCTCATCCTGGAATTTCCGCAAAATGAATTGCATGGGACTATGATGAAAGAAATGGAATCATACGAGCATGGGGACCTTAGGACAAGGAAAATTCAGAGTTATTAATTTCATCCTATCTTAGCTGAAATGGTCAAAAATTATTTCAAAACCAGCACAAGTTGTCTTACGTTGCATTTAGAACGGTTTTGGGTATAGTTATCATACCTAAATCTGTTCATAGAAATCGAAATTAAGAAAATAGTGAACTAGATGATTTTACTCTAACTCAAGAAGATATGGATAGGATTGCTTCCTGAATACAGAAACTCGTTATGGTGGAGATCCGGATAATCAAGAAACGACTCAGAGCAACATCTACTAACAATAAAATGAAAAAAGGATTGGCGTTAATCTGCCCAAATCCTTTTTTTGTGGTTTTATCTTTATTTGATTATTAAAATGACTGTATTATTCTAGCTGATAGCATTTATTTTTTGTAGGACACCCAATGCCATTTAAAACCGTCTTTTTAATAGTTGTTCCTATCAATAGGTCCCATAGACCCACTGCCATAATTGGGGAAATCTACTTTCTTTGTCCCATTGATTACGGATAATTATCAACAAAATTTCCAGAAGTCGCCAAAGAAAAAGTAGATTTCCCTAATTATGCCAGTGGGTCTATGGGACCGATTGATAGTGAACAACTATTTAATTTAAAGACGGTTTTAAATGGCATTGGTGTCCAACAAAATAAATGCTATCAGCTAGAATAATAACAGTCATTTTATAATCAAATAAGATAAAAACACAAAAAAGGATTTGGCAGGATTTAAACGCCAAATCCTTTTTTCATTTTATGGTTTTAGTAGATGTTGCTCTGGAGTCGTTCTTGATTATTCCGGATCTCCACCATAACGAGTTTTCTGTATTCAGTGAAGCAATTCCTTATCCATATCTGGGCTTGAGTTAGAGGTAAAATCATCAGTTCACTATTTCCTTAATTCGATTTTCTATGACAGATTTAGGTATGATAACTAACCACGTTCTTAAATGCCACGTAAGACAACTTGTGCTTGGGTTTGGAAATATTTTGACCTATTTCAGCTAAGAAGATGGAATTAATAACTTCGATTTTCCTTTGTTCCTAAAGGTCCCATGCCTCGTGGTATGCATTCCATTTTTCTTTCCATATAGTCATGAATTCATTTTGCGGGGAATCTTCAGGATGAGTTTCAATTGGTTAATCATCGGCTGTAGTAGGCCTTTTCATTCTTCAATTTCTTTTTAAGTGATGGATTTGAAAAGTTTGAAACACCAATAGCTTAATTTTCCCGGCTTCATATAAACTCCAATCATGGTCTCTCCATGTATCTAACAAACCTTTCTACAGGCCAGTGATTAAATATAAATCAATAGTCTGTTTTCTAATTTATCTAATGTTTTTCTTGAAAAGCTATTTTTGTTTCGTCGTATCCTTTGATCATTTAATTCCAGACCTGTTGAAGTTAAAAAAATGTCCTCACGTGAAATACCAGGCTTCTTTTAGTCCCTTTGCCAACATACTCTTCATTTCTATATATTTTAGCTGTATCAAGTTGGCGATAACCAAATTCAACAGGGGATTTGATTGCTCGAATTAGTTCATTTCATCCTTCATTAAAAAAACACCTAAACCTATCTTAGGAATTTCAACTCCGTTGTAACATTTCATTAACTTATCCACAATGGCATAATTCATTTACAACAGCTCCCCAATGTATTTACCTATTTATCATAAGGTTAATTTTGAGTTTGATTAACCAAGTCAGATGGTTCCAAACCAACCTGTGCATTTGAAAAAAACTTTTAAGTCTTGACGAAGGATTTTTTGATTTTTTCCTATTGTATTCACTTCAAAAGTCAATACTAATAATTGGTTCGTGTAAGGCTCAATCCGTAGGTAAAAACCAGCCAGCACCGTAAGGATTCCTTCAGTATTTACCCTTACGCCTTCACTATTAATTAGGTTCAATGGTCAAATGGGATACCTTAATAAATTTACTAAATTTTCGATTGTGTCTAATCCTATTTTTTTAATGGGTTGAGTCAGAATACGAAAACGGACTTCAATCCGTTTTCTCGGTGTTTCCAACGCTTCATTAAGCTTCCAATTTTTTTATTTTCTTTGCGCAAACCGAGCATCAGCAATAATATTTTTGCAAACTAATAAGCACCATCATCTAAAAGTAGTTTCTTTAAGGCTGCGCCCACTTGTTTCTATAGCTAAAGAAGTATGGATACCTTCATGGTTTAGCTTTTAAATGCTTGATTGATGACATTACGGTATCCTGTTAGGTAACGATTCTGATTGCCACCTATTCTTCTATAAAGGTTTTTCAAAATGTTCTTGAAGTAGCTTGAATTTGTTAACAATTGTCCGTTCCTTGGATTCTCATCTAAAGAATAGCAGATATAACAGGCTATCAAGTTGTTCCTATTTAATGGAACACCCTCATGGTCGACTAATGCAGATCTGTCTACATCGGTATCAAAAATAATTCCTAAAATTCAGGCCTGATGCTTTAAAACCTGCTTTTTGGAATGTAGTCAATGGCTTCCTTGTTGGTTCTGGATTAGGATATTGATTTGGAAATGTCCCGTCTGGATCTAAAAAATTGACTACCTGAGATAGTTTGCACCTAATTTTCTAAAACTTCAGTTGCAAAAAAACCTCCAGCTCCGTTACCTTGCCATCTTACAATAATGTGTCTACCAGCTAACGGTGTTTCATGGCTTTAACATCATTTATCCTCGTTTGATTTTTTCTCTCCAAATCGGCTGCGTTGACTTTTAGTAAATTAGCCTTTTTTACAGTTCCCTTACTTCTGCATACAGTTAGTTTTTTCACACAGCTGTTTTAAATAAAAACTCAATATCTTCATGTGTCTGCTCCGCCATCTTTTGTAAATATTGTTTAAGCCAGGATTTCGTAAGGTAAATGCTCGCAGTTAATCATAACTGCTGCATCACAATAGAAATCGTTTGTATGTGTTGACATGAACATGCTGGGGCGTTGTAGCTAGCGCCGACATCAACAACATCCATTCCCTAGTTTGATTAACGTATTTCATTGCGATTTTTTGAATTCTATTTAGCAGACAGTCGACTATTCATAGCCTATCGCAACTTTTATACTATTCGTTTTGGTAATTTTAATTTTTAATTGTCTTTTAGCCATTACTAATAAACCATAATGGCTGATTTGTTCCAATTCGTTCATCGGTTAACGTTTTGTTCATTATTTTTGTATTGAATAGCAATTCCTCTTAATATTCAGATCCATTTTGTAAGTTGTTAAATTAAATTCAGATAGTGTTGCCATGATGAACCGTCCCTTTATACAATTTATCCATTTGTGTAAATTAACCTACATCTTAACTGCATTCTTCTCCATTTTTCGAAAATTAATCAAACAGTATCAATTACCAGCAATTGTTCCTACTTTTTCAGGAAAATCAATAGCATCCATTAAAGCTCCGATAAACATGAGCATTACCTGGAAATAGTCATCAAGATGGCAAGAAATTCAACACGCGTTAATTTAATCACAAACCTCACTTTGAGATGATTGTAGTTTTTCCAGTTAGACATTTTATTATTTTGGAAAAGAGCATACTTAACGTTTCCACTGGAAGTCGTCGTTTTCACTAAATGCATTTCTTTGATATCACGTGAAATCGTTGCTGGTTGACTCTACTCCCCTTCTTTTAAGTAGGTGCATAGCTCTTCTTGTGTACCCACATCATAGTTATTAATGATTTTGCTTTATAAGCTAGTTGTCTATTAGGTTTTTTCATTATGCAAGGACCCTCCTATAATTTAAACGATTTAATGATATTATGACCAAAAAAAAGGAATGAAACGCTTAGATTTATTGAATTATCTATAAAAGAAATGAATAAAAATTCTTTTTTAAAATCAATGGAATATGTTAAATACTTCTATAATTAATTAACCAGAAAAAAATATTGATTTCGATGATAAAGAGCAGTATTGATTTAGGTTGTTCACAGCGAATTGGGATAGTGTGAGCAAATGGACAAACAAATCAAGACCGCACTTTGAGAAAATAATTTGAAACTAGTTAGAATTATTCGGTTTTGTTTTGCCGTTACTAAAAAACAAGTGGTTTTGTCGTTAGATAAAACAACAAGAGTGTACCGCGGCTCAAACCTTCGTCTCTTTTTTGATTTTTTGTAAATCAAATCAGGGCTTTTTTTGTTAATTCGGAAGCTTCAATTTAATAGATAGTAAAGTAGCTATTTAAATAGGAGGAATAAAAAATGAATATAAATTACTCGTTGCACTGCTCTACATGAACAAATGGTGTGAAACACTTACGTTGATAAAATTTTAACTTACTTTGAAAAAAACTAAAAACAGCTGAACATGGTGATGTAGGCTTTCCCAAACAGTTTATATTAGCAAAAGTCCTTTAAAAAAGCTCCTCAGCAAATTGCTGCAGGATTTGGTGGGAAAAAATCTCTTCATCCATTATCGAAAAAACGGAAAGCGTTGGACCTTATTTAAATTTTTTTCTTGGATAAAAAAAACAGTTAGTGCTGCTGTATTTAGCAGATGTTTAACACAAGGAGAAACATTATGGTGACTTAGCCATGGCTGAAACCGGAATGTTCGGATATTGATATTGTCTCGCCCTAATATTGCAAAACCCTATTTCAATGGGGACATTTACGCTCAACGGTTATCGGAAATGCTTTGGCTAATATTTACAGCAAAAGGTTTGGTTACCAGCCAATTAAAATTAACCACTTAGGCGGACTGGGGAACTCAATTTGGGAAACAATGTTGCTTATAAATTATGGGGGAAATGCAGACGCTATGATTTGCTGAGCCAATTATGAATTATTGCGACTTTATGTTTAAATCCATGCAGTAGCTGTAGGAACAAACGAATTAAATGAAATGCTCGGTGTATGCGTTCAAAAAATTAGAAGATGGCAAATGAAGAAGCCGTTTCCCTTTGGGATGGTTCCGGCAAGATCATTAAAAGAATTCAAACCATATTTATTTGATTTGTTGGATAGCCAATTTGACGCTATCAGTGGCGAAGGCTTTCTATAACGATAAAAATGGACGAAGTTGTGAATTGCTCGGAAGAAAGAATTTATTAAAATCAATCAAAAGCTAGCTATTGTTGATTTAGATAAATCCAACTTAAACCCTGCATAATCAAAAATTCTGATGGTTTGCCACTGCTTTACATCACCTCGTGAACTTTGGCAGCAGCCTTTTACCGTAAACGGAATTATGACTTTGCACAAAAGTTTGTATGTCGTGGAAATGACAAAGCAATCACTTCAAGAATTGAATGCTGTGTTAAAAAAATGGATCTTAGCTGGCAAGATGATATGCAAACATATTGACCTTTGGTTTAATACTCAAGGTGGGAAAAAATTATTCTACACGTCAAGGCTAAAAATCGTGTACTTGAAGAAGTTTTAAATTGAAGCTATTAACTTAGCTCATAAACCAAATTGCCAGAAAAAAATCCTGATTTACCAAAAATTAAAGACGAAGTCGCTAGCCAAGTTGGAATTCGGGCTCTGTTATCTTCCATGATTCTTAAAATGAATCGCTTAAATAAACTTTGACTTTGTATTAGAAGAAGTTGTTCGTTTTGGAAGGCGAAACTGGTCCGTATGCTTCAATATACTAGAGCTTCGCGCAATGAGTATCTTACGCAAAGCTGGAAATCCAACAGACATTAACTTAATGATACCTATGCTTTAAAATGACGCTTATAGTTGGGAAATTGTAAAATTATTACAAGAGTATCCAACCCTTGTACAAAAAGGCTTATGAAAAACGTGAACCGTCAGTTATTGCTAAAACATTCTCTACAGTTTAGCTCAGGCTGTTCAATAAAGATATTTATGCAAATAGCAAAGTACTAACGAGATTCAGAAAAACCCGCACGTTTAGCTTTAGTCAAATCAGTCGCAACAATCTTAAAAGAGGGATTTTGAGGACTAATTAGGAGTAAAATCTCCTGATCAAATGTAAAAAGTTCATTAACTTTCAAAATGACAGAACCAAAAAAACCTGTTAACTAATGATTAGAATTTTAGTTAACAGGTTGTTTTTTTGGGGCATCCGTTTTTTATTTCCCTGACTTTTCTGCTTGATTCTATCTCTCCCATCCCATAATTTGTTGCTTAAAACCCTTCAATTTTATTTATTATTTCTTTTGAAAGTTGACCACCAGTTTTTTAAACCAACTCCATCTTGAGATAAAGCCCATATTTAATACTTTCCCCTAGGGAAAATCTCTTTTGATGCTCTGTCCGCAATATCTTGATTGCCTTTCCCGTACGTTTTAATGTGGAAGTAAGGCGTGCTATTTCCTTCGTTGTATTTACCTCCTCAGCTTGGTCACACAATCTGCCAACTTAATAAAAAAAACCCATTCTTAACATTTGGGTTTAAGTGCATCAAATCTTACCGGCCTCAGAAAATAACACCATTACCTGATCCCATTGCTACTTAGAAGATGGACAATCTGTCCACTTGCATCATTACAGCTGCAATAGCTTATCCTTTTGTGCAGAATTGCAGCGAAACGAGCCTACGTATTCAACCTGAACCTTCTATTGGGTTTACTATTTTTACTTCTTGAACAAATCCTGCTTCAAATTTATCGATAGCCTCGATTCTTGGACCACAATAAATTCCTACTTTAATTAAGATACTGTTGTTGCAGGAGCTACAACACCTGCTAAAAAAGCTGATTCATTTGTCTTTAAAAAAAAACTAATGAGCAAAACATTGTTTTGTTTTGGCATAGCAACATTAAAATAGCAAAATTTGTTCAGAAAAATTGAGGCGCTACTTCTATAAATAAGCTTCAGTCCAATTTTAAAAACCCATGCTTACCAAACAGTATCAAATTATTATTAGCTAGTGTTCGTAAAATTCATTTGACATAATCAGAAGCGGATTCAGCTTGAATAGAGTCGTAACCTGAATCCCTTTTGATAAAACATATCTTTTTTCACCTCATGCTTTTCTAACCCTTCCCAGCTTGATTGGTTAAACGATTTATCGTCCAATTACCTTACAAAGTCAGCTTGCTAAATCAACAGTGCTAGGGCTTTTTTTTGTTTACTTTTTGGGCTTTTAGCAGTATTTCTCGGCTCCGCATGCTCCTAATAAAGGATACTGATTACTAACTACAGCTGTTTGGACAAAGGGGCCTAAAGAATCATTTTTTCAAATTTTAATAACTGCCCTTCCATTTTTACCCATTTTTTTCTTTACACTTTTCATCCCTATCATTTTAAAAAAAACTCTTCAAAATAAAAACACGGATAAATTATAAAAAAAAATAGTTTCGAACAGCGTTTTTAAGACATAAAAATAATTTTTTTTTTATGATGTTAAGAGGTTAATAACTGTTTTTTAATTAAAAAAACCCAAGGGATTAGTTATCTTTTATTTGCCAATCAGTGTTCAAAAAAGAATTATTTTGATGGGTAAAAAATGCGCATCATTTTTTTATTTTTAATTTTAGGAGGAAAATTAGTTTGAAATAAATTTTTTTCAATTAGAAACAAAATAATTACGAACTGTGCAAAACAGGGGAAAAATTTTTAGCAGTTTTAAAACTACCCTTTTTTTTAAACAAAATTGGCTTTAACAATCCCATTTGTAGTTTAATCCGGTTTATATTAAATTTTTTCAGCAGCAGGTATTTTCCCTTTTTAAGTTCAAAAAAAGTTCCTGTATTTGGGCCAAAGCCCGATAGGTGCCCAGCAGTAGTGGAAAACGGACTGGGATGGGCTTTTAGCTGGCTAAAAATTA
>Ga0163217_1102913_pt1 | contig 12860 bp, 15 predicted proteins | sample SynspAceP_FD_185933 | JGI IMG/M metagenome (GOLD analysis project Ga0163217, IMG submission 185933) | Saline lake microbial communities from Ace Lake in Antarctica - Synechococcus sp. Ace-P (PacBio error correction) | ecosystem: Environmental > Aquatic > Non-marine Saline and Alkaline > Saline ... | reverse complement strand
GGTGCAGGCCTGACTTTCAACGTGAAAGGGTCGAGAGAGGAAGGAGCGATCCGTTTGTGTCAACCCGCGCTGGGCCAGCGCTGGTGATGCGTCCCTGAGGCTGATACGTATGACCACTGAGTTAATGCGGGGCTGTTAGCTCAGCGGACTTAGGCGGACGGTTTCTAAACCGTACGTGGTCGTGGGTTCGGTCCCGCCAGCCCCGCTGCTTTGAAAGCCTAGTCGCTTCAGGTCGGTTTTTCACGGTAAGTCAAGGCCGTTTAACACCGACTCCCGCCCACCGGCGCCCGAGTTAGGGCAAAAAGGAAACTAGGCAATCAGATCTGCCCGCGATCGACCATCATTTAGTCAAGATTAGGCCAATTCCTGTTGCTCTGCCCTTCGACCCCTGGCTGGGTCAAGCGGTCTCCACGCCCTCGCTGATGGATCGCCCAGATAGGCTCGTATGGCAAAAGGCGATTGCGCTGGCGCCGGTTGCTTTCCTGCTCTTGATACCGAGGTGTGCCAGCCATGTCACTGTCCAGGGCTTTGCCCGTGTGTGGGAAATCATAGGTCACGCGGCGCTGTGATCGCTGGCCGCATGCTGTTCAGTGCCCGCCGGCAGAGGCCGCAATAAAACCCTGGCGACGCTGGGGCCTGGGTATCGCCGTCATCCCGCTCAAACGCTTCGTCGGAAGCGAATAACGCCAGCGCTCGCTGGGCCGTTGTCAACAGGCTGTTCTGTCACAGTTGCTCTCGACGCCTCCACGTATAATGTCTTAAATCAGGATCCGGGCCTCCCAGTCGCCGTTCTGGCGCAGCCAGTTGATTTAGGTGTAGTTTAGGCTGCGTGTGCTTTGAAGAAACAATCTGAGATAGAGAAGTTGGCAGCCCATGCTGCATGAACCTTCGGCATCGATCGCATGATTCACACGGCAGCACAGCCGGCCCAGTCTGGCCATTGCTCCGTCGAGGAAGGGGTGGATGGCTTTCGAACTCACATAGGCCAGAGGCGCCGCTACCGAGCATCAGCAGGCATGGGCCCCGCCAGGGGGCGTGCCATGGTATGGAACGCTCGAGCTGGCACAATGCAGGTCTTCCAAACCAGCCAGGTCGGCGAGGCACGAGAGTTGGCGTACCGGGGCGTGTGTTCCAGCCATGCCAGTCTGGCTACGAGCGAAACTCCCGGGGCAAGGATCGGCCCCGAGCGACCCCTGGCCAGCAAGCCGGAGTGGATCTCCCGCGCAAGGCGGGAGGAGGCGGTAGCGCCCTCCCGAGCCGGTGCCACGCCGTGCTTCAAGCCCCTGCCACCGTAGCTGGTAACCTTCGACCACATTGGCCTGTGGAACCGCCGGGGCCTTCCTCCAGCTTTCAAACAGCAGAGCAGAGGAGACGAGGACTGGTGCCCCGATCTGAGGGCTAGCAGGGCCTCCCGCCGCATCATAGCGCGTTAGGAGAAACATGGGCTTGATCCGGGCAGCAGGGCTGAGGGACCCGTCAGGCGGCCCGCAAGCAGCAGCCCCTCAGTGCAGCGCCTGGAGAGCACCCTCGAGCAGCACGGTGGGATTCCGGCGGCAACTGCGCCGGCCCACAAAGCTCAAACGGACTCAACCAGCCGCCGCTGGTGACCTTGCATAGCGGCTCCGCGTTCGTCACGCTGTCAATGGGGCTTCTGGCTTCGAGACCATTGACAGGCTTGCATTCTATTATAAAGAGTCAAGGGGGCTTACCTGAATAAGGCGCCTGTCCGTTGTTCCGGCGGGCCCTGGTCTTAGAGCCAATTTCCAGCCCCTTGGTATCGTACTCGTGGTGTCACTACCCGATCAGAGCTCCTGTCCATGGGACACTGCAGCATCTTTCATCGGCCGCGCCAGCGTGCGTTCTCGACCGAAGACGAAGTACGCTTTCACGGATAGGCGAGGTGGTTTGGTGAAGCACTTCGTAGTGGCCATCGCTGCTGCTGTCCCAGTCGACGGACCCCCTGTCAAACCATGGAGGCCGCGTGTGGAGGCCTCGGCCTGTCTTGAGTGGAGCCAGCGCGAGCAACCCGAGTCTAAGATCCGGGCAAGCCTTTTTCAGCCCTGATCTTGCTCAGTATATTTCACCATCTGCATTTACATCATATGCCATGGGCCAGCGTCTCTAGAGTGCTGGCTGCGCTTCAGCAGACCGATGGGCGAGAGCTTGGTCTGTTGCAGTGTGGTGGCCGCCGAAGTTGGCCTTTGGTGTGGCCAATGAGTGTTTTCAGCCGTCAACCGCCAGGGCCCTGGAGTGTTTCTGCCCCTCTACACTTCAGCCCTTTTGATGAGCGCGCCTGTCCCGCCTATGGGGCCATTGGCGACGCTGGCGTGTTGCCATACTGAACGCGCGGCACCCAATTCGGCTCTCTCGACACGGATGATTGCGCCCATCGCCCTGAGCAGCAGCCACGCTGTATCCCACAAACGCGAGTTTTGCCCAGATACAACTGTCTCCTTGAAAAACTGGGTTCCTCTCGATTGGGTCAATGGGGGGACGGTAGCCATTTCCTGTTCGAGCTTGCATCCTCGGGCAGGCTATATTTGCCGATCGTCGATCAAGAAAAGACAAACGATCTTTCTGAGATCCTCACGATGGCGACATTGAGGCATTTGCCTACACAGAAGGTACAAACTTTGATGACCCAGTTGCTCCGCCGGGCCCCAGCCAGCGGCTAGTAAGCAGGCACAAAATACTGTTCACTCATGGCTCGAACGTTATCCTGTTCACTAAGACCTTTCCCTGCCTGATTCCAGTGGCACTACGAACGGAGAGTTGCTTTTTACGTGTGAGGCGGTTTTTTTATTTTTTGTTCTCACCACCTGGTTCTCCGTCTGTGTCTTATCTGATCTGTGTCAGGTCTCATAGACTTGTATCTTGTTCGACAACACTTTTTCTGCTTCATAAATAAGATCCATAGCCGGTGCCTATGATTTTAGCGGTTGAAGACGTGTTACGCTTCTGCGGTGTATGTAATCCAGATTTGTGATGGCCTTTATCTCAACGATATATGTTTTCCGGGCGCAGATTCAGTTGCCCCGCGTTGGATGCCTCTACCACCTCTCTTGCAACCGCAGGTCTTCGTGAAATCCTGGCTTTGGTTCTTCATTCCGTCTCTAATCGGGCTTTTTTTACGGGTCTCTTCTGTAACGGACGCACATTTTTTTTGTTTCATTCTCTTTGTCTCTTTTCTGTTCCGGGTGGGCCGTTACGGTTTTTTTTTATCGATTGAACGTAGGGTTTCTTTTTGCGGTCGATTCCCGCAGCAGGGGCGGTACTAGTCTTATCTTCGATGTTCGGTTATTTTATCTTTTCGGACTGGCGCTGACATTGAGCACGGCCGCTGTTTCGTCGCCATGACGGGGATCGCGCTCGTTTCTGCTTTTTGTTGTTGTGGTCTCTTGTGTTTGTTTTTTTGTTTGTGTTTTTGGTTTTTCTTTCTTTTTTTATTGTCTGTTTTGCTTTCGTCTGTTCGCTGTCGGTATTTCCTCCTGTTGTCGATGCTTTTACTTCTGTCTCTTGCCTCTGTTGCCGTTGGTGTGTGTTCCGCTCTTGCTGCGTGTTTTTATTCAGTAAGCATTGTTTCCCATATTGGTTTATGTCAGAGCCGTTTTTCTGCGGGGGGTTGTGTGTGTTATTTTTTTGTGTTTTGTTTTCTTGGTTCGAGTCTTGTAGATCGTCTCGCATAGTCTTTTGTGTTTTTTGTGTGCGATCGCTCCTTCCACTCGCTTCCACTGCCGTTCTGTCTGCTGCTTTTTGTCCCTAGCTGCTTTCTTTTGAGCGTTCCGCTTTCCTCATTTGTTGTTTTTCTTCTCTGCTCTCTGTTCTGCTGTCTCTCGCTGCGGATGGCTTGTTGGGCCTAGCTGCTCGCCCCGCTATCCTGCTCCATTCCTGCGTGGACGATATCTGCCTTTTGCTCCTTCTACGTAGCGTGCGGGCCTACCGCTGGCTGTCAGTCCGTCTGCCTGGCCATTCCTCATGATTCGCATCTCACCCTTCCTTCAACTTTATTTATCTCATATATCTTGCTTTTCATTGTATTCTATATTCTCTTTTTTCTTTTGCTCTTCCTGTTTCTTGTTTTTTTTGTCGTACTTTTTTTTTTTTTTTTTTCTTTTTTTTTGTGTGTTGTTTTTTTTTTCTGCTCCTCTACTCTCTTGTTTCTTTGTTGGTTTTTGTGTGTGTGTCTCGTGTGTGTCTTGTCTGGATTCTGCAGCAGGCTTTTATCTCTTTGTGAGTCGCGCCAGGGCCTTTTCAGAGCCGACTCTATTTTGTTGCGCGGGTGGGCCGGACCAGGGCCTGGGAGCCTGGCGGGGTGGGGTCGTGGGGGGGGGATGGGTGGCCCTGCGAGGTTCCTGTGTGTTTGTTTTGTTTCTGTTTGTTTTTGTTTTTTGCGTGGTTTTTCGCTGCATGCCGAGGGCTGAGTGACTGTGCGGGCCCGTCTGCGCACGCATGGCTCGCTCAGCTTCGGGTGGGTGCCATCCTGCCGACTTCCACTTGGCGCTGGGCCAGGCGTGCCCTTGAGCGTGCCGCTGCGTACGGCCTTTTCTCATCCGGCCGCTGCGCCGAAGCGGCCCCATCCGTGCCGGAGGCAGCGCATTCCTCTTGGCACCCACCAGCTGCCTGGAGCTGGAGCTGGAGCCTGGTGTCCTGCGGCCCGCTTGGCCGGCCTGCTCCCCTGCTGCTTGCACAGTTACTCAGGAATCGGAAGTTGCTGCGGCTGGAGTTCCCAACGATCTGCATCGCCCCTGGCAGAACGACGATCGCACCACGCACGTGCCTGTATTGGATTTGCCCCCTTCGAGGGCGGAGGAGAGCTGCTTGGAGCTGTATCGAGCTCTGCGAGTTGGCTGGCCTTGCTCCATTAACGGATCGCCACCAGCAGAGTTGAGCCTCGGTGGTTACGGCAAGCCTCCGGCTTCTGCATCGACAGCACGGCGGCTGCTGCAGTTCAGGCCATGCGCGATCGCTGCTCCCTCTTCCCGATCCTGCTGAGCGGCCTCGTGGCCGCGAACGACTTGCGTGCGCCAGCACCAGGCCTGGGCAATGAGCCGGCAACAGGAAGAGCCGCGAGCACGCCGACGCCGGGCCCTGCGCGCCTGACGTCCCTGGGCAGCGCCGCCTTCGTACTCTTCGATCCACGGGAGCGGCCATTCGGCGGATGCCAGGCGCAGCGGATCTGTAGCAGTGCGCCCCTCTCCACCCCTTTTTCTGCTCAGGCCGGGCGGTGCGCAGGATTCGAGCAGGCTCTAGCGGCATATTCGGGAATCGTGAGCGAAGCATCGGAACGGCCCCGTACTCGCCGTTGTGGCGCATGTCCCCGCAGTCATCCGTTGCGACACCTGCCCCGCGCCGCCTGGGTTCCAGCGAAAGAGCGGCCAGCAGTCCAGGCGGGCCGCGGGGTAGGCGAGCCGCCAAGGGCGGCCACGGATTCACGGCTGGCACCACCATCTCAATGGACTCCACTGCTCAAAGCTTCTGGTTGCGGCTTGAACACCCCGCAGAAGGCCGAGCATGCGGATCGGGCCTGCGCTGGAGCTGGTGGAAGTAGTCGGGCCACGCCCTATCGCCATCTCCCGCCACCGCGTAGCCGGCAGCACCAGCTGCTGCTGCTTTTCCGATTTACGAAGCCAAACGGCAGCAGGGTGTGGACGATCTTCACGCCAGCAGGAATTGCGATATGTCCGTAGCGCCGAATCAGAGGAGATGTGCCCACCTGATTCACGTGTGCCGCACCAGGAAACGCGAGAAAGCGGATATCCGGCCAGCGGGATGCTCCTCCTCGGCAAACACCGGCGCCACAAGCCAGGCACTGCCACGATCGGTCTGCCAGCTTCAACCGGCAGGCACGGTGTACGACTCCATCCTTCAACAGCACCGTGCCCGGATCCGAGGCCCCGCTCGATCTCCTCCAGCAGGCGCCAGCACACCCGGTGGGATGTCCTGCGCTCCACCTGGTGGAGCCATCGAGCAACACGGAAGCGCGTTGGTGGCAAGCCGGAGGGTGGAGGGGGCAGATCGAACAGGTCGGCGGTCTGGGCAGGCCCGTGAGCAGCCTTCCAGAAGGCGTATTGCCGTATCAGCGAATAGATGCTGCGGTTGGGGATCAGCAGCCAGATAGCAGGGCTGCAACACAGCTGATCAGCAGATCGCAGGTTCGGGCCCGCTGAACACCGAAATGCCGAGCCCGGCAACAGAACCCGATGGCTGAGCGACACCCAGATCGCACGCGAGCAGCACCAACACCAGACCCGCAGCCCAGCGATATTTTTGGCTGCGCAGCAGGCACGAACGCGGCGGGCAGCGGTGTGGGGGCAGTGGTAGGAAGGGGCCAGGGCTCAAGCCATCGGAGATCGGCGATTCAGGCGGCGGTAGCTCGGCGTTCCAGCTCTGGCGGAACAGGTTCTTTCCACCAGGACCAAGCACATAGCCCCTGTGTGGCAGTAGCAAGCGCTTCTTGATTAGGGATGCGAACAGTTGTAGCAGGATTCACTTGAGCTGGATCCAGCCCAGATGGTTTATCACCGCATGAACGCGCCGCAGGCAAGCACATTAGAGAGGCCAGGCCAGAGGGCGGGCACCATGGCGTCACAATAGGTGCCTGGCGGCACCACGCTGGCCTTACCGAAACGCCGCCAGCAGCAGGCCAATGTCATCGGATGCTAGACGATCTAACAGCGCTCAATCGCCAGCGTGGGAGCAGGGGCATTTGGAAAAAGAAAGCACCCCCATATCCCAAAGCCCTTTGAAGCGCATCTGGCGCGGTGGTTTTTTATTTGAGCAGGCGGTCGAACACCGCGACTGATCGACAGCCCCACCAGCGGACCGCCCCGCCCTTTCGTTGGTCATTTTGTCGGCAGCGATGATCGGGCTATTAGGCGTTTTCTCTCTTCTGCCTGATGATTTCATTGCCCGGGATCTGTCGTCGAATTGTTTAACCTACGGGTTCGTTTAGAGGGTTTGTGGCGGCTGTGTGGCCAGCAGGTCCAACGGGCGAATACCCCTGCTTAGCTGCGTTGTGGGGAGATTAGCTGCAGCCGAGGCATTTGCCCATCGACGCGTTGGCCCCCTGCTCCGCAGCACAAAACACAATCGGCTGAGATAGCCGAGTGGATCGTGTTTATTCACTGACCACTGCCCGCGCAATGCATCTGATTCTGCCCCGGTGGTCTTCGGAAAACAGGCTGAATTTTATATGTTGTATGGAAACTTGCACCTGGCTGGTTGGTTTCGCCGCTTGTCTGGGGGGGCTCCAATTACGGACTGACTCATGTGTGATACTGGTCATCATCCACATGTTTCTCTCATAGAATCTCCTGATCACACGATTTCGTGTAAGGCCCTTTGCCATTTCCCATCGTTTTGCCCCTGCCTCGAATCAGAAATCCATTTTAACTTGGTTGGGGAGCTGTTGCTCATCCCGGAATGGCGATATTTGGGCGCCTGGATCAGGGGATTCTCTGTTGTTGCACAGTTTCTCTCATGCATTCTTATAATGAATCCGCCCAGCAAGCCGGCCATGGGCCCGGGAGCAAGCAGGCCATCGTGGAAGCCAGCAGCACCCCAAGCGAGGGTTCCCACCCACTCCCTTCTGCTCGGAGGCCAGCGCAGGACAATCCACCCACCAAAAATCCCATTGAGGGAGATGGGCCAATTTCAGCACGAGTGCATTTAGGCGAAGGTCCACCACCCGACGGGATCGCTCCATTCGCCGCCTGCAGGCTGCCTGCCCCAGGCACTCAACACACGCCGGCAACCTCCGTTGGCACCAGCCGCGGGCAGCTCATATTTCGAGGCTGGTAGCGCGTCGTTGAAGGGCCAATACCCGAATCCATCCACCAAGGGAAGAAACAAGCCAGCGTACGCAGGATTCAGCCTTTGACCTGCGGCTGGCAACCCAGCCGCCCAATCCAGCCCCGGGGGAACCCCCCCCCCCCCGCAAATATGGCCAGGCGAGAGCGCCCCACGAGGCGTCAGCACGGCGTTGGATGCCAGCCCGCTTGAGGCCTTTCCGTGGCCCTTAGCGTGATGGCCTCCACATCCGGCTGCTGTAGCCCCCTCGCTTTCACCAGCTCGGCAGCAACAGGCCGCGAATGCGCTGCCTGCCACCGTCTCCGCCTCCGTGCGCCGGCACCAGGAGACGCGCATCATCACGCCCCGGGGCCACCCTGCAGAGGTTGTGCCGGTGAATCAGATGGCGGCAATGCCTGGGAAATAGGGCTTGGAGCACACCCACATAGAGCCCCAACCATGCGTGACTGCGATGTGGCATTGCCAGCGGTGAGCACACGCCTCATGGCTGGCCGTGGCCAGAACTTAGGGGCGAAATTTCGTGACATCCATTCAAATCCCCGAACACATTGCTGGCGGCCGCCTTGGCCTCCACACCTGTGATCCCAGACTCCGGGCGAAAAAAGCGGGCCACGGAGTGTGTGAAAATCCACTCTCTGCATTCACCCCGTGATAGAGCAGGGCCTGTTGAGAGACGCGAAAAGATCGCATTGGAAAGGCTGGAAAAAAGCAGGAATCAAAACCCAGGGCTCCCTCTTCTCCCGCAGAAACCCGCCAGCTGGCAAACACATTCAAGCGCCCGTACGGCCGCCCAAGGCAGCGCCACCACCGCTCATTGAGCCGAGAATGTGGAAAACACACCCGCCCGAAATGGCAGCTGAACAGGAGCCAAACCGAGCTCCCACCGCGTAGCCAGACGGGCCACCCCGATCAGCGCCAGGGAATCGCCCGACCGATCCGGCGGAAACAACCATGCCACCAGCCAGCAGCAGGGCGAATCCCCAGTGCTTCCTCGCACGTTGCAAAAGCAGGCCCTCGCTTTAGTGCTGTATTGCGCCGCTCAAACTTACGGACGGGAGTCGCCGTTCAAACGGCTGTCTGGGGGGGTTATACGGGATTTTCGGCCAGCTTCCAGGGTCAAGAACACCTTGTCTCGCCGTCAAGCCGGTTCGACGTCCCAAGCATCGGTACTACAATCAATTACTTCTCATACGGTCCGTAGCCCCTGCGCACCATGCCGCCTCACCCGTCCGCTGGGACAAACGAACGAGCACTGCCTAAGGCTTCCTGGCGGAACCGCAAGAAGAGTTCCCTGATCCCGCCAACTTTGAATTCCGCGAGTTGCAGCCAGCGCAACCCCAGTCCCGTCATCGCGCAGCGGATTGGCAGCACCCTGAGTCCTCTCAACTACCCTGCGCCCGGCAGTCAGAGCGTGAGCAGCGGCGCCGGCGCTGCCAGACACTCACAAGCACAGGCAGCCGAACGCGCTGTATGCGGCGGATCCTGATTGATTCGGGCATCCTGCTGAGCTTTACCAGCAGCAGAGCCCTGCATCAAGCTGTCGTCACTTGCTTTGACCAGACCGCTGCGCAAGCTTGATTCACCTCACCGATCTGCATCCGATCTCTGCTGCTGGGGATCAAGTGATCCCCGCGTCCTGTCGCTCAGAAAAAACCACCTGCTTGGGCGTCACCGCCGGTAGGCCATGAGCAATCAACCTGCTTCGGAGATTACGCCCGCATTGCGAACTCAAATCAACCGCCTATGCGATCTACCGGCATTTTGCCGATCTCCCTTGGTGACGCTCTCGAACGGCGGAGTTGCGTGCTTCAGCCGACAGACTTCGATAGCTACCCGGGCGTTGTCCCGGCTTGACCATTCTGCCGCTTCCGATCGCTGAGCTCTTGCATCAGCAGGCAATTCCAAGCCTCACGCACGCTGCCAAAGATCTTCCAGAGCCTGGGACACCGACATTGGTGCTGTAGCAGCGTACTCGAAAGACGTTGTCTAGGCAATTGGACGCTACTGAAGCATCACACATACGACATTGGCCAAGATGACACAAACGGAAACGATCAGTATCGATGCGATCAAGGCAACCATCAGCTCCACGTTTGATGGACGGCAGATCAGCCTTGCCACGAGGTGCTCCCAACCTTCGCGTGGGCAAGAGCAAACAGAGGCCACCTGTAACCACAAGAGTGACACCCAGCCTGCAATGATCAAAAACTCGTAATCGTTAAGAGTGCCCTCACCAAGACCATTCTTCATCAAAGTGGCGATGTCATAATTCAGAAAAGCTATCTCAAGTGCTCATCTGACTCCATTTTCATGGAAAAAAATCTCGGCCATTCTCACTGCTGGCCCAGCAGCATTGATGCATGGCGCCTCTTCCCGCAAAATCTTCATACACAGACCGAAGACAACCTGGGCCGGATCCAACCCACCTGTGGCGCTACTGCACAACCCCAATCACCAGTGCACTAACGTTGGTTCAGTCGTCCTCACACCTATCTATGACCCAGCTCCACGATACTGCGCTGCGCTTGCTGGCTGCAGCAGGAACACGAGCGCATCGCCCGTCACCAAGCCCGCCGAACTGACCTTTCTTGTGCCAGCACGCGCCTCTGCTGAGTTGCCCTACTCTCGAAAGCCCATGAAGATCAGCCTCAAGCCGAGCCTCATGGGGACATGGCAGCACATGGTTGGTTGCCCATTCGATGCGTTTGCGACCCGTGCTCAGTAGGTGAGTTCGATCGAAATCACCTCTGCAGCCGCCCAGCAGAGAGAAACATCCCCACCACCCGCTTCGAGAGGAGAGGGTATGAGCCATCCTGTCTGATGGTCTGGCCTATCGTGAAAGCCTGCACCAATCCATGATGAACCCACAGAGGCATAATAAGGTAAAGCTCGAAGGTGCCTAGAAGAACCCTGCCAATGTCCGGATTGTTCGACGTTTTATCGGGACATTGGACCGACTAATTCCAACTGCAAGCTGCAGCCAGCAAGCAGCAGCTCAACTGGCCTGCTTGCATCTTCGCACCCTGGCAGGCCGGGGTTTGGAGACTGGCAGAAGAACACGACAGAGGAGAACAAATGAGAGCCCACCGCGCCTGCGCTCATCAATGCCAGCGGGTCGGCGCTCCGGCGCTGAGTGCCGCTGCCCTGCGCAGCAGCCCTGCTTCCACCACGCACAGCACAGCCGCTTGACGAACCCGAACGAGTTAGCAGCGATTGCGACTCGACAAACATTCAACGCCAATCTGTCCGCATCGAAGCGCTGATGAAGCGCATCTTCGATGTGCGGTACGAGAGACTGGAGCAAAATTCAGCGAGGTGGACCGGCCACTCAACCCGATCGCTCATGCTGACCCTATGCGGCTCATCGCCTGCTGCTCAGACCCTGACCCTGCACTATTCGTAGTAGCACGCCAGCAGAGTCGATATCATCCCCTCTCTCCGGCCAGAGGACCAACCACCAAAAGCAAAAGGCATCCAGCAGGCCAGCCGACTACCCAGTTTCGGACCTGATCATGGTGCGTTTTCGACGAATACCACCGTCAGGGCATCCACAATCAACAACGCCAGGCCCTGGTGGCCGAGCACATCTCGACCGATCCGCAAGCAGCACGTTGCAGAAAACCTCAGGCCAAGACTGGGGGGATGGCGCAGGCTCCGCAGTTTGTTGCTGCCACGCGACAGGCTGGCGCATGTCACCCCTGAGACCGAAGGCCCCGCAGCCCACTCTCCCTTCTGCAGCTGACCGCATCAATCCTCGACGTCAGGCCGCGCGGAGCTGGTCCAGCAGACACCCCGGATACCATGAGCCTGCACTTCCTCACCAACCCTCTAAAGAGGTGTAGCATCGTTGGTGTCGAATGCTGCGCCATCGCGGATCGCCGCCAGCAAGCAGCCGGCGACCAGTGGCAGCTGATCAGCTCAGAGCCGCAACGGATGGTGATGGCCTGCTGGAGCCACACACCTCGCTGATGTGCTCTGTTCGTGGGCCTGGCACAAACGGCGCAAGGCCGCCAAGCGCCAGGACTCCGCACCATAGGTGAAAACCAGCCCTCCAAAGTGCTGTAAACCAGTGTCGAGCAGGCCCACGGCAGGGATCCGACGCCACTGCCGCAGCCAGCATTGCTGCCAGGCGCCGGCGTTGATGGAGCGGCGCAAGGGGATGAGAGCGCTAGAGCTCCTCTCCAACGCCGATCTGATCAACGTCAGGGTATCGAGTGAACCAGTTCGCCCGCCATGCACAACCCGTGAGGCGTCCACAGGACCGATCCGCTCCAAACCAGGCGCAGGGCCTCAGGCAGCCAGGCATCAAGCCAACGCAGCGCCGTCACCTCCATTGCCGGATTCGAAAGCTGATCTCTGCATGCCAGAAGAACAGTGACGACCCGCTTCGATCAGGCGACTTTGAGACTGGAAGCTCCCCAGATGAAAGACGGCAACCAAGATCCAACGCCGTATCAGAGCTTCTCCAAATGCTGTCGCTGTTCAATTGCTAGTCGCCATCCCATCAATGAGCAACCAACAGATCGTACCGGGAAGGCAACGACCTGCCCAGAGCGCTGCGTACTCCGCGGATCGAGCGTCAGAGGAGAATTAGACGCTGCGGGCCAATTACCACAAGCGATACATCCGGATTTATCCATGCTCAGCTGTCCGCCAAGCGGCGCTGACCGCGTCCGGCGCGAAGTAATCGGCGAAGTCGCGAACAGGGAAGAAGGGGATCCGCGGGCCGGTGAGGTTGCATCCAGCAAGGCTTGCAAAACACTCCAAATCGACCATCGCTGAAATGACGAGGCTTTGATCAAAAAGTGCAAGCAACCTCCGGGCAATTCGAATCTCACCATTCAAAGTCCCAGGCGGTACCCGCCTCCCCCTAGCTTTCGATTCTCCTCGGTAGTACTTGACCCAACAGAAGAGTTCTCGCTACCCACCTGCTTCCAGCGAAATTTTCCACTTCGGGCCGTCGAGGTAAACAGACCCGATCCGTTGAGAGGGGGGGGGCGGGGCACCCCATTTCTTTAATCTTTTTTTCTCCCCCCTTTTTTTTTTTTTTT
>Ga0163217_1117442_pt1 | contig 12861 bp, 4 predicted proteins | sample SynspAceP_FD_185933 | JGI IMG/M metagenome (GOLD analysis project Ga0163217, IMG submission 185933) | Saline lake microbial communities from Ace Lake in Antarctica - Synechococcus sp. Ace-P (PacBio error correction) | ecosystem: Environmental > Aquatic > Non-marine Saline and Alkaline > Saline ... | reverse complement strand
TATATTCAAATTGCATCAAATATACGGACATTTTGGAAGTATATCCAAAAATGGTTATTTGGATTATTTCCATATTAGGAAATATCCATATATGTTTGGAATAATTACAAATACCAATTGTAAATGGATTTGGAAGATATCATCAAAAATTTAAAGTAAAACTTGCCCATTCAGGTGGGGTAATAAACTATTTTCATTAATCCCACTATTGAAGGTCACAAGGTCTATTCAAAAGTCATTTGTCAAAAAAAGAAGAAGACGTTTAATCAGGATCCAGTGTACAACTCCTTTTATCGATTAGTATGGAAAATCCCAGAAATTTTAATTTACGACGGGCAGCTTTACGGATTTTTAACACGGTATCAAAAATTTTCGAGGAAAAATTGAAGTAGCCATATTTTCAAAGAACACAGAAATCAAAGGGCTGTTTTCGGGTGGACTACCGTTTTTACGCAAATGGATAAGGCAAGACGGTTTTGGAACAGCGTACAGAGCAAAGCAATGCTGCCGATTAAGTCGATATATTCGCTTCTTGGAGTGAATCTAGGCATGGGAATGTACAATTATTACAGTACATCTTGTTTATTGTTTCCAATCAATGAAGAACCTATAGAGGGTATAGAAGAAAATAGTCCTGAAAATCCAACAACAGTCAAGAATGTAGCAGAGAAAATTTAAATAGAAAGCCTTGCAAATTTTACAGTACAGGGACCAAATCTACTTTCAAATGTCACCGCGGTTATGAATGTTTGCCACTAATTTCAAAGCACTTTTCGGCAAAGATTCGAGATCAAAATTTATAATAATGGAATAAAGAAGTATGCCAGTATTATTTATCGGGGATACCTGTTGAAATTATCTCTTTAAACTTTCGGATTATATAACGAAGAAGTTATGTCCAACTACCTTTAAAAATATTAATAAAAAAATACATTACAAGTATAACCAGTAAACGGCAGAGGTCCTAGTTAAATGAAGGGCTGCTGATATACACCCTATTCACAGCATTTTTTGGATACTGTTTTTTATAATCTGATGATTTAAAGGTTTGCCAATCGTGTATTATCATTGACATATTAAGTTTTAGCTTCCTACATCCAAACTAGATTACTTACTTCTTTGCCTTACAAAATTATCGCTTCTGATTTTTAAAGAGAACTGTTAAAAGTAGTTAGGCTACCATATATACGGGTGTATGTATTGTTGGAAGATCCTTTTCCTTGGTCGTCCAAATTAGTTACTGCGGTTTATTTTATGTCTCCTCCTCTAATTTCGATCTCTTACCATTAACAATTTTGTGAAAAAAGTACCTCGGAATTCTTTATCGGAAAGTTGGCTCACAGGTTTTAATCAAAAACATACCGGCCTTCCATTTAGCCGCTATTGGGGTTATAGAACTGGCAATCATCTTTTTTTAATATGGTGTTAAGTGATTGCTCCACCTCAGAAAAACTTATGGTATCTACTTCACTTCAATGCTCAATGACATCAAATTAGATTTCAAATCAATGGTTTCCATCCATTATCCATAAAAAGTAACCCAATAATGTTTATAAGAGGTAACATTGGTAACCACTCTTTTTCCAATTCGTTTATGGTGAGCAGTGAACTTTCCTAAAACGTTGGCATTTTAAATGTATTTTAGTTAGAGCGCTAATTTAAGCTAAGCTTTTTTATTACAAAAAAACTAAATAGCACCTACTTCATTTTTAGTCTTAAAATCGTAACTTCGCACATTGCTATTGAAAATTTGATCAAACTACGAATGAGAATTGAGGTCAAGGCGCTCGGATGTGACAACCTTAGAAATATAGATGTTACCATACCACGCGAAAGCTGGTCGTTATTACGATTGTCTGGAAGTGGCAAATCTTTCTTTGGGCTTTTGATATATTTATCGAAGGTCAAACGAGAGTATATTGGACCTCTCGGCATATGCACGCCATTGTTAGGAGGGCTGGAACGCCGGATGGTGGTTAAAATTGACGATTATCACATAATTGCATTGAGCCAAAGACACTTTTGCAAATCACTAGATCTACAGTAGTACCATTACCGAAATCTACGATTTTCTTAGACTTTTATTCGCGAAGGGCTGCGATGCCTACATCTTAATACCGGGAGAAATGGTTAGTTATGATGATGGACAATAAAGGAATTGATTATATTCGTCATTTAAGGTAAAAGATTCAATATCCTTGCACCGATTGTAAATCTTAGAAAGGGCATTAAGGGGGACTGTTTGAAAATTCTAAACCAAGGGTTTGTTAAAGTAAGGATAGATGGGAGAAATAAAGGATATTGTAAAGGGCAGAAGGTAGACCGTTACAAAACCCATTGACATCGAGATCGTTATTGTCGATTTTGCCTCAAATAGAGGAGATTCCGAACTGGACAAGTATTTCTTGAACTATTAATACGCAGATGAGTACAGTGGGAAAAGTATGATGATTTTTGAGAAAGGTACCATAGGCCCCGCTATTGCAGCAGGGACTTAATGTGTCCCACGACAGGAATTTCATATCCACGCCAGAGCCAATTCTTTTTCTTTTATTCCCAAAGGGGCATGTGTCCGATTGTAACGGATTGGAATGTTTACGAGGTTAATGAAAAATAAATATTTCAATAAAAAGTTATCTATAAAAAGCAGGGGCGTATAGGCCCCTTTAGGCGAATATAAATCATGGCCTTTTAAAAAAACAGATCGAACTATTGCACACGGTTAAAATTTTTTGAACTTACTTCTCTTATGTTCAGGAATCCCGGAGCGAGCATCCAGAGTTTTACTCGTATGTGGCAAGGAAATTTTGAGGTAGACCCAAAACCTTAGGGTAAACGTCTATACAATATAGATTATGAGGGAATATCGAACTTTATAAGGTCAATTAATGAGGCTATTCCACTTCGTCAAGGCTGGGCAAAAGAATTATGGACAGAAAATTAAATGTCAACATGTTGATGGCACTCGATTATAACAGGAGTCCCTGTTTTTTAAATCATAACAAAAATATTGAGACTATCAATTTGGATATTACGGATTTGGCTGATTTCTTTTAATGGTTCTGGAAAAAGAATGGAAGGAACCAATTAAAAATTGCCGAAGAAATGATAAAGGAGATTAAAAGCAAGGGATCCAATTTTTATTGGATGTAGGTTTAGATTATCTATTCTAATAGGAAGTAGTAAATCCCTTTCTGGAGGAGAAGCACCAACGCATTACGGCTGCCACCAAATTGGAATTCAATTGGTAGTTGTAACTATATATTTCTGGATGAACCTAGTATCGGTTTCATTCAAAGGGATAATGAGCGCTTTAATAAAGTCCTTAGAATCCCTGAGAGATATGGTGTGTGGGGAAATTCTGTGTAAGTAGTGGAAATGACGTTATATTGATTAGAGCGAGAGGACCATTTATAGAATTGGGCTAAGCAGGAAATTGGAGGAGAAATAATCTTCGAAGGTTACCCGGCCGCCTTTAGGCATAATTACACTGACTGCCGTTATATTTCGGGAAATTAAAAAATGAGGTTCTGAAAACGATAGAAGTGGGACAAGGTAAAAAGCCTTGAATTATTCAGGCTGTTTCTTACCTAGGTAATAATTAAAGAACGTTGTCGTTAAGTTTTCCTGGGAAAAATGATTGGTGTCCAAGGTGTTTTTCTGTGGCGGAAAATCGCACATATAACGAGCCTATTATCCATATATTAATGCCTATATTTAAATGGAGTTAAAAAACCCATTGCCTACAAAAAAAATTAAGGGGCTTGAGCATATAGAAGGTATAGATATTTAATCAATCTCCCATGGAGAACCGCAAGTCAATCCAGCAAACCTTACACAGGTGTTTTTAGTGAGTGAGATCATTTTTTGCAAACTCAGGAAGCTGCCATTAAGAGGGTTAACAAACCTGGTCGCTTTAGCTTATGTACCGGAGGACGCTGCCGACGAAACTGTCAAGGAGGTTGCGTTAAGGGTAATTGAAATGAATTTTTACTGATGTTTATGTTTCGATGTGAAACCTGTAAGGGAAGCGTTTTAATGGGAAAACATTTGAAATAAGATCAAGGAAATCCATTGCAGAATGTATTGGAAATTGGACTATTAATTGATCGGTTAGCGTTCTTGAGCAAAAATCCCTTAAATATATCGTAAATTAAAACCATTCAGATGTGGACTTGGTTATATTTCTTGGGCCAACAGTCACACCCTATCAGGAGGTGAGGCCCAAACGGATAAAATTAAGCGACAGACTATCTAAACGCGGACAACAGGAAACACACTTTTATATTACTGACGAACCAACTACCGGCCTTCACTTCGAGGATATTAGGTTTGAGGAACGTACTTAATAATTAGACAAAGGCCAATACCGTTCAGTATTAACACAATATGGGATGTGATAAAAATGATGGACTATTTCATGACATTGGTTACGAAGGTGGCCGTTAATGTGGTTGATGGTTGTTTGCGAGGAACTCAGAAGAAGTGGCTTTGGAATAAAAAGATTATACCTCAATATTTCTAAGAAAAGAAATTGGTTTGTGAAATTTAATAGTCAGGTAAGTATACTTTTTCATTTTAATAGCATTTTATATCAGGACAGCAATGATCTAAACGGATTCTGGGATTAAAATGTAAACATGAGAAAGAACAAATTATAAAGATGGATTGAGAGTAAAACAACGATTCTTGGGCGCCCTATTTAAAATGATGGTGCTAATTTTCGTTAAATGGTTTTGAAAAAATGAGCGCCTTGCCATGTGTTTTCCATCTTTGGATCGGCACGTACACAAATCAGGAGATCCGTACTATGAATTTAGCAGTCAGGCGTCGCCAAGAGTATCTTCAGAAGTCAGGTTATGTGTTATAAACAGGTGGTGCCCTGGAATAATGGAAGCTGGTAATAGAGGGAGCTCATTTTAGCTGGGGGCACTTCAGTTGGGTTGAATATCGACCTGCCCCTTTGAGCACACGGACGCACCCTACTTGGACAGTGATGAAAAGTTTGGATTTTTGATTATTTTTTCGTCCGTGAGGTAATGTTTGTGAAATTTTTCCCAGTGTTTTTGTGTGAAGTGCCTGGAGGTTTTGGAACATCGGACGACTTTTTGAGGCGCATAACTTTCGATACAAACCAATAAAATAGGGAAAATTCCCAATCATCTTGGTTGGTTCCGAATTTTGGAGGGATTATTGGATTGGTTAAACACTTCTATGCTCACTTGGGTATATTAGCCCAAAAGATTTGGGATTATGATCCAGATCGTTGACTCGGAAAAAGAGGTAGTATACATAATTGATCTTTTTACAAAGGCGAAAACATTAAGTCAAATTTTTTAAATTTAGCATTCTTGAAGAGTTTGGATTTTATTACGGAACCCTTACTTTTATTTGATTAATTTTGTTCATCAATGGTCTAGTGTTATAGCACACATTACAACAAAAGTTGGCTACCTTTTAATCCAGAAAACAATGAATTTTACCATTCACAGAAATTCGAGTAGTAAATAATCCAGGACACCTTAAAGCTAATATACCTTAATGATGGGCAAGATGCGTATGCCAATAAAAACATGTTGGCCAAAAGATTTGCTGATAATTTAAAAGCCTTCATCTTGGCAAAAATGATGAAAGCAGGTATACTAAAATAGTGAAGACAGTGATGATGATTATCGTGGATTGGATTTGGGGAATATGCCCTAGGTAAGGATATTATTAAATAAGCGTTAAACCATCCCCTACTACCAGCAAGGATCGACTAAAAATTTCAGATTAACATATAAGTTAAATGCCATCGATAATCATACTATGGATTATAAATAAAGGCGGTTATTATCTAAAGGATTGGTATCTTACCCCTGCCTGTGTTATGTACGGGGAGGTGGACATTTGTTATTCCAATAGAATTAGAAGATCTTATACAGATTATGGTGAAAAAAGGGAACCCCCCCAACTTTTTTTCCCCCATAGAATCCAATTATACCGGAATTTTATATGCAGTCTTTATTTTTCATTGATTAACAAAAAACGTAGAAGACAATCTTCACATATTTATTGTTCAGGGAGTTAACAGAAGTGGGGGAGTTATAATAAGTTCATCAAGAAAATTTGTTTAAAGAATATAAACCCGAACTAACCAATTTTACCCGACCTGGAGTCTCCAAATACGATCTAATTGCTTCTTGGATTTCTATTATAGGGTATCTAAAGTATATGTAATGAAAACCTGGGCGATTTCCCTCTAACATATATGGTAAGTGAATTGGACTATATAAAGACCACTAATATGGATAAATCAATTCAGTTATTATACGACCCTATGAAGAGCAGTTTCAATTTGAATGAAAATTAAAAACATCTAAAAAACATGGCAATCAATAGTTTCTATTAAAGGAAACTATGTTTTCTTGATACCGCGCAATGAAAAATGGGTTACGCGATGCCATTTTAACACTATCTGATGATCGGCGTTTGTGGAAGGAGTATTTATCCGGATCAAAATTATAGAAGATTATCCGCATATTTGGGAGTACGTAATTATTCATTTGGCCAAAATGATTTCAACGAACAATACCCTTTGCTTTATATTGCTTTTCGGCGAGAAAAAATGTTGACCCAATCCCTTTACAACACCCAACGATTCGCTTATTAAAATTCAATCAAAAAAATAAGCAAACAGTACAAGGCTGGATTAAGGGCTTGCCTTATTAGCGATTTACACAGTTAAGGACATATAGATAGAAGTGCAAGAGAGTTTTACATTAATTACAGGTTAAAGGCCGTCAACAGCGGCAGATGTTCAAATTGTATAGTCGTTGAAACTCTGACAAGATATTAATTGGTTTTTTGAATGAATACGTTTCACCAACCAAAAAATCGTTTTAAATAAAGAGTACAGAAATTGCGGTCGTTGGTTCGCTTACTTTAAAAATAAAGAAGGTACCAATGTCCCTATTCCCTTTTCGGTTTTAAAAAATGCACAGTGGTTTTCTAATTTGCTTGGTTCACGGATTTGCAGAATGTACAAACGTTTTACCATTCCAAAGACACGGTTGAGGACCGTTTGGTTTTGAATTTGACCAGGACATATACCCGAAGTATTAAACCAACGTGATAATTGGAAATCCAACCTTTGAAAAATGGGATCTTTCAAATAAACAAAAAATTGGAAATTTTCATTTTTAGGGATGCCGAAGACCCCTTATTACAATTCAGGTTTTTTATGTTCCAGTTCGAGGATTCAACAATATGAGGGACTCTTCCAGGAGTTGAGATTGCATAACAAAACCTTATTGGAAAGACCCTTCGTTTTTTATTTGCTCTTCGTATGCCCCTAACGAAAAGACCTTTGTGGGTTATGGAGTTTTAATTTTAGGGCAGATATCACCGGTAAAGTGGATTATACGTTACCCATTTTCCTTTAGGCTTTTACCTCCACTTCCAGGAAATTCGCGTTAAGTTACCGGTAAGTCCTTCATTGGGGTTTGGTTGGGACCCAGTAATCTCTTGCTGATAAAGAGAAGCATTAATTTTTAGATCATAGTGTTTTCGGGACATAGATCCAAATCTTCAACTTTGGGCCTTACAACGGATCCGAATATAACGTTGCTCAATGCCAAATATTATAACAACCACCATACATAATTAATTATCTGTCCTGGTCAGTGGAGCACAGTATCTCAATAAATTTACAAAGTGCACGAACTGGAAATCGTAAAACTTTTTGAAGAAACAATAGGCAATTCAATCTACTTTCCTACCGAGGTAAGTATTAGAAAGAACTGCCGGAACACTGCCTATTTTAGTTATCGCCCTGGACAGACTACAGACTTACCTTTCTGATTTTGATTATTTTGGCAGATCGGAAGGATCGGAATCTATAGTCAAACCAAATATCGGTTGCGAGGTGGTTTTAAATCCAAAATTGAAACCCCTTTTGCCAATGATGGGGATGCAACATGAATACAAGTGTAAAATATTTGGCGGTTTGGATAAACTTTATGGGCGATTTAGGTTTAATTAAAATAAGGAACCAAAGAAAGAGTGGTTATGATCGGCATACGTTTAAATCTTGCTAAACGATAATTTTGGCTTTATCTTCCTGTACTCGGACAAATGGTTGGAGATTCCGCAACCCGGATATGATAAGAAAATTAGATTTGTCATTACCTTAGTCCTAGGACGTTACGACTTTTTACCGAAATGGTTTTAAATTTTGATATTTTCTTATATTTTTGTGATTATTTTTATGATATTTCATAATTATAAAACACCTTTCTGTTATTCTTTAAGGAATTATTAATTATTATCCTTTTCTATTCGTTGGCAAAAACCATAATGATTTTATATTTTGCGAGGCAAACATAAATTCCGTAATGAAAAGATTCCGGAAGCAAGCAGCGATATAATTTTCATTGCACGATTTTGCAATTTACAATAGTTGAAAGACTATGAATTGCGTCACCAAGCAGGGATGCTAGCTATTGAAGAAGGAAGTGCTGACAGGATAAGGCCAATTCGGTATTTTCGTGATGGTAAAGAGCTCACCCAATTGCAATGGCCAATCCTCAGAAGCACGGGATTTTAGAAGTGGTCTATTATAGAGATTGCAAACTTTTATGGATTGCCTTGACACTTTACTTTCACCTAAGGAATCTTTCCATGGATTATACGCTACAACAGATGTTAAACAAAGGACAAACTATGAGTGCCGGTTAGGCAAATGGTGGAACATTTATTACAATATGTTTAAATGATGATGGAAGCTGGAGAGAACCTTACCAAACAAAAAAATAGTGTTGCGATATATCTTGCACGCTGGACAAATGCCAAAGATTACTGGGCCTAAGCGCAAGCCTCTAAATTATATAGGAACGTTAAGGTTCCAACAAAGGTGCAAAATTTCAATAATGGAATGGAAGTAGCATGGGGAACCATTGGTTAATGCCAGCCAGTGAAGGTGTGTATTTTGAACTATAATTCCGCCGGTATCGATTGCAAGTACAGATGTGTAATTATGTTGGCGAATGGATTAACACGGAATATCCGTGCATGCAAAACTTCAGACGACAAAGAGGATATCTTAAGGGTATGGGCAGGTTTTTCAAAGGGATTTAAAATAATGCAGGCATGAAGATTTAAAGGTTAGAAGGGTGGATATATACCGCTTGATACCGCTTATGAAATGCCTCGGATATTGCTAGGGACGAACAGTGTACCGTAATCATCCATAACAGGAACTTACACCAAACCGCAGGGCATTCCGACCTTCAGAGGTCTCACGCACGTTAAAAGTTGAGGAACGTCTGCAATGGGAACGTGACAATGATTGCAATAACGCTTAGGGATGGATTACTGGAGAACAAACTTGCAACTGAAGACGATTTTAAAAAAACGTTGGAAAAGAAATATTAAAAGACTGGAGTTAGAAGTGCACGTAAAAGAGGCATGGGAAGGAAGTTTTTTGGCACCACATAAAGAGAAGAAAGAAAGATATGGTGTAATTACGGAAATGCCTTGCCAACTCAGTCCGAACTAAAATTTTTAACAAAATTAAAGAACGATTTAATTTGCCACTTGAAAAGAACCCATAAAAAAAGGATATGGCTTCCAAGGCTAGGAAAAGCCCTACGTTATTTATTTGGGTGAAGCAGTAAAGAAAAAGATTCTTTGCTGTTGGACCAACAATTTTTGGGAGGATCCAAGCCAGTTCAGCTCCTATCTCTAAACGAGCAAAACAACAATGCATTAAGTGCTTCTGAAGTTAACCTACCTATGATGCAGAAGCCCGAGGTGTAGATGACCAGGAGGTATTTTTACGGGAACTTTTGACTTGTTTTAGAAAATATCAACAAGCGCTAATTTTTGAGTGAAGATAGCGGGGCCATGGCGATTGAATCAAGGATTTGGAAGGACTGCGCAGAAAAATATGGAGAATTCGCGTGGCATGATTGGGCATTGAGAAAGAGTCCCAGTATAAATTGGCCAAGGATAGGAATGCAATGAGAGGGCTGCGACAATTGCCGAAATTCATATTTGGACTGATATTTTTTATGCCCTATTTACATAACAGATGACCTTATCCACACTATTGTATAGTCACGTGGGAAACAAAGGGCCACCATTATCGTTAGGACCCGAGGCATAGATTGGAGGGAATATGGATTCAGGGTTCAAATGGGTGGAATATACACTTGTTTACTCGGTTATGTATATTTTAAGTACAAGAAATATGACCAAGGCAGCCGGTTTTTTACAGATGACCCTCATGAAAGGTAAGCGAACCTGCCCTATTGATTGAAGTTTAAATGGATATAGGACTAAGGAACCAAAACCAAATAAACTTGAGGGGATTATTCACGCCAATAGGTATTGTGGAGGTAGTTGAGACCTGGAAGGATATTACTTTCTTTCCTATGGTCTACTGCGAAATTGTGGAGCAGGCAGGCGAGGAACTCATAAGGTAGGTTATAGATGCCGAGGTGTGGATTGCTCAAAGTTTGTTGCCCTTTGATTTGCGACACGATTTGCTTAAGAAGTATTAAAGAAAACAAGTAGATTATTGTAATAGACGGAAGAATGTTCGGGTGGTTGCTTCAGCCTATTCTAAACCACATGAAATTATTGAGAAACAAGGGGCATCATACGATATGATTGGATAGTGCTGCCACAAACCCCTTACTGCAAAAACCTCAATAGAGCGGGCTTATGCTTACGGAGTGGAGACTACTTTTCCAAAGCCAACTCGGAGGATATTTTGAAAAAGATTATCCATTATCCAACGAATCAATCCATGGATTTCTAAGCTGAGATAGGTAAGAACGTTGGCCTATGGCTTTTTGGACTTTGATTCTTTTGTAATTCTTTTTATATTTAATAAAATTTCTTACAAGACCTTAATTACGTACATTTTCCACTCAAATTTATTTAATAATTTTTTTTAAATCCCCCACTGAAAGAGCCTAGGCTGACTAATTCTTCGCGTTTCTTTGCTGTTTTAATATCCTTCATGACTCCAAAACTTCGAAAAAACTCTGGAGGAAATTTTCGAATTTTGTTTGATTCCTATCGGGCATTGGGACCAAACACGCTTCCTTATTTCTTGCGGTTATAGGTGAATTTGTATTTCCCTTATTTGTGGGGTCTTGTAGTGGATTTAAAAAACGTTGGGCGTACTACGCTACTATAGATTACATGTTGGGTCGCAAATTTATCGTACATTTGGTCGATCCTTTAAATGTAAAGGAAAAGCCGTTCTATTTTTATGACATTTCTACTCATCTTTTATGTGGGTCTCTGGAAAAATTAGTTTTGGACAAAAAGTAAATTGGTTCGGATTAGTGTTTTTTTTTAATTGAAGTTTTATTCTTATCGGTGTCTTGCCTTTTTAAATACTTTAAATTGGTTTAGCCCAATGTTTGTACTTATACTTGTGGTTCAAAAGGGTATCGGAAATATTTTAGAGAAACTTTAACAACAACGTCTTTTGAAGATTTCTGCTGTGGAAATAGAGGATCGACACCTCTTTTAAAATCAATCCTTAGATTGGAGTATATTTCCTGACACGCTCAAGGGATAGATTCTTTGCTTGCGCCGAATTCTGCGACGAAAAAGGGCCTTATACCAATTCGGATGAAAACACTTTTTGGGGGGAATGGTTCCTTTAGTCGCGTGATAAAGTGGGCACCTGATTAAAAAAAGAATACATCAAAGTAATGGTCAAACAAAGGATTGTCCCTTTGGGTTTTTTTGGGGCAAATAGCTAACAATTCCTTGTCGCCTTTACAACATCCTAGTCCACTATGGCCTTTTTAAGTTCAAAAATTATTGTAATCTTTACTTATTGCCATATTGATTTCAATGGCTTCAGCCCTGGAGTTATTTCAATTCCTTTAGGGAAACCAAACACAGTTTTTAAGTTCTTTACATGCTTCCCAATCTGTACCTAAGAAAATTTTCAACCAATAAATTGGCCCGCTTGAATGTGATTCCCATAACCCTTCTGGAATGTAAAGATTTTTTTATCCAATCCGCATTATCTGGTTTTCGTAAAGCTTTTTACTTTCAAAATATAATCCCCGATTATTAATGGATTTTATACAATTTTTAACGCTTTCCGTTATGTGTACTATAGATAAACCAATAATGTAGAAGGTTGTGGTTGATCAGGGCATAAGAAAACCAAATTTTCTATTGACGGGGACAAATGTTTGTGCCTCTTTACAAGGACTACTTGGCTGTTTTCGGACATCATGGGATATTCTTTAGCATTTGCCACAATGTCTTTCAATGGAACTCCTTGCCGTTACAGGATTACCTGATTTAAAATCTCGTTCTTCCTTCTCGAGGACATTTTTATTAACTATTACTCTGCAATTTATCAAGTGATAACGGTTCTCCCTGTTAAGAAATAGTATAGGGGGCAAATATTTCATTTTATACTTGCTAACCAATTTGTTTTACCTCGCCATTTAAAAAAAATTCTCAACTTTGCAACATGCAAACCTTTAAAAATTATCCCTTGATATTCCCTTTTCGATTCAAATAGGGACAAATTTTAAATTCTATATTTTTTGATGTTTTCAGGTACGTTAATAAAGTTTGTGGTCTTTACCAACCCGCAAGAATTTTTGGTTCGCCAAACACGTTGGTTTGCACAAATTTTCTGATTTCCGATTTAAGGGGGAAATATCCCAAAAGGCCCATATCAAAACGTTGAAAAAGCAAACTTGCTTCATTTAATTAATGTTTTAAAAGAAAAAAAAGATATTGGATGGTTTGGGTGGTTTTCCCCAATTTCCGTTGAGCGGGGGAGGGGGGAGTTATTGGAGGGGATTTTTTTACTGTGAATCTTCTCTCTTT
>Ga0163217_1060626_pt1 | contig 12861 bp, 12 predicted proteins | sample SynspAceP_FD_185933 | JGI IMG/M metagenome (GOLD analysis project Ga0163217, IMG submission 185933) | Saline lake microbial communities from Ace Lake in Antarctica - Synechococcus sp. Ace-P (PacBio error correction) | ecosystem: Environmental > Aquatic > Non-marine Saline and Alkaline > Saline ... | reverse complement strand
CTGATAATGAGCATTTGGCTTGTTTCAAAAGTGATCTGACTTCTCCATTTGAGTATTCCTTAATTGACTTATCCTCGCTCATGACGTTTTGCGTTTAAAAGTTGAAAATTGTACAGAATGAAAGCCATACTAAGCTAAAAAAGCAAAAAAGTGACCAAAAATTTTGATCAACTTTTAAAGTAAAAGGGACCTAAAATAATATGTTATCAAATTAGGAAGCCCTTAAGGTGGGAGTTGAGCAGAGTCATTCATTTATTAGCCATGGACCCGTTCTCCTAGTTGGCTTTGTGTAAAGAGTTTTTCCCTCCATCGTAGATTTTCGATAGTTCTAAGCAGGTTGTTTTGGATCCTTTGGAAGTGCAGTTGGATTGCTAGATATTCGAGGATGCTTCGCCTTTTCTGAGGGCTACGACGACAATTCTATTTTTTTCTTGGATGCTGACTTTTGCAATTCATTCAATCAAAAAACTGCTTGTTGAGGAAAATCACCATACCTGAAAATAGATCAATTTGTTGTTCAGCTTGTCTAGCCAAGGTATATTAGTGTTTTCTCCACTGGGTCCACTTATTGTTGGCGTTGACTCCATGTTCTTTGTTTCAACTCGTTAAATGAATGTGCATTTGCATTTTCAGGACGTTTTGCTTTCAAAGAATATAGAGCAAAATGGAGCAATGAAGCCCGTAATAAGTAAAGTGGACAACGTAATAGTTGTCATGTCAATAGTTGCATGAGTGTAGGGTTTTTTTTTAGGGAATTGATTTTTTTATAGCTGAAGGCTCAGCCGCTGAATCAAACCAACCTACCAAGGATAGAAAAAATGGAGAAAATAGGATTTTACATCAAAAAGGATATAAGTCCTTTGAGATACTCTTGCAGTGAGAGTTCGGTATTAGAGTCTCGAAGAAGGTTTCCCAATCGGAATTTCAGCTTTTCCGAAAAGCTGCCAATCAATCTTAAAAACTTGGAAATTCTCCAACGGATAGATTTGTACTTGAGTTTCAATTTCAAAATTCCTTGCGAAATCAAAAATTTGCATGGATAGAAAACTTGTTGATCTACCGCCTGAGAACTTGATCAAAGAAAAAACTGCTACCAATCCAATGATCCTAAAACTAAGGGAAATCATACCTATTTGAAGAGCAGTTTGTTCATTTTATTTTTTTTATTTCGCAATTTTTCAGAAGAAAAAAACAAAACCTACAAGCCTTGCGATACTATTTTTGAAGCTCGAATATTTTCCAGATCAATTGCCCCGAAAGGATTGAAACCTTATTCCAAAAGGTTGTGCTTAGGGAATAAGAAGAGCTGTGATCGCTAATTCCCATCATTTACAATAACTCAATAGAAGATGCTCGAGAAAATCCGGGCTTTCTCTCTTTTCCAGCTCATAGGAGCACCTAAAAGAGGCCGAAAAATCTGATGAAAAATTACTGTATCTGGCTCTGGATCGATCTACGAGACTAAGCCTTATTTCCTTTTGAAAATAAGCCACTTTGTTCACCCAAATCATTACTTAAACTGATTACAAAGTTCTCTGATTACATCGGCTATAATTTCTGAACTTTTGAGATGGAAGGGCCACTTTCAGTACCAGATATTGAATAGGATTGAATCTTTAAAGTTTTCCATTTCGGTTACAGGGCTGTTTTTAAAAGTAAAAGTCCCACTAACCTCGAATAAACTTAAATACTCTAGGGATAGTCGTTGCTGGACCTCCAAGTATCGTAGGTACGTCTTGGAGGCATAAAGCCAATTACTCATCCAACAATTATTACGGTTCGATCTTGTCTTTTGGCAGGTTACTCAACTTACGCCGGCAAAATATCCGGGCCGTATTCCATCCAGCGGATCATTTGATCATCGGCAGTGAAAACGCCATCCTTAAACTCACCGATAAAAATATTGCGTGGCAGATCCTTTTTGTTGGGCCTCCTGGATTAATGCTGACCAAGAGAACCCATTTCTGGGATCCGTCGGGGACTCGTAAAAGGAAGCAAATCTGGACATTCCCAGACTCCTCCATGAGCACCGATTCCTAATCCAAAACTCACTTTCAAAAGTCCATCGATCAAAATTAGGGAGGAATAAAACTGGATTCGCGGATCCAAGGATGCTAAGGTCATCATCCACTGCGAGTTCCATCCGAATGTTTGACTGACTTACTTTTGGATCTCGAAAAAATCTTTAATTCCTTTGATTTGGCGAGTTACTGGATTGCCAGCGTTTTGGTTCCAATTCCGCCCCTTGTCCAGAGGAATAGGGCAATTGCTGACTCTGATATATCAAGCTACCGCTCTGCCAGCGACCAGTATGATAGGTGAATAGTGCGACTAGGGAGGAATTAGCAATCGTCCCTCAATCCTGATCTGTTTTTCTGAATCGAGGAACTGCACTTCCTGAGAAGATATAGCCAAGAGAATCAGGAGCTAAAGCGATTGGAAGATCTTCCCAGTTTGATCAAACTTTGAAAATCCATTGTTCCCCAATGCATTGGTCCGCCAGACTGTAGAATTGGATTAAAACTGATTAAAAAAGATGATTATTTCTCCGTCCAAATAAATCAGACACATTTGGGATCATCAATTCCAGCCAGTTGTGGGAGTGAAGTGATATTCAGGTCGGTTACTTTTCTCCTGATGAATCCTGAAAAACATGGCGTTCATTTTTTAGTACAGCTGGAACAGGGCTAGAAAAAGTAAAAACTATTAAGTGGCGGCTTTATTAACTTCATTTCAAGTAATTTTAATTTTGCAATTATATGGCTTGAATCCTCAAAAAAGAGATAGAATTGAATCTTGGACTATTCATTCTATTTTTTATTCTTTGCTAGGAATTGTAGTTTTACAAGCTGAATAAATCATTTTAATTTTTATTGAAGGAATTATTCTAGCGGAGGATCCGGTTACAAGACTTTATCCATTAACGCTCGCTGGTCAGCAAGGCAATTAATGCCGGTTTATTGATAAGCCGGATGCATCTATGTATCCCTATTCAGTTTTGATGATGGCGGGAATCAGAGAGATTCTTATCATTACTAACACCGGAAGTTCGGCGCAAGCTTTTCAACGACTTTTGGGAGATGCGTTCTTCAAGTAGATGTAGATTTGAATATGCAGTCAGCAAGTCCGCTGATGGTCTTGCTCAGGCCTTTATTATTGGAGCCGACTTTATTGGCAAAGGGACAAAGTAGCCTAGTCTTGGGAGATAATAATCTTTTTACGGTTCGGGTTCTTCACAAAACACTTCAGGAAAATACCAATCCTGAGGGTCGGGGTCGGGTTTTCGCCTTACCATGTGAACGATCCAGAGCGATATGGAGTGGTGGCTTCGATGAAAAATTCAAAAAAGCAATCAGTATTGCAAGGAAAAAACCCGAGAATCCGAATCAAATATGCGGTACCGCAGGATTGTATTTTTTATGTAATAGCGTGGTCTGGAAAATCGCGGTAAAAAATATCAAAGCCAAGCCCAAGAAGGAGAATTGAAATTCACGGTATCAATAATGAATACTTGAAAACAAGGAAAGTTGCAAAGTAGCCCTATTCTGAATCGTGGCCACTGCCTGGTTGCGATAATGGTACCCACCAATCTCTTTGCAAGCAAGCACAATTTGTCGAAGTAATCGAAGAGCGCCAAGTCTGAAAATCGGATGCATTGAAGAAGATCGCTTACCGAAATGGTTTTAGCGGCAAAGGAGGTGGCAATATGCTCCGAAGCTGCGACAAGCTCGGGAAAAAGATGGCTACGGAGGCTACCTTCGCAAAGTTGCTTTTAAAATAAAAAATGGCTAAATCATCAAGAGTTAGCCCATTTTTTTGTTAAAACTTTTATAATTGCATTTTCACAAACTTGGAGTCACGGTCTTCATTGATGAAATAAACCTTTTTTCCGCCCCCAAAGTCTTTTCCTTCAGTATGTAGGCAGCTACTTGTACGATGCCAGTTGAGGGTAAGCTTCAAGTCACTTTATTCAGATGAGGAAAGGTGACAGAGTTTGCTCTAAGTTCTTTTGTGTGACACTTTTTGCCATCAGAAATCACCCAAGTAGATTGTCTGAAATTCGCAGGTTACGGGATTTTGAATAGTGAGGTTACGTACCTGATTTTGAATAGTTCAAGCCAAATTTGTGAAAGAAAACCCAATTCAGGCATTTTTTTAGCCGTGGTGTGATTATTGCTGCCAAAAACCATTTGCGCCAGCTATTAACCACTTATTTGTCGTGACCCACAGTTCAAGGCTTTCAGCATGATATTCTGTTGGATTGTTTGAGGTAGGAGTTAGCACCGACCAAGGTGGTGAGCTTATAATCATTGAGTGATACATCCCAAACACTTACTAAACTTTCCAGGTACCACCAGATTCCTGAAAAAAAATTACCAGAAGCTACATCGATAAAATTTCAATTCCCCGCGAATAGGAACAAGCCCCAGCGTGTATTTTGCTTTTACTTTGATCGCCTGCATAGGATAGCGTTGCATTCCTCCTGGAGTTGTTGGCAGAGGGGTTAAGATTGAGCAGCTGGATCTGGATCCTTCGAGTCTCCATCGCATCCAAAAAATTAGCGACTGATGCCAAAAAGCGCTGCCCAATCCAAAAGTTTTTTGTTGATGTCATTATCATTAGTATCATTGGTTTAATTGATTTACCCAAAAACTACCTGCTGTTGTGCCTGTCGGAAAATAAGGGCAAATGGCGTATTCTAGCTGAAAAAATCCGCGAATATCCGGCTCTTGATCGTAGTGTCTTAATTTTGAAATTAAGCTGCGCTAAACTTATTCTAGGATTTGGCCATATTTTAGCCTTTTGAAATTCTTGAGTTTGATAGTGCTTGCCTAAAATCTTCTCTCAAGCTAATTCAATATTTCTCGAGGGACAGAATAATACATCGTTTTCCATTGCGTTGAGAAAAATATTTTTGATTGTAAACCTTTGCTGATTTGACCGCGTAGTAGCGATAGGTGTGCGTTTCCTTCTGGTATTGCTTCAATAGGACTCGGGCGTGATGTGCTTTCATTTCCCAATTGATCAGTGCATTATTTTCCTTGAAATATTGAGGGAGGTAGATTGATTTTTCCCTTCAAGATTGCTGGTCAAAGTCAATCCGGCTCGATTCGATAGGTGTCTCCTCAATCAGGCTGACATCATTACAAAATTGAAGAATGCATATCTCCAAGGAGCCGGAACGAAAACAGCGTTTCGTTAAACTTCCCCACAAACTCTTTTTGCCAGACGGATGGCATTGGTATGATGCAGGTTCATGTGCTTCCTTCATAAAACTTTATCACCTGGGAATCCCAGCGATATGCTCTTCGATTCAGCGTATTCTGGTGACTTAAGTAACTGATGCGATTGGGGGAGAGGAGGTGCTCCAACTCTAACCCATAGGACTCTTTGCTGGCAATCTGCATTTTGATATAAAAGTAATCGAAGTATCATTGAATTCGATTCACCAATCCGCACCCTAAAAAGGCTGTGTTTCCCGTAAACACAGAGGTTCAATTCGAATCCACATAGAGGTGCTGCATTCACACTCATTATCACCACCGGCCTTCCAACAAGGCATAGATTTTTTTTGGACCATTTCAGGTGCAATTTTCCTCACGGTCGGGATGATCATTTTAAAAAAGACCGTTCCCAAAGGGTATCTTGATCACGAGAATCATAGAGTGCAATGCGAACTTGTGTATCGTAATAGCTCATGGTAATGAATCGGGAAATCTACTTTCACGGAATATCCACGAGGTATTTCCCGTAGCTTATCCACTTATTGGGAAAATCTTCTTTTTCTTACTGATCATCGCCATGTCCTAAGAAGTCTACGTGTGACTTTTCTTGAGATTTCGCGTCAAAATAAAAGGGCCAAAAGGAAAGTACGCTGGCCATAAGGGAAATTAAAGTCCTGCTAAAGCCCCATTTTAAACTTCGGGCAGAGGGGAAAAACCCAAGTAATATACAGTAGAAAAAAGCCCTCCATGAGCCCAGGCCTTAAATAGGTTACTGGTCGGGCATATCCAATGTGTATTTCAAAGGCTCATTCGCAAACTGAATAGCAAATAGCAAAAATGAAGTCCTTCGATCAAAACTGATCCACGAAAATCGTTTTGCCCCAGGTAGTTTGTTCGGGAGTCATTGGATTTACTTTTTAAGATGTTGAATAAAAATTTTATGTGGAATTCCCAAAGTTTTACTTTTCAAATCCCGGTCTTCTGCGATCACGCTCAGGGAATCTGCCAAAAACAAATATTCGGTTTCTTCTTCCCGTATGAATTAAGTATAGCGATTGGCTGGAAGTGCCATGATCGGATGCCTTGATTCGACCAAATTTTCAAGACTTTTGTGCGGCATTTTCAAATCTATAAATTCCTCCAAGGTTTCTACCTTCCAAATTTTTAGAGGAGATCATCCCAACTTCATTTCATGGAATGATTAAACAGCCTTGGATCATTTTTACCATCATTTCCATTCACTTCATCAGCCAGTTTTCCTCTTCCTCATGAAGAATCAAAAACTCCATTTCGAAAATTGCCACGATTCGGAATAGGCTTCTTTAGAAAATCACCAAATCCTCAGCTGCATGGTTCTTGAACGATTACGATTGGAGGTACTAACTGCTTTTGCGAATTGGAATTTTTTTGAGGCTTTTCTTTGAATTGGCTTTAGTTTACTGATTTTCCCGAAAAACTGGCTTAGTTTGAAATTCCTCTTTGATTGAGGAAAAAGATCCGTCTTGTTAAAAGTACTTGCAATGCTGGATGTTCATTTCTTTCCATAGTGGGAAATTTGCTCATAAATCACCTGATCACAAAAAAAAAGCCGGGGTTTAATTCTCGGCTTTCTTTGAATTTAGTTAGCTTTTTAGGGTCAAGACATATTAAAAAAAATTACTCTTTAACTCCACGCATCTTCTGGTTTCCATGCGTTTGCCAGAACTAGCCGCAGCGTCGTCTTCTCAGCGCACCTTCAAATTTGCTCGATTCCTCTTGAGTTTCTTGGTACTACCTCTGGAACTTCAATGGGCTTTCCGTTTTGATCCACTGCCACAAAAGTGAAATAGGCACGATTTGTTGTAACCTTTTTATTTGCGGGATATCTTCTGCAGTGAACTTCGATTTTGAAACTTCCATGGCAAGAATTAAAGGAGGCGGCCGTCACCTGAGACTTCAAGGTTACCACATTCCCTTAAGGCTATTGGCGTGCTTGAAAGAAATATTATCTGCGAGGCAGTCACTACGATTCGATTGGAATGCTTTGAGCAGCCAATTGCCGCCACGATTATCCAGCCAATGCATCAATTAGCCTCCCATCAAGGTTGTTCAAGCGGTTGGATCGTTATGAAGTTACCATGTCGGTCATGATCGTCGCAGATTCCTTTCGCGAATTTTCTTTCTTAGCCATAGGTTTGGTTAGATCTTTAGACAAAATTAGAAATTTAATTTTGATCGAAGAGAAAAAATGGCTTATTCGAAAATAATATTTGGATTTGACAGATGTCGTGTTGTCAGTTGTTCGGTTGTCAGTTTTGGGTTGTCGGTTGTGGGTTGCCGTGTTTACAACACCTGAAGGAAGCTGTGGCAGACATCGGTCCACCGGTCATCCGACCATCTAGCATTCTGTCACCGTCACCAGTCAAGCTAGCATTTGTCACTGGTCATGCGACTCCCAGAAAGCCCCTTAATTCCAATCCATCTTTACCCAAAAGCGGTACCAAGGGAAAAATCCTTCCAAATTTCCTCTCCTGCCCACTTCTTTGGATGATTTTTTAACTATTCGAACATTCGCTTGACGTTTTTTTATCACCAACAGGAATTACTAGAATGCCACCAACTTTCACTTGCTGGATCAAAAGCCTCCGGAACTACAGGTGCACCCGCGCCGTAAACAATGATTTTTGTCAGGACGGGGCATAGCTTGGAATTCCAAACTCGTTGCCATCTCCATTAGAAAAGATGAAATTCAATCCCCAATCGCTTCAGAAATCGTGGTACCTTTCATATAATTTATGCTGGTATTCAATTGCTATATACATTCAGCTCCAAGGTAGGTGAAGGATGCTACCCGAATAACCAGATCCCGTACCTATTTTCCAAAGATTTATCCACTACCTTCCTTTACTCATAGCCAGTTTCCGTTTGGGAAAGCGACTGTATAAAGGCTGGGAGATGGTTTTGGACCTTCTCCTATGGGAAAAGCTTTATCTTCATACCGCATGTGAGATCAGCGCCGAATCAAAGAAAAAATGTCTAGGAAAGTATTGATGGCTGAAGTACTCGTTCACTTTTGATGCCTTTTTTTCCCGAAGTAATGCAATAAGGTGCTTTTCGTTTCCCCTTATGAAGGTAGCGTGTCTTCTAATTTAGCAAGGGCATGCGTTTAATTCTAATATGCGGTCGGAAGATAAAAGAATATTTGGCTTAATTTTGAAACTCCAATGCGGCATTTTTGGCCTTAGCATTGGAAAATTGAATTTTAGAAAATCAGCATGTTTACAGGAATAATTGCAAGCATCCGGATCATCTCCGCCATTTCGTAACGGAAGGAACGGAATGTACATTTTGCATCTCAAATTCAGCCCTTAGCCAGGCGAGTTTGAAGATTTGATCCAATCAACTTGCTCATGACGGGCGTTGCTTGACTGTGGTTCAAACTAGGCCCGGAAATCCATATCGCGTCACTGCGCATTCATGAAAAACCATCTCCAAAACTAATCTGGTCCGAGTGGAAGTAGGGAAATCAGTTAATCATGGAGCGTTGCATGCTGCAAATGGAGGATTTGATGCGACATATTGTGCAGGGTCATGTAGATCAAACCGCGTACTGTAAGGGCAGTTGGACCGATCAAGTGCGATCTTGGCTTTTTGATTTGGAGTTTGACAATCAATATGGAAATGTCACCGTGGAGGGAGAAAAGGATCCATTCACATCAATGGAACCAGTCTGACTTGTTTTCAACTCAGGGCCTGCGTTAGATTTTCTGTTTAGCGATCATTCCATACCTACGAGCATACGAATTTTTCATCAGTTGAAAGCAGGAGATCTGGTCAACCTGAGTTTTGATATTTTAGGAAAATTATTCAGCGGATTATTCGTGGCTACGGACTTGCCTTAGTTCGTGCGTCCTGAGTAAATCTTGATCCCGTCAATTTAAATTCATAAGTGGCGTTCGACTTCCAAAATGAAGATATAAAAACTTCTAAGTAAGGCTGTATTTAATTATTCTTTGAGCAATCCTCTGAGAATGGGATAGTGATAGCATAATTCCAATTTACTCAGAAACTGCTTTTTAAAACAAAGAAATAGGGAGGGTTTAAGCACTGGCTGAAATACTATAAAAAGTACCTGCTTAAGCGTTTTTTGGGGTTTGCGGATCCTTCTGAGAAAGCAGTTTTCTGGGATTGCTGTGGACCAAATTACCCTAAGATTTCTTGCATTCATACGGTTCAAAACCAGGTTTGAGCTGTCCCAAAGTTTTTGCTTGAAAGAAGAAGGCAGGAATCAAGACAAGTGCACCTTGTTTCATTTATCGCGGAAAAGGGAAATTTATAATTCTTAAAAATATCACTGTCGATTAGTTTAGCGCATAAATTCAGTTCAGCGTAATGGATTTTGTTTGCTGCACTTTTCACCAGTCTGAAGCCTACATTTGGATGTGCCACTATCAAAAGACTGTCCCTGACGGGCAGAAGGGGCGATAATTCACACAATAATTAGCGGCACGAGGTAAGATCACCTTTGATTACACGCTCCTTAGCATACGGGATTGTCTAGGGTTTATAGCATTGATTTCATTCTGCATCGAGCTTTGGAGCTTGACCTGCAAAGTCGAGCATATTTCAAAGCATCGAACCAATCGTCGGTTGTTCCCAGGACATTTCCCGATCATTGTCATATAGCCCAAACTGTTTCGGGCGAAAGATTCTTCACAGGAGAAGTTTCCATTCGAAGCCATTCCATTCCAAGATTTTCATTTTGGAAAATTTCCCCTGAAATGTATTCGCTAGAAATTGCCATTAGGAGTAAGCTCATCGCCCCAAAAGCGAATCGCTTTTCCTTTTGCTCCGCGCGCGCGGCAAACTCCCATTCTATTTTCTGTGGGAAGGCGCTTTCCAGCCCCAATTTGCATAGGCTTTAGCATCATCATAGGAAATGTGGACTACCGGATGATTGGCTCTTTCCTTCAATTGACTGTTCAGGTCCTTCAGGATGTCTCCAATTGCGCACCTTTCCAACCCAACTCACCAAAGTGGAGAATATCTTTGTGTTTGGAACCTCATAAAGAAGGAGGAGGTGAAAACCATCGATCAGCTACCAAGACGGAATTCATCTGGTTTTGGGAGTTCCTGGAGGCAACTGCTGCTTCAAAAGAGTCCATTCAGGCTTCACTTCGGCGAGCGTGACATAACCTGTCTCTTCAGCCAAACTTGCGCTACTCGGCATTTGGTGACTTCATGAACATCCATCCAGAAACCCTGAACTCCTAAATCCACGGCAGGCTTTTCTGCAGGAATAGGGCATCCATTTCGTTGGTGCCATTTACAAAATTCCCACCGGGAATCCAGGTTTCATTTCCTTCCTTTTTTCCGTAGGTTCCTCTTGGGCAGATATGATCCATCTTCCCTTCATCCAAGGATTCTGATTTTGGTTTTGAATCGCAGGAAAATGATTGCTGAGCTCAAAAAAAGAATGCCAAAACCAATTTGATTTAGTCATAGTTTGTACTTGTTTTTCTAAAAGTAAGGCATTCTCCCAAATTTTGGAATTTGAATTCCTTTAGTTCTTGTAGAAATCGGTATGATTTTGGGCAAAAAAAACAGTTCTTGAATGTGGCTCTCAAAAGCGGAGGCAAAAAGGATTTAATCACGATAACCTTCTCCAAGTAGGAGATAACCTGCCTTGATCATTGACTTTTGTCCATGAAGTTTACTTTTGAATTCTCAATTTTCAATTTCAATTAACAATGTTCCAAGTGTGGCACCCTCTTTATAGCATTGGCTCTTGCAAGCGTTTGCCACCCTGATCATTTGAGTTTGTTCCATTGGCCAATGAGCTTTTTCAATTATCAATTTTCAAGTGAGGCTCCTGCCTTGATCATTGAGTTTGTCGATTGTCCATTGAGCCTTTTGAATTTTCAACTCTCAATTTCAAATTGGCTCCTGCCTTGATCATTGGGTTTGTTTTTATTGCGCCAATTGAATCTTGAGGAAACAATAACGATCAAGCATTAATTTTTTTTGCATTTTTCTCCGGATTAAAAATAGATGAAAATCGATGAATAATTTTGTTTTTTGGACCTCCAACGAGTTTTGCTAAGGAATTAGGGGGGGGTATAACTAAAAAAGCCAAAATTATATTCTGGAAAATCGATCTCGGAAAAAATACTTTTTAGTCTAAACGGTAGTGTCTTCGTAACTAGTAATTTGAAAATGTGAAAAAAGAAGTTCTAAAAATCAACCAGTAGTTGTAATTTTAACAACCACAACAATTAAAATCTGGAAAAATTTAAACAATTGGACCGATGTAAAAATCTGCGTGGGAACTGGGTATTGTTGATGATTCTTTGGACCATTTTAAATGGTTGGATATCAAGGCACCAACGAATCTCTACATTTCAGCTGTTGCATGGTTAGAGGAGCGTTTCAGACGATCACAATCCGCAAGCTTAATTAGGTGAAAGACTGTTTTCCGATTAGAGGGAAAGTCTTTTCCACTTCTTGAGAATATGTAAATTGATTTTAATTTAATATCTAATGTTATTGAAAACGCATTTTATCTTAATTGTTATTTTGTCTTGTTGGGACATGGTGGTTAAGATTTTACAAGGAAAATGGAAAGTTGGGTCGAAAATTGAATCTTTCCTGAATATTTTACCTCAGAAGCTTACCACTCTGGAACCGATGAACAAATTAATGCAAATGGCTTGAAATATTTCAATTCTGTCCTAGATAGTTTACTTTTTATACATTGGAAATGGACTCAGTCTTTTTCGCAGATGGCTGGACCAGCGAAATTCTTGTTTAAACATAAAAAAGGTAAGTGGTGATTAAAAAATGACACCGAACCTTTTTTATTTTGAATCTCAGGCAAATTCTTAACTCACCGCCTATTTAAATCCACTCTTTAAAAGAAGAAGAAGAATTAAATCTAGTTCATATCTTGATAAAGTTGTGAGTTAAAAGTATTCTTTAACCTTTAGAAAAGGTTAAAATTGATTTATTTAATTCAATCTCTAGGGATTAAAAACTCTACTTTTGATTTTTTTTAATCGTAGGTTCGAAATTGTCCCTCAATCTTAATTTAAATCGATTCTGCCAGGATATAATCCTGCAGATTTTTTAAGAAACTCTTACCAATATGTATCTAATATTTCTTATTCTATTTGGACAATTTTTGGAATCCCAGTAACTTTTCGATTTTAGAAGGTTAAAATGAAACCTTTCTGAAGTTACTGCTTTTTGATGGTTGTTTAAAAAAACCAAAGTCAAAATTGGTTTACTTACTTTGCAACAGATGGACAACCAGGGGACCCAAAATGCATTTTTGAATTCAATGGGAATTTTCTATTTTAGGAAAAACACTTTTTTTTCTATTCAATTTTCAAAAAGGTTGATATCGATAAAATTTTCCACTTTAACCGCAAGGGAGGGGAAGATAAATTTTTCCCAAATTTGAGTTCATAAAAAAAAAGGTTTAAATTTTTTTTAGTAAAAAAAAAAAAATCAGGGAATAACCTTTAAGTTATTTTTTTCAATTTCAGGGGACCAAAGTTTAAAAATGGCTTCTTGAAATTTTTTTTTTATTTACCTTTTCTATAAAGGGAGGGAAACATTTAAAAATGGAGAGTAGTATATCGAGAATTCTCCTCTT
>Ga0163217_1038449_pt1 | contig 12862 bp, 13 predicted proteins | sample SynspAceP_FD_185933 | JGI IMG/M metagenome (GOLD analysis project Ga0163217, IMG submission 185933) | Saline lake microbial communities from Ace Lake in Antarctica - Synechococcus sp. Ace-P (PacBio error correction) | ecosystem: Environmental > Aquatic > Non-marine Saline and Alkaline > Saline ... | reverse complement strand
AGCGTTTCGCGTTCTTGACTCGTCGCTCTTCAGGCAAATATTTTTTCACCTTCAGCCTCGGACAGTTGACACTTTGGACGAATCGGCATAGAGCTGGTGCCGTCCGATCATGGCGAAGTAAAGGATTGCAGCTCCGCGGCGATGAAGATGCCGATTCACGGCGGCGGGTCGGGGGCGGGGAACAGACTCGCGAAGTGCGAACACGAGGAACGTGAAGAAGGAAACAGATGCGGAGGAGAAGATGTAAACCCGCCCAGGCCTGTTACAACGCGTCACAGGCTGCGAAGCCGGACGATCGGGCTGAAGTAATGGCTTACAACCGGAGATATGTTTTGGTTTGTCAGAGCATCGACAACAACCGATCGTGATGAGAGGAAGATTCACGAACAGACAAGTGCATCAGATAAACAGACCGATCGATACAAAACTCGTGCTGCCGAAACGTCATGTAGTCGTATGAACCATAACCGGTGAGCGATAAGGCCAGTCTTAGGGCGGCGCGAACATGAAACACGTCCGCGGAGACCAGTGTCCATTGTTTCGAGGGTTGACAGGCCACCCTTGACAGAGCCTCTTCGTTGGCGACGGATTGCATGATGTTTGAACCCGCACGCCAAACACAAATCGCCTGGCCAAAAAACCCGCCGCGGCGAACAAGCCGACGATAGGGGAATTTGGGCGTTCGATCGCCAGTGCGAAAAAACGCGATCACGAGGCGAGCGTGGAAGGAGAATCAACCAGTAACCATGACACCGATTTGGTGTGAAGGATGCCGAACACGGCGGCGGCCCAATCGCGGATACGGGGGACGTCGAGCCGGTCCAGGTTTCGCTCGACTTTTGTCGGTCCGAGCGGCCGCTGTCGGTGTGTGATTTGCGGAACGGGTCTTCGGGGTCGAGAATGACGGCTCGTGGTTGAGACCAATGGTCGTAGGGAATGCAAACTGGAACGGCGGACGCGGGCTTCGCCATGTCGAGAATTTGGATTTTGCGTTGCACCGGGGCGGTTTGGGGACGCGGGGACCATTTGGTAAAGCAATCGCTAGTAGCAAACGGATCTGTTTTGCCGCCTGCGGTTGAACTTTGACGTCGTTTGAGCTGGCCGCAGGTCGGGCAGCGGAGCGTATGGGCGGTTAATCGGTTTGGGTACTCGATCTTGCCGCCGTCGGAATTGGTGTGCGCGCGCCGGAAGTCGTTCGTCGAACGCGGCGGCGCCGCAAGTCCTCGTGTGTCGCGGGACGTCAGTGGGGCGTACCGAACGGGTCTTCGCCGAACTCGACGCTTCCCGATGCCTTTTTCGCCGAAAACTGTCGCACCGCTGGGCACCATCGCCGCTCGAATCGCCACCATCGGCCCGAAACATTCTTCGTCGAGAAGGGGTTCGGTGATGGACAGGTTGGGACGCCGTCGGTCGTGGTTTGATCGTTGCATCGCGGGCGTGTCGGTGATGTTGAAGCCAGTCGTCCGTCATCGTCGGACGAGGAGGAACTGCCCGCGTTCCCGCCGGGGTTAGGCCGGACGAACGAACGCCTCGGCGCAATGCGGGCAGGTCACACGGGTACCGCCGGCATCTTCACGAACCCCGATCGCAGTTTGGCACTGCGGCACTGCAACCGTTTGTTGGCACGTTGGTTAAGCCTTCCAAGATTTCGGCTTCGCGAGCCTTGAGCTGGGCTGTCGTTGACGGCGGATTCGAATTTCTTGGATGAGTCTTGAAACCTGCTCTTTGCAACGGTCCGTCGTCTTCGGTTGAGAACGTTGTCTTTTTCGGAATTTGTGTCGGCGGTTTTATTCGCATCACGGTCGAATGTTCCAGTGATCGCGAGTCCTTTGCGTCTTCGCTTGAGTTTCTTTGATCCGGTTGCCATTTTCTTGCGGAACTCGGTCGACAACGGCGGGGACGTTGATCGCGGATGACGCCTGTCCGTCGTTTTGGGGATTCAATCTTAGATCCCCGGCAACGAGGGCCTTTTCGATCTCTTTTGATCGTGCTGGCATCGTAGGGCGGATGAGTATCTGTTGCGGTTCGGGGGTCCGATCGAGGCGAGTTGTTCAAGGTAAGTGAACGAGCCGTACACTTTCAACTTGATCGATCGACCAAGCTGGGTTGCACGTCCGGCTGCGGATGCCGGCCAAATTGTTCGAGGAGAACCGAGGACGCGCTTTTGCCATCCGTTCTTCGGCGTCCATTGAGTATTTTTCGTCGCTGGTCATGTCAATCGTCTCCTGGTGAGTGGGTTCCCAAGTGGTTGCATTCAGTGCTTTGTTGAATCGTTGGGGTCGCCGATTCCAGGTTGCCGACGGTTTCGACCTCGCACCTGCTTGTGACGATGTTTCCCGTCGCGTTTGGATTTGAAGACTAAGATCGGTGTGCAAATGTTCGCTGCACAGCGCCGATCGCGGTAAGGCGTCCATGACCCGACAATATTAATATTTACGTAATCACGTTCCTAGTAGCTGAGCTGATCATTTTTAACAAGTACTGACGTGGGGGTTGAGGTTCGGGGTCGTCGCTATAAACACCGTCGACGCGGGTGGTTTCCCAAAATCACGTCGGCATCGAGTTCGAGGGCTCGTTGGGCGGCGCGGTTGTCGGGTGGTGACAAAACGGGCACCGATCCGCCGGAGGAGAGGACAGACGAACGAGTCTTTTTTCCGTATTCGATAGCGGGATCGCTCGGCGGCGGATGATTTTCTCGGCGACTTTTGTCGGACCGGGTCAAGCGACTCTGACGGGGAGGTCAAGTCTCCCGGAATCGATATCCAGCTAAGCGTCTTGCAGGCGAGCGAGCTTTGATGACCGTGGCCGAGCATCCCCATGTAGGTTGGGCGGTCGCCTCACCGACAGCCGGCGTTTGGCACCGGAGAATGTGGCACCACGCAGGAATATTGGCCGCCGCCGTTTTGGACGATCTCGCGATTTGCATCCCGGGATTCGTGGGCAAGTTTGATCTGGCGAAAAGAAAGAATCGTGGCATTTCGGTGCGCACTGATGCCCGCGTTTGCCGGATTCGGCCAACTCTTCCGCCACTGAGTTTCAAATCCACACGGGCGTAAAACGCAGAAATCGGCGGTTTCGGGCACGTTTAAAAATCAAAAAGCGGGGAAACGATAGGTCAGATTTCCACGAAACATAACGCGTCTCGACGTTTCTTAGAAGCGCGTCCCGAAATAAATTCCCGAATTGAAATTTACCAGTCCAGGCGCTTCCAGGCTGCACGCACCCCAGAAACGCGAATATGTCTAAGGCCTGGAAGAAAGCGAGTCTGACTACTTGTTGACATTCGTGTTCTCGAACCGATGGCGCGGCCGGGCGAGTGCAGAAGAATAAGTAGACGGTTGTCGTGCGCTCGTGAGAGCCGAACGCATTCAAATCGAATCGCATCGGCGATGTAGCTTCGACTTTGCGGACGCGACTTGGCTGCCGGGGTCGTGCTTGTTGGACGACGCGACAGTAACCTTCATATTGGAGAAGTCTTTGGGGTCGAAATATAATTCGACATAGTACTATACAAATCGTTGCCATCAGACGGCGCGTGACTTTAATTACGGACCATGTGCGCGGCACCGCTCGCACGACTTGCACTGTTTGCTGGCACCTCTCGACGGCGGTCGTATGGAATGCATGTCACCGCGGTTTTGACCGACCGGTTGTTGGTAGGGGACGTAGGACGAGTGCGCGTCAACACGGAACGGTTTACGAATCGCTCCATCGGTGGCGTTTGCTGTTCGACCTGGGTCTTCGTACCCGTCCATGACCCGGGGTCGGGCCGTTTCGTGCGGAAGTTAACAATCCGGATATTACCGCGCAGCTCGTTGATGATCTTCATCTCGACCCCAGGAAGATTACCGAAAGTTTCTCGTAAGAGGCCTTCAGGTTCGTGAACGTAGGCATGCTGATAGGGCTATCCCTGAACCGTAATGAATACGACAGCCCAAGCAAACGAATCCTATTGACCTCCCACTGACTTGTCGTTCTCACCGTGCGACATTCTGCAAAAAACCGTTCTCGCCCCGTCTGGCCGATCGACTCTCAGAGAAACATGCCAAAGTTTTCCCTCCTCGGGCAGAAAAACGTTTCCGAGAACGGCGAAAACCACGAACAAGTAAGCGCTACGACAAACAAAAGAGCGAGACATGAAAGTCGGGACACGTTGAATGTAATTCTGTGGCGCAGGAGTTGTTATAAGGGCGGAGTAAGATAGACAGACGCGATAGGTGTGTTGCGTGGTTATTTATTAATTCGCGATCGGGTCTTTGTGGTAAAATTGGAGGTCGCGGTTCCCCTGGAGGCCGTATACCAATATAGTTGGAATGCCAGCAGCGGCATGAGGCCCGTGCTGGGAAAACATGAAGCAGCCAGCATCGTTCGACGCCCCTTCCCCCCAACCGTGTTGAGAGATAGCGATGGAAACGACTACGCGCGAAGACGAACTTACGGGACAACGCACTTACGCACACAGACAACACGAGATGCCCGTCGTGGAACAACTCTCTCGAGTTGTCCTCTCCTTCGCACTGCATTGATAATATAGACCAGATTCTTATGGATCGCACCCTGGCGGTCGAACGATTATCCTCGGTTCACCGATTGCCATTGTAGACGTTCGTCCGGGCGAGAATACTTACGAGTGCTTTTCTCTCTCAGCACGCAACGGGGCTGAGGGAAACACGTTTGAGAGTACCATCGTCCGATCATGGGGATATTTGAAACCGTGTATTTCCAGGAATCTAATCGATGCGTTCGGGTTGGGCCAAACCACGCGGCGGCCAGGATTTCACAAGGCCGATGCGAGTAATCAAACAAAAAACGTTGGTGACTCGGTGTATGTTTCCTCAAGCAAACAGTTATATATCATACCACATGGATGACTTGCCAACGGATCGGCAAAAATTTGTCGGCGGAATTTGTTCACCGACTTGAGACGCGTCGGAGGTAGCGACGCGATTGTGAACGTTGTCGGACTCTAGCCTTTGCGACTCGGAAAGTGATCGCTCATCTCGTGTGCAGGTAGCGCATTGAAAGTCAAGTTGGCGCTCGCGCTCGCGTTGGCTCACCGGCCTCGATTTTTGATCTCGATGAACGGCACCAGCGTCTGCGGGACTCCGATCCACGGGTATGCCCGGCTTACGGCGGGAATATTTTTACCTCAGACCATCATCCTGGTAACAGGGCTAAGAGCACGGAGCGGACGTAACGTTTCTTTTCGTCCATTTTGATTGACGAGGGTCGCAGCGCGAAACAGTAGTCCTGATCGCGTGATTATCCATCGGGGGCGGATGCATATCGAAGGTGCGCGCTGGCTCGCGACTCGCGTTACAACAAAACAGGTACGGCGAGGTTCCCGAGCGTCGCTGCCTGAACGGCGTGAAGATTGCTGCGAATTCGCAGGTTCGATTCACTGGGGCGCCACGGATATCGTTGAGTCGGCGCGTGCTAGTTTTCAGCAACCCGGATGCCGTGGGCGGTTCGCGACCGACAAGGGAATCGAAAATCATCCCTTGTCGCTCGAAGAATGCGTTCATCGGTTTTGGCAGCGAAAGACGTCGGGTATCGTGTATAGAATATCGTTACCCTCCTGTCTGGTTTTCCCAGATTCAAGCCTATCCAACAGCTCTCGAACCTGACATGCCGTCTTGCCTTGCCTTTCTCGCTCGCTGACGGACATTCGCTGGCGAGTGCTTGAGGGTCACCTCCGTGTGAATTCTGTGCCCTACTCGGTGTTTCATCATCCCATACACCATCCCCACCGAAGTTATCCTCTCTGTATGATTTAGGGTATTCATTCCGCATCTTATAGGTTGTTACTGCGGTGTAGATATGAAAAACTCCTCGGGTTGGGGCACGCGTTGGCCGCCGACGGACTCTCGCGTTGCGTCAGTTTTATAACACCGGTCAGTTGGCTGGTGCCGACCGGGCGTCTTGACGATACAGCTCGGCTCTTACTTATCTCATCGTCGCGCGTATCCTCACCATTGCGATGAACTGTTCGAATCTCGTAGGGCAGGTCGTCGCGTGCCGATACTCGGCGTACGATTTGTTGCCTCCGGCACCTTGCAGGTAGACCCGCCGGTTACCTGCAGCTACCACACGGAAAATGGCATATTCTCGACCTGGCGAGCCGCAGGACGTCCTGGGTGTGCCGATCGCTCCTACAGAACCAAGGGCGATTATTTCCATCCGAAATTTCCCCAGGTCCGCATGCAGAGAGGACACTGAGAACGATGAGCTCCCATATATCGCATCTCCCTGCCGGTCCGCGAGAGTGATCTTCTATCTGGACGACCGGAAAGGCCGACGCCATGTTGCCGCGTTGCGGCTACAGATTAAAGGAACTTACCGAACCGAACTCCGCGTTCTCTCCGTTCCGAGTCACGCATCATCTGCGAACACACGAGCAACCGTTCTTTTTCAAATATCTCGCCTTCCAGCGGTCGCCCGACAGGCTCTCCTCATTTGTCTAAACGCGCGAAAACCCGTTCACCACATCGCCCGTCTACGACCGGAGGTCGTTACGATATCCGAGATGGGAGAGCGATATCGGCTAGCGTAACGGTTTTGGTCCGCATTGATGTCCGCCTCGGCCTAGTGCTCGACGCCGGCGCCTCGCCCGCCGTCTCCTCGCAAGTCGAAACGAACCTGGGCTCCGCCGTATCATTTTTTCTCGATGCGTTCGAAATCTTAGTGGGGTGGGAAGGGGAAATCAATCGCCCGACTGACGTGGAAAAATTAAACTGACCCGGCCGTTTCCCGCAGAATCGTTCCAAGCCGCCCAAGATGGAAAATGTCAGAGCACTGTGAATTCGTTGTTGGCATGCGCAATACGATCATCGAATCTCTCGGATACTGCGTGTTGGAAAAATTGAAGTTCAGTATGTCTCTCATAACTCTCTAAATCACGCCGTGATGTTTTGATCCGACAACGGCTGGCCAGTGCTGTCTGACAGCTCTCTGCGCACGGCCACGACCTCGGCAGCGACGCGTAGGGCTCTCTCTCGGGGCCACGTAACCTCTGCCTCGGGCCTGGGGTGGTCTACCGTTTCCAACACGCCGTTTCGTCGTCACAAACATGGACGCTCACTCTCTTCTTGGCATCGCGACTCCGTAGTGAGGTCGGCTGTCTCCTCTCTCTGTTCATACAATTGCAAAAACGGAAACCGCGTTCACCGATCGGGTCTCGCCACGTTCTCGACCGTCGCTGCCGACGTTGCCGGAACTCGCTGGCGTGGCCCCCACGCGGACTCTCGCACTCTCCTGTCCGCTGTCGGGAATAGTTCATCTGGCGATGTGCTCGTCCAAATAAGCTCTCACCGACTCAAGAACCGAGCGTGGAGTTGTGGGTTAGGTTGGTTAATGACCGCCATCGTGCCGATGGCGCAATCGGTCGTTACCAAAGAGCCGTTCAAATACGGTTTGTGACCGAACCGTGGGCAGCTTTACGATTTGGCCAACGAACGCACCGAGCAAAAACGCCTCGCCGTCGTGCAGTCGCCTCTAAATATATGTGGGTTCGCGGCGCTGGGACGGAATTCTCCGACGACATCTAGCTGTAGCCGCCACAGAAGGGTCTCGACCAAAAAGTTGAAAAAAAGGCGAAGCACTGTCCGGGCTTGCGAAACATTGGGTGCCCAATTAGGCAGAGCAAAGGCTGCCGCGCGCTATAAGTCCTGCTCGGCGGCGTATGCCATATGATTTCACGGACGACACGCGAGGTTCGTGATGCAAACCCGAGTCTCATACTTGAAAACAAGTCAATTGAAAACAAGTTAATTTGAAACTTCCAATCACGGTCTCCTGAGATCGTCCTTGGGGTGTTGTCGTTGTACTCGCGCGACATCCTGAACCTTTGCTCGCATCCTACCCCGATCCTGCTAGCGAGTGCAAGGACAATTGGCTCACAACGGTTTTGGGACGCATGGCAATCGCTCGAGTGGCGGGATCTGTACGCTGGCGAAGCTACGGGCAGTCCCCGCGCGGTTGATTTCTTCGATGCCCTGATCGTTTGAAATGAATCGCGAGGATTACAGCGACCGTTCCCGTAGTTTGTTGGGGACGAATTCCCGCGGGAATTGGCTTTTGTGGGTTTCCCTTCTTTTGTGGCGATTCCAATAATCACCCTCATGCAGAATGTGCGGATCGGCTAGGGCATACTGATATATCCTGGTATTCGACTCAAACTACTATCGGGCACAACGATCGCGCGTGGCTCCACCGCCATAACCGCATAGATCACAACGCATAGAAGGGAATTGCTCGCTCCAAATTCCGAAACGGAACCCTCGATCTCCCAAGATCTCTGCAGTCTGCGGGCAGACGTCCCATCCCCCTGATTAGGCGATTGTTTTTGATCCACGGCGAAATGTGACACGGCTTCGTACCCGATCGACCGAACCGGCGGGGCGTTCGAAAAGCGTATCAGGCGAGCGGCGCCGCGAAGCACTTTCATCGCTGCAACGCATCGTCCGGATCAAGGCCCAATTTTGGCCGGGATTTTTTAATGCGAAGAGCTGATTCAATTCTCATCGACCCATCCAAACCGACGATTCTGTGGAGTGATGCGGTGGTGGGTCGGGTAAGCACACCGGGGCGATAAAAGGTAGCCAGAGAACCTCACGTAGGACGGGTCTTCTCTGAGACTCGGCAAATTCTCCGCGTCTCAGCTAGACGATGTCTATACTGCGTTTCCACTCTGAATCTCAATGTTGTGTGACACGTGCTTAGCACGATTTCAAAACTGAGTGGCCACTATATGAAAATAGCAGATGCAACATCGTTTTGGCTCCGCATCGATTCAGTCCGTAATTCCACCGGCGTGAGCGGCGGTGCGTGTCCGCAGGGACGCCTTCTTCCAATCAATCTGCGAGACATCTCACATCTGCTTTCTCATTGCCATCACGAATCGCCACCGTTTTCCGTTTTGATTCGAAACAAAAAACTCGATTTGCATTTAAAAGCATGTCGCCTGCCTCTGATTCCCCAATGTGCTCCACGGAGAGACGTTCTTTCCAAACGTGTCACCGCTCTCGCTAAATCCTCTGCCCTGCTACAGTCATCGTAACCCTTGAGAGCACGAAATGGAGTTGTCTTTCTCCGTATCGGGCCGGGCACGCTCGCGCTTCTCTTTGGTGACAGTTTCACGTCACGCCAAACTCCAACCGGGCGTTTCCCGGTAACGCTCGGTTCTATCCACTCAACGCCGGGGGTCAACGGTACGGGCCCGACACGGTGGCGACGGATCGGCTCGGCCCTTCGTCGTATGTGACCATCGGGTTTGCCCGGGTCCGGCGGCATCGACGGCGGAGACTCGGTTGTCGCGATCTGTTCAACATCCAGCGTCGTATTGGACGCCCATCCGGCCCGATCGCACGACTGCGGGGAGGACCTCTATTCGCCATGCCGGCGATCAGATCGCACGGTTTCTCAACCGTTTCTAAATCGATTTCGCTGCGGCAAACGAATCACCTTGATTATGAACACCGAACAACGTCGCCGGCATTTACCGGTGAGGTACGCCATTTCGGGTCATGCCCGCTTTTTCGTAGTCACGTTCCCGAAACACTCAACACCGCGATACCCATTGCAAATTGCCGTTCGGTTAGATAACAACCATCTTCGTTTGGGGCTACTTGACATCGTGATATTCCGCCCATCGGAACACCGGCGAGGTGCGCGCCGGCGCCTCAGCGTCCAGGTGTGGATGAAAGAAAGGTATTTCGCCCGTTCGCACGTAACTCCTGTTGGCCAACGACTGTTGCATCCGTGAGTGTCAGTCGGACGCCTGTTGCCAACATCTTTCGCTCGGGCCTTCCGGCTCGTCGTGATAATCCAAATCATCGGATCGACCACGGTCTACCTCACATCGGGGCAACGCTGCGGTTCCGGGCATCGGACTTTCACACACGATGCACCCTCGCCGGATCGCCGATCCGGTCCGCCCGGTTTCTGCAACCGGGGTCCCGTCACCGCGAAACCGAACCAACGATTCGGCGATTCCGGTTGACAAGACCCGAACAAATCCGATCCGTAGCGAAGCGGCCACAAGAGAGGAGGCCGGATGCGGAGGAGGTTTTTTTTTTTCATGGTGCGGTTTTCGGGATTTGAACGTTTTGGAGTAGAAGAAGACGCAATTCGAAATCTCACTCTGGGCGATGCGGTCGTTTTCTAGCGGATTTTGAGAGAGGCACGCGCGCCCGAGTTGTTTTCGCCTATCCGATCAGTACTTCCCGCAAACAACAGATAGATGTGCGGTTGGGGTATTGGAAGGAGGGGCGGGCGTTCGGTCCGACTTTTCTAATCGAAAAATCGGATTCCGTTTGGTTCTCCATGTTCAGACCTAAGCTGGCTGGGGCGGTTCAGGCGCGCTACAAAGTTGTATGGCGATATAAAAACCGGGGGACGGCCCGCGTGAGCCGGTGGCGTTACCCTGTGTTGACTCGTTTTCCAGTCGAATTCGACCCGGCTCCCCACCAAATGGCACGCCGCTCTGGTTCCACCCCGCCCCTCTTGCCCCCAATTCCTTTTCATGATTAACATACCTCGATCTCCTGCGTTCCGGCGATTCCCCGCGTGTTCCTCTCGGCGACATCATTCGCGATAAAACGGTTGTATTGTTGATGTCGTTGGTGAGCGTTTTTTCAGCTAACGTCAAACGCCCGACAAGCCGACGTCCGTGGTGCTCGATCAACAAAATGGCGGAAGGTCTCACGCATCTGAGCTCTTAACCAAATGTTGCACGCTCATCCGGGACTCAGGTCTCAGTTTGAGGAGAGGAACCCGCCGCGAAATCGCTCGGGCGTGGCGGTGCGGCTGGGCTTGGAGGTAGACCTGAGGCGTCGGTGTGGCATCGAATCGTCTTGGCATCCTTGTGAGTATGGTCGACGGACCGATTCCGTAGATGCTGCTGAAGGAACGCGATCTCCATGCGCTGCCGTCACGAACAAACCCCGTCCCCTACGCGGTCGACGCAAAACAAACGGTCCGTGAAGGACGGCAGCACCACGGGCATCATGCACGCCTGCGGACGACATTCACATGACGAACGTGACCGCCGCGTTGCTAGTGGCTCGCCTCGCATCCGCGGACGCGTGGGCCGGCGTGCATGCGACATCGGCACAAACCGCCGAGATCCGTCGGTCGCCATCGGTGTGCCCAAAGCGTATGCTCGGAGGGATTTTCGAACGGCGATTCCCTCGGCCGGTATACGCGCTCCCATGCAACGGTTTCAGTGACTCCAGATACCCCGTCGGCGAAAAATCGGAATTCGCCCGGGTTACGCGCTCGCCAACTTGTCAGACATCGTCGACATCACGCATGGATAAGGCAGCTAACAGGTCGGCACGGGTCCGCGCGCAACATCAACGACGATCGATCCGATCACCACATGGCGCAGATTTGGTGGATTGTCGTTGCACGTCCCTGTCGAGAAATTCGCCCCGCATCGAACCCGCCGTCGTCACCGTCGATCGATCCACGGTGGACGAAACACCAAATCATCAGACCTTCTGCGGCTAACGATTGGCATACTGCAATTGAACCGTCCGGCAAGTTACAGCGCGAAGTTGCTGGGCGGAAAGTGCTCGCGGCGATCCGGGCGGTCGACCTGCGCGGTCGCGAGGGCACTACATACGCACTCGAGCCGGTATTATGCTCGGTGCGCGAAGGCACCGCGTCACTTACAAAAAACAGATCTCTCGATGGCGGAGAACTACGCGGGCCCGGATGCGACGCGGTGTTCATGCGTCGACTCGGGCCTGGACATATGCTTCCGAAGCGAAACCCTCGATGGGCGGCGAGGACTTCAGCCGCCTACGGAATTGAAGCGTCACCCAATTGCTTCGTCATCCGCGATCCTGTGTACCGCGTCGGATCGGGTTACAATTCCGCGAAACCGATCTGACCGTTCAAAAACTCCCACCGGCCTCGCTAACGTCGGCCGTGTCTACTACCGCCAGATTATCGTCTCCCAGGAAACCCTCGGCCGCTTTCCCTGTCCATGGTCGATGCCGTGCTTCGAACTGTAATTGGCTCCAATGAAAATCGACCCGGTCTTCCCCACTGCGCACCTCACCGCGGCAATGGGGTATCGCAGTCACGCTCTGTGCGCCCTGGTTGACCACGGCTGGCCATTGCTCTCTGTTACTCTCTCTCGGTGAGCTCGGTTTTAATCCGCGACCGGTGATTTACTTGTTCAGATGGTAGGTGAGTCCCGCTTCAGTATCGAATTATCCAGAAGCGTATTGCAAAAATCGTGGCTTGGATATCAGTGAAGAATTAGGATCGATTTTCGGAAATTTCTCGGCTCACGTGGAAATCCGCATTCATTGGTGGGTCCCCGTAACTCATCCCGGGGGCGGGATCCCCCGCCGAACCAGGACATATGACCATTAGTTTTGAATGCCTGTCGTGGATTGTGACTCCCGTCCGGCTTTACGTCCGACGGTTGACGGCGTTTCGTTTTCGACCATCTTGCGTGCGTCGAACTCGGGCCCACCTTGACCCCAAATCAAGCCCACAACGTCTCGTATCGAGTAAAACCGGTTACGTTTCGATCAGCGAATTCAATCTTCTCCTGCCGGGTCGTAGGTCGCTTGTAGTGGTCTCTCGTCAATGATGTGGTTTAACGTCCCGGCCGAATTGCTCGTTTTAACGTCGCTATTTCGCTGTGGGCGGTTCCCAACCGGAATGATAAATGTGATGAAAATCGCACTCCCCTGTTCTGGCATATCGCCGCGCTAGCCTAGCTACGAGTTGCTCTTTAACTAATATATTAAAAGCAGTAGAGACGAACGATGACCAGAAAAATCACTGAATTTAGGATCTCTCTCCTTCTCCCTTTTCCCAAAAAAAAAAAAAAAAAAAAAAA
>Ga0163217_1113824_pt1 | contig 12863 bp, 6 predicted proteins | sample SynspAceP_FD_185933 | JGI IMG/M metagenome (GOLD analysis project Ga0163217, IMG submission 185933) | Saline lake microbial communities from Ace Lake in Antarctica - Synechococcus sp. Ace-P (PacBio error correction) | ecosystem: Environmental > Aquatic > Non-marine Saline and Alkaline > Saline ... | reverse complement strand
GTTCACGAGTATGTATATTTTTGCTGAATCCTAGTCTTTGAGCTTCTGCTCTTCTTCTTAGCAATAGATCTAAGACGGACACATGAATGATTATTTCTGATTTGGCGAGATCATCGAGTAGTTCTTGGCTATTCATCAAGTTCTCAAAGGAACATTTATAGATGAGATTTAACCCTTTCTTCTCGAATTCTAGGTAAGGTTCTATTCTCTTATGTTCCAGCCACTTGAATCTCGCTGCAGTCCGCTAAGTTGTTTTGGATTCTTCGAGGCTCGCCATCAAATTCCGCACAAATCCACCTGAAAAACCAACCTGAATTCCTTGAAAAGTAGTAGCACTTGACTGTCGATCAGACCTTCCTCAAGGTTGATCCAAGCAGGTCGACATACATTCCTGAGCATGCGTGCCATCGGTCAGATTTGGATCTCCGTTGAATTTTTACAAAAAGTCGTAAGGCCATAGGGGGTTTTTCCGATTGCGAGGTAAGTAGATTGGGGGAATGGGAAAAAGAAATGAGATTATTTGGTGAGCTGCAGAGTAATTAGTATGATAAAAAACTGCTATTTTTGCCATTATTCCAATCCAATTGAAAATCTTTTCAGCAGTTTTGTAATCCTTTTTTTATTTTCCGTATCAGCTGTGACAAGGAAAGTCGAAGAGTCGATTTCAGATTTTGAGTTTGACTTTCAGCCATTGAGAAAGGTCTTTTTTTTGGATTTATTCCGTTTGATGAGACCATCTATTTTGGAGGAAATATGACTCAGAGAATTCTATTTTTTTTATCGGATTTGATCCGTGATTTCTATGTTGATGCCTCAATGACAACGTTTATGTAAACTCGGGCCAATCATCAGATCGAAAAGATCATTGGACGATGGTGAAAGAATACACGATGCTCAGACGAGGTTCCACACTTGTTAAAACTTTAGATAAACAACCTTTGGTATCAACTATATTTTTCCTCCTGAACGGGGGAAAACTTGGAATGAATACCTACAGGGAATGAGGTTGCAGCATGGAATTTCTGATTGATTGGATAAACTTAAAATAATTTCCCAGGAGCATTCAGCAAACTAGGGCAATCAGGTTTTCCGGAACAAGTGATCGATTTGATCACATTCGAGACAATCGCTACGAGATTTTTATGCAAAGGTATCGGGCTTTGAGAGAAATTATGATGAAGTGCTAAAACTACTGCTCTTCGAAACGGATTTTGGGAAATCAGTTAATCAATCAGGATGCAAAATTAAAATGGATTGACGGATTATGGAGAATTAAAACTACTATTGTTTGTTTGGGTTTTTTTGATTGCAGAAGTTCTTTCGCCAAGATTCGGTATGCAGTTTTTTTACCAAATTACAACCTTCCAAATCAACTTTCCTTAACTGAGCCAACAGCTTTTTTAACTCAAAAGCATTAGCTAGAAAACCGGAAAAATGTGAAAGCAATAGTTTTGGATCTCCCAGTTGGCAAAAAAAAATATGTAGACAGGAGTTTCTCTTTCTATATTATGGCTCTATTCCAGTAAATGGCTGATGCAACGATACAGTAAGCCGATGCCTCAAAAGCTTCGAGATTGCGAAACTGCCCTTTTGTTTCTCGAAGAGCTGTGGAAGAGGTTTCCTTCCACTTCCAAATAGCCGAATTGACACCAAAATTCATTCCCGGACTTCCCGAAAGCTGCGAACTCCAGCGAAGGGTGGCCGCGGACTTCTAGCAGCCAAGCAAAATCCGTTATGATTTAAGAATGAAATTGATCGGTATCACACATGCTGCTGAGGCTATTCGGGATAAAGGATTCACTATCCGCTGTTTTTGATGCAGGCTTCCCTGGAGCGATTACCTTCTTTGGCGCTCAAAGCATTAGACACCAATAAACAAATCATTTGCCACAAAAAGACTTTTGTAAGGCCTTGGAATTCGAATGGTCTATCAAGATAATCAGCATGGGATGAATGTCTTTCGTTGATCCCTCTAAAATCCTATATCCTGATCGCTGGTGCTCCGGATGCCAATTACATCCTAGGCGAATGACCAAGAAGTGGCCACTGAATATCGTGGGAAGAATATAACTGGTCAGAAGCAACTAGTTTTCGGATAGTCGTAGGTGTTTGGACATCATTGCAGTTCTGTTGGTTATTGGGAATTTTTGATATTCTGGCGATTGAATTATAACGGATAGCTGATTTGGATGGAAAGACTACAACCATCACGAAAGGCGCACCATGCAGCAGCCAGGAATCTGGTTCGTAAATAGTCTGGCAATTACGGCCCGCGTTTCTCGCATAGTAGCCTCCTGCTGATGCAAAAGGGATTCTTGCCATTGGGTCTGTTATTAAAGATTCTGTTTCAAGCTTTTAGCTCTAAGAGGTCCGACAGTAGAATGGAGAATTAAGGCCTGGACTTGGCTACTTTCGGAAATGGCGTATCCTTGATGCCGATCAATGGAAATGTGGATTGGCAAATGGCACTTCATTTCAGCTCCACAGATCAGTGCTATTGCGCCGGGATCTGGCAAAGGCAAAACCAGATGGACCAAGGATAAAATTAATTGAGATGCTTTTGGCAAGTGTACTAATGCAGAAAAACCGTATATCAACTCGTTATGGCATCCAAGATTCCGGAGGCACTTTAGGAAAATACAGCTGTAGAGAAAATCCGGGCTCATCGAGTGGGAATTATTCCCAATCCAATAGATGAGATCAACTTGACCATATTATTCTGGAACAGGTACAACTGCCGGAATTCTTCCTGTTGGATAGTCCAATGGCAGAGCGACTGATAGAAGTTTAAGCCGATCAAGCCCTAGATTCTTATAAGTGAACCGGGGGGTGTAGCAGTCTCAAGGCCAGGACTCTACATCATCCCAACTCCAAGACTGACAAGTATCAACGTCAAAGCTTATTGAAGCAATAAGTAAATTTTCATCTTTATACTTAACCATTCACTTTTAATTGCCCCCTCCATTCTACAGCAGATTTTGCCAATCTTCAAAAAAGAGGTGAAATGCTCAATTAATTCAAGAAGCAGATTTCATCCATGTCGATATTAGGATGGAGTTTTGTTGCCAAATATTCCTTTGGGATTCGGTAACAGCGCATTGCAAGAGACATGCCAAAAAGCCTTGGATGTTACACTTGATGATGTCATCCCGATCAGTATTTGAAGCTTTTTTCGAATATGCCGGAGCGGCGTGATTTCAGTTTCACTATGAGCTTGCTATCTCCATCGTACTATTTCAAGCCGATCAAAGCTACAGTGCCAAAGCTGGCGTAGCATCAATCCTCATACTCCGTTCGAGTTTCTTTCAGAGTTAATTCAGGATATTGACTCTTGGTCTGTATCATGTCGGTAAATCCCGGATTTGGTGGGCAAAAATTATGAACAACCTACGATAAAGTTTTCGACTTAGAGAATTAATTTTAGAAAATGCTGCAAACCCAAAATCGAAAATTTGATGGCGGAGTAATTTGGCAATGCAGAAAGCTTCTTCTTGCCGGGCTGATATCGTGGTAGCGGGGAAGTTTTGTATTAACTCCCCTATCCTATTGGACAATCAGCCAAGCTGAAGGGCATAGAATAATTTTTAGGGAGCTGCATATCATAAATTAACGATCCAAACTTCATGTAATACTGAATTTTCGTTATAGGCGTTAATTGCATTGATTACTAAATAAAAAACATGATGATGAAAAATTTATGCTTTTCGGGATCTTTTTTCTTTCTAGGAACTAGCTGATATGCACAAGATGTGAAGTAGTAACAGATGAAGAGCTGACGAAGTTTGCCAATGTGGAATAAGACTTCAAAACTATGAGACGAAAAGACGGGGTAAAGAAATAATGATTCTTATAACGAAAAGATAGATGGTGGCGCGAGATTACAAGAGGACTCAAGCACTTGGTGATGAGCGGAAAATGGTGAGGCCAAAAGTAACTGGACGTGATGAGAAAGCAGCACTATAAAGCAGTTCAGATTTTCAGGACTCATTTCAGGAAGTGTAAAAAACATATAAGACTGAGTTTTGATCATGGGATGAACTATTCTTGGTGCAGGTTACTTATAATAAAGTCAATAGTGCGATCAAGGAAGATCCTTGCTTTGAAATCGGAAATTGGGATGATTGAAAGCACAAAAAGAGAAAGAGCGGCTTGCCTAAGCGCTGAAGGTGATGGTTATAGCATAATTAACTCACTGATGAGCTCAAATTGGGATTAAATTAGATCAAAGTCTTTGATCTTTTCTAGCATTTTAATCTCAAGTTTGGAGCTTTTTTTTATATTTTCCACAATTAGTAGACTGATTCGTTTATCAAATCATGGTGTCAAAAAAAATATTTCCTGAGTTTCGGAATTTTTTCGCTTCTATTTGTTTCTTGCTTTACTTCACAGGAAGAAGATATTCTTCGGTATTTCCATAAAGACAAAAAGTGCCTTGGATTAGGAAAGTCACTCGAAACATAATGGAACATGTTTTCTTAGAAGCTTTTACGGACGCAGGCTTCATCAATTTGAACGAGTTTCATACTCCGATTTCCCGTCGTTATCACACTCACTCAGTTTCAAATTTCGATATCCCTCAGATATTTTCTGAAGAGAATTCCGCTTGAGATGAAGGAATGACTGGACTTTGCAGTTTTTAATGCGGAATTCGAATCGATCTTTTAATCTTTGACATTGGCGGAGGCATACGGTCAAGGAATGGTAAACACCAAATATGACCGGAGAGATTTTAATTTCCTTTTTGAAGGGATTCCTACCAATCAGCAAGCTCTATTGGAACAGTAGGCTGGGTTACTCTATGAGCTAAAAAAAAAGAGCACGCATTCTGAATGCGATACGAAAATATGCCTTTCCGGGAACCTTTACATGCTCGGGAAGTCAACCAAAGAACCAAACAAGTTTAATCCTTGGAGATTTATCTTAGAAGGGAGTTTGGTCAATTTGAAAATAAAAAATTCAATATGATCCGCCACTGGATCTTCCGAATCAACCGGCATATGAGCCCAAACTTATGGTTGCGGATGAAACCTTATTATGACTGGACTTCGAATAGAGCGAGATTTTCAGAAATACACGTAAGATGTTTATCAAAGGTGAGCAGAGTTTGGAAATTCCACTTGAGATGATAACTTCTCTGAATTCAAAACATGACCAAGTATATGCGTTCGGTGTTTTCTGTTAGGTTCCTGGTACAAACGTTGTAAAATCGGTGGAGTGGAATAGATGAAGTCACTCACATAGCCGGAATCGAATATAGAGAGTTCCCAATTTTTAATATGCAAAACCGAAAAATTGGCAATGTACTAAGTTCGGGCTTTAATTTGGCTTATTTTTCCTCTTTTTCAAAACCCACTCCGTTTTTTACTATCCTTGCACCTTATCATCCCCGTGAATAGCATTATTATGCCAAGGAGAAACGAGAACATTATCCCAATCAACATTGAAGACCGAAATGCGTGGAGCCTACATCATTATTCCCGATGTCGGTTATTGTTTCCAGAGCACCTTCCAGATGTCCGTAGTGGACTTAAACCAGTACACCGCAGAATCCTTTTTGATGCAGGGAACTGGAGTTTTACATAACAAACCTTACAAGAAATCAGCTAGAATAGTAGTGAAGTCCTTGAAAGTCCATCCCATGGTGACTTTTGCAGTTACGACACCATGGGAATGCTCACTTGGGCTCTCCGATATCATAGTGGATGGTCAGGTAACTTTGGTTCCCGTTGATGGGATAACCCAGCAGCTATGAATATACGAGGCTCGAAGCTTAAGCGAATCGCTGAGGCTTCTGGATTTTGTACTATCAATTAGGAGACGGTTGGACTTTCAGTTCAACTTTTGATATTCCTTAAAAGAACCGATTGTTTTGCCTGCAAGTTCTCCTTCTTGCTCAATGTGCATTCAGTATTGCTGCATAGGAATGGCAACCAAGATGGCTCCTCACAATTGGGAGAAGTCATAACCGTATCATCGCCTACATTGAAATGTGAGGATTTACCATTCCGGATTTTGATGAAAGTATACATCGCGCCAGATTTTCCCAACGGGAGGTATATTTTACGGCTTATAATGTGTGAAGGCAGCATTCGAAACGGAAAGGGTCGAGTTAGTCGTCGTGAAAAGCAACGTCGAAACTAAGAAGGTGAGCAAGGAAGATGATCGTCATCACCGAGATTCCTTCCTTTCTATACATGGTCAACCAGCCAATATTGTGGAGAAAAACTTGCACAGTTGGATCCCCAATGAAAAGAAAATTGAAGGGAATCTCATGCAATTCGTGACGAAGTCCAGATCGATCCAGAATTTGGGCGTGTGGTTTATGAGCCCTAAAGCCGAGATGCCCATATCAATTGTGTACCTTATAATCCTTTTATAAGAACGTTAACTTTTTTCGTATAAGTGATGTTAAAGGTTCTTATAGCTAATCTTAAAGATCTTATGTTCATTATGTAAATCAAAAGACATGAGGTGGTGGTAGAAGAAACCTGAAGTAGAGTTAGAAAGCAGAGAAAAGAGCTCCAACATCTTCCAAGGTTATTTGAGAGTTGACCATTTAGATGAAGTGATTCCCTTTGATTAGAAGTTCAGAGATCGGAGGACGAGGAAATGGCTTGATTGAGATTGAATTGAGACGAAATAAGGCAAGACATATCTACGATTATGAGATGGCAAGAAGAGAGATTTGACTGAATGGAGGGAGAAGATATATAAGAATTAAAAAGAGATCATGCATGATGGAGAGTTGAAGAATTTAGGAGCGAAGAAAAGGCAGAATGGAGATTCCATCAAATGAGTTGAATTGACGTTGAAAATCGTATGCGATGAGCGTCGTAAGTAATAGACAACGCCAGAAGATAGTATGAGAATGATACTAATGAAGAGGTTATCATTACTGTTGTCTAATGGAGGGACTATGTAAAGGTAGGCTTTATGAATACGAAAGAGAGGAGAGTTAGGATAAAGAGGTTTCAACAAACAGGATGACATTAAAGAGTAACTTTTACAGAATACTCTAATTAATTTGATTTTAGGATAAGGGAAATTATTTGGTTGAAGGACACTTACAGTTCAAAAGGAGGAAAAAACTTAGAAAGGAGACAATTAAAAAATTGATTAGTATTATCAAAGAGGATAGGAATCGATAAATTATAAGTTGGTGTTTGAATTGAAGGAATTAACCAATCAATAATCACATTCCACCTTGATCCATGGTGAAAGAGGAATACATAAGAAGACTACATTAGACAATTATAGTACGAAAATATAATGGAATCTTGACTTAAACAAAGTGAGAGATGATACAGTGAGTGAATGTTACATGAATATGGAGCGAGACATATTTTCATTGCAGAACAGAAGTCCAAGGACCGTGAACAATTAAATTCCAACGAAAAACAAAAAAGGTTAGAATGGAAGAAAACTTGCACTGGTGTCCAAAAGCAAATAAAGTTAAATCCCATGATAACGATATGTGATTGGACACATTGGTATGTGATACGAGGAAATGCAATGTGGTAGTGTATGAAAAGGAATAACGGAAAAACGACTTCAAATATAGAATAATATCGATTCATACAAGAGAGGTAAAAGGTGTAAGACGATGAGTGTAGAAGAAGAGATATGTAGAATAAAGAAAAGTGATGATTTGGATTTATTGAAATGATTTAATCCAATAAGTAAAGGGATCAATATTTAATGGGGTAAGAATACCCTTTCTGTGTTGGGGGCCCGGCAATTTGAGCGGTTTTCCGTTCCTTTTCAGACACTACAGCAAAGGTTGCATTTTCCTCGGATTGCAACATACCATGCCAATTCAAACGATTAGTCGGTTATCAGGATTTAAACTTTATTGCTTTGACCACCAGTGGCAGGTTCTTCCATTTGGGCCTTTCCGCTGTCTTCGTTGAAGGTTGAATTGCACGTCCTTGGACTTCGCTGCGATGACAATTATTGCTGCGGCTCCATTAGTCATGTCAAAAACATTCACTAACTGATTCATCCTCACGATGTTTAAAGGGCAATTATTCCATTAGATCTTGCGTCGGGACGTATATTTGTTCTAATTGTAGTAACTTTTGATGATTGCCTCGCTTGCGGTCACCATGATTCAAGAAATGCATTATTGATGGGTAATCCGGATCATTCAAATCACCAACTTGGATAATTGCATCGATTCTATCCTCTTGAGTTTAGATACTTAATCAAGTTTTGAATTGGTCTTCCTTCGAAGTTTTCCTTCCTCTGGAAATTGCGTAAGTCTTCAACCAGAATAATTCCCTTAATCCGTGAAAATCCAAAAGGTAATTATGAGTGGTGCCCAGGTAAAAAGGTACTCGGTGAAGTCATCCTGAAATTTGGTGGAAAACGCCTCTGGATCCTACTCCTCCTCTACCTTGGGTTCGGTATTTCGCGATAAAGCGCGTTACGCTTTACATAGGCCCTCCATTAGACACCAGTAATGATAACCTCTTTCATTAGAATCATATCCTCATAACTGGAAGAATCGTTCTGCGTTTGGCTCGATTTTACTGTACGACGCTTCATCTGCATAGCGATCTTTCACCCTCATTCAACTCAGTTGTGATGATCTCCAGTTCGCTTTTCTTCGCTCCTAGGATTTCGTTTCAACTCGTTCATCAATGCCAATGGATCTCTTTGAATTCTTGGATAAAATCTTCTCGCGCTCCCATTTCCAGTCAATCGCTGCAAATCTCATATCGAGGATAGGCTCTTGGCCTGTTATTTCGCTCAATTTCAAATCCGCTCAATCAAAAGCCATTTCTGGCGGTCTCCGGATCGGGCTGACACTTCTAAATCAAAGAAATCACTTCATCTAAATGCGTCAGGCTATCAAAATACCTTGGAAGGATGTGAGCTCTTTTCTTCTGCTTCTCTTAAAACTCATACCTCAGTTCTTCTGACCACCACCTCATGTCGGTGATTTACCATAATGAACAATTAAGATCTGTTAAGATTTAGCGTATAGAGCGACCTTTAACAAGTGGCGAGCGTTATAACTGACGGAAAAAGAAGTCTGAAGAGCGGTGTGCTTATAAGATTATTAAGTTACAAAACACTTTGATATGGCATCTCGCTTTAGCTCATAAACCACCACGCCATCCTGATTCGATTCTGATTCGTCACTGAAGGTGCAGAGATTCCTGTCAATTTTCTTTTCATTGATCAACTGTGCAGTTTTCTCCACCATATTGGCCTTGTTGGACCATGTATGGAATCTCGGTGATGGACGATCATCGCTCCTTGCTTCCACCTTCTTTTGTTCGACGTTCGGCTTTTCACGGACGACTATCGACCATTTAACCAGTTTTCGTGAATGCTGCCTTCACACCATTATAAGGCCGTAAATAATACCTCCCGTTGGGAAAATCTGCGCTGATATACTCCCATCAATTCCGGAATTTGGTAAATCTCAAACGATTTTCAATTGTAGGCGATGATGACCGGTTATGACTTCTCCCAAATTGTAGGACCATGTTGGTTGCCATTCCTACAGCGAATAACCCTGAAGCAGCCATTGAGCAAGGAGAAGCAGGGAACCTTTTGCAGGCAAAAACAATCGGTTCTTTTAAGGAATCATTCAAAGCTTGAACTGAAAGTCAAACCGTCTCCTTATTGATATCAATCAGAAGCTCTTCAGCGATTTCGCTTTTAAGTCGAAGGCCTCGTATAGTCTCATAGCTGCTGGGTTTATCCCCATCAACGGAACCAAAAGTTACCCTGACCATTCACTAATGGATATCGGAAGACAAGGCTGAGGCCATTCGCACCATGGTGTTAAAAAACTCAAGAGTCACCATGGGGCATGGTACTTTCCAAGGACTTCACCTACTATTCTAGCTGATTTCTTGTAAGGTTTGATTATGTAAAACTCCAAGTTCCTGCATTCCAAAAAAGGATTCTGCGTCCTGTACTGGTTTTAGTCCATCACGGACATTCTGGAATGCTCTGGAGAACCAATAACCGAGCATCGACATAATCGATGTAGCGGCTCCACGCAATTTCGTCTTTCAATGTTGATGGGATTAATGTTCTCGTTTTCTCCTTGAGCCATTATAATGCATATTCACGGGATGATTAAGGCTGCAAGGATAAGTGAAAAACCGAGTGGTTTTTGAAAAGAGAAAAATAAGCCAAAATTAAAGCCCCCGGACTTAGTACCATTGACCAAATTTTTCGGTTTTGCATATTAACAATTGAGATACCTTATATTACGATTCCGCTATGTGAGTGTTCATCACTATTCCACATCCACATTTTACAACGTTTGGTACCAGGAATCCTAACAGGAAAAAAACCCAACCTGAAACGCATAATAACCTTTGCGTCAATGTTTTGAAACTTCAGAGAAGTTATCATCTGCAAAAAGTGAATTCCGAAACCTGCTCCACCGTTTGATAAACATCTTCGTGTTATTCTGAAAAATCTCGCTTCATATTCGAAGTCCAAAGTCCATTAATAAGGATTCATCCGCAACCATAAGTTTGGGGCTCATCTATCCGGCTTATTCGAAAGAATCCAGTCCGGGATTCATATTGATTTTTTATTTTCAATTGACCAAACTCTCCTTTCTTAAGATTTTAAAATCCAAGGATAAAACTTGTTCGTGGCTTTGGTTGACTTCCGATGTGCCATTAGTAAAGTTCCGGCAAGCATTATTTTCGGTAATCCGCCATTTCAGAAAATGCGGCTCTTTTTTAGCATCATAGGAGTACCAAGCCTACTGTTCCATAGAGCTTGCTGATTTGGTAGGAATCCCCTTCAAAGGAATTCAAAATACTCCTCCGGTTCATATTTTGTAGTTACCCCATTCCTGACCGTTAGCCTCCCAATGGTCAAAAGATAAAAAGATCGATTCGAAATTCCCGCATTAAAAACTGGCAAAGTCCAGTCATTCCCTGTTCAATCTCAAAGCGGATTCTCTTCAGAAATATCTAGAGGATATCGAAATATTGAAAACTGAGTGAGTGGATATAACGATCGTGAAATTCGGAATAGAAAACTCGTCCCAAATTGATGATAGCCTGCTCCCCGTAGAAACTCTAAGAAAACCAGTTCCATTATGTTTCGAGGACGTTCCCTATCCACAGAGGCACTTTTTTGTGCTTTTATTGGAAAATTACCGAAGATATCTTCTTCCTGGGTTAAGCAGGGAAACAAATAGAAGCGAAAAAATTAAAAACTCAGGATATTTTTTTTTAACACCATGATTTGATAACGAATCAGTCTACTAATTGGTGTTGAAAAATAAAAAAAAAGGCCTCCAAAATTGCAGATTATTCTAGAAAAGATCAAGACTTTGATCTAAATTAATCCCATTGGGAGGCCATTCAATCAGTGGAGTTGCATTATGGCTAAAATCAACATTCACCATTCAGCAGCTTAGCAGCGCTTTCTTTCTCTTTTTGTGCTTCAATCATTCATCAATTGCGATTTCAAAGCAGGATCTTCCTTGAGTCGCACTAATTGACTTTATTATAAGTACGCACCAAGAAATAGATCATCCATGATCAAACTCAGTCTTATATGTTTTTACATTTCCTGTAATGAGTCCTGAAAATCCTGAAAACTGCTTTATATTGCTGCTATTCTCATCGTCAGTTACTTTGGCTCAAGCCATTTTCGCCCTCATCACCCCAAAGCTGCCTTGATCTCATTGTATCTCGCGCCACCATCTATCTTTTCGTTATTAAGAATCATATTTCTGAACTCCCTCGGTCTTTTCGTCTCTACATAGTTTGAAAGTCATTACTTCCACATTGGCAAACTTCGTCAGCTCTTCATCTGTACTACTTCAGCATCTTGTGCATATGCCAGCTAGTCTTAGAAAGAAAAAAAGATCCCGAAAGCATTAAAATGTTTTTTTCGATCATCATGTTTTTTTATTTAGTATCCAAAATTGCAAATTTAACGCCTAAACTAAACCGAAAAACAAAGTATTACATGAAGTTTGATCGTTAATTTTATTGATAAATGGCAAGCCTCCCTAAAATTATTCTATGCCCTTCAGCTTGGCTGATTTGTCCCAATAGGATTTAGGGGAGTTTAAATACAAAACTTTCCCGCTAACCAAAGAATCAGCACCGGCAAGAAGAAAGCTTCTTCGGCATTTGCCAGATTCACTCCGCCATCATTTCGATTGGGTTGCAGCATTTTTTCTAAAAATTAATTCTCTAAGTCGAGAAAAACTTATCGTATGTTATTTTCAATAAATTTTTGCCCACCAAATCCGGCGATTTACCGATCATGATAAGACCAAATCAATATCCTGAATTAAACCTTGAAAGAAAACTCGACCGGAGTATGAGGGATTGATGGTTAACGCCAGCTTTGGCACCTGTAGCTTTGATCGCGATTGAATAGTACGATGAGATGAGGACAAAGCTTCATGTGAACTGAAATCAACCGCCGCTCCGGCATCTCGAAAAAGCTTCCAAATACTGATCGGGATTGACTATCATCAAGGTACATCCAAGGGCTTTTTGGCATGTACTTGCCAATAAGCGGCTGTTACCGGAATTCCCAAAGGTAAAATATTTGGCACAAAAAACTCCAATGCCATAGATATCGACATTGGGATGAAAATCTGCTCGAATTATTGAGCATTTCCACCTTTCTTTTTGAAGATTGGCAAAATCGTGCTGCTAGAATGGAGGGGCAATAAAGGTCGACATGGTTAAGTATAAAGCGGATTGAAAATTACTTATTGCTTCATAAGCTTTGGACCGCTTGTATCACTTGTCCGTCTTGGGAGTGGAGTGATGGTAGAGTCCCTGGCTTGAGACCTGCTACACCCACTTCAGTAAAGAACTCTAAGGGTCTTGATACGGCTTAAAGACCTT
>Ga0163217_1099912_pt1 | contig 12863 bp, 13 predicted proteins | sample SynspAceP_FD_185933 | JGI IMG/M metagenome (GOLD analysis project Ga0163217, IMG submission 185933) | Saline lake microbial communities from Ace Lake in Antarctica - Synechococcus sp. Ace-P (PacBio error correction) | ecosystem: Environmental > Aquatic > Non-marine Saline and Alkaline > Saline ... | reverse complement strand
TGCATGGGACACACTTCAAACGCCGGAGGACTTCAGTTTCACGGGCAGAAAGTACACGGCCTCGCCATTCGTTGTGGCCCCTGGGTTGGATTGCCGAGGCGTTTGGGCGACACCGCGTCTCAACCATGGTCCCTATTACACGTCTGATAGCTCAAGCTGTCGCCCACCGTCGGTTCCGTTCAGTGCAGCACACTTAGAAACGCACCAGTCGCCACCGTGGATAGCTTTTTCATTTATCCCATTCAGGGGTTCCCCTTGAGTGTTATCGTCACTGGCCGCTGAGAAGGAGTACTCGCATTGGGCATTGGGTGCGTCCCCTCGACCCATAGCTCAGCTAAAGATCACCCCACGAAAAGCCGGATGCAGAGACAGCGACCACTGCGAGCTGACACGGAAAAGGAGCCGTCGTCGGTCCCTGACCCAGCCTTTGGACATTTGCAAATCGTGGGAGGGATCTCTTCAAGGTCAAAGCCCTGACATCGACCGATCGCTATCACGTTCACGGACGGGTGTGAAAGGCGTGTTTGAGGCTCTTCGCACGTGGCAGATCTGCTGCAAAAAAGAAAGCAGTTATGGCGCAGGTGGTTTAACCACGGGTATGGGGACCGAGCTTAAAACGCGAGAAAAAGGCCGATCTTGGCGTGCAGCCTCGCCGCCTCTCGCTCGACCTATCGCATCAACACGGCAGCATTTTTCGGTTTTCATTGCTTTCAAGACCCAAACCCCCTTCACTTGCGCGCCGCGGTTGAGTCAATTCGATTGGTACCGGGGCTTGAGGGGCAAAAGTGCGACCCTGTCTGATCGACTGGCGCTCGATTCTTTCGCGGACACTTTCGGTATCAATCTGATGCCCTTGGTGGCGCTGAGACAGATCGTGCGGCTCCTACAGCGACAACCTATGGTCAGGCGGAGGAGAGTTTGCAGTTTGATACGCTCGACAAACCCCGGCAGGCAGATTACGCGACAGGTCTTCATGACGGTAGCCGGCAGACAGGGACACGCTATTCTTTTGCGATGGAATTGAACCGTGTCCATTTCTGACGTGCAGCTTAGTGAAGCCAGCGTTGAGGGGAGCATTAATGGAAGCCAAAACCGGGAAACCAACTTCTACCTAATTTCTGGCATTCTTACGAGGCTGCATGAAACGGGCCGAAGCAGACGAACATCCAAGCACAAGATCGCTGACCGGAGAAACGCAGATAAGGCCACCTATATAGAATTGGACAATCTGAACCTTAGAGGCAGGGTAGAGCTGACCCTCACCTCACCGGAAAATTATACGCAGGTTTAAAACGTCGACGACCTCGGCGCACATCTCGTTCAGATCGCTGAGCCGGAGAAATGATTTGCGTTTCGCCTTCAATCCAACCTGTTCGGGCCAACGTTTCGGCCATTTGAGGTTGGCATCAGGCACCATGAAGACACGAGGCATCTATGGGGTGTGGAGATGAACCAAGCGGCAACGGAGTTTGAGGCTAGAATTGGCAGACGCGTGCCAAGGACCGCGCAGGCAACGACGAGGGACGGGCTTCGGTTCTGGTGGATTGAGCCAAGCATTAATGAAGTCGTAGGGCGGCCTCGACAGATTGAGCGCAAGATGGCGCAAGTTCTAGCGATGGACGTAACAGCTGCACTTGTGGAGTAGACCATGTGCATAAAATAAACTGCGCGGTCGATTTAAGCCGGCTGTATCTTTCCTTTTAGGGTGTGATCTGATGAGGTGTCTAAGGTTGTGATGGTATAAGAGACGGTTCCTCAGTTATGTAGGAGCCCTCAACGTCCTCTCAGCTGGGTAAAGCAGGCATTGCCTTCTACCAAGATTCAAAGCTGGAGTTGGGGTGAGGAACTGTATAAGCACCCTAGCAATGGTCCGGCCGCATCCCGCATTCGAGTAGGAAGGACGTCGAAAATCCGATGGTTTGAGTCAATTGCAGTGGGAGGTGAATTGGCGTCGCCAGGAACTGGTGGCGACTAGAGCCATCCCCATTGAAGGTCTGTCTTGAGGCTTCCTAGGACTTCGCTTGTATTTTCACTTGCACCCACCCACCCGGAGCGTCCCTTGGGAGTCGAGCCATTTCTCACGGTTCAGCGTCAGGCGGAGGCTCATTGCGTCGAACTTGGCACCATGCTCTGGACAACAGATCCATCTGGAGAGGTCACATTATTGCAACCATTTCGGAGTGTGAGGGGCCATTCTGCTTTTTTCCATCTAGACGGCAACCTTCCGATCCGCAAATTCCTTTGCGGCGAGGTTGAGGGATACGTTCTAGCAAACAGGAGCACAGTCAAGCGACCAAATGCGAAGTCATTTTCCGCAGTTCAAGCGCCATGCCGATTAGCCCGTAACTGGGTTGCACGTTTCAATCGGCGCTTCAGGCCCGCTTTTAGCCTCGGATAATCAGCCAGTCTCTCGGTCTGTCTGTCGCGGCCAAAATGTTCGATCCTGCGTGACGTAAACCCGCCATCTACGGAAGCTCTCTTGGATGAACGTCAGAGCGTTATTGACCTAAGTGTTTGCATCACAGTTCGTTAGAATCTTCGCTAAAGGACATACTCTGTCGTGAACCCTTCCCGTTGTGCGTAGGTGCCCCTTGAGCGCCGGATTTGGAGTGATCGGAAATCCGGCTCAAGGCATTTATCAGTTCCGGATCACGTTTTCCCGCGCTACCACCATGGTGCCCTGATACCTTTAATTCCGGCGCTCCAAAGGCTGAGCGGAATGCCTTAACGTCAACACAACTGGGGTATGATACTTTCCCATGAAACAAAGCACCCATAGGTTCTCTCGCTTTGGGTTGGTGGTATCGATGGCCCAATAGACCACTGCTTTGTCGGTTCTGGTGAGAAAGCCAGATAGACCATCCGCGTGGGTTGGCCAGGAGCTTTCCGCCGTGGATGATTTTCGCGGTTTCATGCGCCCAAGACCCGCCGCAATAGCAGCCAGAATTAGTTCCTCGGTAGCGGCAGACAGCTCCAATTGCAGGCAACATATTCCTTGGCCACACCTACTGACTAAACACCCTTGTTCTAATTCGGCGAATTCTCTGCACCCCATTTTTACGTCTCGTATTTTGGCCCCCCCTTCCTATTCTAATTCTACGGGTCATTTTAGTTAGGACTTATCGAAAGATGGCAAGCATTCCGCAATTGGATTGAAGCCAATTCTGGACACCATGAAAACACCCCGTGCTGAGAGGCGGAAACCGGTCGTTCGCTTGCATTGAACTTCAAGTTGTCAGCTAAGTATGAGGGATTTGGATTCATCTAGAGACTATCATTTGGAGAGTGGCGAGCAGAAGCAAAATCTATCTATACTATACCTCCATCCAGCTCCTTTTCATATTTCCAAAAAAACAAATTCCACAATTTCAAGCTGTGGATCATATAACAAATTTCTCACAGCTCGTGTGGGAGCCTATCGATTGGGCAAATTTCTTAAGAGATGTTATTTTTCTTTATAAGTTCATCTACTTCTTGACAACGTTTCGTCAATATATTTTTCAGACTTATCAGTTCACTTGGTGACCGCGCAACCGATTCTTGGCATCCACTGTCGGACAGTGAGCAGGCCGCGACGAGCATTCTCTGTGGCGCCGAGGTCCATATATATCCATTTTGATCGGATTGCAGATACCAGAAGGCCATTCAAGTTACTCAACTCGTTCGTGTGAGCTTCGACAGAAATTTCATCTATCATTCTTTTGGCCTGCTCTGCCGAATTTTTTTGCACGAAGAAGCCTGGACAAATCGAGACGATCATGGCGATGATTGACAAACCCCCGTGCCCAACACGTTGCGTAGTCCGTCCACGTCATTTATTGGGCACCTAGGACAGAGGCAAATCTGTTCGCGGGACATTTAAGCTGCGTTCCACCTTATCCAACGCTCCAGCAAATCCTTTTGATAGTTGAAGCATTCGAGTATGGCTATTGAATGTGCGGTAAGCTTTCCCTGCTTCAGCTCATCATTACCGTTTAATCGACCACAAAATGCGCCACATAGGTCTTAGGGCGTTGCCCTGCGTTGTTCCGTCAAAGCCTTTGAATTTAGCGAGATGATGTTTCTCTAAATCATTTCGACATCCATTCCAATTTCTCGCAGATGAAAGTTATCGTTGCTCGATTACATATCAGTATATCAGACCCTCTTGCAGTCTCCCCGCTCATTTGCTCACGAAGTTTCTCGAATATCCAGGTCGTAGTGAAGTGTGAAGCCTTCCTCCAGCGCAGTTTCTATTTTTGCGAAATGAAGCGCTTCTTCAGGGTATAGCTTCTCAGATTTTCAATCTGATTGATGAAGCGACAGTCTTTTCAATTTTTCGTCAGTTTCACTAGGTTACTCTTTTCCTATTTTCATATTTCATTCGCCACTCAAGTGCTGCAGTGCCTTTCTATTGTGATTATTCTGATATTCAATACATTCTTTTCCTTAGGCACGACAACCTTCAAGACCCGATTGCCTCAAGCCATGGAAGCTCGGAATCACAGACCGAGGCCCCGGAATTGTGACGCTCCGGCAGTCAGAGCGGGGGCGCGGTCATTCGCTTGCGCAGAGCGCCAAGGCCTGCAACGCGGACTTTTCACGACCTTCGCTGCACTTGCACCAATGTCGGTCTAAGACGCTTCAACAAAAGCGAAAGTGTTTGACCGGCCTATGCGGGTGTGTATCAAATTTTCGCTTCGAGCGGCTGGCATTTCCGGCAACCAACCATTCCCTTGGACTGCACAGGTATCCATGCAGGAACCCGCGGCCTGCGGCCGGAGCAAAGCGGCAGGATGATATGGCTACCGTTAAATTCAGCGACCGGAATGTTCGCCGTTGGATCATGAGGTTCGTGTCGTGGAGCCGTAATTTCAGCTGGCGTGCGGCTTGTGACCGTAGGCGGCATGCCAGAGATCGAAACCTTTCGGCTTTGACAAAGTCGTTCAGGAATCTCGCCCGGTCACGGCGGCGTGCGTGCCACCGCTGTGATGTTGGCGTTCTGGCAACTTTGCGGACCGCTTCATCGGCCGTGGCTTTTGCTTTCGCATTACCACCGTCACTGACCGATGCAAAGGACCGTGACGTTCAGGTCGCAAAGCGGCGCTCCGGACATACGGTCGATTCGCGATCTTCGCGCTTGGCGCTGCCCGTTCGATAGGCTACCAGAACCTTCGTGGATCGGGTTGTAGGTGCGGGCACCGCGAACGAAACACCGGCACCTTGGACGCGCGGATGATCCGCTCGAGGTTCGATCCGAGATGAGCAGATGCAAAATCCATGACCTTCGCCGCGCTTGCCGATTGGTGATGGCGCGGATGTCGGGCTTTCCAGCTCCTGAACGGTTCCACAAGGTCGCCCTTGCGCAGCCGTCTCTCGAACATGCGGCACGGGGCGTCCTTGTCCAGGATGGCTTTGGCATCTCAGGATGGCGTGCCTTTGCCTTCGCCAGTTTTCGCGCGTGTTCATCCCGCGTTACAGTTCGGCAAGCAGGGCGGCGCTGACGTGCCCCAGCGCAGCGAATCCTGACAGGTCCGTCGGTGCGGCCCCTTCACGGTGGGCCACAACGTGCATCGCGACAATCCCGGGCATTCAGCTTCTGCGCGATCCAGGCGGGTTGTGGTGACAGACGCTTTCGAGTATTCGAAGCCGTCCAGCAGTGCGAGTTATCTTGTCCATGGTCTGTTTCTCCCTCAGTGGCTCATCAACTTGTCCAGGTCGCACCCGGCTTGTCATGGATGCAAGCTTGTCGGACGATGGTTTCCGACGCCTCGTTCATGGCCGATCAGTTCGACCTCCGCCCTACGCGGCACTCAGAATCGCCATATCCAGCGCCTGACGAACTTAATTGTCCAAGATCTGCGCCCGGCTCACCATCGATCACGACCTGTCGGGGGCTCTCGGAAATCGGAACGCATCGTGAAATCCTCGGCCGAACGTAATTTTTAGAAACAGCTGCCCTTTTCTCACGTAGGTAGCGGGTGCGGCCATCCATGGGACAATGTTCGAGGAGATGCGGAACAGCTGTGCGATCTTGGCGGCAAGAGATGAGCCTGGACACGCAGCACGGCCCACGAGAAACGCGATGCGAGGTTGTGGGTGTAGACGACTGTCCGACAGCGCCAGCATGGACGGACTGTGGCGACGCGGATGCACCTGCATCGCCTTGATCGACGACATGAGAGGTGCCGATCGGACACCATGATCATTGATTCGGCCACCAGGCCGGCATCGGAATTGCGCGCCACAAGATCGCAAGACACACAAGGATCAGCAGCACGACACCGGCTGTTAAAGGACGGACAGCGCCCGCCGGCCGGATTTGACGTTAATGATCGACTGCCCGATCATTCGCACAAGCCTTGCCCATGCCCCCGCATGAACCCGGTGCGGGTGATTGCAATGCTTGCCCGATGCATTTTCCTGAATCGCGGGCTCGATCTGGTATCCGTTCAGGTCATCGAACAAGTGTTTGCGTCTCAGGCTGTCCAGCCAAAACCCCACAACCGCAACTGCCAGAGCGGTAAGGCAGAATGATGAGGAGGGTTTTCAAGATTGCAGCGGGATCTGGGGGATCCAGGAACACCGGAAAGCGTGCTGCTCGCGCCCATGTCGCCCACGGTGCGCACACACGTCCCAGCCCATGGCAAGAAACCAGCAACCGTCAGCACGGGAACAATGGGTGACCAACGGGTGAAAGCCACCGCGTGGCGTTACCCGTAGGCAGCAGGTAGATGATCGCCAGGACCAGCGCCACCAGCGCATAGGTCAGATACGGTCACTCCGGGTATTGCAAGGTTCATCTCCGGCAGCTGCGCCATGAAAATCAGGATCGCCCCAGCGCGTTTCAGAAGCCTGTGCATGACCGATTTCGAGGACATAGCGCATGAAGCGCCGAGCTTTCAGAAAGCGGCCCGATTGGATCAGTCCTTGCCAGCACCCGTGGCAAGCCAGCAGGGTAATTGCCAGCCCGTGGTACCGGACGAGGGTAATCATCAGCACGCCTGGGGCTGTGGCGGCGGGGATCATCCCGGGTCGGCCGCCGCGAAAGCGATACAGCACGGCAATGAGCACGAGGCATAAAGCCCAACCTTGGATCGACGCCTGCGATGATGGAAAAGGCGATCGCCTCGGGGCATCAGCCGCCAGTGGCGACGACGCATGCCCGCAAGCACATCGCACGGATGGTTGCCAAACCCATTGCTTGGCGGTAGTCAGGTAAGTGTCCATTAAAATTTCCACGACCCTGCATCGAGACGTCCAGCGCAGGCAGTTCGGCAATTAATTATTCCAAGGGTTGATCCAAAAATTATCTTGGCGATCAGCGGCAGAAGAGGGCACCCGGGCTCTCACCGGGTCCTTGCGCTCTGGATGCCTCTTTACGCGAAGCCTTGCGAAGAATCAAACCGGATGCGACGCCAGCTTGGTATAAAATCGCCGAAATTATCTTACTGACTTGCAAGGAAGCCGACATATTCTCGCTTGCAAAGCAGAAGTTGAAATATGGGCTCAGAACTGCCATACGCGCGAGAGGACGTTGAAGGGGCGAAACGATGATTCTTACTGGGGCGTGCCTAAATCTCCAGGAATTGGCAGCTAAAGGTTAAGGTGAGGTGCCGGTGGTTTCCTGAAAACCCGCGGATGTGACGCCGACCAACTTCTTCCTGCGCAGTCTTCCTTTTGTCGCGTCTAGGCCCAATCCTTCAAACTTTGAGGGTCAATCATTTGCCTGTGCGCACTGAATCCGAACGTGGCGTGTATTGGGCGCGCTCGAATGAACATGATCGTTTGATTCCACTCATGGCACTCCCAGCCTGCATATAGACTGAACGTATAAATCATAGAGGCCGTCAGAGCGCGTCCTCTGTGGGCTCACCCTCATTCCCCCCCTGACCCGAAGCCGATGCGGTAAGGACGCCTCCATATTGCATCTCATTCGGGCCTTAAACTCAATTTGACATCGAGTGATTTACGACTCATCATTTTCGGACCACTTTTTTTGATCCCTACGGTAATAGTTGACCAACAAGAAAAAACAAAAAAAAAATTCTTATGTTTACTTTTGCATTGTTTGTTGGCATTTCGCGTTTAGGCGGCCTGGGCCCGGCAAAGTTGACATCTAGGTCAAACAATGACCTGCTAAGTTCACCTCTAATGTTTAGACATTAAGTATTCCGGTCTAACGCTTGGCAGATTTTAGTTTATACTCCTACGCCTTGAATTGCCCTGATGATTTTACCTGCGTTGCGACTTTTCACTTCGCGCATGGCCACAGGCGCAGCCGGTCTGCTTTTTGAGGGCGTCATGAGGAAAGGACACAAAACAGCTCACATTCATCGGTCACGCGCAGCGGGCCATAGCGCTTTGAAGCGCTTTTAGCCCGGCCGCCCGCAAAGATATCTGATCTGCCATTGTTTGGAAACCGTGCATGCGAGGCGTTTCCTTCCTTCTCGGACGCCAGCGAGACAGCGACGCCGGAACGGCCTTCTGCGGCATTTCTGCGGGATCACTCGGCCCTCCAACGGTTCTGACCGAAATGGCAGTTTGCTATTATGCCGGACTGGGAGTTGTCATTTTTTGGTTTGAAGGAACTAACAGCCAGAGACAGGGACATTTATCGGCTGGAGCAAGACGGGTTTGAAGCCCATTTCACGAACAATCCGCACGGAACCGGTAGATGATGTCTGTGACCTATGTTCTGGCCGAGAGTGCGACCCAGAGCTTACAGTCCCTCAGAGCCGCCAAGCGATTTTGCGCCGCCTGGGGTTCGCGTATAAGAAAACCACCAATTGGCTGCCTGCACAGCCGATGAAGCCACAACAGGGCTGCGTTATGTATTGCCCATATTTGAGGCCCCTTATGAACGGGTTGAGACGCAGATGAGAATGGTTGTCTTTTTTCCGGCGCTGTCCACCCGAAACCAGACCGCCCCGCCAATGGCTAGGTTTCCCAAGGGACCAAAAAGGACGCTTGGAAGCGACATCAGGCCGCAAGCTTGTGCTCAACATTCAGGGCGCGTGGACCTTGAGACCGTCCAGTTCACTTTGTTGGAAGGCGAGAAGATCAATGCCCAGACAACACAAACAAAGATTTGCTGGCAAAGTTGGAGCGCAACAACCAAACCATGACGACCATCCCTGTACTTTGTCGACAATGCACGCTATATCATGCCAAGATATTCAGCCATGGCTCGACAGCCCAGAACGCGGGTGAAATTGCATTTCTTGCCAGCATAATTGCCCGCATTCTTAACCCAAATTCGAGCGGCCTTCTGGGGGCGTTCATGCACGATTGGGTACACACAATCAAACCTACTGCAACGATTCACCAGTTGCACCGAGGCAATTTTTCGATTTCTTCCGCACAACACTGCCAGCAAATGGCCCGATCCGCGACACCGTCGCCGACAATTCCGCGTCGTATCGCTCAGGAATGCAAAGTGATATTTGAGGGTTAAACCCTCAGGGCAATCAGGGCCTTGGAAGTATTATTGTAAACTTACTTCTATGTGGGACAGGTGTGGAGTTTCACTATCACTTAATAGCGCACCCGACGGTGGCACCTGAGGTTGTTTCGTTTTCGTGTGAGAATCACGTTGAAGCACCACGTTTTTTTGTCCGGCGGCATCAAAATTGAAATCTAGTCCGCGCGCCCAGTACGAGTAGCCTTGCGGGAGAGTACATCTGAAACACACTTGCCAGGGCCTTCGGACGCGAAGCGAGGTCGTTGCTGGAATTCCGATGTCGCGAGTTGCATACAGCCGTAGAATCCGCCCATGCTCGCTCGTTTCTCCGTCAGGTTTTCAAACTCGGAAGGAGATTAGAAGGTGGGGCGTCGGTATTTTGCAAAAGATCCCCCGGATGGCAGCCTTGCACGCGCTGTTCAGCGTTAGGGTCAGTTTCGCCTAGAAGCTTCGCGTATCGTCTTTATCAATCGACTTCGTTCCGGCTGACGAGAGGTGCCGAACACACTCATTCGACTTACTGGCGCGTCGTCTTTTCGCTGCCCCGATGAAGCAATCGCCATGCCGGAACAGCCGCGCCGGATCGTATCCAATGCGCGCGCCAGAATCTGTAACTCGGTCGAGCGCTCGTTTTGGTCGTGCCGGCTATTGAATCATGGACCATCATGTTCAGGGTTGATGAATCCTGCTTCAGGATGCAACTCAAGCTGGCTATTTACGTGGCTGAGTTTCGGCAATTCGAATGGTGGTGTGAATTTTCGGACAGTCGGTGCCGCCATAGGGTTTAGTTGCTCGCCATCTGGTTCCATTATTCCGTTTCTAAAATCTCGCAGCATCGTTACTTGCATTGATTTACTTTATTAGAATAAGGAAATGTTGGGATTGCGTCGGGGTTACAGACGCTCAGAGAATCATTAAACGGCCACTCGAACGGCCTATTCGCTCGGCGCACGCCGGCCGCTAGGACCATCGGGACCAGTAAGACTCGCTTCGGCGTCAGTTCGCCAGGTGTGCCAGGCCCACTAGGGACCGTTGCGATTTCTACTGGACCGCTCCGGTGTCGAGATCACCGGGACCATAGGGGACCACTGGGGACTGGGTTGCGTCTAAGCACGCTGGTCCTTGTGGTTCCCTATTGAATTTTGCACGCGTAGGAAAAAGGAACGTTCTCCGGACAGGTTAGCGGGAACGCTAGGCGTCGAGACCCCCGCGCTCACTGCATGGACTTACTCGAGCGACCGGGGACGCTACGACCCATTCTTAGCTGCAGTGTCTCACCTTTTGTCCGGTCTTCAGCATGTTCGCGGGCATTGTTGCAAGGTGCTGCTCAAGGGCCCCCTCGGCACCGTGGTTCCGCGACACGTGTCCGGCCGGATATAGATCAATGTGCCATCCCGGCCATCCTCCGGATCTCCGCTTGGCCGCACGGCACAAAACGATCCAAATGCTCTGTCAGGTATTTTTCTGTCCGATCCAGCGGCCGCAGCGAATCGGTTTTGCCTTGGCAACATCCGCTGGCTCCTGCGATCCGTTGCCAGCAAACCCTGAGGATTGCCATTCATCGCTTCACCCTTTTCCAAACCCGTCAGATCGAAAGCTTGTCCGCCAATTCACCTTGCCATTGCGCGAGAGCGAAGCGTTATCAGGAGCGCGCGGAACCTGGGCTATCCTGCTCCAAGGTTCGTAGACCCTTGATTGCCCGATCCATGATATTCCGACACGGCTTTACCTGAACGCTGTCATCGCGGCGGGTCCAATATTTTGCTATCACTTCCCGACGAAAAACCCGACTTTGCAGCCATGATTGCGGGATGGAAGCCTGAAGCGCTTTCTCGACAAAAGCCGATTCTCCTCTGAATGGCAGGGACGTCGAATGAGACCAACCTCTGTCATCAGCTCAATGCGATCAACCGGACTCCTTGACCCGCAGTGAATATTTCCTCCCACCGGTTGCACAAATGATCTTCGAGCGTAATCTCGCACTCGACAGGGATCGCGGACGACCAAGTATTTCAACTGGCTTCCCTTTGCCCAGCGACGCCCATGCGCATGCTTTCACCGGCCTTGGAACAGCATGTAGACGATGTCACCGCACACCGAGCCGATACAAGTGCAACTCGTCAAGAGCGAGGAGCCCACGCTGACAGGATGACGCCATGTGCTCAAGTTGGTTATCCGTGGGTCGCCAGCTTTGGACATTTAGGCGCACCCCAGACGGATGCGCTCAGGTAAGCAGTTGTTGTTTTTTGCCGCGCGAAAGACGCACCACGAAATGAAAAAAACCTCCACCATTCCAGTCAAGGGCCGGAGCCATCGGACACAATCGAAGGCTGTGAAACTGCGAGCAGATTAAGCGGGTACCCACGCACGGCGCGGCAACTCGTTTGTTTCCCAATCGTTCAGTGGAGCCGCTTACCCCACCCATCTCCCGAAGATCGGTGTCGCGGACCAAGATAGCATTTTTGGCTACCCACGATTGTCCGTCGCGGAATACATAGCGTGTCAAAGGTCATCGTCGACCACAGGCCCACTTTCGAAAACACGCCGAACATGTCCCTCGGAACGCCATATGCACAGCAAGTCGACCAAACGCTTCCGTAGCCTTGGCACCATGTTCGATGGAGAGGCCCAGCGTTCTTAAGCAAGAGGACGAAGCAGGCGCAGGAGCCGTTGAAGAGCGCCTCTCGAGCAGCAACCGCTGGCGTCCACGGTCCGCGTCGGACGGAGTCAAGAACGGGCTCCACCCTGCTTCAGGACGCGGCAGAGACGACGACGGTGACCGGTGGAACAGATTCCGCACTTTGGACCTTCTTGGTCCTCATGCATCATCTGATTATAGAATAAATCCCATCCGATTTGGCAAAAGTTAAGCCCTCGGGCAGGACGCAAACCATCAGTCGATTTACGGGACTGCTTGATGGACGCGATGTGACCGAGATTTCGCAAACCGGGGAGGGAATGTGACGTTGGAGGAATTCTTACCAGGTTGTCACGAGAGGTGGGAAGAGGGTCGTAGGTCCATAGTTCGTCTTTCAAGTCAAATTAGCCCTCGAGCGCCGCGAAACAAGGTTACCGCAAGCCTGTGGCTGTGTAAGATTGTGAGGATTTTTTTTGGGCGTCCCAGGAGTTTTGCTTTATGATGTGAGGGAACGGCCTTGGATTGGTCACACCGCTAAGGAAGCAGCGGGAAAAAGGCTGTGATTGAGGGCAAACACAGGGCACTGGGCTCGTAGGGCTTCAGGAATCGCTCATTTTAACGCCAACGCGACGTTGCGGGCGCTAGGCCTGGGACTGGTTTGCTGGGGGGAAAAAAGGGTCTCCTCCCTGCGCCACCGCCAAGAAATCGGTCCTTCGGGGACACACCGAAAAAACGAAACAAGAAAACTTTTTTTATTTTCCGCTTTCCTTTTTTCCTTTGTCG
>Ga0163217_1000225_pt1 | contig 12863 bp, 10 predicted proteins | sample SynspAceP_FD_185933 | JGI IMG/M metagenome (GOLD analysis project Ga0163217, IMG submission 185933) | Saline lake microbial communities from Ace Lake in Antarctica - Synechococcus sp. Ace-P (PacBio error correction) | ecosystem: Environmental > Aquatic > Non-marine Saline and Alkaline > Saline ... | reverse complement strand
ATGGCACACTACGCTCAAAATCATCTTGATAACCCTGCGTATCTGCATTATCTAGCAATGTCCATCCTGCTCATCCATATTTCAATCAAGTCGACGATACAAGCAGAATCTATGATTTCTTCATACTTCTCTTTTGATGGATAGCAGCAAAATTTTTCTACCCGTTTCTTAAAGTGGAGTAATCCAGTTAAGATCAAAACGTAATTCTTCTCAGCAAAACTTTTCACTACTTACAGCATCACTAGCAGTTTTTTCTTTAAATGATCTAAAAACAAAAGCATTCAACTCTGCATTATCTCCCCAAAATACTATCACCTTCATGCACAGGGAATCTGATAACTGTGAATAAATCCAATTCGTTTTTATACTCCGCACTGTGCATCCATTTTTGGAATCATCCTTTCGTTAATCTTCAAGAACCAAATTAGATTCTGGCGGAGGCATTAATTGTTTAATCCTCTGCCATAAATCTTCTATTTACCATTCACTTTTAGAAACACACTGTACTATGGCAAAAGTAAATCTTGAGTCCCCCAAACACTTTATAAGCTTCTTCAGGAGAATGAAGCGAAAAACCCCCTCAACAGCATTCTTAATCAGGACCATGACACTGTAAAGCAAAACATCCGACAAAATTGGTTTTACATAAACGTTGAAATCTACTTCTTTTCAGGAACTGCATTATTTTTATCCCCTTCTCTAAAGCACATTTTTTTTCAGATTAGAGGTACAAACCCTCCCACTAAAGCAGCACAAACAGAAATTGCTACAATAATCTAACGGAAGACTTCTTTAAATTATTATCATAGATCATTTACAAACAATTACTGAATTACGACGTTTACCATATAGTAATAGTTTAAAATTCGACCAATAACGATACAAGACCTCTAAATAATACTATACATGGCAAATAAATGTGAAAATTTATGATTATCACAATTAAAAACAGAGATATCGTAAAAACTCATAAAATAAAAGGAATTCAGTCTTGATTTTTAAGACAGGTATAGGTCGACCCAAAACCTTTCTGTTACTTACATGTATGGTCTTATATCTCACGATCTACATTTGGTAATAATTCATCTTTTAGAGAATAAGCAATTGTTTCATCTTTTGAACCTCGAACAAGGCTTGTGCATACTATCGTTAGTACTTTGAATAATTACCAATATCACCATGAACATCGTTAACATGTAAAACAATACCTCTGAAAGTAGGAATTTAATCACCTGTAAGTTTTGGCATTGATTAGTGTAAGTTAAAGGACCACATTCATAATACGTCTTGCATCGGATTATCCAGATTTACTCTTCAAAATCTATACGAAGTAGATTAGGATTATAATCCGACATCTTTTAATAAAAAGGGAACACGATTGTCTTCCTAAAAAGAAAACGAATTACTGATTCCATGTTTTCGTATATCTCGGTTCATCAGTAATCTAGTTCTACTAGCACCTCACCTTTGAAAAACTATATTCCGAAACGATATTACCTAGTAGAAACAATCTTCCTTTTCACTCGTTTCTTGTAAATAGCTTTATCTTCTTCAGATCAGCAGGGAGCTTCCTGGAGTTGCATCTGCACTCAACAACTTCTGGCTCACCAGCAGCTTTCAACAGCTTCTTACCTCAGCCTTCAGCCACTTTCGCCTTCTGGAAACTTCAGAAGTATGCAGCAGGCAGCTTCAGCAGCACTGCTTATCATACTTCTTTCTTCTGCTTTAATGCAGACTCTAGCGTCAGCTTTTACTTTATCCTAAACCACTACTTATCAGCGATTAGCTTGTCTTTTTCAGAAACCCAAGTGTTTAAAAATTTTTCTTCAGCTTGCTCTTCTGTTAAAAGCTCCTTACGAAACACCACCTAATAAAGTATGCTTTAAAAGTACACCTCTATAAGAGAAAAATAACTTTTGCAGTATCTGTAGGTCGCACGTTTGCAACCAATTACTGTACTATCAAATATCAAGATTTCATTGTGCAGGGATTGTATTAGGATTGTAGATCCCTAATTTCTCTAAAGAATTACCATCTCTTTTAGCTCTTGCATCTGCAGCAACTACCCAAAATAGTAATGTTTCCTTTTTACCTGTCTTTGTAACCTTAATTTTTACGGGCATATCACATAATTGTAGGGTGCCCGACCTTGTCATTAATTCTTTTTATTTCGCTTACTCTTAAGCGGGTGCAGAATATAATTGATATTTAAATTTAATTTACACAATCAAGACTTTACAGTATTTAAATAGCATCACTTCATTATTTAAATCAAGTAAATATTATGAGTAAAATCCACTCATATGTCGACAAAAACTAGTACTTCTATTTCAATTGCTAAATCCCATTAATAATTATATAAACTCGTATACATTAAATATATCACCAATAGTCTTTAAAACGATTTCTTAGTTAATAACTCTCTAGCAACTCGACTTTTCAACACCTACTTTTAGTAACATTTTATAGCACTTTAGCCCAATGAACAAGCCTCTTTTGACACTCATAAAATTCGCTATGTACCTCTCTTTGGGATACCGAAACCACCGTCTTCTCCTAAAAATTGAATCTCCTTTACTGAACGGACAACTGCCACGTTGCATAACAGATTGCTTGGCATATTGCATGATGACATGGTAAGTGGATTAGCATCAAGATTATTTGTTAAAAACCAGACGGTTTTAACCGATTCGTTCCGATGCACGAACAGATTCCACTATCTCGACCGAGTTGGCAGAACAAAAGTATTCCGTTAGCAGAAGTTTAGAGAGTTCAATATGCAATGTCCCAAAACAATTTTTGTATGGGCAGAATTCAAAATTCGACCTTAATATTATGCCAGAATTCACCGTTTTAAGTGGTGAAAAATCCGTTCCAAAACTTCCTGTTTTGATACTTCGTAACAGAAACACACTGCTAAATCTGGTTCAGATTTCCTGTGCCGTTGCCTGTAAATCAAATTACCCACTCTACAGAGCAACATCAGTATTTATTCGGCGACCTTTTGGGGAAGCGCACAACAACGCAAGATAGTAGCTACAAAGACTCGGTTGTTTTTTGAGTTGGTCAGAAAAACAACAATACCACCGAACAATTAGGATGTTCAGCCTGATATCAAAAATTTCTCGGAAGCTAATCCGAAGAATCCAATCTATCGTTCTTAAGCATATCAATCTTCAAAAAAGCATCTAAGAAAAATTTCAGATGCCTGTGGCGAAAGATACCGGTGGCGTTCTCAAGAATGATAAAAGAAAATATAAAACCTTAGAAGATGCGACCTTTGCCATCCTTCATAACCATTCCCAATTTCGTATTACAATCTACTATTTCCGTGAAAAGATTTGAAATGCCGCTGTGATCGCAGAAATGCCGGCAGTTGCAATAACCTAATCATTGCCAATATGAGGTCGCTTCCATTTCGTTAAAAGAAATAGTGTCGTATAACAAATCTGTTCAGCTAAAGAATGCTGAAAGCAATTGAATAAGTGAGGAACCTACGGCAAAGAAGCTTAAAACCCAATTATCGATGTGAATTCTTTGGTCTCTGAGGGACCATACCAATAAAATGTGTAAGATTACGGATATCAGATTGGTTTATGGCCAAAAACAAAAAAGGGATATCACAATTTGCCAAAATGTCTCTATCGCCTAACGGACGTTTTTACTACGTGCCGCGTATCGACAAAAAAAGTAATCAAAATACAAGGAGGATATATTGTATGACCGTTAACTGTATGGTAAGTACCCGAAAGTACTTGAACGTCGGGAACACAACTGAAAGGAAAAGCCTACTATGGTGGAAACAGAATTTTTGGTAACGACTTGTTATTAGGAAAACTCATGCGCCATGGCCAGGAAGATGAAGAAAGAGTAAACAAGTGTTACTAGAATTTACCCAAAAAACATGAGGTAAAATCTCGTCGCTACCAAACAAACACCTATTATGCCTAAAGAGATGCTAATGCGCATAGAGTGCTTCTGCTCTGCGTATAAAGGACGGAGAAAAACAAGCTACGGCCAATTTGTCGAGGAAGATGTTTTACAGAGTAACGGACTAAAACCGAATCAAGATACATATTTAAATCTCAAAATGAGATGAAAGAACTCTTAAGGATTACGATGCTATTTTAAACATCATCGAAAATCATGATAAGGATTGAACCCGATGAATTATGCACGTATGTTAACTCTTACCTGTTTTTGATATCCAGAAGAATTTAAAGACCCTGAAATGCTTAAAGATGAGGAAATCGTGTGAAAAAGCCTATTAAAACATATCACTTATGAAGGCGCTAAGAAACATATCCAGAAATTACACCAGAAATAAGGGTGAACTTCGATTTTGAATTGATACGATTCGAACTCAGGATACCCGGATTATTTTTAATACGGAAGATTGTTTATCGAAGCCCAATTGAGTATCGGTAGGCCCGGGTCGTGCTCGCAGCCGGTTCTGTAGTAGCCTTTGCTTAAAAATTACCTAATATTGACCCCCTAAATAACGATTTACTTTTTGAACGTTTCTTGATCCGGATTCGTGTGTCCGATGCCCGATAATTGATGATTGATTTTTGATACGAAGCCGTAGTAGGGTAACGGACTATGTAACTCAAAAACACTATGGCTCTAATCAAGTACCGCCGGATTATCACGTATGGTACATGGCGCCCAAATCTCAATTAGAGATACGCTCGTGTACTTGATTTACCCTTGATGATTTCGACTAGAATAGCGAAATTGATTCCTACCCAGTCCAAATTGAGCAAAATTTTGACACAAAGTGAAGCAATTTTAAAGAAAAAAATTTAGGCGATGACTTTAGAAAAAATACATATCAAGCTTTTAAACATACATGACGGATGACCTTGAAGGGCGACCTTAAAATGGCTAGAATATTAGAGGTCTGTGCGTACACCGGTATTCAGGCCAGTGGGGTGATTATTACACCGAGGACAATTATCGATTTTGTCCCCCGTGCACGGCCAAAGATTCCGATTTTATATGTAACCAATTCGATAACTCGTTTGTGAAGCCGCTGCTTGCTGAAAATGATTTCTGGATAAAAACCTTGATCCTTAATCAAGGACACCGTAAAAATGTAAAGCAAACATGGTATTGATTGTAGTTCCTGATGATTTTCCTTGGATGATGAAAAGACCTATGCACTTTTCCAACGTGGAAAAAACGTAGGGTTTTTCTAATCATGAATCTCCGGATGCAAAAACCACATGAAGATTTGAAGCCTTCCGTTTTTGATGACTTATTGCCATGAATGCCTTGTATACCCCTGGTCCAATGGAATAATATACCTAGTTTCGTAGCGCTTAAAAAAACGGAAATGAAGATATATCTATTGACCTTCCTGAGATGAAGAGTATCTAAAAAGAAACCTACGAATAACCCGTATACAAGAGCAATGGAAGCTTTCTCTCTCAGAAAGCTAGCGGTTTCCTCTAAAGGTGATAGCCGAGTTTTACGTAAACATGGTAAAAAAAATCTTTCGTACTGCAAAAAATGAAACCCCATTTTTAGAAGGTGCGCTGCAAATGGGCACCCTACAGAAGTTTTAGATAGAAAATCTGGAAAGATTGGAAGCTTCTGCTGCTTATGCCTTCAATAAAGTCACTCAACCTGTTAACGCATACCATCGCAATCAAACTTGCCTATTAAAGCCCACTTTACCCCGCCGATACTATATGTGCAGCCGTATTGAGCAAATATGAACGATATTAGCAGCTTCCTTCTTTCATAGAAGAATGAAGCGTATGGCTTAATGTACTGGGCCAGATGTGAAATGAAATCTATTACAAATTGCAGTAAACAAAACAAGGGCAAGTTCGTTTTGGCATGCGCCAGTAAAAGATGTTGGCCGTGGACTGTAGAGACCAATGTTTAAGATAATCCGTCAAGAAGATGGTTATTTAAAAAACGGTCTTGATTAACAAAAACGAATAGACCTTCGCGCAGCGAATAAGAAAGCATTTGAAAATTTTGGCCGTAGCATGGTGGTCGATTCTTTCTGGCACTCCACATAGGAGCACCAATATTTTCACGATGAGGCACGTATTACTTCTTAGAAAAGGTACTCAAAATACGTGCAAATTTCAAGAAAACGAAAAACTCAGCACCAATTAGTTTATTTGGCGATTGCCAGTGAAGTACAATATACCTAAAACCCATGGCCACCTTCGAAGCAATGGGGAACCATGGAAAAGTTGCGTACGGAAAAAAGGAAGAGTAGCATCGTATATTTCGGTCATCGCTAGATGATTTTATAAAACCAGAAATTAAAGTCTTTCTGTAATTGCCAATGTTGCCCTGTGCACAAGATTTCCGATAGTAACAAAACTCACCTTTGCTGGCGTATCACCGATGTTTCAACAGAGGTTTCTAAAAATGAAAAGTTGGGCAGCAATTTACTATGGAAGGATTATACCTACTCCTTGATTTCGAAATTTTTGGGAAGAATATTTAAAATTTCCGTTCATTTCTAATGATTTTAATTCTTTCGCTATGTGAAGGCGCTTTGTTCTAAGGTGGACAAATAAAGACCGACGGGCAAGAAAGTGACCCAGAGATGCAAGTTCAACAGTTTATGATGCTCAAGAGTGATGGAAACCTATGCACGAAAATTACCATAAACTAACATCACCGAATTAAGAAGAAAAAAAAGTACTGCAGTTAAAAGACACACTTAAAATCATTAAAGGAGAGCCATCTATTAATTTATAGTGTATTGACATGGAGGAAAAAAATAAAGTTCCCAATTTATCCGAGCAGAAGACAAAAAGTGCAAATTTCGACTGAATTATTACATCGGCCTTGAAGAGGCAAAATGTACATTACAAATTAATTAAACGGAAACTGAATTAAAACAACAAATATTAAATTCAGTCTTTCAGCTCATTGACAAAAGATTTCATATAATCTAAGCGTACAATACAAATTAGTTGACTTAAGATGTAAGCTAAGGTACGTGATAACTAGCTACATTAATTGATAAATAACTTGAACCTTTATGAGGAAAAACCGAATTCGTTACTCTGTAAGATCGGGAAGATAATTGACTAATTTCGCATAAATCAATAAAGTAAAATAAAGATGGCATTAGAAATGAACAATGCTACTTTTGACGAGGTAGTTTTTAAAATAGCGAACAAACATTAGTAGTAGATTTTCTGGCAGCATGTGTTCCTTGTAGAATGGTAGGTCCTATATTGACGAGTTTAGCATGAATACGATGAGCAAACTATGTAGTTTAAAGATAGATGTTGAGCAATATCAAGAAATTCGCCTGCAAAGTACGGGTTACGTAACAACCAACAGTATTGGTATTTAAAAAATGGTGCTTTGAAATGTAAGCAGACAAGTAGGTTCACCTAAGAAAGTTTTATCACAGATGCTAATTGACGCGTTTTATAAGCTGTTTATATAAAATATAATTTTCTTAAAAAAGAGGATGCAATATCCTCTTTTTACCTTAAAATCTTAGCAGTTCAACCTTTGGAAGCGTAGGGCCATTTACTATCTTAACTCGTAACTTTACAATCAGAATTAAATAAAACATCTTTATCTCTAATCTTAACTACTTGCCAATCAAGTTAGTAGGAGAAGTTATATGGTCATACACAGAAAGTCCGTTTCATGGCTTTTCGCAGAATTCGCAAGCACAAAATCTACAATAACGGGAACAGCACAAAAATATCGATTGGGAAACTATTTGCATAAGACCGATAGCTCTATACGAACGCACGATGGAAGAAACCAACCTCAGGTGTCATTATGATTTAGATAATTTGCCTCATGTATTATCCGAGTTTGAAAAATCTAACTATCGATCATAAATAAATCGGATTTATGTTCTACTTATAGCAGCTTTGATGAACTTCTTAAAGCAACGAAGCGCCTTGCTTACAGTATTTATTCAGACATTATAATTTTACTATGCTGCCAGAAAAGGGAAGCGAAGCGCATTTCAAATGTTATTGGCGCAATTAAGTGAGATTGTAAAATTAAGAAATCCGGCCAAAAGAAAACGAAGACGATTTTATACCCACCTACATCAGATTCATAAAAATATAAAACGTCGTTAGGCCTAATATTCTGTTCTACCACAGTCTTTCAAACGAAAAAGATACGAAGAACTGTTCGAAGCATACCCATTGAAAATTAATAGCATGATGTGTCCTTTTTTCACCAGGACAAACAACATAATTATTTCGATTTGAAAAATACCCCAAAAACATTTTTTATGATGTTGAAACAGGTGAGGCATTTAGACCTTTATTGCTAGACAAATATATATCTCTACTCGCTTTTTCCTCTACCATCCCGTTGTTCGCTTTGATACCCTATTGCGTAACTGAATTAGATACTCTAAGTATTCACATTGTCTGCATAAAGTCTTAAATGCTCACCTGTATTCAATCATAATTAAATCGTTTGGTTATTTCAAATCGAAAAATAATCATGTTGCTGCCATCGTGAAAAAAGGACACATCATGCTTATTATATTTCAAATGGCGTAGTCTTCGAACAGTTCTTCGTCATCTTTTTCGTTTGGAAACATGTCGGTAAAACAAGAATATTAGGTACGACGTTTATTTTTCGCAATCTTGATGTAGTAGGTATACTCTTCTTTCTTTTGCGGATCTTGAATTTTACCAATCTCACTTAATTGCCGCCTAATAACATTTGAAAATTGCCGCTCGCTTCCCCTTTTATCTGGCGCATAGTAATTTAACTGTCTGAATAAATACTGACAACTGCGTCTGTTGCTTTAGAACGTTTCATCAAGCTGCTTATAGCTTAGAACACTAATCCGATTTATTTAATGAATCGATAGTAGATTTTCAACCTCGGGATATACATAGAGCAGAATATCTAAAATCTATGACACCTGAGGTTGGTTTCTTCCTCGTAGCGTTTCTAGTAGAGCTTTATCGGTCTTTGCAAATAGTTTCCAATCGATATGTTTTGTTGCTTTCCCGTTATTGTAGATTTTTTCTCTCGCGAATTCGCAGAAAAGCCATGAAACGGATTCTGGTGTATACCACTAATAAAACCCTTCTACTACTTGATTGGCAAGTAGTTCCCAGATTAAAGAAAAAGATGATTTATTTAATTTGATTGTAACGTTCACGAGATTTAAAAGAAGTAATTGCCCCCCTACCCTTCCCCAAAGGTGAAACTGCTAAGATTTAGTGTAAAAAAAAGAGATGTATTATTACTCTGACATCCCTCTTTTTAAAGAAATTAATATTGTTATAAAACAGTTATAAAAACAGCGTCAATTAGGCATCTGTGTAAATTCCTTAGGCTGAAACACACTACTTGTACTGTCTTACAATTTCACCATATTTTTAAATACCAAGTACTGTTGTATGTACGTACCACCGTACTTGCGCGAATTCTGATTGCATCAAACATCTACTTTACTACCAATAGCTTTGCCATCCGTATTCGTGCTAACTTCTCAATCAATAGGCGACCTATCCATTCTACAAGACCACCACCATGCTGCCCAAAAAACTACTACTACTGTTTTGTCGCTTTTTATAATGTTTACCTCGTCAAAAAGTAGCAATCTACCTCCATCTTACATATCATGATTTGTCAATTAGATCACTCATATCTCTCATACCATGGTAACTGATTCCCACTAACGTATCAAGTTAATTTATCAATAATCTAGCTACTCTATAACCGTATTTCCTTACGCTAAAGTTAATCAAACTTATGCTAATTACATCTATACTATAGAAAAGCTCAATATAAACATCTGAATTTAGTATTGTTGTTTTTAATCAGTTCGTTAAATATACACCTTCCGTACCATTTTCTCTCAAGGCGATGTAATAATTCAGTCGAAATTGCACTTTGTCTTCTGCTCGATAATTGACCTTTATTGTTTCCTCCTCTCATCACTATAAAATATAATTTTAGTCTATGATCCTCCGTTTATGATTTCAAGTGTGTCTTTTAACTGCACAGTACTTTTTCTTCTTCTAATTCGTATGTTAATTTTATGGCAATTTCGTGCATAGGTTACATCATCACTCTTGCAGCATCATTAAATTTGAACTGCATTCTTGTGAGTCACACTTAGTTGACTCTTTATTCTCCAATCTTCAACAACAAGAGCATCTACATCAGCTCGAAAGAATTAATCATAGAAAATGACGGGAATTTTAAATTATTCTTCCCCAAAAAAATTCAGAAATTCCAAAGGAAGTCGGTTTAATCTTCCATAGTAAAGGCTGCCCAACCTTTTCCTTTTTAAAACCCTATGTTGAACATCGTGACTAACGCCAGCAAAGTGATTCTCTGTTCACAAAAGCTCGCAAATCTGTAGCAAGGCAAACATTGGCATTACGAAGACTTTATTTCTGTTTTAAAATGTTTTCCAATTTTCCCTAAGGGCGGGGGGGATGCCAAAATATAGATGGCCCTACTACTTTCTTTTTCCCTACGCAAACTTTTCCATGGTTCCCATCTCCTCGCAAGGTAGCACCAATGGTTCAGGTATTTTACTTCATGCATCGCCCAAATAAACTTAACTTGTGCTGAGTTTTTCGTTTCGTGAAATTTTTGACCGTAATGATAACCTTTTTAGAAAGTAATACCGTCTCCCCTCATCGTGAAAACTATTGTGCTCTATGTGAGTGCAAAGAATCGAAACCACCTGCTTACCGCCAAATTTTCAAATTGCTTTCTTAATTCGCGGCGCGAAGGTCTATTTGCGAATTATGTTAAGTCAAAGACCATTTAAATAACCATTTCTTGACGTTTCTAACAATTGTCTCTACAGCTCCCGCCAAACACCTTTTACTGCGCCATGCCAAAAAACGAACTCCCCTTGATTTTGTTTACTGCAAATTTTGTAATAATTCATTCACATCTGGCCCCAGTAGATCTGAACCCATACGCTTACATTCTTCCACTGAAGAAGTAAACATTAAATCTACGATTATTCTCATCTTATCTTTCTGCGGAGTTCACGGTCCATTCTTTATAATATCACGTAATATGTGCGCTTCACACGAATATCTAGACTATATAAGGCATAGCAGCCATAAATAGTCTCACTCTTTCAGTTTTCTCATCTTAAACTTCTTTGGCCCATTTTGCCAGCGCCACTTTCTATAAACTGTGAGCTATGTTATACTAAGTACCACAAAGTTTTTTCACCTCAAATCGCTTTTACGTAAAACACGGCACACCTTAGAGAAACGCTTAGCTTTTGAGAGAGAAGCAGCACTGCTCTTGTATTACGGTATTCCGGTTAGTTCTTTTAATACTCTTCCATCTCAGAATGTCATAGGCAATTTCTTCATTTCCGTTTACGCGTACGAAACTAGGTATATATTTCCATTGACCAGGCATACAAGATTCATGCAATAAGTCATTCAAAAACGAGCTTCAAATCCTTCATGGCTTTTCATCCCGGAGTTCATATGAAAAACCCCTTTACCGTTTCTCCAGTAAAATGCATAGTCTTTCTCACCACGAAAATCATCAGGAACTAAATTCCAATACCATGTGCCTTTGTACAAATTTTGTTGACGGTGTCCTTGATAAGGTCAAGGTTTAATCCCAAAAATCCATTATTCAAGCAAGCCACGCTTCAACAACGGAGTTATCGAATTGGGACATATAAATCGGAATACTTTGGCCTGCAAAGGGTGACAAAATCCGTAATGTCACTCGTGTAATAATCACCCCACAGGCATGAATTACCGTGTTACGCACAAGAACCTTCTAATATTTCTTAGCCATTTAAGGGTTGCCTTCTAAGTCATCACCGTCATGTATGTTTAAAAGCTGATGTATTTTTTCTAAATTCATCTGGCCCCTAAATTTTTTCTTTAAATCTGCTTCATTTGTCCAAAAATTTTGCTCAATTTGAATGGTAGAGAATCAATTTCGCTCATTCGTATCGGAATCATCAAGGGTAAATCAAGTACACGAGCGTATCTCTAATTGAAGATTTGGCGGCCATGGTACCATACGTGATAATCTGCGCTACATTGATGAGAGCCATATTTTATTGATTACATAGTCCATTACCCCTACTACGCCTTCGTCAAAATCAAAATCAATATCAATATCGCATGGACACACGATCCGATTTCACACACACCTGTTCAAAAATAAAATCTTATTTAAAGGGGTCATATTTTTGTATAAGCAATTAGGCTACTACAAGAACACGCTTGCCGAGCCACGACCCGGCTACCGAGACATTCCAGATTTTTCGGGCTTTGTCACGATAAAATCTGCCGGTAATGAAAAAGATTCCGGGTAGCCTGGTGAGGGTGCGAAGCGTATTCCCAAGTGCAAAGCGATACTTCCCTGATCGGGTAAGGCGGGAAGCGTGTCAGGCGGCAGACAGGGGAAGGGCCTGGAAAGTAGGGCAACCACGAGTCCTCCATCTTGAGCAGCGCAGTGTCGTTGAAAAGTCTGTTTCGGGAGAGCAAAAACAGGGAAAGAGACAGCACGGGCTAAGTCAACGGGCAGCGTTAGCAAGAATGGCCGAGATGGGTGAAAAGAAGGGCAGGGGAAATGCCGGTTAAAAGTGTCTGTCATTGCTTCATGGGAACGGAAAATCAGACGCTGGAGTGGGTGAGGTCCAGTTCGGGGAACGCGGCCTGCGGGACCAATGCTAGGCTGTCCCGCGGTACGGGGCAGAGCAAACAACATGGCAGTGCCATGTGGGCACGGTCTGACGCAAAATCAGGTGGAGCGACGGAGTGACCCAGGGAAATCTGTAAGAACAGTCCACCGGCTGTCAGCTCCCTGCCACAGTGACCATAACAACGACCAAAGCGTGCCACCAGAAAGCCGCAGCTGCACCGACGGCA
>Ga0163217_1049561_pt1 | contig 12866 bp, 21 predicted proteins | sample SynspAceP_FD_185933 | JGI IMG/M metagenome (GOLD analysis project Ga0163217, IMG submission 185933) | Saline lake microbial communities from Ace Lake in Antarctica - Synechococcus sp. Ace-P (PacBio error correction) | ecosystem: Environmental > Aquatic > Non-marine Saline and Alkaline > Saline ... | reverse complement strand
CTGGGCGGATGTGGCTGGACCCAATCGCTGGACTCCCAGCCGTGCCACGTTGCGACGGATGGAGGCAATGCGAGGACGCTTCCGGAGGGGAGGACGGATATCCAGGGTAGTTTCTGCATTGCAGTGGCGCGAAGGTGGTGCCCGGCGCCCCGATCATCAGCTTAAAAAAACGGCCTTGCGACCTCCCGATCAGCCGCCGCGCGATGACCTCCCAGCCGTTTACCTGCCGTCTGGTTGCAGAGCGGACGGGCCCGCTAGGCCCTGGTGGTGCCGAATCAGGCGCGGTTCCCGTGGATAGATCACGCTGGAAATGCTCATTCGCTGGGAATTTGCGCCTTGGCGTCCGGAAAGACGCGCGATGGAGGGAGGCTGGCATAGCCCCGTTGCCATCGGCGAGGGCTTGATCTCACGCGATCTGGCATTGGGTTGGCGAGGCTGGCACTGCGGCACGAAGCGCCCCCCGGCGGAAAGGGCGAATGGTTGCGGATGGAGCAGGCGAAGGCGTCGGTTGTAGCACGCGGGAGTATCGATGGGGGCTGGCCAAGGAGAGCAGTTCGAGCTTTGCCTTCCAAACTATCGCCCGATTCAGCTGCTGGACGTGAAACTCTGGCCCGCTCTGGCCGACGGGCGAGGCTGCGCTGCTGTATAATTTTCCCAGGGGCGCCGGTCGCCGAGCGCACCAGCAACGCGGCTTAGGTGTGGTGGATGGTGCCCTGATTGCACCCAGAATCGTTCAGCGCAGTTGGCCGCCACGACAGCGAGCTTGCTGGCCGAGCTGGTTCAGCGTGCGCGCACCCCCGTTTCAGCGGAAATCTCGTAGGGGTGATCGGCGATAACGCTGGAATCTGGCGCCGCGGCTGGGCTGCCGGCGAGCTGTTGTTTAGGCAGCAATCTGGCTGGGGCCGGTGATCGTGCGGCGGGCGAGCGGGTGTGCGGCAGTGAATCCTGTCGTGGTACACGCAAGTTGATAAGCTGGCTGAGGCGGTATATTCAACAACACCACATCTGCCGACGCAGAGCTGTAATCCATCACCACCTGGCGGCCCTGGAGGGGGTGAGCGGCGAGCCCTTGCCCCCAGCTCCATGCGGCCGCCACGGTGGAGGCAGTCCTCCGCTGGAACTTGCATTGCTCGATCCCAGCTGGCGCACGGTGGAGCAGCGACTGGCGACAACGATCGAGCACGCAGCAGCCTACTGGCCCGAGCGGGATTTTCCCCGAAGCGTGTCCCGGAACGGTGCTGTTCGAATTCCAGGCGCGCCAGTGCGCGGCCTGCGGCTCTGAGGGAAAGAGTGTGAAGTTTCCGGGGCACCTCTAGGTGAATTGAAGGGGCCTGGCCGCCGCAACGGTCGTAATTGTCGAACGTTCAAAATCGCTTGAAAACAACCGGAATCCAGCGCATCCAGCAATCCGTCAATCCACTCGGTCGCCAGTATTTCAGTGATTGCCGACGGGTCGGGAACGGATGTGTAACTCGTGAGTGATGCTACAGACCAGCGTTGAAGTATTACGCAAATTGCCGATAGGATAATTCAGCGGTGGCCAACCCGTATAGCGAGGGGCACCGCCTCTTGCGATCCCGGCTCTGATCTGGCATTCCCGATCTCCCCCCGGTGTCTGTACGGTATGCAGTATGATGGTGCCCAGATTCCGTGGGTGTTGGAAGCAGCCGGACGGGTGCGAATACCAGGCAAGGCGCTCTAGCTCTGTGACGACCGAACGTCTGTCAGCAAGTGGTCGATGGTCCACGATTGTGGTATAGAGCCCAGGCGATTTCGTACAATGCCCGGGTTTGTCGATGGCCCACACCGCCAAACGCCAGAGGCGTGATCTGATCACGAGAGCCATCTTTACGGTCCAGTTTTCATCCGGATGGATTCACTCCAGCGGAAGGCATTGACGTAGATATCGCAAACTTCGTGTACGGAGATCTTGTGTGCCGCTGATGGACCACAGAGCCTTTATCGATGAAGCCTCGCCCGATTTGCGAAAAACGGTTGGTGATAGAGCGTGTGCTGCCCTGTCTGAGGGTGATTACACTTGCGTTCTGCTGCAAAATGCCATCGCGACAAGCTCACTGCAATGTCATCGAAAGGGTTCATGCGCAAGGGGACTGAATTCTCACTGAGTTTCGACCATTCAATTCACATCGCGATCGAATACTATCAAGCCGCGATCGCTTCTCACAAGCGAGCACAGGATTCCTGGACAAGCCAAGATCATCGGCGTGAATTCATCCGGGTTCGAGGGGAAAGGCAACGCCTCGGTTCCCTTCGATTTCCTGCAGGGCACGCTTACCGATGTGATCAATGGCTGGAAGGCGTGACCAAACGGTGAACGGTGGCGTTGAAGATCAAGAGCACCACAAGTGGGCGGTCTGCCCAAGGATCTGCAAGTTCAAGCTGGTGGAGCCGCTGCGCCGTCCTGTTCAAAGATTGAGGTGCGCAAGGTGGGCCGCAGCCTGGGCTGCCCGAGGAGATTGTCGCGACATCCTTCCTGGCCCGCCGGCCGATCGGCATCCTCGGTGAGGGAGCGCTGATAAAATCAACCTCTTGGGGCGGCCGATGGGATCGTGCGTGAGAAGTGCAGAGGCGGGTTTATATAACAGATTGCAGGCGTTAGCCGTGTGCTTGCGGTGGCAGCTGTTGGGGGTGATGGGCGACAAGAGCACCTTATGCCATTATCATCGTGCTGCGTTGACTGGTTCCAGCGAAACCCGAATGACTGCCGACTGGTCAGGTGCCTACGACCTGCTGGAGCGATATCGATATCCCGGATGTCAACGAAGTCAAGGGCGTGTAACCGCTGTGTGCTCGACTCACCAGCAAACCGACCCTCGGCACGATCGAGTGGGAATGAGGAAACTGCGCAGAGCGTGCTTCTCCATGTAAATCCCCAGGGCAGCTTCGATAATCGGGCACAGCGGGATTCCGTGACCCGTCGCACCACCGGATCCCAGAGCTTGCAGCGCCGCCTGCCCAGAAGGACAATTCCACTCGGAGCAAGACGATCTCTGAATTCCATTTTCTATTGGAGGCCGTTCCCCCGACGCCAATACGACCGCTAGCTGCCGAGCAGGTCCATGCTCACGAGGAGCAGATCAAGGCACCGCAGCCTTTTTACCCGAATGTTCTGGGATGATTGTACGATCAGGAACGGCAATAAGAAGGCCGTTGAGATGTTTTCAAAGACCTCGACAGATCAGCACCTTCAACCCCCATTGAGTGCGGCCATTGTCGAGGTGGAGCAAAGAATGCGTCACCAAGAAGCCGCTTTCGAGCGATTGTGAAGAAGGCCTTGGCGCGGCAAGGTGACGCAGGAGGGCGCGGCTTGATCGGCGCTGTTGCGTTGGCTGGGGCGGAATTGCTGGGTCTGGACACAACCCAGGCCTGCTGCCTACCACCTGCTGGTGTTCTCTGCACTGGCGGATCTGGTGGAATATCGAAGGAATTCTGCGGCCGGATGGTCACCATGAAATTGAACGACAATCTATTGAGAAGCCAGTCCGAAAGGGCGGCAAACTGGGAATCTGAACAACATTTTCCTGCTGCGACGCCGCTGCTGCCTTGCACATGGATGATCCTTCGATGCCTTGAGGTTAATATAAATTGATTGAGGGAATCTGCATGCGTTGGAATGGCTGTCGTGATCGGGCCCGTGGCGGCCCCCGCCAGGTGGTGGATGCCTTACGGTTCGACCGATCCCCTCGCCGGCTTCAAACAGGAGGAAGATCGCCGCACAGGCGTGCCGAGAGCCCCCCGATCAGATCCAGCCGGGATGGAAATCGGTGATGAGGTGGTTGGTGACATCCCAGTTCAGTAGAAGCGTTGAACACCAGCCAAGCCGGCACGGGCGAGGCGACCTCAAACGGAGATCGTGAAGCTGCACGGGCGTGGCGGATCACCGCCGGTGGAGCCTTGTGAATCAACGTCTGAGCTGAAGGCATTGCCATCGGCTTGGCTGGCTGGCGGGTCAACGCCAGGCGGGATGCGCCACAACGGCTGGCTGTGGTCCTGTTTTATGGTTCGCACACAGCGATCGCAGGGCGCTTGGCCTGGCTCCAGCATGTCACGCAGGAAGAAACCCGGGAGAATGGCCGAATCAGAACGATCGGGGTGCTGCCCCTGCACCGATTGCGGAGTCCGCTGTGATCGCAACGGGAGGTGTGGCCAATCCAACCTCCTCAACTACAAAAACCTTTACTCTACCCGCGTGGTCACGAAGGAACGTGGCTATCGCTGCGCGATCGTCGCGCATGTGCTGGATGTGTGGCGCGGTGGAGCCCAGAAGCTGCGCAACGGTAAGCGGCGACGCTATGATCCGCTGTCCGGCATCAGCAGCGTCCAGAGTGCTGCGTTTTCAAGGAAGCAGGAACGCCCTTCGACGGGATCAACATGAGTCGATACCTGCTTCTACCGAATGAAACCGCTGCGTCCATCTCTCGGCTACACAGCAGCATCAACGGAGAATACGGCCGCCTGGCCGAGGGTCGGTCCAGACCGCATCGCCGCAGCGGACTGGAGGGTGTTGTCCGGTCCACCTGCGTGGTGAGTGGGCGGTCAGCAGGGAGGAATGCGCAGGGAGTGACGGTCTCGACAAGCAGCCGATTCCGGGAAGATCTCAATTTCACCTGATCTGAACTGAACGGCTGCGAGAAGCCCCTCCGATGGGTGTGAAAAAGGGCGGCGATTCTTGCATGGATTCCCAGACCGGAGCCATCTGGCGATGGCATTCGCCGAACTTTGATCCAACATGTTCTCGAAGGTCCGACACGCGGTGAAAGAAACTCAACAGGACCGAAAGCGCCATGCTGAACGGTGTGCGGGCTTTCCCCCCGCCCCGGCAACTTCAAGGTGAATCAAGGGCCCTGCCGGCGCTGGAATTCGGGTCGCTTCCACACGACCTCCAAATTATCCTCAGTTCTGTCTGCTTTGACGGCAGTCTATTTGCCGGATCACGGTAGTACCGCAGATCGGCTTCGCCTTTGCATGGGCCGGAGCAGCAACAGCTTCTTTTACGCTCCAGCTGAAAACTGGGCGAAGACTGTTTCAAGCAGACCGGCCGGATGGGCTTCGGCAGCCACCGGGATCGAGTCGATGAGGAGGGAGCGCTGGCCTGTGGGGGATCCGCTGGAAGCTGGAGACGCTCAAGGAGATGTGGGACCGTCCGTTGACACGATCACCTTCGATCCGCACAGGGCGCCCCCTCTCGGTGCCGTTCAGATGGCCCGTTCTCGCGCGATCGCCACGGCGGCTGCTGGTCCAGCCATTCTGTGGAGGTCCAAGTTCTCCGAAACTGGGCTCAACCTCACTTTGAAGATGCTGCGAAACAAAAGCTTTTGGTCAGGTGGTCACGCAGGACCCCCACTGCGAAATCCCGGCCGCCGCCGTGGAGAAACGGCACGCCGAAGGACCAACCCCGGCAGACACTTGGTCGAGCTATGCAGCGGCCGACAAGCCGAACATGCGTATCATGCCTTCGGGAAACCAGTGGGGCTTTAGGAGGGCACCGATGGCGGCGACGATGTCAAGGCCTGATGACAACTTGGTTCAAGTCCACACCGCCCCCCCAGCAACGAAAATCGCCCATAACGCATCTCAGCAACTGATCGGGCACGCGATTCAAGAACCGCCACTGCAGCTTCGCTGGGAAAACCTGCTGTAGAAGCCAGCAGTCTGTCAGGTGCGGCCGCCCAGCCCAGGCTCCGTTTTGAGCGGGCGGCCAGCCGCAATTCCTCGGACGGCGGCGGCCAGCAGGCGGCTGTGCCGACGCAAGCGCTTGGATATCGGTATAGAGACAACCCCCGTTACCCATCGGTAAACGATTGTCCGGAGATGCGCCGGTTGGCGCCCACCACGGGCAACCCTCTGGCTCAGCAGCACAGCCCAGGTTCGTTGCTGAGGGGAAAAGGAAAGCTTCGGGCACTGCAGGCGTGGCCAGCTCCAAACGCATGTAGCCAGAGAGGAACTGAGGTGGCATGCCAGGCAAACACTTTTCGAATTTGGACGAATGGGTTCATCCGAATAGCGCAAAGGCTGGGGATGCATGCGAGCACGGCGAATCGTCGATTGTTTATTCCGCCGAAGAGTCGTGCGACATTAGAGAGAGGCATGTCAATGTGCTGATGCCCCCCCATTGGGTGGCGTATGCCGGGATTGAGCAGTCGGCCGGAACAGTTCGTTCAACGCCCGCTGCAAGGGCAGGTGTGTGGATCCCGCATGGCTTGAGCTCACTCAACCACGCCCGTGAGTGCAGAGGTTGAGTAGCCTTGTGTGGGCGGCTTTGAGCATTACCAAGCAAGGGCTCCAGCAGGGTCGACGCCGTAGTGCTCAGGGTACTTGGGGCAGAGGTGATGATAGCGGCCACCAGAGGATCTGGCGCGGAACTTGCAGCCAGATGCCGCAGCCCGAGGGACGGCTGGATTGCAATGGATCAATCGGCGCGAAAACGCCTCCAGGTTCGAACCGACGCCGTGGCAGCCAATTGAGCTCGAGTAGAAGCGGCAGGAGATGGCCGGAAACGCACGATCACCCGGGCGACCATGTAGGGTTCTGACTTCAGGCAGAAACCCCCAGCACGTCCTCAGCCGCCGCCACCAAGATGCTCACCTTTTGGTGAGCTTTGACGATCCGTCCTTGGGCAGGTAAGTATTCGCGGAAAAAAGACGATCTTCAAGGGGGCCGCATTCATGAGGTCTTGGGGTTCGGGACTTGGCTCGACGGTCCGGCCTGGGAAGGTCAGGGAAACCGCAGGGATTCGGAGCATCGCAGCGTCAGGCCGAGCGGGGCCACATCGAACACTTCGGCAGAGAGACTATCTTAGGGTGTGGGTTTGAGGGCAAGTCAATCAGCAGCGGTTTATGACGATAGGATCGTTCTCGATCGCTTCTGCTGGGTTGGGAGATGGCTCACTTGGCGCGTGACGGCGGACTTTCCGGCCAGATCTTGACTTGTGGCTTTCGTTTCAATTCTGGTTGTAGACCGGACTTTCGACAAGATTTGGGCGGTTTGGCGGACGGCAGCTCACACACTTGACTTGAATGCGATGTGAATAAAGGCGCGGGTCTGACCAACCGGTCTGGGACGGTGAGGCGGATAGCGCGATCAGCGGCATGCATCAGGAAACGTTGAGCAACCGCCCCATGCCGTAGTCGCCGTCGTAATCGAAGCTGTTGACAGCCGGATCGCGTCAGTGAGATCGTATTATGTGCCCAGACGATCCCTTGATGGAGATCCCCGTGACAGGATTTGTTCTTGTTAAATAGAAGAAACAAGCAATTGGTCGAAGAGTCTTTGGTATGTGATAGACGCTGCCGATCCGTGGTGGAGATTTCTGCGGAAACCGGTGCATGGTGGGAACCTCAACGGTAGAGGTACCTCGGAAATCTGGGCGCCGCGGTGGAGCCTAGCGTACACCTCCATCTGCCGAGGTGGACAATGTGCACATCCAGGCGCTTCGACGATGGCAAGAGCAGTTGTGGAGTCACCGTTGACGTTGTTGTCGACGGATTATAGCGCTTGGTGGCGCTGGATTCATCGAGTAAGGCGTGCGGCGCGTTGCTCGGCGAAATGCACACCGCTTCGGCCGTCCTTGCGCACAAAACTCCAGAGCCCTCGTAGTTTGGCGATGTCGACGCACAAGCGAATGGGGCTGGCCGCCGTGTTTCTCCAGCCGCAGGCGGTCTGATGTTGGCGATCGGGGTGAGCGATCAAATGCAGAGATCGAGTCGATCTTTCACGCTAGATTTGTCGACGATCACCACTAGTTGGGCCGCATGCCAGATTCACCGCGACGGCACAGCCGCAGAAGCATCGCCACGGAGAACGAGAAACTTAGATCGAACTTGCTGAACGAGCGAATGTCCTTTGGAAATGCTACTACAGGCATTCAGCGCTCACGCCGGGCCGCCGTTCAATTGATCCCACAACACAGCAGCATCCCAGCACAGCAAGACCCACCGTACAGCAACAGGAGGTGGGGGGTGAGGCCACCACGGGACCACACCTGGGAATCGGGGTCCTTGAAAAGAGCTTCATGCGCCGCGTTTCCCGTTGTCACCACATCGCAGAACCCCCTGAAGAGAGGGCCAAGTAGCACGAGTCGTTTGCGGATCGGCATGCTCGGGGGGAAGTTCATGCGTCCGCGCCCAGCCTGGGCGACAGCCATGACGGTGAGAATGGCCGAGCTCTGGGAAGAAGCGGCAGCCGCCAGGCTGATCCGACCAGCCTTGTGAATGCCTTGTCAGCCATCCGGCAGGGTCACCGCAAGGCGATTGGCGCTTTGAATCAACAGGATTTCGCACATTCCATGGCCTGGGCGCTTCGTGGGAAACGCCCCCATCCGCACCACCACCACCCGAACGCGCTTTCGATGAGATAGGCGATAATTGGCGGCATTGCGGATCCCTTGGCGGAGTCGATCGGTGAGTGGCCAGCGCATGGACCCGTGCAAACGCCTTTTCAATCCTTTTGCAGAACGGATTCTGCATTGATGTAGGAGCAGTGAAGCCCCGGCACCCAAAGGCTGTTCGGCAGCTGGGGTGCCGGAAAGGGATCGGGGAGCAAAGTGCGCCCTCGGGTACTCCATGTTCATCAAAGTGTTATTTCTGACGACCAGCCTGGCAGCTCCGGCCGAGCCGCGCCACCGACGGGCTCTTCGGGCGTGGCAAGCTGCTGTGGGGCAACTACAGATGCACTTCAGTCGATGGCCCTCGATCAAGCGCATGGCCGGAGCTGAGCTCTGACCGGCGCACCCACGTGACGATTCGCAAAGCGCTGCCGCAGCTGGCGCATTGACGTGAGGTGGGTACTTGCCGTTTTTCCCGGTCTCAGCCGGCTGCCGAAGGCGGCCACAGATTCATAGGCGTGTTGCATGCGGTGGGATCCTTTGAGACACTGTTTCCCGAAATCAACGTGGTCTACAGGATTCCGATTTCGGCCACGGTTGCCCGCTCGAGAAATCAGCACTTTAATGGTGAGGCGTGGCGGGGCCATCGTATCAGCACCGGCCTCAGCAGCTGTCCGGCAGCGCTGCTTCATCAGCGCAGTGACTTGGCTGCCCTTAATTCTTGATCAAAGCTTGGTCAGCCCTTGTCCTTTGTTCTTCGCTGTGCTCCGCCGCCACGCCCCGTTCCATCGGTACGAAGTGCTTCAACCCGCCGAATCCCAACACGTGGAATCGTTCAAATGACTTCGGCTTCGGTTAACATTCGATCCAGCCTCCCGCGCTTCAACTGGTTGAGAACTACCCCGCCTGAGCGTTATCAGGCTTTACGGTCGGCCACCTGTGACGGATATGAGCAGCGGAATGAAGTCAGCCTCGCAGATCGTTTTGATCTGCGCCCCGCCCAATGAGATTCGGATCCGTCACGACCGTGCAGGGCAATTCCCCAATGCCCAAGTCGGATCAATTGAGCTGCTCCTGATCGACAATTCAGACCGGCTGGAGCCGTGGTGACTTTCTCGGACTGAGGTGACTTGAGCGGCCTGGATGACCAGGGCGACAATCGGGGACGGTGGTGCTGTCACACTGCAATGTGGACAGAAACAAAGCGCCGTGGGACCAATTCCTGGAAGCATCGAGTCTGTGTGAGCGAAGCAAGGTTCGCAGAGCTCTCTGATCGAGCAATTCTGAAGAGTCAGGCACTTTCTTGCCAGACGCGGGTTCCAGAACGGTTTGCGTTTCTTCGCGAGGATGGCGATTTGGTTTGCTCACAAATGACGAGCTTTCATGTGCCCATGTGGGAGGGAATGACCAGCTCTGAGGGATTGCGGCGTATCAAGCAGTCTTGAGTAGTTTGCCGTTGTTTTGTTGCCGGGGTCGAGAACTAAAGGCTGCTTGGTACGGGCTGCGCGCTGTCCGTTTGCTCTGGAACGTCAATGCATACCCAGGTTATTGGCGAACGGATAATAAGGCTTGGCTGCAGGGACCGCTTTTAGTGACGGGTTGGCCTCAATGAAGATTGTTTGGGCCAGGTAAAGCCAGAGCGTTTCGCATCAGAGCTGGGCCTATCGGCTACGGTGGCGCTTCAGCCAGTTGCAGGAAGGGAATGGTACATCCGAATTGCGCAGTTGCACGAAGCAGTTCATAGAGAGTGGCCTGATCATGGCTCGCTTCTTCCCTTCCCAGCGGAGAGGTGCTTCATCCGCGACCCGCACAAAACATGGAAGGCCGATCGCACAGAGCCGGCACCCAAAGACGATCCCCAGTCCCCAATCAGGAAGCCTGAGCAGGAGCATGTCATTGGGCCTCCCACCGGTTTCAGGTGAAATCAGGATTGCTGCGCAACGACACTGGCAATTGGCAGGAATCGGCACAGCCAGATGGCCAAATTCTTGGTCAGCTGACATCGGCCCCGCTTGAGCCACCTATCAGGCGGCGTTAGTGAGGCCATTCAGCGGCCCCGCATTGATGCGGGCATCAGAGGCGCGAATTTAACCCGCTTGCCGGCGCCGGTGAATCCTTGCATTGACAGGTTAATCACCCGTGTTGGCGTACGAAAAAATTGCTGCGTTGCCTGAAAGCCGCGCCAGTCTTAAAACTTGATGCCGGCCGCTTGGGAAGTTGCCTTTGAGCGAGCCATGGATCAGTTGCGGAGTGAATGGAGGTGGTCCGATCCCCAGTGGCGTAAGTAGCATCCTCCACGTTGTCAAAAGTCGCGTCGTGAACCGAAGCATTCTGCCGAGATAGCGTTGGTTTCGGCTTGTGATCAAGATGTGATTGTGGAAAAGCGCCGGCGGGCATGAATTTCCGTTAACGATGGAGTGAAGCGTTGGCAGCTCTGGGGTCTTGATTTCCGATCTCTTCGCCCAACCACAAACAACCAAAAGTCGACGTGGAACGCCTTCGCCAACTCCCCTGCTTCCCTGTCTCTTTGAAAACTGCCGCCTTGCTGCGCCATTGTCACCTGACTGTTCAGGCCCGCTCCCCAGTCACAGCCCTTCAGGACTTCCTTTCAGCAAGCTAGGCGGGCGCCTTGTGTGTCTCGTTGCTCGCTGTCGATGCGACGAGGTGCCGTTGCGCGTCCGGCTCCCAGTGGGCCATGGCCGACCAGCCCGCGGCCGCCAGACGGAAACAATCCTCGTGGCTCTGGATTGGTTGCCAAAGCGGGCCTCATTCCCGCTGGATGTGCAGGGCCAGTGGACTGTGACTCACGATGCTCGGCAGCCAGCAGCCAGCGCCGGCAGCCTGACCCCTACCTGGGGAACGCCCCTGCCGAACCCTGCCGGAGCGGCAGTGTGTGGGCCTGCCAGCTTTCCGAGAGTTGGAGAGCGCAACGGCTGCAAAGCGCCGGTGTGCAGCCCAGGTCGCTTCCCAGGAATGGAGGTTGGGGCACGCTGGATCTGGACCGACGAAGGGTTCAGGCCGCGAGCAGAGAGGTGCTGAAAACACCCGTTCTGACCCGTTCCGAAACCGGCGGGCGCCCGTGTGAGGGTCCGAATTCAGGTCAGCCGTTCCCGTGGCCTGCGTGGGACGCGGGGTGTCCAAGGACGTTCCCGCTCAGGCGAACAGCCTACGCGGTGGAGCCTGATCGAGAAGTTGCCCGATCGATCGCTACCTGTCGGTGGTTCCCACGAATTGGCGCCCCGCTCGCCGACGCAGCCTGGCGCAGCCCGGTTGTGGCAGAATGCTTGCCCGCAAACGCACGCTTCGGACCCGTGCTACACCTCTCCTGACACCAGTGCCAGGTCTATGCGATCCCCGCCAGGGCCGGCGCTGCCTGGTTGGGCATCAGCACCAGGCAGGTATCTGCTTTGGAACGAATCCGATCACGGTGTATCACGCCACCAATGTCGCATTCGTGGGTTCAGGATGTTGGAGCGGCGAGGCGCCTTATTGCAGGCCGTCCCGGATGGGCGACGCCTTTGCCAACGTTCGCCGTCCTCTGCCCCAGCACTGCTGCTGATCTGAGCAGGGCGCCATGCGGCTATTGGCGCGAACCCCGTTTCGATGGCAAGCGAAGCCATGCGCCCAGATTGCAGATTTAGCTCGCAGCGCGCCCCAGCATTGCACCCTGCGGTCAAGTTTGGAAGGGGGCCGGCCGGCGGGTACTGGCCGTTTCCGGGCAAGCGGGGAAGCGGTTCTCCCGGTCGATGCGTCGTGACTTCCGCAATGCCAGCCCTCCTTTTTTTTTCCCGGATTGTTGTATTGGTCGTTGTTCCTGGTTTATTCGTCGAGGGCTTTCCATGGGTTGGTTCCAGGCTGGAGATCGATTGGCCCGGACGGGCTGAAGAGGCTGACGAAAGTATCACTACGAGTACTTACTACCCGTTTGGCACGAGATCTTAAGGCCGATCAGTTGTGTTTGGCGTGACCTTTTAACACACCGTAAACGTTCACGGATCCAGCTTGGAGGGGCGTTTTGAATTTTATTTTTTCTTTTTTATGTTCAATGGCTGTGAAGGTTTGGCGCTGGAAGCGCCTGTTTGATTCCTCTGCGTGGCGTGTAGCTTCCACTGGCTTGAGCCCCGATTTGCGGCGCTTGCTGTTGGCACCTACTGCCTCAATTTGGTGATCCCCTTGGTTCGTGGTCGCTTTGGGTGGGATGCAAGTGTGGGCGAGTTTGTTATTGTGTTTGGTGGGGCCGACGATATGGAAGTGCGTGGTGATTCTGATGGGCTGGGTGTGATAGGGGTCTTGCGTTTTTGGAGTTATCGCGCATTAGAAATGACCTGAGGCTGTGTGGGTGGTGGGGATTTGACGTGGTGCAAGTGGAAGGACTCGTCACTGGGCAGGGCTTTTGCTTTGGCGCGATCTTTTGAGAGGCGTTTTTTACACCCAAGTACCGTGAATTTCCGGCGCAGGGGCGGAGGGAGGCCGGCGGGCAAAAATAAGGGTTTTTAAAATTTTTTCCTTTTTTTGGGGGGGG
>Ga0163217_1046742_pt1 | contig 12866 bp, 19 predicted proteins | sample SynspAceP_FD_185933 | JGI IMG/M metagenome (GOLD analysis project Ga0163217, IMG submission 185933) | Saline lake microbial communities from Ace Lake in Antarctica - Synechococcus sp. Ace-P (PacBio error correction) | ecosystem: Environmental > Aquatic > Non-marine Saline and Alkaline > Saline ... | reverse complement strand
GCGACCCTCGATTGAGCTGGATAATTCGCCGCTGAACTGAGCTGATGACATATACCGAGGCGACATAGAGCCGCCGCGGGGTCAGCAAGTCACTGTTTCAAAGGAGCGGGACGGAATGGATATGGCATGACCTGCCCTTTGAGCGTGCTCAGCGCCAATCAGGCGCGGGTGCTGATTCAGCATACGGCGGGACGAGTTGCTGAGTGATGCCCGCCCCATTCTGTTCGGCAAGCGCTATGGATTGTGCTCTGTCATCTCTGCTGGTGTTGTTGGCTGGGGCTAGGTCCAGCGCCTGGGGCAACGCTCAAGGCGTTGACCGACCAGACTTCAGGATTTGCGTGATTTACGATTTTCAGCCACCCGCCTGGTGTCCAGTGCGTCTAATCGGGAAGTCACTTCGATCTGAATGAGGTGATCGGCAGACATGGCGGAGCGGCGATTTGATCAATTTCAGAGCGTTACCCTGAGGCCTCAGTCAAGAGCCGCGCTGGACAATATGCTCGAAGCGTACTTGGCGCGGGCTGGTGAATATCTGTTGGCGGTCGCAGCGCGGTGGTGTATCTGTACACAGGCTGATGGCAGGCTGCAGCGTGCTGCCAGTCTTGCTGGCGCCGATTACCCGAGAGCAACTGGTGGTTGAGGGGGTCCGCTGGGCGAGCAGCCGTAGAATTTGCTCTGAATCAACTGTCGACACCCGTCAGCACGCACCTGTCGCTTTGCGTTGCATGATCGCCAGAGGCGCTGGTAGGCGTCAGGTTGACGATCGATGGAAAGCCTTCCAGCTTCGAGATTGGGCAAGCCTCAAGCAGTTTGTTCAGAGGCTTGTCCGGCTCCTTGCGGTAGCCTATCGAAAACACGTCAATATTGAGGTCAGCAACTGTTTGCTGGAGGCAGATCATCAATTGCTGGCGGGATGCCAATCGACGCCAAGTCTCCCTACACCGCAGGCCATTGCGAGCGTGTACCGCAGTTGGCGGCAAATGCTGCTCGATCAGGCGGTCAAATTTGCGCAACGGGCGCCTTCGATGATTCAGATGAGTGACGAACAGCGGTTATGCGTTTTCAGCATTGCTGCTTGGTTGGCATGATGCGGCAAAATTCACCAGCCGGATATGTAGTGGATAAGACGGACAAGCTTGGAGACGCTCTACAATCGCATACTGAAAATAAGAACGCGTGATGGCGCGATGGCAGATTGAATACTGGCAAGGCCTGGCCGAGGGACAGCCGAGCAAGAGCTGATTGGTGGCGATGAACGCGCGGCATATGCAGTTGCAAGATGATTTCGAGCGGGTCGCGGCAAGACGAATATTGGTGGAGAATTCATGTCGATGCAGCGTTTGAGTGCGTTGCAGGATATCGCCGGGCAAACCTGGTGGGCGTCACTTTGACAATCGCCTCGGCTTGTCGACGAGGAGCTCATGCGGCACGCTTTGCTCAGCGCAGGACCGGTTGCCGGTTCAGGAAGACCGGCCTTTGCTGGATGACCGCCCCGAGCATGTCATCCCCTGGAGTGGAACGCCGCCGCCCGTGGAAGCGACAGACGGAATAACCGCTGGGGATTTCGCTTATGCAGTTGCCCGAGCATTCAATGAATACTGCGGCGAGCTGTATAAACCGTCCATAAGGCGAGCACCACTGACCGCAGAAGAGCGCGTTCAAGATCAACGATCACATTGTGCAGACATTGATCCAGCTGCGTTCGTTGCCATTCCGAAGCCTTTGCAGGCGGTGCCGGCATATTGCTGCGAAACCATCACGAGAGGGCTGACGGCAGAGGATAACCCGCGTGGCTTGTCGCAGAGCACTTGGCGTCCCGGATCTGGTCTTGGCGATCGCCGATATTTTGAACATTGACCGCAGCAGATCGCCCCTACAAGACGCCCAAGCCCTTATCGGAGGCAATAACATCCTGTGCCAGATGGCCATGGACCGGGCATGTTGATGCTGTCGCTATTGATTTTCTGTGTTCTAGATCGGCCTTCATTCGGGAATATGGCCGCCGCCAATTTTCGCGTCCAGAGCAGTTGGACGACGTGGATGTCGGCTGCTGCATCGCTAGACTGGAGGCATCGTCAGGCCCGCTGGCCCGGTCTAAGTTGGAGTGAGGACCAAGCGCCATGCCCGCTACGCTTGACGCCAAGGACCATCACACTTGATGACCAGGCTCAATCGCGCGGTACCGCTGGCAAGGCGCTCGCTCCAGCTTCGGCTGACCTGCTCGCTGCCAGCACCGTACCGCGCCGGTGGCCGAGGGCACGGCCCTCTACCGGGGGGGGACGGTGGGTCGGACGCCTTGCAGCAAACATGCATGACCGTCAATAAGGTGGTTGATCAAAGCGAAGGGGTCAAAATGTCAAACCATGCCTCTTCCCAGCAGGATTTTGCGCATGTGCTGATCACCGGCGGCATACTCATTGACCAATCGGAAAGACAGGCGCTTGATCGGCTCGCTGGCCGAATTTTCAAATCCTTTGTGAACGCGGGGTCCTGAAGCAGGGTCTTGTACAGCGTCTAACCTTTTAAGGTTTCACCCTCCAGGCACTGGAAAGCATCCATCGCCGCTAATACAGCATGCCGGACCAAACCGTCTTGCGATTATTTACCCGTGAAGTCGACAGGATCTCGATACGTTGGCTACCACGCCGTCGCGGGGTCGGCGCTTGGGGAGGTGGCGCGGCTGATGTAACGATGCGAATGAGGTCGGTCATGGGTGGCTGGCAAAATCCTTGATGCGATGCCGTGAAGCATAGGCCCTTCTGACAGTTATGTTGGCGAGCTTTATTATTTCAGCAGACGTCATCCCAAGGGCTGGCCCGCCTATGTGCGAGCCAGTCAGGCTTCTACCACAGCTGCTAGATGGAACTTTGACCGCCGTCCGCCTCCAGTGGGCCAGATGCTCAATGCACCAGGCCAGTTCTGGCGTAGTGGCTGGCAGAATCACCAGTTCTGCAAACGAATTATTGGTCGCCGTTGCAACAAGTGCAGGTTCAAGGCGTTCCAGACTAGCCATGCCAAGAGCGCGGGGTGCCAGATATAGTCTTCAATAGTCAGAGCGGTACCCGTCTCTGGGTCCATCTGCAGCTTCTTGATGTTCAGCGCTTGGCCGACTGAGCGCCTCCCGCCATTCGATGGCGCTGATGTCGACAAAGTGACTTATGGGTCTGACACCCAGCGTTATGGGCATCATATCGTCTATGGCAGAGAGTTGCTGCCTTGAGCTGTAGCAAGGGGAAGTCGTACTAGGCGATAGTCACGCCTGCAGCAGGGTGGTCAGCCGTTAGGGTGTGGGGCACTTGATACTCGCAGTGAAGCCGGGCAAAGGTTTCAGTCTTACCCCAGCGCACTGCGTGCTATGCAACCCGCTGGCGCCTTGCCAGCCACCGCCGAGCGCGCGGTATAGATCGATTACTGGCCAGGCAGCCAGGTAGGCCCGTTGCTGGGTCAGGACTGTCCAGGCTTGGCCGTACAGGTACGTGGGTGTCCAGTAGGTTGTCTGCAGGGATGGAGCCCTCACGTGCGCGCCTCGGCAAGCCGGAAGCCTGCTCGGCCGTTTCGCTGGCAGTCAACAGGAAACCCATAGCGCTGTTCGGCCTGTTGTACTGCGTCCCAGCGCCGTATCCACCTCGCAAGTCGGTCAACAGAGTACGACGGTAGTCACCAGCAGTTCTTCCTGGCGCGCTTCGGACCATCGACCTGCCACGCAAAAAGGAAGGTGTGGTGTCCGCCTGGAAGATCGGCTGCACCAGCCCTGCGGCGAGACTCCAACTGAGTCGCCGATTACTCACCAGGGCTGCCAAGGGCCAGACTCTGTGCGCAGCTGCGCGTCAGTGGATGCTTGGAAAGAGGGCGGCCCGGGCTGCGCGAGATCGGCATTGGCGGCTTGCCAAGCTGTGCTTCACTGCGCGGGAATATCCGGGCCGGCGCTCCAGCAGTTCGAGAGGGAAGCCCGGCTACAACAGCGGGAATGGCGACGTCGGTTAACGGTCTGGAGGCAGTACGCTATCCGGCGTGTCGCCTAGCAGCAATGCCGACTGTTGCGCAACTGCAGTTGCGCTGCTGCAGTGTTGGTAGCCTGCACGTAACTGAGCGACCAGCGTTGCGTTGCTGGCTGGTTCCAGACTTGTCCGCAGCGCCGAAGCGATAGGCGGCCCATCGACAGCTCCAATACACGCTCGCACTGCTCAGACTGTCCTGCGCGAGCTGCAAGGCGTGATCGTTTTCCAGAATCTGCAGCCAAGGTGGTAACCACGGCGGCTTCAATGCTGATGGCCAGCGTTTCTGGTCAAATCGGGTGGCCTGAAGGCTCGCTAGCCGAAGCGCTACGCAGCGACTGGTTTTCGGCCCAGAAATCCACTTCAGTAGCCGCGTCGTACAGGTCCTGCACCATAGCTGCTGCCGCTATCAGTGCTGTCATTGCCACTGCGGATTGGTTGAAATGCTGGCGTCGACCTGGGGTAGTAATGCCGCACCGGCTGCGCACTGGGCATCCCTTGAAGTAGCGTAGTCGCGGCGGTTAGGGCCAGTCGAGGTTGCCGCTTGCGTGCACGCAGGAATCAGGGCTTCGAGCGGCTCGCTTCTGTAGTTCTGCCACCAGTCAGCGCTGGGCCAGGCCAATGATCGGCAGGGCTGGGTCAGGTTTTGCTGGCGCGCTGACCTGCGCTTGCGGCATTCGGGCTGTGTTGATGCTGCAGCGCTTAGCAGCAGGCTGGCGGCGAGCAGGCTCAATAGGATTTTCTGTTTTGTAGCGCACTGGAGCACCATGGATCAAGATGCGCTGCCTTGTGGGCAGGATGTAACCGAAAATTCAGGCGGTGGCGAAGGCGCAACCAAAGGCCAGCATCACCGGCCGGGGTAAATTGAATGGGCGTGCCCAATTGGCCTGAAGACGGCAGCGAAACGCAGCCCAACCGATACACCGAGCGCGCCACGATGGCCGAGACCACCAGCGCCTCCGACAAGGAACTTGCTTGCAGATATGCCGGGTACGTGCCCCGGTTGGCCACGGCGTATGCCGATCTGCGAGTCCGCTCGGTGACATTAACCAGCATGATGTTCATCCACGCCAATGCCGCCTACCAGCAAGGAAATCGCCGCAATCGAGCCAAAAAAAAAAAAAACTTTAGCACGGTAAAGTTTCTGGGTGTTCGGCAACGTCTCGGCAGCTGACGCCATATTGCGAATCTTGAAAATCCTCGAAGCGCCATGGGCCTGCAGAATGGTCTGGCCGAACGGCCTCCTGGGTGTGTGCGACTGGCCAAAGTCGGTCCAATCATGATGGTGATGGAGTTCAAAGCTGCGCTGGCCATCAGCCCGGCAGGCTGCCGGGTAATTCCAGTGTACGCATATCACGTCACCATGGTCCGAACCCCAGGCGTAGCGCCCTTTTCCCCATTACGCCAAATGAAACCAAACCCCCCCCCCAAACCCCCAATGAAAGCGGGACGTTGTTGACCCAGTACATACTCGCGGCGGGTTGGCGCTTGGGCCGTGAGGTTATTGGCAACGGTGGATGCCGAGTACCGCGACAGCGCATAGCGGGCATTTGTCCCTCCTCATTGAGGAAAACCTGAGCAACGTTCCCAGTCGCGGGCCATTTCGCAGGTCCGGGCTGGTGCGGTGACCTGGGTTCTGGTAATCGGTGTGCCGCTGGCAGGGTAACTCGCCCGCTTCATTTCAGGCATGGACGCCAGCACGTTATTCAAGCTGACCGGCCAGTTCGGCGTCCAGTGCATCAGGGGTGTTGGTAGTGCCCGTCGGCGAGCGACGGCATTATTGGGCGCGCCGCCTGACCAGCAGCAGGTTGGTACCCAGCGAGCTGATGCGGTCGATGATCCTGGCGGGGCGCCGTTACCCCCGCCAGCATCATACCAACCGACGCCCGCCAATAACGTATGCCAGCAGCGTCAGTACCGTGCGAAACAGATTAGCGCGCAGCCGCCCGCAGGCCATACGCACAGCTTCTGCGCTGTCAGCCAGCAGAGTGGAAGGTTGACGGGGCTTTAGCGTTCATCAGATGTGTTGGCTTGAAGGCTCGGCCTGTCTGGGCGCAGGAGCCGGGTGCGCCGCTGTCGCTGTGATCCGTCCATCGCGCATTTCAATCAGCCGTTCGGGCATGGCTGGCCACCTCTGCCGTTCATGGGTAATGATGTATGACGGTTTTTGCCCGCGCTGGTGTAGTTGCTTTTGAGCAGTGCCAGTACGTTCCTGCCACTTGACTGTCCAGTGCGCGGTGGGCTCATCGGCCAAGGATGACTGGGCGTCGTTCATCAAAGCACGGGCAATGGATCCCGTTGTTGCTGCCGCCGGAAGACTGGTTGGGCTTTTGCCAAGCGCTCGCCAGGCCCAGGCCGGTGAGTAATTCGCGCGCGCTGGTGGCGCTCGGCGCGCGGCAGCCCGCATAAATGGCCGGCACTTCAACATTTTCGGTGGCGCTTGCGGAAGAGATCAGGTGGTAGCTCTGGAGATGAAACGAAGGTTTCCCGCGCAGGGTGGCAACGCTCTCGGTGGCTGAGGGCTATCGATATTCTGGCCGCGAAACAGGTACTGCCGCTGGTGGGCGATCAGAGACAGCCGAGCAGGTTTGCATCAGTGTCGACTTGCCTGAACCGGAGGCGGCCCATGAATCGCTGACCAAACTCGCCTGGTGAATATCCCAGCGAGACGTTGTGCAGAACCGCGTCGCCAAGCTCACCATTGCGATAGGTGCGGGGTGATATTGTCCAGGCGGGATCAGAGAGTCCAGTCATTGAATTACATGAACCGTCGTGGCACGCGGCCGCCATCCAGCAATTTGAGTCGTCGGCAAGCCGCTGGTAACACCCGGTCGCTCGTTCAGCCCTCGATACTTCGGCCACTACGCGGTTACGCGTGCCCTACCGTGATGGATACGCAGTTGTGCCTTGCCCTGGGCCATCAAGCCACTGCACCTCATGCGGCTACGGTACGGGGTGGCGTCAGCCTTCGTTTGCGCAAGGCTTGCTCAATGCGCCACCGGAACGCGCAATACATTTTCAGGCGCGACTCGTTGACAAAAAATACCTGAGCGTCATCTGCGGCAGGACGTTGGGCCACTTCGTTGGGTACATCAAGGAGCGCGTTGAACAGCACCACGTTTGTTGATGACCTCGGGGGTCGCAGAATTTCTGCCGCAGGGTTGCCTGCCCAGCGGCGGTGGGCTGGCAAGGGTGAAAGTACGCAGACATGCCTGGTTGCAGGCGGCTGAGTCGCCTCGGACACCTGGCGTTACGCCACGGTCATGAGCGACAGATCGGCAATCTGCACACCACGGCGCGGTCTGGTTGGCGTTCAAGGGTCTGGCCCTGATTTGGCCAGTTGCTGCACCACGTCCGGACATCGGCGCGTAGATGCGCTGTTAGTCCAGGTCGTGGCCTGGATCCCCTTGAGCGCAAGATTCGGCCCCCCGTCTGGCGAATCTGCGCCTTCACCGCGGGCGAAATCTTGCGCACTAGCCGAACGCAGGGGTCGCATTGCGCCACTTCCGTGTTCCTGGGCTGTCGCTTCAGTTTCACGTCAGGTTTTTTTGTCGCTCGGCCTGAAGTCTTGCCAGGCGTATGTTGAGCTCGCCGGATCAGCGAGTTGCGCCTGCAGGTGGCCACTGTGCGGTGCTGGCCTCTACCCGTGGCCAGATAGGACGGTGGGGTCGATTTCTGCAGCAGTTGATCCTTTTTCCACGCTGTCACCCAATTTGCAACGTGCAAGCGCAGCAATTGACGGATACCTGGGTACCGACATCCACATAGGTCCAGCGAGGCCGAGGCGTGCCGAGTGCGGTGATGTTGTCTTTCAATAGTTGCCGCGCCCTACTCGGCACTGGTGTATGGGAAACGCGGTTCTGTGGGGGCTCACCACATGACCAGACCGCGCGCAGGCAAGAGGCAAGGCAGCCAGCAACAGTATCAGGCGAAATGAAAAGCGTGGAGTACAGCATGCATGATCGCATCCAGAACGGGTAATTTGAGCACGAGTTTACAGGTGAGGATGTAGGGCGGGGCGTTCTGGGTAAAGAGATGTAAAGGACCCGTGTCATTGCGCCTGGGCTGGCAGTTACCGCCTTGGTAGTGGGGTGATCGGCGAAACAGCCTGGCGACTCACCGCGGCATGTAAAACTGCTGCAGGCCGGTATTAAATCATCCAATAGCTTGAGAGCTTCAGGTGGTGCGCAGGGACGATCAGTAGCAGGGTCATATCGCCCAAACGGGTGCCGGTAACTCACGCATTGCCACTGCTCGCTTCGCTGCCAGCCGGCTGGTCAGGTAGGCGACATCGCCGGATTGCTGATCAGTACGTCAACCCGACCCCGGTCCATCATTGATAAGCACTGCGCTATGCTCTGCGGGGGCGCGAACGAGGTCAGTTCGTCGCGTCGATCCGAAGCCCAAGCCGCGGAATTCGTATCCTTGCGTGGCAACAAAATACGCTTCGCCAATTCTCCAGACGAAGCCCTCTTTATTTAGCTGGTGCTATCAGAGACTTGACATTTGAGACGCGGCTGCAGTTTTCAAGAGGCGTTACACGATCAGATGGTGTTTCTGAAAAGCAGGCAGCAGCTTCACGTCTCTGGCGTTATTGCCTTATATTAGGGATAAGGCGAGGCGCGCTAACTCACGGTTCGAGAGCTGTCCTTCTACTCCGCCTTTGTCCAGGGGCCTGAAAGCCATTCGGTGGCGATGCTGTCTGCGAGCAAAAGCCTGAGTTTACCAGCGCGGTCAGCACCGCCGCCGTCCTGGCAGCTCGCTTCCGGTAAAAGGCGGGATATTCTCGCCGGTGACCAGTTTGAGGGTTTCCTCGCTCAGAGCAGTGCAACCCAGCAGCGAACAGGCTGATCAACAGAAGCCCAGCGGGTTATGTATCAATCACCCTTGGTATCAGCCGGGTATTGACGGTTCGTGTCAGATGAAGAAGTCATTCAATGTTTATCCTGTTGCAGACGTTGCAGCCTGGCCGGGTAATGGCATTGTGCTTGAGCTGTAGCCGTTCTGGCTATGTCTTGCAATGCCCTGTGCGATATCCACGCTTGTCCGGAATCAGCGCTGGGCTGCTCAGTCACAGCCAGCGGTTAAAGCGTACGCCGGTGATGCCAAGGATGTCGGGGCCTTGCGCTTGTTGGCCCTGAAAGTGGCCTTGAGTACCTGATGGATAATAGCGTCGTTGGACGCTCTCCAGGCTCGGCATGCCGGCGGATCCTCCCCGGGTCGAGGTTGGTGATCAGCGGCTGGGTGTTTGTCCTGTAAAAGGTAAAATTATCAGCATTCGGCAGGTTGTTCAAGGATGGCGCAGCGGCAGGGGCGGGGCCTCAATCATGCGGTCTGTCGCAGAAGGTTGCTGCGCGTTCCACGGGCGTTTTGCAGCTCCCGACGTTACGGGAAGTTATAGCTGAGCAGACCTTGAGCGCGTCTGTTCGCTGAAGCCCTGGATCGCGCGCTTGGCTGGCGGCGTTGAGCGGTGAGGAGAAGTCGGGCCAGGCAAACTGCAGTCTTCACCCCGGGCCCGTAATGGGGTATTTGCGGACAAAGGCTTTCTAGGCGATAAAACAGGATCCTCGCGGAAGCTGCCGTCGGCCACGGCTTGAGTAAGATTACGGTTTTGTCGCGGCGTCTACGGCACATTCTACTGGAATCTCGTGTGTCGCTGCCACCGGCCGCATACGGCCATCCTGCAAGCGCACGCAGCAATTTGGCCTGCAGGGCCGCGGCATTTCGCAGTTCGTCAGCAGCAGGGTGCCGCCATCGGCCTGCTGGAACAGGCCGGGCTTCGCTGGTTCCGCGCGGGTGAACCGCGCCGTGCCGCATGGCCGAAGAAACCTCACTTTATCCATCAGTTCCCCCGGGTATGCCACCACAGTTGACCATCATGTAGGGCTGTCTTGCGCGGACTTTGCTCGTGCAGCGCCCGAGCCACAATCCTTGCCGGGTACCCTCTCGCCTGAACCAAGCACCGGACCGTCTGCCCTGGGGCGATCTGGCTGAATCTGGTCAAACAGCTGCAGCATGGCCGGGCTACGGCCAATGATGCCAGTTGTTTATTTGCCGGACCGCAACAAGGAGCGGTAATGTCTGACTTCGTTGCGCAAACGACGTTTTCCACAGAGGGTGACGGTGAGAAGAAATGTGGTCCATCTCAGCGGTTTTTGGTCAAAAAATCACTGCACGGCCTTCAGCGACTCTACCGCCTGCTGCACCGAGCCGAAGGCGGTGATGAATCGCACCCGCCGGAGGCGGGTCAGCTTTCTGCTGCACTGGGCAGCAGGCTCAGGCCGTTCTTCGCCAGGTAGGCGCAGTCCGCTTGATCAGAGATCAATCTGCTCGGTTTTCCAGATCTGCAGGCCTTGCTCGGGCGTCACCGCAGCCGTACGCGGTAGCTTCACTCTCAAGCTCTTCCTGGAGAGAAGTTCGCGCAGGCGCTGTCGTCCTCGACCGTAATACATGTCAGTCTGGGACATCAGGGCGATCCTCGCTGGATGGCTTGATTGTTGTGCGTTGATTGACGGGATGTTCGGCAGGTCAGGCACGCCTGGCAGCCTTCCGTGTGCTGACTGCCCAGAAAATTGCAATTCACCCTGATGCTCTTCGGCGACTGGCTGGACGATAGGCCAGGCCCAGGACCGGTGCCTTCGCCTGGGGACTTTGGTGGATAAAAAGGCTCGAGCAAATGATCGACGGAGCCGCGGGGAGGCCGGCGCCATCGTCGCCCACGCCAAATGCGCAGGACTCTCGGCCTCCGCAGTCAGGCTGAGAGCTGACCTGTCCATGCGCGGGTTGCAGGCCATTGCGTATCAGGTTGAGTATGCCGATTCGAGGCGCCCGGCACGGCCGTACAAACCAGGCAACTTTGTCGGTTAGGGCGATAGTCAGGTGTTTTGCCCGCAGACTCAACTTCCGGCCCGGAATAGCGTCACAGACGGTACTGAGAAGCAGTTTGGTTCGATATTCGATTGCTTGGCGTAAGCCGCAGGGGGCAATAGTCCAGCAATTGGCTTGACCGTGCGGGTCAGCGCCAGACCTGTGAGCGTTTCCTTCAAGCTGTTTCTGCTGGAGCGGGTCGAGCCCTTCGGTTTTATGCAAGCGGCCGGGCGCGCCCGTCAATCACGCTTAAAGGTGCGCCCAATTCATGGGCGATACCCCTGCCATGCGCCGAGGCGACCATTTTCTCGTTGTCTTGAGTCGCGCCAGTAGCGGGTTTTCGCCTGGCGATTGCGCCTCCACCTCGCGTTGCGCCTGCTCAGATTGCTGTCGAGCATGCTGTTCAAGCCCCGCAGGCTGGCCACCTCACTGGCCCTTCGGCCGCGGGCGCGGTGCGAAATGGTCGCCGGCGGCACGCGTTGATGTGGGCTTGCAGGCATTGTTCCACATGACGCCCCACCACCGCCATAGTGGCTAGCATCACCGCGCTGATGATTGGTCAGGCCCAGTAGCGACAACACCAGCCAGGCAATAATTGGTCAGTTGATCCAGGGCGCGGCCAAAAATCACTTCGCTCGTTCGGTAATTGGATCAGCCCCTTGTTGTCCGGTGTGTCGAAAGGGGTTAGAAAGTTGGGAAAAAACAGATCGCGCCCGGCGATCGGCCTATAGGCTTTTCCCTGGACCCTCGCGGTAGTCACGATGCGTTAGGGATGCTGGTACGCTCAAGGTCGCCTCTCGGTACATACCGCTGCTGCAATACGGTACCTGTGACGTCGAACACCGATGCGCCATAGACTTCGCCCGCAAAAGACTGAACCGAGTGCCAACTTCGATGGCGCTGAGTCGTTCTGGCCTAATGCGGCGGCCTACCGGGATGCTGATGCGCGGGCCGATCAACTCAAGTCTTCTTTATCGCCTGTTCCTGAAACTGCTAGCCTGGCCAGACCAAAGCGAATTGCCCAGCGCGGTAAGCAAGCAGCGAGGCAGGCACCACGAAGAGGCAATAGCGTGCGCTGAACGGCCGGCTGCATGGGTCCAGGGTCGCTTTCCACCATTGTGGTCAGTTTTGAACGGTATATTTTTGCTCATGTGAAAAAAGATACACATAAGCGTTAAATTTGGTAGCATGAACATCCATTAAAAATTTCTTGTGATTCAACATAAAGCTATTTAAATCAATGGGTTGTATCTGGTTTTTAAGGACTTGGCACGCAAAATGGATTGATTACCAGTGATTCCAAAACAAAGGAGGAACGATATGACTTAACCTGAAACACTGACAGCTGCTATTTGCCTTGCCACCTTCGGTTTTTGCCACCTCGCTGCCCGTTGCGCAGGAAGGTGCCCCCGGCACACGGCACCGACCACCCAAAAAAGCCCCACCAAGCATTGCTGCCGCCCCGATTTCTCGGGCATGCTGCATCATTGCGCAAAACGTTCGCTGAAAGAATCCCGAACAGCGCTAAGTGGCCTAGCACTCACCGTGACGAGAGTCTCACTCGAGCACTCGACGAAGCTGCCAGACAGGACGCAGGCTCAGCACTGCAACTGGGAAGGCTCAGGAGAAAAAATGATGGAAGGTTGCGAAGTCGGTATTGAAGTACCGGTTTACAATTGAGATCGCACGCGCATCCGAGTCATGATCCAGGAGCATGCAGCAGCGCGCTCAGGAATACAACTAAGCAGTAATTTTCTCAGTGTTATACGAACAGTCGCCTGATCTGATCAGGTTAGATGCACAGGGCCGGGAAGGTTATTCCCATCTAAATCTTCCGGCCTTTTTGTGTTCCTGCTCGTTTTGGCCTGCGCCATTAGCCACTTTGGCTTTACTGCGGTATCCTCCTCTAGCCGGCCAAGCCCCTCTTACTGAGCAATTCCACGACCTGACGCACTTTTAGGCGACAGGTGCCTTTGCTGTGGGATAGAGCGACCCTACGGCGGT
>Ga0163217_1031177_pt1 | contig 12867 bp, 8 predicted proteins | sample SynspAceP_FD_185933 | JGI IMG/M metagenome (GOLD analysis project Ga0163217, IMG submission 185933) | Saline lake microbial communities from Ace Lake in Antarctica - Synechococcus sp. Ace-P (PacBio error correction) | ecosystem: Environmental > Aquatic > Non-marine Saline and Alkaline > Saline ... | reverse complement strand
TACAACCGGGCAGCTACCGGTATACTGCAGGGCCTTTCCCGGAGCATCCAATACATTTCACCATCTCACCAGGGCACGCTCTCAAAAGAACTATCCATGTGGTAATAGAGGGGCACACAGGGCACTGGCACTTTGTGTGGTGTGTGTGCTTACCCACACGTTGGTAAGGAAGTAAAATATCATTTACGATACAGAATTGTGTGAAATCTATTATCAACTTGAGCGCAATTGCGTTTGCACCGGCGCAACTCTAAAAAAAACATGAGATAACCACCCTATTTGGAACATTATGCCCGAACATCATCCGCCAAGATGGCCGTGCAAACGTGATGGACTCCGATTATTTATTTAAAAAAACAAGCTGCGGACAATGGTCCCATACCAAGAATTCTGTGAGAAGCTTATTGAAAGTTAAGATCTCCGTGCACCAGGGCTTATGCCCTTCCTGGGAATAGCCGGGGACTGATCAAACAATTGGGGGTCCCCGTTGTGGAGGCAGCCTGTAAGCGGGCCCTGGGCCGGAAACCAGGATATAACTACAAAGTGGTAGCCACTATTCTAGAAAACAAGATGGACCGATAGAAGAGAAAGCCCGACCAGAAAAATCCCACCATACCCATCACGGAAAATCTTCCGGGGCCACAAGCTTTTGTAAAAACAAAATGAAACATTAATTAAATAATTATTTGGAAGACTGAACACAGCAACAACTTACAAACAATTACAGGGCTAAGGCTTACCGGAATGGGCCAAGCCGGGGTATCAAACCCTACTAAGCCGCCCACACAACCGCAGGAGGATGCCCACACCATTCTGCCTTGATGTGTGCCAGGCAGAAACAGGAGTATCGTAGGGACAAGCAGGACCGACGATTGCTCAAGGCCGGGAAACTCGCTATCGGGCCGACATGGAAGAAATTATCTGTAGCCCGGAAAGGGGAATACAAAAAAAGAGACCCTTATTAGCAGATTGGCGAAGGACACTATTCTGAAAAGGACAGAATTTACTGATCCACGGCCAGACCGGAACCGGGAAAATCCTTCCTGGCCGGTGCACTGGGCCTCCGCCTGTCTTATGGTGGATATAAGACTCCTCTACCTATCGATGGAACCAAATTTTTTAGAGGGACTATTGCCAATCCAGAATCGATGGGCACTTTACTTAAAAACTCAATCAAAACAGTTGACGGCAAAAAAGCTGGTCATCCTGATGATTTTGGTCTGAAAACCCTTATCGGCGATGCTAAACTGACCTTATTGCGATCTGTTGGAAGACCGTTATGGATAGGGTCGGTGATCATAACCTTCCCAACTGCCCTTTGACCAATTTTTACGCGTTCTTGGATCAGGCCGACCTTGGCCGAGCAATACTGACAGATTTGTCAGCAGCGGCACATAAAATAGAACTTAAAGGGGAAATTCTTTAAAGAAAAAAGAAAATATGTTGTATAATTTATTTTTATAAACCGTTCCCGACGGTTGGAAAAAGTGATGTAAACTGGTAACCTTACGCAAGAATTTAACTGGTTAACTTTAGAGCGGATATGGTTGGTAACTTTCCTCGGAATATCCAGTCAGCAATAGTAATAAAAAATTGTTCGCTTTTCCTTATCAATCCGAAAATAGTCAGCTCGTCATCAAATTGAGATGCTAATCAAATGTTTTAATTTAATTTAATAGTTTCATCAAATTTGTTTTATCAATTTGTTGCAATCATTTCTTCTTTAGATTTATGGCAACCTAAAAATTGTGTCAGTTTTTCCAATTCCTAGATTCCCGTTCACCCACAAGGAGTGGCTATGCCAATCTATCGCATATCCAATGGGCATAAATTTTCGGCAAAGGTCATTGATTCTAGTGATGCCTCTAAAGGCATATTTGTTCCGCTGGCATTGTTCCGCAACAAGAATTTAAAATATTACGGGGAACTTTCCAATCGTTTCCAAATAGTCCTTAATAAATTATTCTGTTGAGCAAACAGAGGTGAGTTTAACCGAAACAAAATAACATAATAGCTTGTTAAAATAAGATGTGTTTCATAGTATTTAAAATTTAGAGGCTTATATAGATATACTTTTAATTTCAGGTTTTCCGTTCAGAGTACGCTTCCGCAATGAATGGCAACGTAATTGTACAAGGGTAGTTGCGTTGTTTTAATTAACTAACTTATAAAATGAAACTGAATAGAAAAATCTGAAGGCGTTTCGTTAGCAAGCTCGAACAAGCAATTAATTTTTTATCGGTGTGGCAATGTTATTTATTCGATTAACCAATTCCACTTGGAAATCATATGCTTTTCAATTGGTCTCAATGAATCCAATGCGCACATGATTGTTATGAAATATTCAAACACCTCTTCGGCTGATGAATTAGTTTTTTTAGTTTTATTGATTCTTTAATGCGATATGTCATTCCTTCTCCACCCCATTTGCATACTAACTTTTAGATTCCGTAATTGAAAATGTAACATGTGGTAAGTCAGAATTTCCGCTGGTTGCCCAAACAAGCAATTACTTGGCCCTTTTTCTAACTTATCCCCAATGTTTACTTTAAGACTATTTAGGTATTAAATGTCCAGAAAGCGCATTATAAAGTCATTTCAATATCAATAATAACATAATTTCCTGCAAATTGTTTCTGCGTTATACGAGACTACCATTTCTTCTGATAGTGGGCATTTTCAATTAGATCATTCTTTTATATCTTACAAACCAATTCGTCAGGCAAACGATACTATTTTCAGACCATTTCCATACCAGTTTTCATTTTTTGTTAATATTATTTTTTGCATATTTTCCATCATTGTTTACAAAACCAATCTAGTGCAAAACGTTGGCGGATATATAACTTTTCCATTTGAAAAAACCTGCTGTTCTTTATGACCTTCTGCTTCACTATACCCATTTCCCTTTTTTGTTAAATGGTAGTCCTAATGTAGTTTGGTTTATTTGGAATATCTAAAATTTTTGTTTCTACTTAGAGTATGCTACAGATTCCCATTTCCCTTTTGTATATTGAAATGAAGTCTATGAATATTTTTTTTACGCGAAGTATTTTTTATTGTTTTTAAATTCCAGATTTAAATTTAAGAATCCAAATTGATTCGCAGATAATATTTTGAAGTCATTTTCGTCCTTAAAATCTGGTCGTTCAAAAATTTTTTATTTATGTAAATAGAATCCAAAGTTGCAATCCGGTAATTTCGGCTTTGATGTTAAACTTAAATATTTCAACTTTTTCATAAAATTAATGCGACGCTTTAGTAATTATTGAAAATATTTCAATTCGTACCGCGAGATAAGTTTTATTATTTGGCGCTAATTTAAGTTACTTAAAAAAGAAACGTTGGCTTCAAGAGGGAAAAAACCAGATTCTTTTTAGTTTTAACATGAACCACTTCCAAAGATCTGTCATTTAAGATTATTCGATTCTTCAATAATTTTACAACTTGTAATTATTAAGAGAAAAACATAATCCGATTATATTGTTCATTAGCTTTGTGATTTAAACTTATGTTTAGTTGATAAAATTTGTTTTAGAAAGAAAAATGAAAATATTAATTTAGTTGCGAATAACAGGATTCGGTTGTTTTTTAGATGTTTTATAACTTGCTATTGTATTTTGGAATAACTAAGCGATTTTGTTTGGTTCAGGATTTTCTTTGACAGTAGCGAACCATTCAGTTCTTAAAAATTACTCAAAAAAAATTGGCGTCTATTCTATTTCCATAATTATCAAGGACAATGGTTCTTGAAAACGCCTTTCTACCTTTACACCCAATACTTTCATAGCTTATACTTCTTTCGATTTAAGTTACTGCTGCCAATCCCACTCGTTCAAGTCATTTTTTTTCAATGCAAAATTCTTAGAAGCAAAATATTTACCAGTTCTATTTGTTCCATCCTTGAATTTCTTTCCATACCCACGTAAATCCAAATCAGCTGTATTTATTTAAGTAGTTTTAAAGGAATAAATCGAGTACATAAACCAACTATTTGGCACTTGCTTTGTCAAAATACTATAAAAGGGATATCATTTCCATTTTCTCGGTTGATGGAAGGCGTTTGATATGTATTTTTTCAAGATTCTCTGAACCATTTTGCTTCCACCAGGAATTATATTCCCAACAATTCAGGTTTCGTTATTTGATATTCTAGTAACTCATCAAAGTGCGAAGTTTCTAGAGGACTTAATCGATACAACGTTCGTTTTCCCAATATGTAGTTTTCCTTTAAATTTAATTATTCATCTCAAATTTTAATTTTTGCTAGTTTCTTCATTGACTACATCTTTTATTTTAGAAAATTATAACCAAATGGAAGACCAAGCTCTCCAATGAAAAATTGAATATTGATCATCAATTACTTTAAAAGATTCGGATTTTCGTGTGATATGCCCTATGGGTAATTGCAAACAAAGAGGGGTTCTATAAAAAAATTTTACCCTAAAAAGTTGTTTAATGTCGGTATCCAAAGCCGATACGTTATTAAATATCTGATAACCTTCGTTCTATTTTTTTATCATCATCAGCTACAAAGACTGCCAAGCATTCATGACATTGAACTCCGGTATATAAACCTTTCCACAAAAAACGTTTGATATTGCTAGCGCAAATCCATGTTCTCTAATTGTAACAGGAAATTTTTGTCTCGGAGCTTCCTTCAATGGTCCATACGGGAATACCAGAGACCCAGCCATATTTCCAAGTTTTTTAATTCTAAAGAAACCACATCCTTCCAGTCAAACGATTTAACCTAGGTTAACTTTGAACAAAATCGGGTTTTATTATTTGGGAGGAAATTAACCAACATGGCAAAAGTTACTTTCCAAACAAGCTCTTTAAAATTAGGATCTTGATATTATTTCATATTGTGCAATGTAAATTGAAACGTGAAGACACCAAATAACTATAAAGAAAAAGAAATTTTTGGTTTTTGCATAATTTAAATTGTTCTTATGCAAATTTAAAGTGAACAGTACTAGTTTCCGTCCACTTAACGGTAATAAACGCAGTGTTTATCGTTTAGTTATTTTATAGAGGAGTCTTTTTTCTAATTTCTTACTCAATGATGCGGAGTAAGACCAAGATAACTTAGCAATTTGGTATTGGAGAACTCTATTAGAAGTAAATCAGGTCTTATTTTTTTTTGTCAAATGTAAATAGCGATCTTTCAGGGGTAGTAAGGTTTGTACATCGTAAAATTTTTCTTTTGCTGCTCCGACATTATTAACATCTCCCATAATTCTGCCAAAACAGATTTCGAATTGTTGGAAATTATTTTTGGAACATTTCTGCTTCAAATTCAGGCTGAATTTACACTGACATGCTTTCTCAACGCACCTCTAGATTATTGCTCTGGTGGCTTATTTTTTTCCGTAGGTTTGTTTGGAGTAAACGGCTGGCCTCAGTGCAAGATTTCAAGGGTTTTTCTTTCTCCGGTCTTTTAATCCAAAATAGTTCTTAAGCAACCTTTTAAAACTAAAAAACTTTCATTTGAGATATTATTTTCGTATAAATTAATTGTGGCCTTTCTCATACTTTCAATATTGGAACTTGCAATAACAAACCTTCTGAAGTTCCTCGGATAGTTGGATATATGTTTGAAACATAATTAAGTAATTCTTCTTCATTTTATTTCTTTACTTAGTTAGTAATTACAATTTTTTAAAATGTTTATTAATTGCTTCAAAAACATTTAAATCAATTCCAAAACATATAAATACCACGTCAACTGGGATATTTCGAAAGTTGCATGATGCCACTTGGTTTGTGGTCAAACAGTGCACTTCTAAAGATACTGCAATTATATTAAAAAAATATTTTTCACGTTCTTTAAAAACTCCTTCTTAGTGATCCTCCTTTGAGGTCAATTTCTGAGTAAGAGTTCACTATACTGTCAAAGTGGTCCACGGATAGTTCCTTCTTCCAAATTATATCAAATCGCCCTGATACAGGTATTTATGAGAATAAAAATAGGTATAGAGGGGACTTATTAGTTAAGTATTTTTATTACGACCCTTGTTATAAAAAAGAAATGACCTTTCGCGTGGAAACTTTTTCTAAAAGTTATATCGATAGGCATGCATAAAATGAACTTTTAGAAAAGGACTCCTGTTCAGTATAATTATAGACCCTTTATTTAGACTTTGACACTTTAGCCTAAAGTTCAATTATATGTAGGTTTAACGTTTCCAGGAAAATGTTGCTGTTCACCAGGTTTTTAAAATTTTTCACAATAGAACTAATTAGAGGCATTTGGACTTTAATAATTTCCTTTTGTAAAAAACCTTGAATTATATTCGAAGGACAAAGCATAAGTAGGTTAAGTTATGGTAAGAATTGGGGAAAAGAACGGGGAAACCTGTCTTTTATTTTAAGGGGGCCTTTAGTCAGAAATTAAGGCTTTTGTTGAAAGTACTCTTTCGAGATTTTAATTAAAGGTTGAGAGCTAAGTATAGCTTATCTTTCCATTATTAAATTATTCACCCAGTCCGATAAAATCTATTCCTAAATTCATAAAGAATACCTTAGGTTGGATTTATATTATTTTAACCTAAAAAGTTATATAGTTTAAACTGCAACGACCCATATATAGTTGCCTTGAAAAGTATGTAATAAAGGAAAAAACAGGGATATTCGGATTATAAAATTATTGAGGTTTTCGAAAGTAGATTAATGTCCAAGGAGGAATGATAAGGGACCTTTCATTTTTATAGATTATTCATTTAATAAAAGGATTAGACCTAAATTCAATGGAGATGGTATTATCTGGAATCTGCCTGAACAACTAGATTATTTTGAAAAAGTATAGGAGATTTAAAGGAATTGGCAAAGTCTAATAATCGCATAGTTTATTCTCTATAGCCACGAACGTTTTATTGATAGGCCATTTTTATGCTTAACTTACTTCGTACTTAAAGCACGCTAAAAATAATCGATGAGTTAATTGAATAATAAATTAGGCTGAATATATACGAGAAACAATATATAAGATTTATAGTTTGTATTTTTTTTTTGTCAGCGGCAATTCCTGTGTAGAAAAAACGAACCCAATAAAAGATGCCGGAACAATTACTTGATAGCCATTCAAATCTCAGAAAACAGGACGGATTTGGTAATGGGCGATGTAAATCAAACGGTTTTTACATTACCGATATATCCGAAATCTATAATCGCAACCAAGCGATGCTAAAGTATTTGTTGACTCTACCTTCGAGTATCCGTTAAATACAAGTGAGGCAGACCACTTTGTTCCTAAGTCGAGTAGGACTACTTTCAATTACGAGGGTGCTTGGTAAGGACGATTCTCGAAAGTCTATTTATCTGAAGCCCTTGGGAACTATAGATTATGTAATTGAGGAAAAAGATGGGCGAGGGCGGTACAGGCGCAACTTTTTTGGAATAGATTTTGTATGCAAAGGCCATTTGAACCCCTTGTTTCAAGCGGTAATGTTGGGTGTGTAATAAATCAGGCATTTGCGTTACCACCGAGGAGTCATTGTTCAAGTAATTGGAGATATTAGATTGGGTAGGCGTATTCTTAGGGAAATTTTTTAATTGATAGGCAACATATTATAGCTAAATCCAAGTAGAGATTGCTGCCTCTCCTGTAGAATAAAATATTAGTATATTATTTTACTCAAAAGGAATATAACCTGTTTCGGTACCGATTGAAATTAATATGATTATAAATGAAAAATTGAGCCTTATTTAAAATGGTCGTTAGATTAACTAGCTTTTTGTTCCTTGCTTTTTGAAAATTGTATTTTAACCATATATATTAAAAGCAAAAATCATTGTTTATCGGAGTCTGCACCAAGCCACGTTTGATTTGGGAAACTATGCCTATTTTCACGAAAAAATTATTAAATTGCAGTTTCTTTTATAATGAGAATTGATTATTAAATTTCATATCCCTAACTAGTACAAAAAAGGATATTCAAGAGAACTGCAAGGGGACAATAGAATAAACTTCATGGAGCATCAACAATAAATGTCGAAATCGAAATTAGATCAATAAAAACTCATGGAATTACCGTTTAGGAATCTAGAAAACACTCCAAAGTAATACTTTGCAGCATTCAAGGAATTCATTACAGTTCTCTAAAGGGCTCTATTAAAACGGCCTTGCTTAAGTCGTTCTCCTGCACCTAAACCACTTCTGCAATAGCCACAGTTTTATGACGAGTCACCCTTATCTTAATTATGTTTCTTTAAGGCCGGTGGTTTTTAGCAACCCTTTAATTCTTAATTAAAGCCATTAAGGCTGGAAACATTAAAAAGAAGGGATTTATTTATGTTCAAATACAAACTGTTAAAAGCAATATTCCTATTTAAAAAAAATCCTTCCGCAAATCACGGGAAGATCAAATTCATCTAAATCATATTCTTAAAATCGTTCAAAAGCGAATCCGTAAATATTCTGAAAATCCAAAAGCAGATAGACCACTTAGGAACATGGCAAAACTGAACCATGCAAAAGCTTTGAAATAAGCTTTCTACCAGCCAACTTCCCAGTTGCTTAATCCATCGAGATAAATTTCCTTACAAGTAAAATTTGTTTTCATTACTAAAATTATTTAGGGTTTTGATACAAAGATTATCAGAGTAATTTATCATGTATTTTCTTTTTCTACGAAGATGTAAATAAAAATGCCGGTCTTAAAGCCATTAAAAAAAATATTTCATCTTGGATTATACACTTAAACGAATGTATATCTGCACTTTGGATTTAGGGAAGCTATTATAATTAAAATAAACTTGGATGAATTGAATTGAAAGACACTCGCTCGAATAATTAAAACCTATCATGCAAGTCTTAAATTACCTGTTGCGAAAAAAACGATTCGTTACTACGTTTTTGAACGAAGGATCTTGTCATTATGCTTTTGGAAAGGGGGTTTGTCAAAATGACCTTAACATTTGGATGTTCCTTGGCCCTGGCCGGTCATCGAATTCACAAAGCCCGGAAAGAATATAGATATTCCGTTTATTTTGTAAACATTGTTACCAATCTTTAGCGGAATCGAAAATTCCCAACCGTCCATACCGATGCATAACCAAATCGAGGAATATTAAATCCGGCACATCCTTTTTCATTATGTAAAGGGATCGGCAACATGTTCAAAACTTCTTCCGCAGTGTTCACAAACTTATAGTTCCTACAATGTAGAAATTGATTGTTCTATACCAATATCTTTGACGCGAATTGCGGACACTAAGTTCGTCATCTATTATTACCAAAACTGCAACTCCATTTTTTGGTAAAATTTATGCGTGGTAAAATAGGGAAAGATTTTAAACACTTAATTATTAAATTCTAACTGGTACAACGTTCAAAAGGTCATATTTTCTCCGAAACTCGATAGTTCGGTAAAAGGAACCTTTTTTGGTTACTACATTTAAAATATAGATCTCTGCCAAGCTTGCACATTTCTTTTAGCATATGCTTTTTTCTAGGAGGGAGATTTACCGGTAAGTTGCGTTTAATTTCTTTCCTGAAAAAGTGCTCAATGTTCCAACTTATGTGCATTCCTTTAGTGCCCTTAAAATGTTTTTGATTTATTTACCCCTTTTTATGGACCCCCACATTGGTAGATAATATTCATGAAACCTACGAAACTGGCCATCAGAAAGCCTGGCTTGTCCACCTTTCTTTGCGTCATTTGTCCGGAAATGTTCTGCATAATTGAAAGCATTGGAAATAATCCAATTTTGGAATATTGTCCATCAAAAAATAAAACATTGCCAGTTAACGGTGCATTTAAAAACGATCTTCTTTAATTTATGTTTGACGACCATCTTAACGGGCTATTGTTGCCCAATCATTTTTAAGGGCGTTCTAGCGACATTAGGGGCTTGCGGTAGGCTTCTAGGTCACTCCTCTGCCAAATTTGCTGAGGAAACCCCATCCAAAATGGATTTTTACGCCTATCCCTGATTGCATTCCCCTCCTGTTCCTGCGGGAGTCGGAAAAAAATATCCGCTCTTCGATTTGAAAAATCGACGTTTTCCCCTTTTTTCACGCCCCCTCGGCACCGCACACAAGAGCCAAAACGTTCCTCCATTCCCTACCGTGGGACACCCCTACCCTGCCTATTCCTTTCCAGGCGTTGGATCCTCCACGGGTCCATTTACGAAATTATGCACTTTCCCTGCCCTCACTTTTTGCCAGCTGCTTGCGGAAGTCCGGTTCCGCTCGCTTCCCATAAATTCCGTTCCCTTGCCCGGACCCTCTCACAAGCGCGCACAGAGCCATACAAACCCGAAGGAAGGGTTGCACGGCACTTTGCCTTGCCATGGCACAGGGGAGATACCCGATCGAAGTTTGATTGGCGTTGCTATCGCTTTGGGCCCACAAATCCAATTGAAGAATCCCTATTCCAAACGTGTTTTAATTGGAATCGCAAGTTGCGTGCCGCTTAACCTCCGCGGTTTATTTTTTTTGCACGGGTTTTATACTGCTGCTGCAGGCGACAAAACAGCCATGGCAAGGAAAGAGCTTTGAAATAAAGGCACTTCTAATGCATATCGTGCCAAAAAAAAAAAAATACTCTTGGGCCGGACAGGGCAAGAAGTACGCAGCGCAAACATTACTTCTTTGGCCAATGGTTATTATTTCTGGTCCAAATAGCTCGTTGTCCTTTCCATCGATGGCAAATGTTAGCCTTTGGCACTTGCCTGTGCTGCAATGATTTTTAACTAAAATAGGGATATCCTCCTTCCGGGGGGAAGCCCACCACGATTTTTAGAAGCTGGTCGCCAAACTCCAAAAATCCTTTTGCACGGCAATCAAAGGCAATTGGTACCCCATCGAGGGAGGGGGCTAACTTCGTATTTCGGGAATTAATAATTTTACAAGGGGGTTCTAAAAAATATTTTTATTTATTTCTAAAATGAAATATTGTAAAATAACTGAAAACAGGTAAATATAATATATTATTTATATTATAACTATTGTTTATATTGCATATATTTTTGTATATTGCAGTATAATATTAAAAGAAGTTTAATTCTTAAAACAAAATGTGTATGAAATTTCAATGAGAAACAAATTCAGTTGATCGGAAAATCTCGGGGGCCGACCGAGGTCAAAATTTAGAGGGAGGTTCTAATGGTAGGCTCGATTTTTCCGATGGCTACCAATGAACTTACAGAACGCCCAGGGGGAAAAGTAAAAGAGACCCAATGGCACAATATTGTTGATTGGACAGACTGCGGAGATAATTTGAAAATATGCTTCCAAGTGGCCGATACAATAGGAATGGAACTGGGAAATTGACTCTCGCTCCTATGAGGACAAAGAGGGTGGCAAAAATATGTGACGAAGTTGTGGCCAACGAAACCTGTTGATGACCAATAAAATTAAAATCCGGAAACAAAAATAGGTTTTCCCGATTTTAATAATGGGGGTCCCGTCCAACGTTTCGCCCCCAAATAATCAATAATCCCTAAAAATTTAGAATCAATGGCAAAGTTAAAGTCTTTATTCAATTTGTCGCCATATCTTCAGCGGCAGATTCAAAACTTCTCAAAGGGAAGTATTCACCCCTTATCGGGTTTTAACGATCTTCGGCAACATCAGACCGATCACCCAGGACCCTACTGTTAGGACCCAGAATTATTTCTTCAAAAAAATGCGACCAAAAAAGCCTTCAAAAAAGGGATGGTCCAAAGGTTATGTGCTTGCTCTACAAAAAATGTATAGTACTAAACATTTTTAAGAGGATAAAAAGAGTAAGAAAATTCAAAAAACGTAAAAATTGGGAACAATGAAAATTCAGATAGGAAGATAAACCACAAAAAAAATTTTATGGGGCTTTTCAATACATTTTCGATTTTATAATGCGAGCTCTTTTTGAGGATCAAGATCAGGATTGCCTATATGTCAATCACGCCGGCAAAAAATTGTTGGCCGGACACTATGCCTATAAAAGATGGTTCCAGCGTGGAAAGAACCAGGAGACGGACGAATTGGGCCCTTAACCCTTCCATGTTCGTTAAATTTCCCCTGATAAGATTTGTCAGACCGTTAGTGCACGAAATGTGGCCACGGGTGGCAGTATCAGCTTATGGTAAGCCTTCCAGGGGCGGGCTACCATAACAAGGAGTGGGCCAATTAAAATGATGAAGTCGGGCTAATGCCATCGGACTACCGGAAATGTTGGGAGGAAAAAAACCGTGGGCCAAGCATGAACGAATTACTCCCATCGAAGGGGGAATATTTATGAAGTCACGAGGAATTGATTGAACAGTGATCTGTTTACCGCCTATTACTTGAAGTCAACCGAGATCGCCGACCTTATAAATAGGACAAAGCCGTTTATTTGACCAGGTTAAAGGATCTGGACCTTGGCGCAAGTACATCCAAGCCAAAGGACCGATTAAAGGCAAATATTCCTGCAATTGCTCCAACGTATGGGGGAAAGCCCGATCTAAGAGCTGCACCTGTTAAATTGTGCGGTTCGTTATTATTGTTAAGAATAAAGTAAATACAAGCAATAAAAAAAATAACAGGTAACATTTTATTGCCTGTATTTTTTATATTTTCTATATTGCATAATAAATATTATATTGAATGAAAATTAGTAGGCATTTTTAGCAAATTTCAAAAGGGGGGTGTTGCCAAAACCACGAAGCTGCCCTGAACCTTGCGGCCCCAGCGCGTTAAAAAGGGAAAAAACACTTTTGATCGATTGCGACAGGCGGCGAACCTGCAAAAACTTAGGACAGGAGAAAGCCAGACCCACGATCAATGACCTGTTTTTTAGGTCGGCCTTTCATGAAATTGTAAATGTTCGCCGCTTACGAATTTAGATTTGATTCCATAGTCTCCGATTGTGTGTGAATTCGCGGGTATCGACCTTT
>Ga0163217_1027321_pt1 | contig 12870 bp, 17 predicted proteins | sample SynspAceP_FD_185933 | JGI IMG/M metagenome (GOLD analysis project Ga0163217, IMG submission 185933) | Saline lake microbial communities from Ace Lake in Antarctica - Synechococcus sp. Ace-P (PacBio error correction) | ecosystem: Environmental > Aquatic > Non-marine Saline and Alkaline > Saline ... | reverse complement strand
CACGCGGGTTCAACGTTGGGCGCGACGGGTCAGGATTTGCGTGAACGAGGTCGGACCCTCACGGCAACAGCCTTCATGAAGCGCCCAGGCGGCGCTGCCCCCCTTGGGATGATCGCCCGGCCTGGCCACCTTCTACGGACACACCGACGAGTCCGTTCAAAGCGCGTTTGGCGGATCTGCAAGAGCCTTTGCGCACTTGTGACCGTCGAAAAACCGCCACGGCTCTAATCGCCCCGATCCTCTCGCACCTCTACACGTTTCAAACACTGCGGGCGGCGAAGCAAACCAGATCGCCCGCTCAAGTACTGTCAACCGCCTTGGGGCGGTGGCAATCAGCCGTGGTGGCCCCGGTGCTGACATACGCTCAACAGGGTGGCGCAAATCGCTCTGTCAGTGAATCCGCACCACCACCATCTGCGCGAGCAGCAAGATCAGAACGCGTAATTCATCCAACCCTTATTCAGGCTGGATAACGGTGAGGCACCGGGGCAAGCACCTCGTTCCCTAGATATAGGAAGCCCTTGGGAACTGTAGTGGCGGGAGGCATCAAACACGCCACTGCTTGCCGTCTACCTGGCCACAACAGAAACGGCGGGCCCGCATGGATGCCAACTGCGGTCATTTGATGTATCCAAGCCGATTTCCCACCATTTGCAGGATCCGGTTAGCCAACCAGACGCCAATCGCAGCGTTCTTCGCCAAATTATACGGGGCGGCCACGGGCGCGACTATGGATGGAACCCTGCCACACTGTCACGTTCCAACGAACGCTTCGCGGCATGTCGAGCTGAGCTTAAAGCCCCGCCCTTCACAGGGGAGTTATGTTGAGCGTGCCCGCGAGGTTGCATTACTTCATGCGCGCCCATGCGCTTGGGATGGCACGCGAGTTTGTCACATCGAAATCGACGGCGCATCTTACGTCGTTGTGGAACATTGGGATGCGGATGCTTGACCCGCGTGAATTGTTTAACGCCCAGGTTTTCCCAAAGACTCGTGATTTGAGGGCGTCTGGCAGCAGTTTGACGAATGAATGGGCATGGTTGCCGTTTTCGAAGTCGCGTGCAGGTCAGCTGCTGTGGCACTCCGTTTTTTGTCGGATCTGGCAGAGGCGCTTGTCAGGCGCGAATTTGCGGCGCATCCTGGCGGTCAGGCCGATCAAGCACAATCATGAAAGTGAGGCGAAGCATGACCCAAGCAAACCCAAAAATCAAGTGACGGAACTACACGTTAATTTTTGGAAGGCGCTCAGAAGAAAAGAAAAAAAGCCAAAAGGTCGGCCCAGGCTTGCGACCCACTTGCTATGCCGAGGCGGCGTGATACGCGCGTTCACAGGCGGCCCAAACAACTTGCGGGTCCGGGCGCACCAGCCGCTATGTCAAAAGGCGGCATCGCCAAGCTGCGCAAGATCAAACCGAGAGCCGAACGTTTAAAACGCCAAGCATGGCCGCTGGCCCGCGTATTTCTGTTTCCAGCCTCTCGGACATCTTCGACAACGCGGTTGGACCCGGCTTGGCGGGCAGAAGCGTTTCAAGGAACTGACATCCGCGACAACACCCGGCCCCAGCTGCTGACCAAACGCATCGGAAAAAAGCGTGTTACCAGATTGATCCGGGCCTGCATGGGCATCGAAGCAGGAATGGGGGCTGGCCTAAGGCACATCGGTCTGATTGATTCACAGTCCGTCAATTCAAGCCGAAAGCTGACCGGGGACATGTCCGAAGCTGCTTAAGAATTGGGATTCGCGTCTCCAAGATCCCGTGGAATGCGCTTGTCGATGGAAACGCTGCTTGGGCCGGTTGATCTGACAGCGAATCCGGATCCATCTGGCCTAGCGCATTCTTACATAGATGCGCTGCGTTGGAAAATTCGGATGCCCGCCGAAAGGTTGATTGGCCGACACAGGCCCGCCTGTGAAACGGTCGCCTGAATTGTAAACCTTGTGCAATTGGATCAAACTGGGTGATTGTTGGCGGCGAGAGCGGCCATCACGCCCGCCCGAACGCATCCCGACTGGATCGCAGCCTGCGCGATCAGTGTGCCGCAGCGGTACGCCATTCCTTTTTAAGCAGTGGGCGGAGTGGGCGGTTGCCGTTGACCGTGGAGCAAGAGATCCAGATTGAGAGCCGATGTATAGCAACGACTACAAAGATCGAGGGAAGACGGCGGATGGATAAACCTTTGAAGGGGTCGCGGTTTCACGGGTGAGCGCTTCCACGATCATGCGCCGCATCGGCAAAGCCCCGCGCCGGTCGGCCTCCTCGATGGCGTCGATGGAACGGGGTGTCGACATTGAGTACTTACGTCGGACAACATCAGGCCCCGTTTGGACGGATTGAAGATGTGCCACATGTTCGCCGGACACGCCCGAAGAACTACTGGCCATGGCTGACAAGATCGGCGTCCAGCGCAAATGGCTGCAAAAAGGCAGCATCCACCATTGAGCACTTCGACATCGCGCTGACCAAGCGGGCAAGCGCGCTGTTCGGAGGCTGGGCAAAAAGAAGTCACCCAACTTGGAACTGGAAAAAATCATCAGAGCGAAGAGGAATCGGACATGACCGATCAATCACCAGTTAATGGTCCGAGTCTCTCGGGCGCAATCAGCCTTCGGCGTTCCACCGGTCCACCCTGTATCGCTGGGCAGCTTTGCCGGGACCAGAATCAGGCATCTACAAGCGGGGATCAATGTCCCTTCGTCGATCCAGCGAGGTGAGGAGCTTTATAAAAGGCCTGGGATAGTTGGGGGATAGATCACAGAAAGGGTCAAATTTGTGAGGCAATTTCAATTGAAAACTGGTGCCCCCACACGGAACTCGACCGCCGGACCTACTGATTAACAAATCAGGTTGCTCTACCAGCTGAGCTATAGGGGCACTGATGGGTGCGTTTAAGAGATTGCTGCGGCCGTGCAAGAGGGGGAAATGTCAAATTTTTTGCAGTTTTACACAAGTGCGCGAAAAGGCTATTGGAATGCGGGTACCAGTAGGGGTGGGGAAAGCTTTCATGCAGTTGATTTTGCACACAGGTGGCCATTACACCGAGAAGACAGATTGCTGAAAAGCCTCAATTCTAAACCATGATTACTGACCCAGGCAGGACCCATACGCCAAGCCCCAGCACCTACCGCGGTTTTGTTTCGGATACGTTGGAATGCGATGTATAAATCCTTCTGCCGCTTGAAGGGGCGCGGGATGTGCTTGCTAGACGCGGTCATGCGGGATTTTCGACGCGGATCGGGTGATTTTTCCGACCGCGAATTTCTTTCGCACCCCCGCCACGGCTGTTGTCGAAGGATGCTCTATCCCGCCGCCCCTGTGCCGTATGATGCGCATTGGCACATTGTTTCCTGATTGACGAACTTGCAGATAAATTTTTTTTTTTTTTTTTTTTTTTTATCCCTCCATGGATCCGCAATCCGCAACGCTGTTGCCTGTGCTGTATTTGATGTGGCGGCTGGAAAATCTCCGACACAGTTTTGGGCGACAAGGATCCGCTTGGATGTGCCGCTGGTCAGACACACTGGATTTGCTGCGCGATTCGCCCCCGAGATCAATATCACGGTCTGGTGCAACGAAAGATGCGCCGCTGATCTGGGGACATATTCATTGCGCGACATGGCAGCCTGCCTGCGACGACCCCGCTCAAGGGGAAGTTTTGGACCTGCTCGAAACGATTATGCGCCCGAGGGATGAAACGCTTACGTCCCTATCTGGCCGCCCACCCGAATTACGCGGCACCAACACCAGGGTGATTTGGCCGCTGTTCTGGGATTAAAAATACGCGATAGATGACGCGCTTGAGGAAGAGCTGGATATGCCCGGGCTGACGAAGGAATGGGTCGAGGATATGACCGAGGTCTATGACGAAGACCTCGCGCGTATCCAGAAATTCCCGGGTTCGGGTGATCCTGCCGTAAGCGAGGCACGGGCGGGCGACCGTTAATTTTAGCCCGATATGGCAAAAAAGCCCGCGCTTATAAGCGCGCGGCTTTTCGATCTGTTCAAAAACGAGAACTTTCAGGACTTTTTTTTGATCTCGCCAACTTCTGTTTGGTCTGCTTTCGGCCTCTGCCGCATCAACAACCCGCTGACCGGAAGACTTGGCCTTTTCGACAACGCATCAGCAAGCTGAGGCGCCAGGTGCAGCGGCCGATCCGCATTCCTCCTTTTGGTTTCGGCGCCAAGACTTTTCTTGGCCTCATCAGATGCCGCCGCGCTACTTTACCCAGCTTCGACTTTTCTCTTCGGCAAAGATACGCTCTGCATCGGCCATTCAGCTGGTTCTCGCGGTGCTGACCCATATTAAACGGTCTTCGGTCCGGCTACGCGGCAATGCTGCGCCAATTGGGGAGGCCCGACGGCCAGTGCAAAGCGCACCAACAACCAAGGGCTGTTCTTCAAAGACATCGACTGCACGATCAACGCCCTTTCGCGGACCATAAGACGCGCGACGCACGTGGGCACGCACGGCGCTTTCACGGGCCGCAATCACACGTTCGCGTTGCGTGGTCGGACAGCTTCTTCGCGTACCCTCGGACGACGGCGGCCGCAGCTGCGCGGCACGATCCGCTGTGGAAGATGCGAAATCCACGCCGGCCTGAGGCTCCGAATGACCGGCATCAGACACCCGCCCGCGGCACCTTTGCACTGCCCGCGACGGTTCGACCCTGCGTTGGACGCGGCACCGGATACGCGGTCACCTGGCCGCGCGATGCGGGCGTCGCCTGCCGCTTGTGCCAGACCGGGGCGTATCGTTCGTCGTCAGACGTGCCAAAGATTGGACATCACCAGACCGGTCAACCTCGCCCGAATAAGTAGGGCTTGGACGGGATCACCAGGCTGTGGCCAAGATCCCGGCGCTGTCCTGCGGGGATCACGCCATGCTTTGCTGTGCGGCGACGGGCAGACCACTGTGGTCGTTCGCGATCGCCATAGTAGTTTGCGCGGTTGCGCGGATCACGGTGGTCATAAGCTGTCACGTGTACTACGCGGTCACGGCTTGACGCTCTGTCGCTGCCATTCAGGCCATGCAGCCCTGCCCCTGCTTCAGCGCCAGGCTATCGGATTGCGTTTGACCGCGTCAGTGACCGATCGGCCAATGTCACCACCATGCTCGCGGAACTTGATCCGAGAACTGCACGGCAATGGTCTCTACGAAATTTATTTTGCAGATTTCATCAAGGTGCTGTTCAAATCCGGCGCGTTCACGTTCGATCTCGCGTTCGATTTCTTCGGCGTTGCGGTTATCATTTGTCATTGTAAACCTTCCTTCACGGCTTGCGCGTCGCGACTTTACGTTTAGTGGCACGGCTCGCGTGCCAAGCTGCTTTGAGCTTGAGGCGCGCCGGTCCCTTTGTTCGCCATCACATTAGCGATCCAGTGCAAAGGCAACGCCAACGATCAATGCAGACCAGCCGCGGAAAATTCCCGCCTCCGGTCAGGCCGCGACCAGCGCCGCGGGAAAGACGTTCAATGCCGTCAGGGCAACGACAACGGCCCCACGATCAGACCGATGGCAGCACCAAGCCGATTTCAGAGTTTTCATTCACTTTCAGCGCGGGCCAGATTCGACCCGCTGCGCACAAGCGAGCTGACGTGGGTCAATGCATCGCCTCAGCAGGCTTTCCTGCTGGATTTTGTTGGATCGGCGGTCATTGTGTTGCCCCCTTTTCGGTGTGGTTGTTCACAGCCGGCGCGGCCACGATTATTGGTGTTCAGGACCTGCGCACGTTCGCGTTGGCACGGGCGCTCTCCAATTCGCGGCCCTTCATAGGCATGGCGTCACCACGGGCACCCGTACTCAGAGGGCCCTTGGCAAAACGAGTTTGCGCAAAAGCCTTACCAGTGCAAGCCACCGCCCAAAAAGACAACGGCGTTACGCTTGGCAAAATCGGTGACCGCGCCAACCATCTCTCCCAGATCCTTGCACGCATCGGAAATCATGGACGCATCGGCAAGCCGTCTGCAAGCTGGCTAAGGTAACGTTTCTTGGGTGCGAACCCGCTGCGCAATTCGTCGGCTGCGGTGCGGGGCAATGCGGGCTGGCCACGCCTTTGACTTCATCTGCAGCGGCACCCTTTGGCGTCGTTCTGCATAGGCGTGCGCGTCGGAAGCAACGGTATACGGCCCACATCTTTAGGCCCGCGTTTTCGCCTCTTGCGTGGCGGATTGCAGCGGTTTGCTTTTACTTTTTCATTCAAGTCCTGCGCGGCGGCAGGATGCTTTTTGTGTGATCATCATTGGTGCCTCTTTTGGATTAGGCGACTAGGTTTTGAGAACGGCGAGAACGACCACGATCAGCCGATGAGGTAAAAAACTCCATGGCATTTCAAATTTCTCCTTTAGTTGGTCAATGTTCCTGTCATCGAAGGACAAACGGCCAGAGCTAATTTCGTTCCGCACCACAGCGTCGAAAGCATCCTGCCCGGCGCGCAGATTTGAATGAAAAAGTTAAAGCAAACCCGCTGCATTCCGCCACGCAAGAGGCGAAAACCGGGCTAAAGATGTGGCCGATACCGTTGCTTCGACGCCCGCACGCTATGAGGACGACGCAAAGGGTGCCGCTGCGATGGAAGCCAAAAGGGCGTGGGCCAGCGGCATTGCGCACCGCAGCCGACGAATTGCCGGCCAGCGGTTCGCCCCCAAGAACGTAACCTTTAGCCAGCTTGCAGGGACGGGCTTGGCCATGCGTCAGATTCGATGCGTGACAAGGATCTGGGAGAGATGGTTTTGGCGCGGTCACGATTTTGCCAAGCGTAACCCGTTTGTCTTTTTGGGCGGTGCTGCACTGGTAGGCTTTGCCGCAACTCGTTTTGCAAGCGCCTTCTGAGACGGGTGCCCGTGAGTGAGGCCATTGCCAGAGGGCCGCGAATGGAGCGCCCGGTTGCCAACCGAAGTGCGCAAGGTCTGAACACCAATAATCTGTGGCCGCGCCCGGCTGTGAACACCCACCACCGAAAGGGGGCACCACAATGGACCGCCGATCCCAACAAAATCCACAGGAAGCCTGACTGAGCGATGCATGACCACGTCAGCTCGCTTGTGCGCAGCGCAAGGTCGATCTGGCCCGCGCTGAAGTGAATGAAAACCTGAAAATCGCTGGTGCTTGCCATTCGGTTTCTGATCGTGGGGGCCGTTGTCGTTGCCCTGGACGGCATTGAACGTTACTTTCCGCGGCGCTGGTCGCGGCCCTGACGAGGCGGGAATTTTCCGCCGGCTGGTCTGCACTGATCGTTGGCGTTGCCTTTGCCACTGATTCGCCTATGTGATGGCGAAACAAAGGGACCGGCCGCGCTCAACTCAGCAGCTTGGACCGAGCCGTGCCACTTAAAAACGTTTTAAAGCGCGACGCGCAAAAGCCGTGAAGGAGGTTTTACAATGACAAAATTGATAACCGCACGCCGGAAGGAAATCGAACGCGGAGATCGAACGTGAAAACGCGCCGGGATTGACCAGCACCTTGGATGATCTGCAAATAAATCTCGGTAGAGACCATTGCCCGTCAGTCTCGGATCAGTTCCTGCGACAGCATGTTGGTGACATTGGCCGATCGTCACTTGACGCGGTCAAAACGCAATTCCGGCATAGCGCTTGGCGCTGACCCAGGGGCAGGGCTTGGCATGGCTGATGGCAGGCGGACAGGAGCGTTCAAAGCCGTGACCGCGTAGGGTACACGTGACAGCCTATTGACCACCGTTGATCCGCGGCAAACCGCGGCAAACTACATATTTGGCGATCGCGACGCACAGTGGTCTGCCCGGTCGCCGCACAGCAGCATGGCGGATCCCCCGCAGGAACAGCGCCGGATCTGGCGCCACAGCCTGCGTGATCCGTCCAAGCCCTACTATTCGGGCGAGTTGCACGGTCTGGTGATGCTGCCATCTTGGGCACGTTCATGACGACGACGATCCGGTGGCGGGTGGCCACAACGCGCAGGCGACGCCGCATCGCGCGCAGGTGACCGCGTATCGGTTGCCGCGTCCAACGCAGGCGACCGTCGCGGGCAAGGCAAAAGGTGCCGCGGGCGCGGTGTCTGATGCCGGTCATTTCGGTAGCCTCCAGGGCGCGCGTGATTTCGCCATCTTCCACAGCGGATCGTGCGCCGCAGCTGCGCCGCCGGTTCTGTACGAGAGGTACGCCAAGAGCTGTCCGACCAACGCACGCGAACGTGTGGATTGCGGCCCGTTGAAAGCGCCGTGCGTGCACGTGCGTCGGCGGCGTCTTATGGTCGCGAAGGCGGATCGTGCAGTCGATGTCTTTGAAGAACAGCCCTTGTGTTGTGAATAGACAGAACTTGCACTGGCCCGTCGGGGCCGCCATTGGCGGCAGGCATTGCCGCGTTAGCCGGACCGAAGACCGTTATATTGGGTTCAGCACCGCGACCAGGCTGAAGGGGGGGTTGGCCGATGCAAGAAGGCGTTTATCTTTTGCGAAGAGAAAGTCGAAAAGCTGGGTTAAAGTAGCGCAGGCGGCATCTGATAGGCCAAAGAAAAGTCTTTGCGCGAAAACCAAAGCAGGATTTGCGCGACGCCGCTGCCACCTTGGTCGCCTCAGCTGCTGATGCGTTTGGTCGAAAAGGCCAAGGCTTCCGCGTCAGCGGTCGTTGATGCGCAGAGGCCGAAGCAGGGACAAACAGAGGTTGCGAGATTTCAAAAAAGTCCTGAGTTCTACGGTTGAACAGATCGAAAAAGGGGCCCGCGCTATTAAGCGCGGGCTTTTTGCATTATTCGGGGCTAAACATAAACGGTTCGCCCGGCCCGTGCCTCGCTTACGGCCAGGATCACCCGAACCCCGGGGAATTTCTGGATAACGCCGGCGAGGTCTTCGTTCATAGACCTCGGTCATATCCTGTACCCATTCTTCGGTCCAGCCGGGGGCATTATCCAGCTCTTCCTCAAGCGCGTTCATCTATCGCGTATTTATCCAGAAACGCGGCAATCACCCCGCTGTGTGTTTTGGGCCCGACGGGTAATTTCGGGGTGGGCGGCCAGATAGGACGTAAAGCGTTTTCATCCCCCTCGGGGGCCGCATAATTCGTTTCGAGCAGGTCAAACTCCCCCCTTTGAGCGGTGGTCGGTCGCAGGCAGGCCTGCCATGTCGCGCATTGATTGTCCCAGATCAGCGGCGCATCTTTCGTTCACCAGCCGTGATATTGATCTCGGGGGGCAGAATCGCGCAGGCCAATCCCAGTGTGTCTGACCAGCGCACATCCAACGGATCCTTGTCGCCCCAAAAACTGTGTTCGGAGATTTGGTCAGCCGCCACATTCATACAGCACAGGCAACAAGCGTTGCCGGATTGCGGATCCCATTGAAAAATCTGGAGTTCGTCCATCAGGAAAACAACTGTGCCATGCGCATTCATACGCACAAGGGCGGCGGGATAGAGCATCCCTTCGAACACCGTGGCGTGGGGGTGCGAAAAGAAATTCGCGTCGGAAAAAATCACCCGATCCGCGTCTGGAATCCCCCATGCACCGGCGTCTAAGCAGCAACATCCCGCGCCCCTTTCAGCGGCAGAGGATTTAACATCGCATTTCAACGTAATCCCGAAACAACCGCGGTAGGTGCTGGGGCTTGCGATGGGTTCCTGCCTGGCGTTCTGTAAATCATGGTTAGATTGCAGGCTTTTTTCAGCAAAATCTGTCTTCTTCGGTGTAATGGCCACCTGTGTGCAAAACTCAACTGCATGAACGCTTTCCCACCTACTGGTACCCGGCATTCCAATAGGCCTTTTTTCCCGCCGACTTTGTGTAAAACTGCAAAAATTTGACATTTCCCCTCTTGCACGGCCCGCAGGCAATCTTCTTAAACGCTACCCTCAGGCCCCTATAGCTAGCTTGTAGAGGCAACTGATTTTGTTAATCAGTAGGGTCCGCGGTTCGAGTCCGTGTGGGGGCACCAGTATTCATTTGAAATTGCTCACAAAATTTGAACCCTTTCTGTGATCTATCCCCCAACGTATCCCCCAGGGCCTTTATAAAGCTCCTCAACCTTTTCGGCTGGATCGACGAAGGACATTGATCCCCGCTTGTAGATCCTGATCTGGTCGGGCAAAGCTTGCCCAGCGATTACAGGGTGGACGGTTGGACGCCGAAGGCTGATTGCGCCCGAGAGGACTCGGACCATTACTGGTGATTGATCGGTCATGTCGATTCCCTCTTCGCTTCTTGGATGATTTTTCCAAGTTCCAGTTGGGTGACTTCTTTTGCCCCACCTTCGACAGGCGCGCTTGCGCTTGTGTCAGCGCGATGTCGAAGTGCGTCATGGTGGATGGCCTGGCCTTTTGCAGCCATTTGGCGCTGGACGCCGATCTTGGTCAGCCATGGCCAGTAGTTCTTCGGGCGTTGTCGGCGGACCATGTGCAACATCTTTCATCCGTCCAAAACGGGGCCTGCATTGTTTGTTCGACGTAGGTAACTCATGTCGACACCCCGTTCCATTCGACGCCAATCGAGGAGGCGCCGGCGCGGCTTTGGCCGATGCGGCGCCATGGACGTGGAAAGCGGGCTCCACCGTGAAACCCGCGACACCCCTCAAGGTTTTATGCCATCGCCGTCTTTCCCTCGATCTTTGTTAGTCGTTGCTATTATTCGGCTTCTCCAAATCTGGATCATCTTGCTCACGGTCAACGGCAAACCGCCCACTCGCCCCCACTGCTTAAAACAAGGAATGGCGTACGGGCTGCGGCACCACTGGATCGCCGCAGGCTGCGGATCCAGTCGGGATGCGTTAGGGCGGGCGTTATGGCCGCTTCTTCGCCGCACAATCACCCAGTTGATCCAATTGCACAGGTTTACATTCAGGCCGACGTTCACAGGGGCGGGGCCTGTGTCGGCCAATCAACCTTTTCGGGCGGCATCCAGAATTTTTCCACGCAGCGCATATATGTAAGAAATGCGGCTTAGGCCAGATGGATCCGAATCGCTGTCAGATCAACCGGCCCCAGCAGCGGTTTCCATCGACAGCCAATCCACGGGATCTTGAGGAACGCGATCCCAATTCTAGCAGCTTCGGAATGTCCCGGTTCAGGTTCGCTTGATTGACGAACCTGTGGATCATCAGAACCGAGTGTGCTTTAGGCAAGCCGCCCATCTGCTTCGATGCCCATGCAGGCGGATCTCTTGGAACACGTTTCCGATTTTTGCGTTTGGTCAGCAGCTTGGGGCCGGGTGTTGGTTCTGCGGATTGTCAGTTCCTTGAACGCTTCTTGCCCGCCAAGCCGGGTTCAACCGCGTTGTCGAAGATGTCCGAGAGGTGGAACAGATTACGCGCTTGCCAGCGCCATGCTTGCGTTTAAAACTGTTCGGCCTCTCGGGTTGATCTTGCGCAGCTTTGGCGATGGCCGCCTTGACATAGCGGCGTGGTGCGCCCGACCCCAGTGTTTGCCGCCTGTGAACCGCGTATCACGCGCCTCGGGCATAGCAGTTGGTCGCAAGCCCTGCAGAAGACCGACCTTTCTGGCAGCCTTCCCAAAAATTAACGGTGTAGGTCCGATCCATTCGATTTTTGTTTGCTGGGTCATTTTGGTTTGCTGGGTCATGCCTTCGCCTCACTTCATTGATTGTGCTGACGGCCTGAACCGCCAAGATGCCCGCAATTCGCCGCTGACAAGTCGCCTCTTGCCAGATCCGGACAACGGAGTTGCCACAAGCAGCTGACCTGCACCGACGCGAAAAAACGGAAAACCATGCCCATTCATTTCGTCAAACTGCTGCCAGACGCCCTCAATCACGTAGTCTTTTGGGAAAACCCTGGGCGTTTAAACAATTCCACGCGGGGGTTTCAGCAATCGCGCATTTCCAAATTGTCCACAACGACGTAAGATGCGCCGGTCGATTTCGGATGGTGACAAACTCGCGTGCATCCAAAGCGTCATGGCGCGCGCATGAAGTTCTGCAACCTCGCGGGCACGCCTCAACATTAACTCCTCTGTTGCAAGGCGGGGTTTAAGCTCAGCCTCGGAATTGCCCGAAGCGGTCGTTGACGGTGACAGTGTGGCAGGGTTCATCCATAGTTCGCGCCCGTGCCCGCCCGTAGGTATTTTTGGCCGAAAGAACGCTTGCGATTTTGGCGTCTGGTGGCCTACCGGATCCTTGCAATGGGTGGAAATCGCTTGGATAACATCATGACCGGCAGTTTGGCATCCATTGCGCGGGCCCGCCGTTCTGTTTGTTGCCAGGTAGGACGGCAGCAAGTGGCGCTGTTTTGATGCCTTCCCGCCACTACAGTTTCCCAAGGGCTTTCCTATATCTAGGGGAACGCAGGTGCTTGCCCCGGTTGCCTCACCGTATCCAGCCTGGATAAGGGTTGGGATGATTACCCGTCTGATTCTTGCTGCCTCCGCGGCAGGCATGGTGTGTGTGCGGGATCCCACTGACAGAGCGATTTGGCGCCCACCCTGTTGAGCGTATGTCAGCCAACCGGGGCCACCACGGCATGATTGCCCGCCGCCCAGCGTGACCAGTCTTGGCGCGGCGATTCTGGTTTTTGCCTTTCGCCGCCGCAGTGTTTGGAGTTTAGAGGTTTGCGAGAGGGATCGGGGCGGATTAGATGCGTGCCGGTTTTCGGGACGGTCACCAAGTTGCGCCAAAGGCTCTTTGCAGGATTCCGCAAAACCGCGCTTTGAAACGACCGTCGGTTTGTGTCCCGTAGGAAAGGGGTGGGCAAAAGGGGCCCGGGGCGATCCAATCCAAGGGGGGGGGGCAAAAGCGGCGCCTGGGCGCTTTGATGAAAGTTTGTTCCGCCGTTGGATTGGGTCCGGGACAATCGGTTCCCCACGGCATTTAATTTTTTTCACTGGAGGGGGAACCCGGGGTTCCGCCGGCCACCGGTTTGAAAAAACCGGGCGTTGAATTTCTTTCTTTTTTTCC
>Ga0163217_1050467_pt1 | contig 12871 bp, 12 predicted proteins | sample SynspAceP_FD_185933 | JGI IMG/M metagenome (GOLD analysis project Ga0163217, IMG submission 185933) | Saline lake microbial communities from Ace Lake in Antarctica - Synechococcus sp. Ace-P (PacBio error correction) | ecosystem: Environmental > Aquatic > Non-marine Saline and Alkaline > Saline ... | reverse complement strand
CGCTAATCAGGAATCGTTAATGATCGAAAGCAGGACAGCGTAAGCTTTGAAGGTCGAGCTGGATCGTGTAGACGACAGTGCATGCGTTTGACAGGCGGCCATAACCGCTTCCCATCGCCAACAAATTCCCTTATAATTCGGAGGGTGTTGAAAAACGCAACAAGACCATCAATACCGCACAGGGGTGGGAGAGGCAAGCAATTTCTCAACAAGAAATCTGCCAAGCCGTGAAAAACCTTCGCGTACAACCGGAACCTATGGACAAGCAAGAGGGTCCCAACCCTTCCAATAGACGATCAAATCTAACGTCAAGTATAGTCCAATCGAAACGCAGAGTTATCATTTCTCGTCGACACAGGACCGAGAGATACAGGGCTCGACCACTTTGGGCGAGTCAGCAGACGTTCGGGTGACAGGGGGCTAGGGGCGCAAAAAACTGCTATTGGGTACGACGGGACATAAGCGCACGATTGCGCCAGCGAAAGTCCGGTTTGTTCGCCCTTATCCTTTCCGGACGGTTCTTCGCAAACGGGCTGCGGAAACTGAAAGTCCGAGCCAAACGGCCAGGAAAGGTACGCACGTAAAGCTGAATTCTCGGAGGTCCATAAGCTCTTATTTCTCGTGGATAATAGGTTCGTCATTTACTATCCACACGACTGCAGCCAGCAGCGGATGGGCTATTAAAGAAGGCCATGGCTATGCATCGGATGCACGTCCAGCATCCACCACATGCAGGATCCGGATCAGCCTGCCGGCCCGAATCAACAAGGTGCGGTGGTGGAGTGAAATTGATCGCCTGCGCCGGTTCGTCGCCCCATCTCCCTTAGTCCAGCAACAGAGCCGCAGCCGCCAGCGCGTGTCTGCTCGCAAGGTTTACGGAGGAATATCATCTGATTTCAAAACAAAAAGGGAAGCGCTCCGTAGGGGGCTGTGAAGTCGGCGTGGCCAGCGATACACAGGGCCAAAAAATAAAGATATGGCCGCGTATTCGTTAGGCCGGTTAGATCATTCGGCGTCGCAGCGTATCCGGATATCCGTCTTGATGACCGACGAGGCGCTGCGCCTGCACGGCGGGCTGGGCTCAGCCTGCGGCCACTCTCCCAGGTCAATCGCCGCGAAAGGCGTCGTATCGGCGTTTAGTTGCGGAGAGCAATCGGACAGCGGCGATCCTCCCGACAGGCGGCTGGAAGCGCGCGGAGAGGCCGCGAGGGAATGCCCCGATCCGGGTCTCTAGACCGGCAGCGGAGAGCTGTCTCGCGGCAATACCTCAGCAGCGTGACTCTCGGCCCTGCGCTTGGCTCGACGCACCCATTGGAGTGCCGAGCGGCGGCGCCCCTTAGGCCTGACGCCGCCTCGACGCGGCGCCCATGGCCTCATCCCGGGCTGACCTCTGGCCTCGCACGGTCTCGCGCAGGGAATCCGTCCGGTCGGTCGTAGGGATGTCGGCTTCTGGTGTATTCGACTGAGTCAGCGGGATGTGTCCAATCCGTGAGCCTAGTTGTCAATCCGCCGATGGTATCGACGACGTCCATCGGGCCGAATGGCGTTGTTTCGGGTCTGATCAACCCGGCGCGCAGGCGGATCCCCGTATCAGAGCAGGCTTGGAAGAGCCTGATGCACCAGGTAGATGTGTGAATGGCGGCGGCCCATGAAATTCGTAGGAGATGAAATGGTCTTCCGGGAGGCTTGAGTCCTTGATTGTTCGCGCGTATTGTACTCTTGCAATAGCATCTACCTCGAGGCACAAGTGAGGACGGAAGCGGCGGGTTTTACTTGACTTGTCTGGCGGTCTTTGTAGCGGCATCGTGCCCAGCGAGCTGCGCTGGTCAAGTGAGATCTTGCCGGTATAGGATTCCCTCGAGATTAAGGGACCATGTGTGCGGAATCCGTGGCAGAGTTAAGGGGCCGCGTGCTCGCGTCGGGGCGGGCCGGAGAGGTTCTGGCGGGGGCCCGCGACAGCGTTTCGTCGACCGGGGGGGGCGTGTTAGGCCCGGTCAGACCGGCGAGCTAGCCGCAGTTGTTATGTGCAAACAGATGCCGCGCGTTGCTTCTCGGAGTGGTGTGATGAGGGAGGCGTGCAGACCGCCCTGTTGTCGTTGGCGCTCAGTGGCGGGACTGGTTTAGCAGAGGCTCGGCTTCAGACGCGGCGAGTTCACCCAGAGGGATCCCGGGGCGCTCAGTCCCGTGCTCGTGCAGTGTCGGAGCCGAGTTCGAGGCACAAGCGGCTCAGTCGTTGAGGACGAGGAATGTTATGTCGACAGTCTGAGGTCTCGGTCAGCCCAATGACCCCGAAGCTTTTCGGTATTCGGTCAGAAGCAGCATTGGTCCTTCTCCCTTCGCTTCTTTCTTTTCCTCATAAGCGCGAACCAATCGAGCTATGTCTTCAGCTTCCCCTTCTGGCTCTCGCTATTTTCGCCTCCTCTGTGTGTCATATCCTCATTATCATCTTTTTCCTGCGTATTTGGTTGGACTGTCGAGATCAAGGGTTCGGCGGAGGCGGTAGGTTGACCCTTCCGGAACGGGCGGTTGCTGGAGTCATCAGTACAGGTCGGGCTGAGTGGGGACAGGTTTCAGACTTGTAGTGGAGCTAGGATGGTGATGAGCAGGTATGGAGGTCGCTGGGGTTCCGAATTGTGACGTAGGGCTGGCAGGAGGTTGGGATGGGACCTGCGAACCAACGTATGCGAGTCCACTTTACGTAACAGTGACAGTTTGATCGAGCTGTGATGAGTGGGGTTAAGAGGCCAGTAATAGTAAAACCTTAGCCGTATAATGATGGGTCTGGGTGAGGGGTATAGGGGGTTGGCAGCTGATGGATGAACGTGCTTTCAGCGCTGGTTGAGGTGCACTTGGCCGATTCGTGAACCAAGGACTGAGATGGAGATTAGTCGGCAGTTGACATGTGTAATGTCTGTGGGGGGTGTGTGGCCGTGAGGGGGTTTGGGGTCGAGACGTGCAATTAAGAGATGTCGGTGTTCATTTGGCCGGTTGTGGCTTGGGAGGGCTTTGGAGGGGGGTTGGTCAGTGGCATATTTCTGCCGACGGGTGGAGGTTGGCAAATTAAGGGCGAATTAAGGACGTAGCTCTTTGCGGTGAATTCTAGATTTGAAAGTGTTAAGCAGGTCGATGGGGTGTGAGTTTGATGTTTTTGAGTGCAGAGGGCGTGAGGCAAACCGAGGCAGGACGGGGGCAGGGAGCGATGTTTGTTGTGGTTGGCCGGGGACCTTGGGTGTGGAAAGAGGGGCTGGGGCTGCAGCGCGGTGGTGAACTGGCGATATGTTGGCGCGTTCGCGGCACGGGGCTTGTGCGTTGGGAGAGTGGGGGGCGTGGAGAGATGGTGAGGGAGGGGTTGAGGCGAGGGACTGGGGATGGGGCACCGAGAGGGGCTGGATGGGCGGGGAGGAGGGGGCAGCCGGAAGGCGGAAAGCTGGCCGGGGTGGGCAGGCCGCAGGCAAGCGGGGGCGGGGGCAAACGACCTGGCGCCTGACGGAGCAACGCGCGGGGGCGGCTTGAAAGGGCATTGCCGCGTGGGTAACAGAGGTCGTTTGCGGCGGTATATGCGGAGTGAGCTTTGCGCTTCGAGCCCAGGGCAAAGTGTGTCAGCCGTCGCTGGTCGACGAACGCGTTCTGCGAATAGGCCGCGCTCCGCTTCGCTTAGCGCGGTGCGACTTAGACTATGATCATGACGCTTTCGTGGCGCGTTGTGGAGAACGACTTCGATAGAATCAGGGTTCCGTGCTCCTCTCCGCCTCTCGAGCCTCGGCGGCGGAGTCAGCTCGCGTGTTGTGTGGATTCGCTTGAAGTGGAATTCCGTCGGGCGCTGAGTGCCAGCGCGAGGCGGCCTGAAGATCGGATTTGACGCCTCTGACACCGTTCTCTCTCGCGAGACAACGTCAAAGCGGTGGATTGCAAGGGCTCTGAACGCGCTCGGGCGTGACAGCCCACGGGGCTTAAGTCCGAAGCCGGAGGTTTGACTCTTCGTTCGCGTGGCGCTGCTTACCTTCCTGCGGCCTCGCGTCGTTCTCAGTGCCGGGCGCCATCCGAGATTGGGGCGGCCTCGAACGCATCTGGTCAGTTTCGCGGGAGTCAGCTATCGCGCTATCGTAGGGAGTTGACGAGCGGGTTCGAAGCCAAGCTTTCGACGCTCGTGCGCGTGGCGGGCAGGCATACTCGTTCGTCCGTACGACGAGGCGACAGCACTTCAGCCCTCTTTGCCAGGCTCGAGTTCGACCAGCGTCCATGTCTGCGCAAATCTTTATATGCGCAGTGACGTCCTGTCAGGCAGCCTTCAGCGCGCGCTCCCGCTCACGCAATTCGGTGGCGGGTGGGAAGCCCCGCATACGCCAGATCGCGGCAGCCGCCGGATAGCTCGGCGGCGGCCTGCTCTGCTTCGCGCTTCGCCTCTCCCGCTAGGTCGCGGCTCAGCGCTCGAGGTTTAGCTCGGGCAGGGGAGCATTCATGAATCCAAAGGCTTCGGCAATAGCCTCGCGGGCCCTGCCGGCATCTCCTCGACTTACCGAGTTCGCGCGCGCATCCGCCAGCGCACTCTGGGCCTTGATCGCGGAATCGCGCTCGGATTCGCGCAGCCCTGCGCCGCCTCGCGCAGCCAGTTATGAGCACATCAACGTGGCAGGACGACTCAGCGGATCGGCAACTTTCCCAGCCAATGCGGCGGTCAGACGTCGTGCCTCCCCCCGAAGCGAAGGTCGCTTTCCCCGGCGCCGGGTCGAGATCGATCCGCCAGGCTGGCACGCGCCACAGCGACTAGCCGTCGTCGAACTCCGCGCGAATCGAGGTCGGCAAAGTATCGCGCCGTGGTTGGTGATGCCTCGGGTTTCAGGCGCCAGTCGGAGGCCGTTCCTCGGCCTGTCGGATCGTTCGCCCGCCCCGGCTTTTCGCATCCTCGCCCGCGCCGTTCGCTGCCAGGCCAGACTCAAAACCGCGTGAAGGCGTTTTCGGGGGACCGGGCCTCGGGGCATCCGCGAGGGCATTCCGCGCGGCGTCGATACGACCGGCGAGGTCGTCGAATACGGCCGCCTCGCGCAGAGCGAGCAGGGCTTGGTGTCGTTCGCGGCTGTGGTGGCGTCGCGGCAGGCCTGTACGCACTCTCACCTCCGTTCAGCGCACCGAACGCCTGGGATCCAAGCCCGTCATGAGACAGCGTGAATCAATCTCCCTCAGCCGGTTGCGCCTCGGCGAGGGTCGTAGTGCGTCCGCGCGCCTTATTGAAAAGCGTCAACCTACTCACTCCGCCTGTTTAAGGAGGTCGGCGAAACCCGAAAGCATGAGGGAAAACCGGCCTACAGCAATTGACAAAATCGCAGCCTTGGCGGGGCAAATTCTCGCCGCCACGGAGCGACCTGTCGTCTGAGCGAGAAAGCGTGCGGATAACCATCCGGTCCAGACCGATGGCAGCAAGAGGGAAAGCGCCGTTGTCAATGCACGCCCGTTTTTGTCGGTGACGAGTGCCCTGCCGCTGGCCCGTCGAGAGGTCAGGGGCAATCTGCGTGTCAGCGTGGCGCCGCAGCAGGTCTTGGGGCGTGAAGAATGTATGGGTGTGATGCGGCAGACAAAAAGCAGATCGAGCCAGGCGAAGAAAGGCGGTGCTCTTACCGGCTGATTTTCGCCGTAGGACGATAGTGAACGTCGGTTTCGCGCCGTCGGGGCCGAAGTCCAGCGGGCGGTCGGTGAAGCGCAGTATCGGAGTCAGGTCGAGATGGGCGCAGTCTCATTGCTCCACCTCACTGCCGAGGCGAAGCGCCATCGGTCTCCACGCCACGCGATCGATCAGCTCTATCAGACGATCGTCGCGAGCACGTCGCGTATTCGTTAGCGGGGCGGCGCGGAGCTGTCCAAGTTCTTGCCTGCCCGCAGTGCCGAAAACCCGGTGTGGGCGGCATCGGAGCAAAGGGTGCCAGATCGTCGGCCGCTTCCGCATCGACGCAGGGGACGGCGGGGCGCAGTTTGAGGGACGATCGACGGAAACGCCAGACAAGGCCTCCGCGCTCCCGGCTGTGCTCCCAGCATGCGGGGGATCGCCCAGTTCTGCGGATGCCGTGGCTTCCAGCGGGCGCGACATGGGAAGTTGCCCCCACCTCGGCCTCCAGCGCGCGCGCAACGCGTGTCGCGCCCGGCTGATCGGCAACCCGAGAGATCCACTGCACACGCTGCGAAGCAGCAGTTCAGCGGCACCTCGCGTGCGCGCACGCCTTGCAGGTCAATCTCTACCAATGTTGCCGAGCCGCCCTCGTCTCGGCGGAATGTGCGGGCCCTGCGGGATGCCCGGGCATCACCCGCCAAGGTGTTTCCTTCGCCCTGTGCGCGGCGCGTTTGTTGAATTGCCCGAGCGCCCAGTAGTCTTCATACGTGAGCGCACGATCGGGCCAGTGCGCAGGGCGCATAGGGGTCGTGCCCGCGGCACCGTCGAGCGAGGTTGATTTCCAATGTTCAGCGTCAGTTTCGGCCCCGGGTAGCGCCGGCCAGCAGGCTTCTCGACCATAGATTCGCCGGTTGAAGCATCAGTGGGAGTCGAGACCTCGCCGATGCGGAAGGTCGGCGACTCCGGCGTCAGCACGTCAGCGGTCGACAGGACCCCCGTAGCGCAGAGGTTCGAGCAGGATCGTTGGTTGCTGAATTGGACGGCCGGAATGCCCGCCTGGCGAGACGCGAAGAGTCGGGTGGCTGAGAGCGGCCACGGTTGGCAGATCCGCACATATTGTCGAAGGTGTCGGCAAAGAGAAGCATCAGGCAGTGGGCATGGCGCTTCAACGAGCGGGCCACACCTGCGCGAGGCGCGACGCAGGCTTGCCCATAGCGTGTTGCGGTCGAATGGGTCTTGAGCGGCCGAAATCGAGGGGGTGTCTGCCACATGGAGATTTATGACTCATAAATTTTCAGAATGATGCCATATTCGGCTCTTGGTGTTGAAGGACGGAACGCCAGGGGAAGATCCGATGTTGCCGTTCTACGGATATGCGCAACACAGCCTTGCTGTTAGGATAAGAATCCTTCAATTGCGCGAGTCGCAATGAGCAGGCGATTTTTCAAGTCTCGCGACATAGCTTGTTGCGTCCACTTGAGTTGAACAAAGGAAGCCCGTTCATTGCCCGCGGCGAGCACCAATTCAGGCCCTTCACAGCCAGCACCGGACCCACGGTTCCGGATTAGCTCGGTTGAAGTCCATCGGCCAAACAGATCCAGAACGGCCCGTTTGCTCCCCCCCCCCGTGACGGATCTTCACCCCAAAAGTCCATGCGATTAACCCCTTTGAATAACTTGGCTTTACCCAAGCAGTTTTAAATTTCAGCTCTCGGCTCATGTTCGTTGGCGATCCCCGAGAAGAACGCTATCAATCACTTTGGCAATGCGGATGTTCCAAATGTTGGGCGTCGTGTGCAACGATTTCAGACAGGGTGTTAGCGCTTCCAGAAGCAATCTTTTCTGGCTTCAAAGAATCCGGGGAAATTGTTTAGTTCCCCCCAAGTTGCCGGTCTTCAGCACCATTGTGAGCGTTAAGTGCGCCAGGATGGGCCGCCTCGACCTTCCTAGAAATATCTTCGGCCGTCTGTCGTAAGACAGGTTTCGTGTCCTTTTGTCAGGAAGCAGAAAGTTCCCAGGTCGTTGACTCGATTGCCTGTAAACCCACTATAAGCTGAGCCTCGGAAAATGTGATGAATTCCAGGGAGGTCATTTTGAAGTAGTTCTCTCTTGAGCGGGGAGTTCCGTTCCCCAGTCGCGCGCCTCTGTCATCTGGTCAGCTTGTAAAGGAAGGATAGAACGAGATCCCACTCAGGTGGAAGTGACCTGGGTCACGCCCGAAGACCACCCTTGCGTCGGCGCGTTAATCGAGTAATTTGTCGAGATCGCGGCGCTTTGTTCAAGGATTACGAGGTCTTTATCGATCACGCTTTCAGTGGAGGGGCCGAAACGCCACATTTGCCGCTTTGCAATTTTTTTACCAGAAGAGCATTTGTATCGTGTGCGTTCATCCAGACGCGCGCGCATCGAGAAAGACGACCTGACAGGACGGCCAAACCGGGCAAACAGCCGGTTGTGGTCGAGACGCAAGGTCTGCCTGCCTTCATGTTCAGAGCAGTATAAGTTGCGAACAGCCGCGCCCCAAGCGTCGGAGTTTCTTCGCGGAACGTCGTGGAGATAGAGGAATTTAGCCTCCACGGTGCAGACTGTATTTACGGACGGAGTAAACAATAGAGGGAGCGTACCTGCGCCTTTAGCCCGAGCGAGGCTCGACTTGCATGGTTGTCGCCCGAGTCGGACATGCGGCCAGATTTTCGCAAGCGCAAGATGCCCTTAGGGAAAGCTTGGTGCACGCCGTGTTACGCGTAATATGCCGAAACTAATCAAGGGTTTTGTGCCCGAACCCGGCAATCATCCCCCGATTGTGGAAGTGCGTTTGTCGCGAATACGGAGTAATGGTTCAGGGCCAAATACTCGCCAACGAGCCTAATGCTGAGGGTTGCTGTTCAAGCGTTTGATGAAGTTCCAAACGCCTGCATTGCACTTTTCATTAGCTCCCCGGTGAACATCGATCCAAAAGAGGATCGTCGCGCATTTTGATGGGTGATAGAACTCGTAATTCTCCAGGTTGAGAGATTGAACGAAGCTCCATAAAGGCTTTGATTCCCATCGAAGAAATTCCGCGGCCTACCCCCCCGAATTACGCATATAGGACGTGATCAGTTGCTGGCCATTCCAGCCAGCACTTAACAAGTGCGCAAGTTGTCCCCATGCCTCTGTGGGTGCTGTCCGAAGCACTGGTCGCCAGACCAGAAGGTTTGCCGACAGGATGCCCGCTGTAGAGGAATGGAATAGCCCCGGACTTGCTCTCGCCCCAACATATCCCGCGCTGGAATTTCAGAAGAGGCATTTAGCCATTGCAATGTAATCGAGGAACGAAGTTAATATTCATTGTAAAAAATACCGTTAGGAAAAAATTCCGGTTTTGGTCTTACTCTGCCGCATTTGAGGACCGTTTGAGCACCTTGATTAGTCTCGAGGCAACCCAGAGAAATCTATTTGGCTTGGGAACTAGGTGTTTCGTTGCGATGAAGCCAGCGTCGAATAGTGTGAAAGTTTAATCAAGTTAGTTACGTTTTTTCCAATTTCTCCTCGGATCAGCACCTTTTGGCCAATGTCTATTCTGCACGCCGCCAATTGTAGATCAACAGGGCCAGTTTTAGTGATGTTCAAGTAGCCGGTAGGCAGTCGAAAACGCTTCTTCCATTAAGGAAGTGCGGCTCTTGATCACCCCGAGGCAGGTCTGCGAGGCACTGGCCTGGAGAACATATGTTCGATATGCCCCATCGCGCCAGCGCGGGTTCACACCTATTTCAAGGAAACACGGAGGCAGCTCCAGAATGCGGGGCTTTATGGGCGGACCACATGGCTTCAAAGCGTCCAGAAGCTTATTAGAAGCGCTCTGGACCGAAAGAATTCATTTCACGGTCCGTGTCGGCGTGAAAATCACCGCCTTCTGTCTGCTTACTTCACTCACGGCACGATCCGTCCCGGCGAAGTGGCTACTTCGCAGCACTCCCGATTCCTTCGTCGCCGAATGTCGAGGAAATCAAGCCTGCTGGTGACGAGCTTAGTCAGGGTCTCGATCGAGAAGACTACGCCGATCAACGGCCCTCCAACGACGACAAGGGAGAATATCAATGGATAAACCCCGATGCTGGATGATAACTGACTCTCGAATGAAAGCTGCTTCGATGTCTCGAACAGACGCTGGAAGCTATCGGCCTGTGCCAAGAGGCGAGGGCGCTCGAGGGGTGTGCTCCCGAGATTGCTGGCACTGAAAGGACAGAATGGAGGGTATCAACCATCTTCGCGACAAAACGAACACTTCGCTGTGAAAGAGAGTGGCTGACCAGCTGAGCAGTCATCTGGCTTTGCAACGATGTTCATTACACCAAGGACCGAGAGTGGGATTTAACCCACGAGGAGAGGAAAGTCGATGGAATCGCCTATGGTTCGCGGCATCGACCTTTCGTAGCGTCTCAGGGATCTCGCACGTTTGCCCGACCCCAATGAAAAACCTGCTGGAACGGACGGTCGCGACGACCTCCGGGCGAACAGAACTAATCTGCACTGTCATATATATGCCTCGAGCTTGGCGGCACACGCCTGTGCTTTCCGACCTCTCGGAACTCGATCCGCCCCGCCTTCAAGAGCTTTGTTGAGATTGGGGTGTGAGACCTTCGAGCCACATCTGCGGTTCCTTGTGTCGTAAGCATGTTTCGTTTGCAAACGGAAATCAGAGCTCACATGTTTTACCGGATGCTCATGGCCAGCAGAGTTGGATGATCAGGTGGGCCGTCGGCCGGAGGCATATTGACTGGATGTCATTATGGCGGAAATTTTCAGGTTGTCCGTCTGCGTCCATAGGCAACAGCGATTGCGGTCGCGAGATGGGCGGCCGAATTGATCCTTCTGGAGTTGAAAGGCGTTTTCCAAGCCTTGTCGACCAGTTTTTTGGTGTTGTTCATGTAGTCTCACCTGTTAGATGGTATTGGAATATAATGCGCGGATAGGCCACTTCATCAGAGAATAACCGAAATAATCGAAATAAATGAATAAAATTTGTATTATCGGGCAAAAGTTCCAATTGATCAGCAGCTGGGCGTCAGCAGATACAAAGTGATGTGAATCGAAGTGCCGCGTTAGCTAAAGCTGTTCTAGAACGTTGATTGTGGATCAAGGGTCCCTGGTCCGAGACCAGGGGCCCCATCCGGCATCTGCGACGAACCGCGTATGTGTATCTGTTTTCATTGTGAAATGGCAGGGGATCAATGAGGGTTTATGACACATTTGAATATCGTATCCCGATCGCTATTCGTCGTGGGCCCGGCAGCTGCTTATGTAATCTACTTGTATCGAGTGAGTTGGCCGGGTGTCGGCCACGTGATCCGGAGCGCTGCGTTGCTTCATCGCGAATTGGCCTACCTTTTTATAAGAAGTTTTTGTCCGAGGGCCAGTCGAGGTTATTGTTCGGGAGACGCCGCCAGAGGTTGGAAGTGAACGAGCATTGCATCGGTGGACAACGAGAAGCCTATCGACGTTGGTTTCGCATTGCCTTGGCGCTTGCCGCTGTTAAGCCACTCAACCATATTCCAACATGGGGTTCTATACTTGATCTCCGGGTTCAGGCGGCTTTCCTCTTCCGGCCGGAGTTAAAGACCAACTTCCCCGCAGCGCACTTCGCGGGAATTTCAAGACTCCTGGTATTTCCCGATTCGTCACCTTTGAGCCGTCATCAGTGCCTGGCCGAGAGGGTATGATTTCGAGTTACGCCTTCGAGGTCGTTAACCCTCGTGACAATAGTGAAGACAAACTTTCCTTCCCGAGGGCCCGAGGTCTCCACCTTCACCTTGTGCCAGACCCGATCATGGGAGCGACGATTAAGCCGTTTCTTCGCGGCTTGGAAGACGGGCAAACGGCTCCGTCGTTCTGGCGGAGCGAAAGGTCATGATCCTCAAATACTGTAGTTGCCGCTTTCTGCGACGGGACCATATGGGGACCAGTCTTTAGAACCGTAAGTACCTTCTATTTCTTTCTTCTCCGGCGAAGCAGAGGCCCCAGCACATCTGTTATCTTTGCGGCCCCGCGTGCGCCGATCGATGGCGTCACGAAGCCGCCGATCTGGGGGACGAGGGTTGCTTTGAACCAATTCTGTCCGACAAATGCGGTTGAAAGCCGCACCAACCCTCAAGAACTTCTTGGGTAAACCGGTCTCCCGATTCCCCGGCTTCGATTAGGGGTGATAGCCTCGTCCATTCGACTCCTGACCACGAGAATTGAGAACCGTAGGGCCTCTGGGATTGGCGCACCATATCAATCGGTAGCCGGCTGCACGACTTGCGGAACGGCCGCTCGAACCCAGCGCTTCAAGATTGGGTAGTAGTAATCCTCGAATGGGCTGATTCGGTGGGCCGTGCTCGACCCTTATCGGGACATGGCCTGTGGCAGTATTCAGCAGAGCGCGGAACGATCCGCACACAGGCGCGCTTCTATCCCAGATATCGGTATGTTTTCAGCGAGGTGAATGTACGATTTTGCGTTTGAAGCCGTGTGGAAGAGACGTTTCAGCGACGGTGGCAATTGCGCTGAGGTATCGACCGAAACGCTGATGGACCGGCGCCGGACTTCCGGGACAGTAGAGAGTAGGAAATAAAAATACGTCACGTCGTCGCTGGATCGTCTCGAGATTCTTTATAAGACTCCTCGAGAGAGTTTCCCTCTCTGCCCAGTCACGAAAATCTGAACTGCCCCGAGTTGCCGTCGAGCTCGCGTTGAACCTCCTCCCGGATTAGTTCCTTTGAGCAGAGTTCATCGTTGTGAACACCAGGGAAGGTCGGGACGGTCGCGGCATGTGCGCGACCGCGCCCGTTTTGAAACGACCTTACGTGCCCATCCCGAATCTCTTAGTGCGGCCTTTGTAGATGCACCGACAACTCGCTTCAAGGTTGAACCTCTAAGCTCAGGATCCGTGCTTTCCCGAGAGACGGGATATAGTGAGCTTCTGGTCATACATCAAGTGTTGTAGAAACGAATTAAGGCAGGGAATTGGGCGTTTGAGCGATTTAGTTGGCCAGCGGCCAATTGGTCGGGGCAAGGGGCGGGAAAAGCCATTTATTTCGGCACCATTTTTGTCGAGGGACAACTTTTCGGCTTGTTTCCTCGCGCAAAATCAAAATCGGTCTAGTTTATCCGCATCGTTTCAGCATTTCTTTTTCTGGAAAAAAAAAGGGGTTGGTTTTGGCGGGAAGCTTTTTTGCTTTTGTTTTGTTCGGCCCCACGGACACCCGGCTTGGCTTCGGCGCGGGGAAATTCTTTTTCTCTTTTTTGTGGC